>Ga0224558_1000511_pt1 | contig 44645 bp, 24 predicted proteins | sample 714S32024metaG_FD_180682 | JGI IMG/M metagenome (GOLD analysis project Ga0224558, IMG submission 180682) | Peat soil microbial communities from Stordalen Mire, Sweden - 717 S3 20-24 | ecosystem: Environmental > Terrestrial > Soil > Wetlands > Peat | place: Sweden: Norrbotten County, Stordalen... | reverse complement strand
GGAATCTCGTGGGCGCCAACCCCTCCTGGCGATGGCCTCAGCTACAACCCGCCTGGGTCATTTTTGGAAAGTACAGGTGGGTCATTCTTGGCGCGCGCCGAAGTTTCTTCTTCGCGTCGACCGAAACTACCGGCGCCCCTCTTTGCTGAAACGCCTGTGTCTGCTCATTGATATGTTGAAACTGCGCATCCCGATACGGATGGCTGGACCCCTCCCGCGTTTTCCGGTTCGCCTGCAAACTGTAGTCTTGGTGCTGCAGAATGTCCGCAACCGCCGCCTTTTCCGACAACTTCCGGATGAAAAGGCGCGCTTGAGCCTGCTAACAGGCCGAGAACAGGCCGGACAACTCTTAAGTCAATAGCTGTCTAAGTCATTGATATAATTGATATTGCTGGATAATCGCACCCATCGATCTGAACCGGGACACCACTTGGGCACCGGCATCGAGCAGGCCGGGAACAGGCGGAGTCCACGCCCAGCCCCAGCAGCAGGATCTGGCGTATAGCCGCTGGACCGATGCGCAGAGGATTGCGTATCACCCGGGGCAAGCCGGCCGGTACCGCGGCTCCGTCACCGTTGGGAATTGCAGGCCGCCAGACTTGCGGGATTCTTGCGCGTCGCACCCGGACCGATGCGCAGAGAATTGCGTATCTCCCCGCGCACGGGGCTGCTAGGACAAACGTCCTGATACAGCGCCTGTTTCCGGCCTGCTCTGCACCGACGCGCAGCGGTGTCTCGGCTTAGGTCGATAGGGGTAGAGTTACCCAGCAACATAAATGATATCAACAACTTAAACGACTGCTGCCTCAGAAGTTAGCCGGCCTGCTCTCGCCCTGTTAGCAGGCTCTCACGACAGACCACGGTTCGTGTCAGGGAAACCCACGCGATATGCTCGGCGACATCTTTAACTATAAGCTTTGGCAACGGGACCATATCATTCCGAAGTGTACAGGCGGCGGGGAGGATTTCGATAATCTCGCGGTTTCATGCCGCCACTGCAACTGGGACTTCAAGCGCGACTGGGACCCGCGAACTGCTATCGACCCTAGCTCGATTCCAGGTCGAGATGATCTGATAAGAGCGGCAAGAGCGTACATTACGGGAAAGCGGGAGGGCGCAGAAGAGGAACTGCGCCTAATGCGCCGCATCATTGGTTGCAACGTCCCATCCGATCAGCCGCTCCAGGGCCAGCCCGCTTAATTCCACTTTGAGGGTGGGCGCAAGTCGGTGCTCAGGACTGACGACGGCGGCCTTAATTCGTCTTATCGGAACCTGTCTGCCGCCTTCTTCAGTGGCGTTTCCGCCGAATGATCGCCGCAAATTCGCGCCCGACCCCACGAAAGAACGGGTGGCCGAAGATTCCGATGCAAAGCACTGCGGCGAACAGCGCCATCGCTTCGAAACTTTCGCGCCCTTCCCGCTCCCAGTACTCGAGCAGGCCGGGAACAGGCGGAGTCCACTCCCAGGCCCAGCAGCAGGATCTTGCGTATAGCCGCTGGACCGATGCGCAGAGGATTGCGTATCACCCGAGGCAAGCCGGCCGGTACTGCGGCTCCGTCACCGTTGGGAATTGCAGGCCGCCCAGACTTGCGGGATTCTTGCGCGTCGCACCCGGACCGATGCGCAGAGAATTGCGCATCGCCCCGCGCACGGGCTGCTAGGGCAAACGCCTGACGCACCGCCTGTTTCCGGCCTGCTCTGCACCGACGCGCAGCGGTGTCTCGGCTTAGGTCGATGGGGTAGAGTTACCCAGCAACATATATGATATCAATAACTTAAGCGACTGCTGCCCCAGAAGTTAGCCGGCCTGCTCTCGCCCTGTTAGCAGGCTACAAGACCGTGCATAACGAGTCCGTCGTGCGCAACGGAGTTGCCGGTCCGCAAGAGGCGAGGAGTCCGAGAAGCAGTAGGATGGTCTCCATGCCCTTCCATCGTACACGGACTCGGTTGTTGGCAAAGAATCACTAAGGAGATCATATCCCTCGAAATTACCTTCCGAAAAACCTCTTGACGCGCGATTCGTGCGCCCCGCCAGCCAACTTCGGCCATCCGCGCACTTGCGCCACGTGCGTGCAGGCACACGGCCGCGCGTCGGCGTCCCGGTGAAGGGGCCGCTCGCCGACCGGCTCTGCCCAAATAACGGATACGGCCCGCCCTCCCTTCGCGCATCTCCATCCGCACGCCGGCGCTCCCGGCGACGGACGGCGGGCGGCGGGCGCCGGGGCGGGCCGCGGGCATCGGGCGCGGGAAGCGCGTTATGGCCACCCAACCGCGATGCAACATCCGCCGACCGGCTCCGTCCAAATTATGGATGCGCACGCCCTCCCGCGCCGCGCATCCCATCCGCACGCCGGGCGGTCGCGGCGACGGACCACGGGCGGCGGGTGATGGAACGGGCCGCCGGCATCGGGATGGGCCAGGGGCGCACCGCGCGCGGCTCGGCGCTGCTCCTCGCCCGCATTGCGTCCGGCGGTTGTTGGCGCGGCCGAGAGCAAGTCTACAATATGCGCGTTTAGCTGGCCAGATGATGTGGAGGGGACTTGCCGGGAGTAATCCTGCCGGGCCCGCCGGGCTACAACTTGCTCCAGATTCGCACGCGACCGCTGGAGCAGCGGAGGACCAGCGGAGGAAAGACAAGCGTTGGCCGCATTTTCCTCCTGGGTGCAGCAGGCGAGCAGGAGGAAAACGGCCTTGGACCTTCCGGTGGCCGACCGGCGATCTTGCGTGTCCCCAGGGCCGATGCGCAGAGGATTGCGTGTCGCCAGGTGGCGTGCCATGTGAGTACCTCTCCCACTTGGAATGGCAGGTCGGCGAGCAGTAGGATCTTGCGTCGCCCAGGACCGATGCGCAAAGGATTGCGCATCGGTATGTGGCATGCCCTCTGGCCCCGCGCCGCCGTCTTCGCTGGGATTTCCAGGCCGCCCAAGCCGCAAGGATCTTGCGTGTCGCCCCAGGACCGATGCGCAGAGGATTGCGTATCGCTACGTGGCATGCCGTCCGGCAAGCTCCTTCGCTGGTCGACGAGCGGATGATCGAGGGCCGTTTTCCTCCTGCTCGCCTGCTGCACGCAGGAGGAAGTGAGCGTGGAGGAACGACCGGCGATCTTGCGTGTCCCGAGGACCGATGCGCAGAGGATTGCGTGTCGCCAGGTGGCGTGCCCTCTGAGTACCTCTCCCACTTGGAATGGCAGGTCGGCGAGGCAGTAGGATCTTGCGTCGCCCAGGACCGATGCGCAAAGGATTGCGCATCGGTATGTGGATGCCCTCTGGCCCCGCGCCGCCGTCTTCGCCGGGATTTCCAGGCAGCCCAAGCAGCATGGATCTTGCGTGTCGCCCCAGGACCGATGCGCAGAGGATTGCGTATCGCTACGCCGCCACAAGGCCACATGCACCGCTTTCCGTGGCATCGTGGAATGGGAACGCGGAATTCCAAGTCTTTCCTCCGCTGCTCCTCCGCTGCTCCAGCGGTCGCAGGAGTTGCAAAAAAAACACAGATCTCCTGTTAAGTCCCTGTTTTACAGGAGGCGAGGCCACGTGAATCGGCCCGGTTGCAGCCTGCAGGAAATGCCTCAGATGGGTGGGGCGCTTGGGGCGCGGTTGCTAAGTCCAGTGAAGCGTGCTAACAAGGGTCCATTCGAAACGATCACCGCAAAAGCGTTGGCGCCACCGCACGGACGTTCCCAGAACAAACTCGCGCCTCGACCGAATTCGCGGTGGAGGCATGTCTGGCACTTGCGCTGGCACTCGTGCCCCTTGCGATGCTGCCAGGGATATTGTTGTATTGGGACATCACTCCCAAGGTTGTGCTATTGACCGGCACTGCGGCCGTGTGGCTTCTCGCCGCGAGACTTCCGGCGGTGTTAGGATCGCTCGCCGCCTCGCGGTTGGGGCGCGGCGTGCTGGCATGTATTTTCCTCCAGATGTTGTCGCTGGTTCTTTCGACGCTTTGGTCCGTTTCGCCGAGCTTGTCCGTGAGCGGCTCCGACTGGCGCCGTCTGGGACTGCCGGTCCAAGCCGCCCTCCTGCTGTGCTTCGTGGCATCGCTGCAAGCGACAATGCGGGGACTGCGCGCGCGCCTCTTGCTGCTTCGCGTGGCCGCCGTTGCAGCCTGCCTTTGCGGAAGCTATGTAGTGGCTCAGTACTTCAATTTGGACCCGCTGCTGGATAGGCGCCTCTACTCGGTACAGGCTGAAAAACTGGTGATCAGGCCACCTGGCACCTTCGGAGCCGGTTCGTATTACGCGAATTATGCTGCGAATGTGGCTTTCCTGGCCTTAGCGATGTTCCGGCTGGAAAAACAGCGCGTGTGGCGTGTGGTGGCGGCGGCGGCGATCTTCCTGAGCGTTCTCGGAACAGTGCTCGCCGGAACCCGGTCGGCGGTACTGGGAATTATAGCGGGTTGCATCGTCCTGCTAATCGGGAGATGGAAGAAGAAACCGGCCAGGCGTGCGTTCGCAGTGGCGGGGGCAGTGGCAGTTCTGGCGACGGCCTTCTACATCTCTCCGGCGGGAGGTTTCGTTCGAAACCGGGTGATCCAGATTGCCGGCGACTGGAAGGGAGGCACGCGGCTGCTCCTTTGGCGCGACTCGATCCGGATGCCGATCGCGCATCCCCTTGTGGGATGGGGCCTGGACACTTTTGGCTCCCAATTCCCCAAGTTCGAGTCGGTTGAATTGGCCAGCGATTATCCCGACGTCTACAATGAGTCGCCCCATAATCTGGTGTTGGATTGCGCTGTCTCGCAAGGCCTGGTTGGCGTAACTGCGCTGATCGGATGGATTTGCCTGGCAGCCTTCCAGATTCGCCGCAATGGTTGCCCGCGGGGTAGCGCGCAACGAGCAATTGTCGCGGGGCTATTCGCGACTCTGGTTGCGCATCAATTCTTTTGTCCGACCGCTCCCAATGCGCTCTACCTGTATTTCAGCCTGGCGCTGCTGCTCGGTTGGGATATCCGATCGGTGAACGGCACAGCGGGATTGGACGGCAGGCGCGTCCTGCGCGGAGCGCTGCTGTGCGCGCGAGTTGCGATCGCCGGATCTCTCATCTTGTTCACGATCCAATTATGGGAAGCCGACAGGAGCCTCGGGATGGCTCGGCGCAGCCTCTCGGAAAGACGATTATCGGAGGCGATTGACGAATATCGAACATCTCGGGAGTGGGCTCCGGCTGGATTCAACGCTTCGCTCTGGTTCTCGCGAATGCTGGTGTCGGCCACCAAGGCCGGGGCGCCACTGGGCGCCGTCCTGCCGGTTCTAAACGAAACGGCCCGAGACGCGTTCTACCATGCAGAGGAGCGGCAGAATGCGTGTTATCAATTTGCATTGCTGCAGGTTGGCCAACAGCAGTTGCCCGAAGCCGACTTGACTTTACGGCATTGTATGGAACTGGAGCCTGCCTGGTACCGAACGTACTGGGCGGATGCCGTGGTCTTAAGCCGCCTCGGCCGATTCAAGCAGGCGCAAGAGACGGCCCTCAAAGGTCTTACGGTCAGCGGAAAACACCGGCAGGATCTACTCGACCTCCTGGCATCGATTCGGAATCAACCCGGTGGGGGTCAGCCGGGGCGGTGAAGCCCAGCGCCGGTCCGTTTAAGCATGCGGCAGCTTCTAATGGGAAGCAGTAAGAAAGTTGCTGGAAACGGTTGCGTTCGTGTTGGGAGAGGGGTATTATATCAATTCATTAGTCAATTAGGAGGGCTACTCCTCATGGTTCGGTCTGTAGAAGCTCTGATCGCCGCGGCGGTTGTCCTGTCCGGCTCCATCCAACTTTTCGCTTCGCAAGAACCGACTGGTTCGGCGTTGCAGATGAAGGTAGTCGAGGGCGCCAAGCCGAGCACCCTTCCCTGCAAAGGCGATCCTCAATCCAAGCAACTGGTTGTCGAGGTAACTCTCGATGGCAAGCCGGTGCAAGGAGCGGTGGTTAGTTTTGTCGTTCCGCAGCAGGGGCCCAGCGCCATTTTCGTCAACGAGTCGCGGACTATGCAGATTAGCACGGACGAGTATGGGCAGGCCGTGATCTCCGCACTGCGACCCAACAAGGTCCCGGGAACGTTTGAGATCGCGGCGAACGCTTCGTATCAAGGGCAGCAGGCCACACTCAGAATACCGCAAGACAACGAAAAACAGTTGAAGTGCGGAGGAAACGGGAAGACCATAGGCTTGCTGGCCCTGGTTGGAGCCGGCGTAGCTGCCGGTGCTGCCGTGGCGTTAGGCCACAAGGGCGGATCGAGTTCGACCTCGACAAGTACTCAAACGACCAATACAACCGTCACTATTTCCCCAGGTTCGGGTAACTTTGGACATCCCTGACAGCGAGGCGTAAATCTATGTTATTTCGACAATACCTCAGGTCGTCGCTGTTGTTGCTATACATTGTTTCCGCAACTGCGGTCTTTGCGCAGATGGCAGTTCACGTGGCGGGGGGACAGGGCAAGATTGCCGCTTCTCGCGGCGGGAACCCTCCGGAACAACAGTCTGCATCTTCACCCGTCGCCGGCATGGGCGCACCGGTGCTGGGATATCTGCCCATGTCCGGTGGGCGCGGGCTGTACCATATCCTCGGCGCGCCAGGTTCCGCCTTGATGCGCGGCGAGACGGATTTCGGGCGATCGGCTCTGGTTGCGGCGTTTTCGGCGAACAAACAGTACGCGCTGGTGCTGAGCGGCGCCGCGCGGGCGGTAAGTCTCTATAACCTGCGCACCGCAGCGCCCGGGGCCGGCATTGCCGGAATCAACCCGGGACCGGACAAGATTGTCCTTAGCCCGAGCGGCGCGGCAGCGGCGCTCTACTACTCCGGCTCGGCAGTTGTTGCGACCATCGCCGGTTTGCCGGAAGCCCCAGTTGTTGGGACGCAGGTCGATTTGTCCAGCGTTACGGGCAGCATCGATGCGTTCGCGGTCAGCGACGACGCACAAGCCTTGCTATTCGCCGTGGGCCGCGACGGCGCCGAAAGCCTCTATGTCTCCGTGGACGCCGGCCCGCGCCTGATGTCCCCAGGCCACCAGGGACTTAGCTTGGCGTTTCTGTGGAACAGCCACGATGCGATCGTCGCGGATGTGGCGTCCAATACTGTCTTGGCCCTGCGAGATCTTGCGAACGGCGGAAACCTCTCTCCAATAGCCGGTGAACAAGATGGCATCAGGGCACCCATCGCGGTCGCCACCGCCGCCGACAACACCCGCGTGTTCGCCGCAAACTCCGGAACCGGAACTATCGCCCAGATTGACTTGGCAGGGTTGCCGCCGGTGCTTGTCGATTGCAGGTGCAAACTGGCTGGCCTGTATCCGCTCGCGGCGACCGCCTTTCGCGTTGCCGAACCTGCGGAAGGCGTATTCGCCGTTTTCGACGCTTGGCGGCCACAACCCCGCATGGCTGTCGTTCCGTTTGCGGGCGCGCCACGGCCGGCCCGCGTAATTGCTGCAAGCGCCAACGCGAATCGGCTACCGAGTTCCCCCAGGCTTGCTGTAAAGCAAGACCGGCCGCATACGTTGACCCTTCAAGAAGCCGTTGTCACTATTGACAACGTGACGGGCTGCGCCACTCCAAGTCCGCAGACGGTAGTCTTCCCGACCGACGCGGCGGTTACGCTTTGGCTGCTTGCGAGTTCGGTGAGCAACAACGAACCAACTGCCGTGATATGGACGCCCCCAAATGGAATCTCTTTCACTACAACGGCGCCCGGTGCGAACCTTTTTCCCCCAGGCACGGTGGGTGACGCTTGCTACTGGCATACAATTAAAATCGCCGGCAACAACGCCAATGCGTCTCAGTTCGGAAATTGGACGGCGGCCTTGTACAACCAAGACGGAACCAACATAGCCACGCAAAAATTCACTCTGACTCGCGTACCTTCCGTCGTGGGCGTGAACCAGCCGTCGAGTGTCGCGTATCCCTCGGACATCGCGGTCCAGGCTGTACTCGACAGCGCGGACTATCAGTTGCCCGTCAGTGGCACGCTGAGTCTTCAATGGGCAGCAGATCCCAGTATCGTGAACGCGATCCCGGGTTCGACGTACGACTGGGGTATAGTTTCTGGTGGGGGCATAGTTTCCAGCGCGCCTTTCACCATCGCGCCGAATTCATCCACGTCATCCGACGTAGCCGTGCAGATGGGCAGTGTGGCGGGCAGTTATCAGTACATCGCAACCTTGTACGGCATCGGCGGCAGGTCCATCGACGTCGTCTCGCAGCCCCTGGGAACGGGCGTACAAACGCCAATCCCGCCGGTAATCTTGCCCAATTCAGGGCTGCAAGGCAGCCTGTCCTCCACGGGCTTCACGTTGAAGATCGAAGGTGACGCCAGCGCCCGCGGGGTTACCAGTGCAAGCTTCACATTTAATCTCGCATCGGGTTATACGCTCGGAAGCGCTCAAACCGATATAACCGTAAGCTCCATCTCCTCTACCTGGTTCCAGAATCCGAGTTCGGCTGCACTGGGTGGCCAGTTCAGCTATACTCAACCATTCACGGGGCAGAATTTAAATGGGATCCAGTCCGTTGTGGTTACTCTAACGAACACGCAGGGTGTGTCGAATTCAGCCACGATCAATCTGCAATAGCCGATCAAGCTATATTATGCCGCGTTACCACTCGATATAGACGGAACCCAGCGATCCGCCGTCGTTATGGAGTATCAGGGTCCAGTTGTTTGAACTGCTGGGCAATTGCTTCACGGAAAGCATGGGTGCCGCGTACTTTGCGCACCAAAACTCAATCCTCAAGCCCTGACAATGCGTAACAGCCGGGCTCTGGAGATTCAGCGTTGCGGCCGGTGCCTTGACCAGGAAACTGAAGCTCTCCTGCTCGGCACGGAAGGCGGCCACCTGACGAAGATTAGCCTGAGGCAACCCGCCGGCAATCCCTCCCGGGGATGCCCGGACTCCGGATATAGCCAGGTCTGCGCCGCCAGGCAGGTTTCCAGTCCAGACAATGCACCCGGACTGTGCCTCTGGCGCAGGCCGGGGAATTACCGCAATTTCCTGCGTCTGCTGTACTGCGCCGCCGGGGCCGGTAGCCACCAGCAGATACGCGGCGCTCTGCGCGGGGGACACGCTCTCGGAGCCGGATTCGGATTTGACCACGCCGTTGATCCGCACACGGTCGGCGCCGGTGACTTGCCAGGTGAGAGTGGACGATTCTCCGGCCTGAATTCTATCCCGGGAGGCTGAAAACGTCACGATCTTCGGAGCCGCCGGCCTGGGTTGCACGTGAAGAGTTACCTCCCTGCGGCTGGTGCCGCCCGGACCGGCGGCATTCAATACGTACGACGTGGTCTCCGGCGGAGAAACGATTAGAGACGATTCTGGCGACACGGCACCGTGCCCGGATAAGGTGACGCTGGTGGCATCCGGCGCCGCCCATTTCAAAGTGGCGGAGCCACCTGGGCTAATGCTTGGCGGATCAACAGTCAGACTGATCTTGGGGGGGGCTAACGGGGCCGGGGGAAGAGGGATGGTCACGGTGACGTTGACGTCGGCAGAAGCCGGTTTTCCCCCCTGGATTTCGGCTCTCAGATGGTAGGCGATGCTGCGAGCCGGCTTGACAAGTGTGTCACCGCGCAGCTTCACCGGGCCAATATCCGGGTCGATGGAGACACGGTCGGCGCCGGCTACATCCCAGAACAATCGGGCTGTCTGGCCAGCCGCGAGGGATGGGGGAGTCACGGTAAAGATGCGAATCTGCGGCGAGCCTACGGCAACTAAGGCGACCTGGACCTCTTCGGTAGTCTCCGCGCAGTCGGGTCCGGTCGCCTTCAGACGAAAGGTAATGCTGCGATCGGGCCTAATGGTCTTCGCGCCGCGCATGTTCACGCTACCAATGTCCGGTTCTATGAACACACGATCGGCGCGGGCTACGTCCCAGACCAGCCGCGCGGTCTCGCCTGGCCGTACAGACCGCGGAACGATGGCAAAACTACGGATCTGTGGTTGGACCCGAGCGGCGGTCACCGTGACTGTGGCGCTGGCCGTCACGTCCTTCCCGCGAGGTCCATCCGCCTTCAGATGAAACGTGGTGCTCTGCCCGGGCACGACGGTTCTCTCGCCGCTGGGGGTTACTTCACCGATATCCGGCTCAATGGAGACTCTGCCGGCGTGGGCCACCTCCCAGACCAATCGCGCGGGCTGACCGCCTTGCACGGAGGGCGGATTCACGGCGAACGTGCGGATTTCGGGCGGGGCGGTGGGGAAGATGGAATAGGCTAACCACGCAGCGCAGATCAACGAGGGTACCAGCACCGGCAGCCACCGCCTTACGTTCCGCGGCGGCTTCACGGCCCGCACGGGAGGGAGCGAAGCAGGAGGCTGCGTATTGGCAGACGGCGCGGGATCCCGGCGGGCTGGCGCTGGCTGCGCGGCTGTCGGCGGAGGCGGTTCCGCCGGGACTGTCCCGGCCTGAAGCCGCTGGTCCTGGTATTGTCGTTGCGCCATGGAACGCGCAATCCACTGCTTCAACTCCGGGTCTTCCGGTGAGAGCTTCGACGCCTCTCCCCACGCGGCGCAGGCCAGTGCATATTCGCCGCGGTCGAACGCCTGCGCGCCCTGCGCACGCAACCGCTCCAGAGTCGTCAGTCGCGCCTGCTCCTCCAGGGCCATTTGGTTCCAAGCTTCGGCCTCTGCCCTTCTCTGTTCTTCCTCTATCCTTCGGGCCTCCGCTGCCTTGTGCTCGGCTTCCTCTATGGTCCTCTTCTCGTCCTCTGCCCTCTTGCGTTCCCGCTCTCGTCTTCGCTCCTGCTCCGCCAGGATTCGCCCTTCCGCAGCAGCTGCCCTCCGCTCGGCCTCGGCTCTCTTCCGCTCCTGCTCCGCCGGTAGTTCGTCCTCGGCCGGCCGCTGCTCGGCCGCGAGTTTCCTGCGCCCCTCCTCCGCCCGTTTTCTTTCCTCCGCCGCCCGCCGCAGTTCCTCGGCAACGCGCCTCAGTTCCCCTTCCGCTCTCCGCTTTTCATCGGCCAGCTTCTGCTCCGCTTCGACCCTGCTGCGGTCCTCCTCCGCCCTCCGCATCTCTTCCGCTCGCGCCGCAGCCTCCTTCAGCGACACCCCACAGTATCCGCAGTAGAGCAACCCCGCCGGCAACTCCGCCTGACATCCCGGACATTGCTGCACAGCCGCACGATCCACTGGCGGCGGCAGCGGGGCCTCCGCAGGCTGGTCGACCGAAAGGTCCGCCAACGCCCGGCCCCGCAGCGTCATTGGCCGCCACCCTTGGGCCGCCGCGCACGCCCCCGCGAGCGTCCTCCAGAATTCGGTGCACGTACGAAACCTGGCCGATGGATCCTTCGCCAGCGCTTTGCGCAGCACCGTGTCTATCACCGCGCTAAGTGTCGGGTTCAGTTCCAACACTGGCCGCGGCTCCTCGTACACGATCTTGAAGTAGATCGCCGTCACCGACTCCGCGTCGAAGGGCTCTACGCCCGTCAACATCGCGAAGGCCATGACGCCAAGGGAAAACTGGTCCGCCCGCCCATCCACCGCCTTGTCCTGAATCTGTTCCGGCGACATGTAGGGTGGCGTCCCGATCACCAGCCCCGTGCGCGTCAGCCTCTCCGTCTGGGATAGCTTGGCGATCCCGAAATCGGTGATCTTCACGTCGCCAGTCTCGCTGAACAAGATATTGCCCGGCTTGATATCCCGGTGGACGATACCCTTCGAGTGCGCGTAGTCCAACGCCGCCGCGATCTGGCGCACCACCTCCAGCAGCGCGTCCTGCTCGAGCGGCTTGGCCCGCGTTAACACCTGGTCCAGGTTTGGGCCGCGCACAAACTCCATGGCGATGTAGGCCAGATCGGCCTGTTCGGCAATCTGATAAATGGTGACGATATGCGGATGAGACAACAGACCGGCCGACCGGGCCTCCCGGAATAGCCGCTCACGCAGTCGGGCCTTCTCATTGGGATCGGTGAGGCTGTCCAGGCGGATAGTCTTGATGGCCACGGACCGGCCGATGACCGGATCGACGGCGCGGTACACCACCCCCATGCCGCCGCGCCCGATCTCCTCGACGATCTCGTAAGGACCGATCCGGCTCATCCCAAGCTATTGTAAATCATCTGCGTGCTCTTGTTGGTGGTCTTTGAATTAGTTAGATGTGTACACCGTTCCGCCGCCTGCTAAAAGGCCGAGAACCGGCAAGACAGCTTTTGCGGTAGAAGTCGTCTAAATAATTGATGTAATGGATGTTGCTAGATAATTCCACCCCATCAATCTAAATTAGGACACCTCTCGGGCACCGGCATCGAGCAGACGGGAAGGAGCACTGCCGCCGTTTCGCTCATCGACCACACCACCGCGTCGTGTCCCGGCCGAGTAGCTCCAGCGGCGCGACCGCTTATAGCCGTCGATAACAACATAACGGTCCGTTTGGCCTTCGGCCGCCAGGACCACAATCGGCGTTTGCCGCCCGCTCTCGGGTAGCGACGCCAACAGCCGCCCCTGCCGCGACGGATGGCGCGGTACTCCAGCGCCGGCCGAACTTGGTGAAACTCTAGTCGCATCGGACAGGCTGAAGGTACGCGAGGCCCGAGGTGTGGATCAATATGTCCAGTTCAAGTCGCGTTTCTGTTTCCAACGCCGCTCCCACTCTTGGACGCGCTCCAGCGCACGCTGTCAAGTGTGCGAGCAGAAGCGTTGCAAGGGACTTCGCCGCTCGCGCGCGCGAATCTCTCGTAGCATCCTGGCATCGCGTTTGAAGGCGGAGTTCCGCAGTGGCGCCGATACTGTGACGCCGGAGCACGCCGCTCAAAGCAAATCGCGGTCGGTGGTGACCAGCACCATGCGAACGGCCTATTCCACCCCGCCATCGACGCTGAGCCCGATCCGGCCGGGTGGCCAGTTCAATGAGCGTTCAGGTAATCTCTAGCCGCTGTGCTGCCTGCATCCGCTTTGCAGCGGTGTACGGCCTGCGCATCCTACCACGCGAGAGGGCGATTGATAAGCGGAGCCGACAGCGGAGCCGCAGCAGACCAGGCGGAAGGCTTGGGCTGAGGAGCGGTGCGCCGGTCGACTCCCATTTTTCCGTCCGCACCCAAACGGGAGCGGCCGTCGGGGCGATGGCGAAGCCACGGTAACGGAAATCGGAGGCAGCCGGTTGTCGGTTGCCCAGAGGGGTCGCGCTGCCATGTGCGGTTCGTAATGCGCGAGGAGTCCAACTCGCTGGCAGTCGACAACTAAAGAAAGCACCCAGCACGGCATAAAGCCCAACTTGACCTCCGGGTGCGACGATTCGCACGATTCTGCTGGCACGGACACGCAGGTGCGGAAATCCGCCCGGCGGAAGTGTGGGCTTCCTGACGCGCACGGCGTCGGACCCCCGGCGGCGTGCCGACAATCGGGATACAGTCGGACCAGGCGCCCGGTTCCGCAAACCGGTGCGCCCCACGTCCCGACCCCGACGGATCCCAACACGCACCGAATCGCTGCGCCGGCACCCGCCGGACGCGATGCGGCCGAGGGGCAGCGCCGAGTTGCGCGTCGTGGGCCGATGACTAGCCGGCGGATACTCGAAGGCACGTTTCCGCTGGGGTTTCGCGCTCCTCACCCCGGCCCCGCCAGCCGCCAGTTCCCGGCGCGTGCCGCCCTTTGTCCGTCGTCGCGACCGCCCGCGTGCGGGGGGAATGCGCTTTCGCGCGGAGAGCGCCCGCATCCAAGATCTGCGGCGTCAGTCGGCCCGTTGGACCTCACCCAACTCGGCCTGGAAAGAACCAGCCGTTGTGGCCGTCTTTGGCCGCTACCAGCACCTGCTCATGCGTCAGGCCGATCTTCGCCGGACTCGACCCTCTTGGAAAACTGTTTACATATTAGGCGTCTGGCATTATCTTAGTCTATGGGCTGGGGAAAGGGTGGCCCACTGTTGCAGGTTCGCCACTCCCTCCCAATCCATGAGGTCCCTGGCATCCGATGAAACTCCCGGCTACTCGCCTCGCCTTGCTGGTATGCATTCTAGTGCTCACGGCGCCCGTCAATAGAGCGGCGCAGTTAGTGTTGGTGTTGCGCACGAACGAAACCTCGTGGGATGTGCTGGAGGCCGAAAAGGTTGCGATTAACGGCAAGGTCAAGCTGCGCACAGGCGCGGCCCGGACGGAGCAGGTGCAGCCTGGCGAATACAAGAAACTGCCGGCCGAGCAGATCCTCCGCGCCGGCATTCTGCGCAGGCATCGAGGCGGCTACATGGTGCGCAAGGACAGCGGCGGCTGGGCGCCCATCGCGCCGGACGGCGCTACAGTGAAATCCGCCACTTCGTACGCGGCTCTTTGGTCGTCCGCGACGGTCGCGGTTCAGAAGGAGCGCAACGCCAAAAGCATGACCCAGGTGCCGACCGCCGACGTATACGCCGTGTTTCCCGCCGCCGATCGCGGCACGGGCATCGTCGATTTCTGGGCCGACCCCGGGAACTTCCTGGGCGTCGGCGAGAAGGACGAGACGGCTGCCTTTGACGAGCGCATGTCGCTGCTGGTCTCGGTGGCCAGTTGGGTTACCGGAGCGCCGGCCGAGAAGCTGAAAAAGAGCCTGCTGACCGAAATGCAAACCTCGAACCAGCGGTTGAGCGCAGGGATCGCGCATTACAGCGATCTGGAGCACGGTTTGCTGTATGCGGATGTTTCCGATAAGGCCTATCCTAACGACGAGGCGCAGAAGAAGGCACGCGATGCGCTCCGGGAGAAGAAAGCCTGGCTGGACCGCCGCATCGCCATCCTCAAAGCATTCGACAAGGGCCAACTCTGGGACGAATTCATCGACAAATACGGCGATTTCGCCCGTTATGAGAACTCGTTCGAGCAACTGCGCAAACTGCGAAATAAGGCCTTGCAGGCGAGCGCCGCCCAGCACAAAAGCGAAGGAATCAGGCTGCACGATACCAACGATCCCTCGGATCTCCCCCGGGCCCTGAATGAACTGAAACTGGCGCAATTGCGCAGTCCGGCGGATCAGGAGATCGTGGCGCTCATTCACAAGGTAAGCGTTGAGGACGAGCGGAACCGTGCCCGCATCGTCAAGAAGGACGTGGACCTGACTTCGGCGCTACAGGTGGAGGTGGGGCGTTACCTTGATGCGGCCGAAAACTACATCAACGACAAGGACTACAGCGGCGACATCAAAGAGAAGTGGGAAGCGGCGGAAAGAGAAATCCTGCAGGCCGAGGCCTTGGACAAGGGCTCCTACCGGATCTTATACACGCGCGCGGAGTTGCTGCGAGCGCAAAACAAATTGCTGGATGCCCAGAAGGTCGTAGAACAATATCTGGGGCGTGTTTCGTTGCCGGACGATCTGAAGAACGGTGAAAAACTGCGCGGGCAGATCATCTATGAGCTGGGATCCCAGAAGAAAAAGCTGCAGGCGGCAAACGAGAAGGCTGAGGCAGACGGCGACTTCATGCACGCCGGGGCAAGCGCCCAGGCCGGCGTCGAACTGGATCCTTCCAATCTCTATTTTCTGCTGCACGCCGGGCTGGGCAACGCGATGCTGCGGAATCGCCAGCTTGCCCAGGAACAGTTTGCCAAATATCTGGAGGTTTCCCAAGCATCCGGAAGCGATGAAAAGCAACGCGCGCAAGTCTACGGCTATGTGACGGCCGTCAATACCGAGATCCCCGAACCCGAAGGCAAGCCCAACTGGTACAGCGGCTACAAGTCTCCGCCGGGCGTGTTCTATTGTCCGATCAGCCTGATGCCCAACGCGCACGCTGTTGACGTCAAGGCTTCCAAGAAACAAACCGCCTCCTTCGAGTGGAGCGGAGACCGGTTGACCGCCGTGCATACCCGGAACCTTGAGATGGGGCAGCACGATGTCGGTATCTACTTCGATTACTTCAAGGAGGGAATGGTCCGGCGCGTGGCGGACGGAAGCGAAAACCCTTTTGCCGGCAAGGAAGACCCGCAACCGCCGCGCCTCACGCCAAAAGGTCCGGTGGGTCCGGCGCCAGGCGAATACGTCGTGCTGTTGGACTATCCAACGGTGGATCCTGTCATGGTCCAGCGCCTGACCGGCAAGAGCGTCGCCACGATTGTGGCCGGGAACGCCTACTTCCACCCGTTTGTTTGGAACGGAGTGGTGCCCTTCCTCGCCGAATACGACGACCAGGGCCGCGTGAAGTCCGCCACGCGGCTGGACAAATCCGACCAGGGGCCGCGCGTTCTCGATTTCCGCTGGGATGGCCCGCGCCTGATAGAGATCGCGGAGCGAGGAGGCCAGAACTACCGCCGGACGATGACGTATGCTGGCGGCATGCTCAAGCAGGAGGCCGTCTCGTACCGGGGCAAAAACTCCAAAATCGAATACAAATACAAAGGAGACCAACTGGTTGAGGCGATTTGCGGCGACGACGGGTCGGTTGAGGGCCGGTCGCGTCACGTCACCTTCCGCTAAATCGGTAAGATCGGAGACCCTTATGCTCAAAACGGCTCTGGTTCTGATGGCAATCGCTCCCCTGGGGATCGCTCTGGCGCAGCAGGAGCCGCGTGAGCTCCCCCCGCCGCACCTCCGAGGTCTCGAACGAATCGAAACGAAGAAGACAGCCGACGACCCGGTATTGTCGTACAAGAACCGCCGCGAGGCGGCGCTCAGCGCCCTCAAAGCGGCATACGCCACCTCGGTCGATGAGCATAGCCGCCCGCGCGCCATTCGCCTGCTTCTGATCTCGCTGAAGCGCGAACCGACTGACAAAGCGCTCTACGACCTGGGAATTCTGTGCGTAGGCCAAGCACGCCTGGAGGACGCGATCAACTTCCAACGCGAAGTGCAACGTTTGCCGAACGCCGGTCCGGAGGTTGTCAAACTGGCGGCCGCGGAAATCGAGCGCGCACAGGCGATCATGGACCTCGAGAGCACCTCCGACGGCAAGCAGCTCAGAGAATTCTACACTAATTTTCTGCCGGTGCCCAAGAAGCCCGACGACAAGAACCGGGAAGCCGCGCTGACGGCTCTCCGGAACTTGAAGAGGCGATACCCTGGACAATGGGAAGCGCTTGCTTTGGAAGGCATTCTGCAATCCGACAAAGGCGATTTCGGCGAAAGCCTAAAGGCTCTGGAGGAAGCCGGCCGTTTAGCGCCGCGAAGCCGGAGCTTGCAGCTCCAATCAGCGATCAAGCTGGTCCGGCAGGAGGCCGATTTCAAGGAACAGGTGACCGATGCCGACAAGGCACTGGACGGAAAGAAATACGAGTCCGCCGCCCAGCACTACGCTGCCGCTTGGGAAGACAGGCCGGGGCGACTGACGGTGGGCATGCAGGCGGCCTCGAGTTTCCTAATGGCCGATCAAGTCGCGCCGGCGGTGCAGATTCTTTCCCGTATGCGCGGTTCCGCCACCTCCGATATGGACTCGAAGATCGTGGCCATGCTGAGCGAACTCGGGGCGGTTTCCGAAGAAGCGAAGAACGAGGCCACCCGATCTCCGGACACGACCGGCAGTTCTCTGCCGGAAGACAGGGCCAAGCAGTTGCGGGACTTGGTCGGGGCGCTCACCTCGCCGGCAATGGAGCAGGTGGCGCGCCCCGATCCACCGTTGCTCACTGACACCACCCACATAATCCCGTTCACCGACGACGAATTGACCGCCGGACACACGGATCTTGATATGCTCATGGCGGAGAGCCTCTACGACCGTTATCTGAGAGATCGGGGGAGTGTGGCAACGCCCGCCGGCGCCGCGACTGCGCCGGAGTTTCCAGCGTCTGGCCCACCCGTCAGCAAGCCACCCCAGTTGCCGCCAGCCATCTCCGCCCCAGCCTCGCTGCCCGACCATCCCGCGCCATTGCTCGACCGTCCCGCTGCGTTACCCGACCATCCCGCGCCGCCGTCGCCAACCCCCAGCGGAATGTCTGCCCACGCCGCCGGGGGGCAGACGGTTTTGGTGTCCAGCAACCCGGCCGGAGCGGCCCTGTCATTTGACAATGGCAGCTTCCACTGTATGACGCCATGTGACGTGCCGGCGAGCCCCGGGGACCACTTTTTGACCGCGACTCTCGACGGCTATCGGGTTGCGACCAGGCTAGTCACTGTAGAGAAGGCTAAGAAGTCCTTCAACGTCGTCTTGGAACCGAAGGCCGGCAAGGTGTACGTGGAGGCGGCCGTACCGGGCGTTCCCATCTTCGTGAACGGGAAGAAGACTGAGAACCTCACGCCGTGGACATTTACGCTACCCGAGGGCGAATATGAAATAGCCGTTGAGAGCGGTGGCGCGACGAGCGAAGTCCGAAAGATAACTGTGCACGACCAGGGTATGCAGAAGATCTCTTTCTAAGGATTCAAGCTCCCGTTGATGCCGAATTCCCGTGTCCTTGCCGCCGTTCGATGGGCCTTCGGCTCGTTTCTGGCGCTGCTTGCCGCGGCTGGCGTGGCGCATGCCGCGGTGCGCATCGAAGTGATACGCGGCGACGGCGCCAACAATAACGCGACAACGGGTTTCGGCATATCGCCAGCCGTGCGCGTGCTCGATCCAAATGGCAAGCCGGCCCCGAACGCACTGGTGGTTTTCACTGCGCCGGACCGCGGAACAAGCGTGGAGTTCGCCGGAGAAGGCTCAGTTGCCCAGACGCTCACCGATGAATCGGGCGTGGCCGTAGCGCCGCATCTGCGAGCTACCGGCGGCAACGGTCCCGTGGAAATACGCGTGATGGCTAACGTCGGCGCCGAGTTCGCCAACACGGTGATTCACGTGATGAACCTGGGAGTGGGGGGGCATGCGCCTGTTGAACGGGAACTGACCCTGGTGAGACTGCCTGCGCCTCCGGATGCCGGCCCGCGCAAGGCGCCCGCCTCGATCATCGCGCTCCGCTTGGAGGATGAGCATGGACACCCGGTTTCCCGCGCGCCGCTCTTTTTTGTTCTGCGCAAGTTGGGAAACGGGCGAACGGCCAAAGAGGTTTCCCGCACCATGACGTTCACCAATCCGCAAGGGGAAGCCCTCTGGAGGTTGCCTACCCTGCCCGGCAAAGAAACGCTGGAACTGATGGTGGAGGCGGAATCGGAGGGGAGACGGGTCACCGATTATTTCCGGTTGAATTGATCTCAGCGCCGCTGGAGCCGCTCCCGGCCGCGCGGAATCGGGCTTTGCTCCATCACCGCACGCACCAGCATCAACTCCTTGCCGGCGGGGTCGGGGGTCTCCAAAATGACGTGGCCGGTGGCCGCGGGATCCTTCGATTCAAACTCGAAAGTCTGCTGATTCGGGCCGGAAGGCGTGCCGTGGCTCAGGCGGAGGTCCACCTTCTTGGTGCCCTGAAAGTCCGGCAATTCGGCCTGATAGCGGCCGGTTAGCGCACCGTTTTCCATCCGCAACTCCAGGATCACATGGATGGGTTCCGCCACGCCGTTGAATTGCTGGGAGCCTTCGCTATATGTCCACACGCCGGCCAGCGGATTATCGGGTGCACGCGCGGCCGGCGCGGAGCCGGTCGGTCCGGCAGATTCTGGCGCCTGCGGGCTGCCCGCCGTCCCGGCGGTTGCCTCTATCAGCGCCGCGTAGTAGCGCGTCCAAAGGAGTCCGAGGACCTCCGCGACTTGATGCTCGGAGTCGCGGTAGACGGGCGCCGGCATGATACTGACGGATTGCGGGCGCTTCAGCGAAAGATCCAGCGGCACCTCCGCACGCCGCGACGATTGGAGTTTGAAGGCATCGGCCATATCCGCGCGGACCGCCCGGCGAATCGCAATCCACGCGGGCGCGTCGCGCAGCGTGTCCAGCTTTTCGGTGAGCAGGTTCAGGTTCACTCCCAGCAGTTGGACCTGGTCTTCGTAAACGGCGCCGAGGGTAACTACCGGCTGGCGGGGCCGCGTTTCGGCCATGCTCTGGCCGATATAGGCCGTTACTGCCTCACTGTAAGCCCGCCGCTTTTCTAGAAACTCACGACACCCTGCCGAGGCCCGCTGCACCAGGTCGCGGGTTTCCGCTGTCGGCAAACGCAGGAGGCGCTGCTCCAGGCCTGCATCGGCGGCTTTCCATTTGGCCCATGCCTGCACCATGGCATCGGCCGCCGTTGCCACGGCCGTCTGCGAGAAGTTCGGAGGCGTAGGCAGGTCCTTAGGCTGCTGCGCGGAGAGCGCACCGGCGCCGAGAAGAAACGTCGCGAGCGCCGCGGAACAAGGCCTACTATTGATGCGCGGGAATGGCCGCACGGTGAACCTCCAGCACTTCGATTCCACAGGCGCTATTCATGGCAAAAGCCACACGCGCCGAGATGCGCCCGGCGCCCGGCGGAAGTTGGCTGCGAATGGCTTCCGTCAGGCAACTGCGGTAGCCGATATCGAAGACCGCGTAGGCCACGTACCGGCGAAGATCGATCCCGTAGCGGTCGGCCATGTCGCGAAACACCGGCCACGCTCTGGCCGGCTCCATCTTGAGGCGCAGTTTCCGGCTTACATCCTCGTATGACTTCTGCGGCTCCCAATCCGGCGGCTTCATTAGATATCGAGCCACCTGCGAATTGTCCTCGTCCAACAACGCCAGCATGCCGTGATGGGCCTCTACGATGCCCGGCAACTGACCGCCCACATCCAGTGCGAACGACAAGTCGATGGAACTGAGACTCACGGTCGCCTGCGTTGGCGCGGTTTCCGAGAATTCGGGCTGCAATAGCCCCGCTCGTCCGGGGTCCATGAGATGGGGCTGTCTCGGAATGGGTGGCCCGGGGAAGACCAGAGTCGTGAAAGTCTGCGCGGACGTTTCATGGGCCTTGGAGGCCGGTTGTGAGCCGACTCGAGGTTGGAGAGCGGCGGCAAGCAGCGCTATCGCGACCATATGAAGAACCAAGCTGTTAGCCATGCTGCCGGCTGGCCAGCGTCCCGCGGCCCTCCAGTTCAGCGCTCTTTCGAGCGCCCGGATCGCCTCCTGGTCGGCAGGGTCTTCATGGACAGGCATCGATGACGGCATGGCCGCGGAAGGAACTTGCTTCTCTACCGGCGGAGCAAAACCTCCATTCCGCGTGGAATGTAAGCGTCGCTGGACCGGACCCGCTCCACGAGTAAACGGCCGTCCGCACCCAACTTCAGATCCATCTCACCCTCGGCGGCCGGCGCAACCGACTTCCAGCGAAGCCGCACGGAATTACCCGGTTGCCGTTCGCCCGAAAGCAAGAGCCGGATCTCGTGCAAGCCGTTGCGCACCGGCAGCCGCGCAGTGTAGGTTCCGCGCAGGGTGCCGCTTTCTTCCTGGATCTCCAGGGTCGCCGTCTCCGGCTCTCCATAGCCCGTCCAAGCCCCCGGTTGGCTGTGGTAAATCCAAGTGCCAATGAATGCCGCGGGCCCCGCCGCCGGAGCGGGAACGCCCCCCGCTGCCACTTGCCGGCGGAGCTCTTTTTCCGATCCCCTGGGCGCCGGCGAACGCCGCTGCGGGCCGGGGCCTTTCTTATCGAGGGACTGTTCCATCGTCACGTAGAGCTTCGCCCACAAGGAGCGCTGGCGGGCGGCGGCCGCCCGTTCCTGGTCCCAGAGATTAATGATGCCGTTCATCTGCTGCACCAGCGCATCGCCGCCAGCCGCATTTTGGATGGCCTGCTGCGCTTTGTCGAGACTGTCCAGCGACCGGATTTGCAGAGCGACCTCATTCTGCATCTTGATCAGGCTGGAGCGCTCTTCGTCGTACGCCCGGCGCACAAGCAGGAATTCATCGCCCTCCGGCAAATCGGCAAGCAGTCCCTCCACTCTGCGCTGCTCATCCAGCCTGCGCGTCTGCTCGGCTTCCAGGTTTCTCCGCAGCGTCTCTACCGGGATTCTGCCGGCGGCGGGCTGAGTCAGGCGGCTGCGCATGTCCTGCAAGCGCCCGATCATGGCGCTGAGGTACGTGGCCTTCTTGGCCATGGCGTCGTCGCGCAATCCGGCCGCAGTGTGGATGCGCCGCCGCATCTGTTCCGGATCGCCCTTGAACAGGTCGGCTTCCAGGTTCGGATCGCTTCGCATCCAGGCTTCATTCGCGTCATGATATTCCGCCTCGGCGATGGCGATGTCCGGCACCACTTCCACATGCTGGGCCGGACACGGACGAAATCCGGCCAGCAGGAGAGCGCAAACAAATATACAAGCCTTCATAGTCCCCTGATTCCTGGCTAGTTCGGGTTCGACTTGCTCTTTGGAAGCGGTGTTTGAGGAGTACCCGGCTGCTTGGTGTTGCACACCTCCTGCGCCGCCGCCCGGCTCTTTTCGTAGTAAGCCGTCATCTCCTCACGCAATGCGTCCAGACGAGCCGAATGTTGCCTGATATTGATGACCCGGGCCTGAATGGACGTCTTCATGTTGCTGATTTGCACCGTCAGAGAGTCGAAATCTTTTTGTGCCTGATCGAGGCGGGCTTCGCTGTCGCGAATGTCCTTGACCAACTCATCGATGTCCCTGGATATCTCTTCGGTGCGCCGTCCCTGCTCCAGGTTCGCCTTGCGCCGCTCCAGATCCTCGCGGTTCTTACTCTCCTCTCCCAACAGTTTTCTCACGCTCTCTTGATCTACCTCGAAGCTCGCCAGGGTTTTCTCCTGACCCTCGACCCGGGTTTCCTCCGCTTGGCCCCACACCTCCCAGTACTTTTTCGCGGCATCCAACCACTGTTGCATGGCCTCCTTGGTTCGATCCAGCAGGCCGCCAATTCGGGCGATCTGGCAGCGTCTGGTGCGCAACAGTCTCTCCACGTTAGCCATATTGTCGTCGGAGACTTTCTCGAAACTTGTTTTCAAGTCCTCAGCCTGGCGCCAAAGCCGGGGAAAACGATCGTCCTCTTCGGTCTGCTGCCCTGCAATTGGCGCGGGCGCGGACCTGTCCTGACGTGCCTCGGCTGGAGGCTGAGTCGGCGCGGTCTGAGACTGCGGCCATAACACGCCCGGAAGAGTACAGCATAGAAAAACACCAAGGATGGGAGCCTTCATCGAAACAGCCTCATCTTACTTTGCAGCGGCATAACACTATGGAGTAATTCTAAATGTGAAACTTTGAATCGGACGGCCATTTAGCTTGACCGTAACCCGGTATGAGCCGGCACTCGGCTCATTGCCATACTCAATAAACTGGTTCAACGATGCCTTCACTCTATCCACTACCACGCCGTCGAGCGCCCACTCCAAGACCAGTGGGCCCCGCGGCATATGCTGTCCCTCAAAACTGATCATCGCGGTCAGATCGCCTTGAGCCATTTCCCCCAACTCCGTATCCCCTACCCGGAAACTCGAATCTCTTTCGATCTTGTGAGTCCGGCGCGAGAGCACATCAATCGTAAGTCCTTGCGCCGCTGGGACATCGGGCGGAGGCGGGGGATCTGACGGCGGGGCTTTAGGGGGGATTGGCGGATACTGACCGTCAGTGGAGTGGTCCTTCGCTTTCGAAGTGCCCTTGGATGAGCCGATCCCTTTGACGGCAGCGGTTTTCGTCGTTTCGCCGCCTGGATTCCGATTCGCCGCTGAAGCCGGACTTCCCTGGGTGGGGATGTTCTTCTTGTCCCCGATACGGGGGGCCTTGTGCGTGGGCCACCACCACCACAGCGCCGCCAAAAGCACCAGCAACAAAGCGCCAACCACGGCGTAAATGCCCGTGGAACTCCGCTTTTCCCCCGCCACGCCCGCATGCGTGATGAAGCCGGCGCCCAAAAATGCGACAGCCTCCATGCACGAGTTGTATCGCCCGTTCGGATCCCGGTCGAGCGCCTTCAGTAACGGTGCGTCTATGCTCTTGGGAAGTCCTGGTTCCACCTGAGAGGGCGGCACAACCGGCGCATACAAGATGGCCGATCGAGGGTCCCGGGCGCTCTCACCATAAGGCGATTGACCCGTATACATCTGGTAGGCGATCACGGCCAACGAATACTGGTCTGAGCGGGCTCCAACGGACGCCGGATCGCGCAAGTGCTCAGGAGACAAGTATCCGTGGAGCAGGCTGGCGGGGAGTGCCTGATGCTCCGGTTGCCAAGCCCTCGGCGATATGGCGAAGTCGGAAACTCTCGCGCCTTTAGGCGTCAGAAAGATGTCAGAGGGCTTCAAATCGCCGTGGATGACCCCTCGGCCATGCGCGAAATCGAGCGCCATCGCCACTTGGCGCAGAACCACGTCCGTCTCTTCGGGACGCAGTCTTCTGGCCGCCATCGCCGTCGCCAGGGTTTCGGCGGCCACGTATTCCATGGCCACAAACGCTTCACCGGCCTCGTCGATGACCTCCAGAACCGGCACGATGCGCGGATGTTTCAAGCCAAGGGCTTGACGGCCAGCCTCCAAAAAGCGCTGCCGCTCGCTTTGCCAGGCCTGACTATTGATTTCGGCCTTCGACTCGAACTGGCGGATGGCCACCCGGCCGCGTTCGGATTCGGCAAGATAGACGGCGCCGGCCGCGCCGTTGCCAAGCCGCTGTAGCAGTTGATATCCTTGTGACGCGCTCACCGGTGCCTCGAAGGTTAGCCCGATAGAAAGTCGGGATCGGCCGCCCGATACCTACGTAACCAATAGATGTTATCATTCTCACCAAGAGATGTCACCCGGTTTAAACCGATGGGGTTAAATGAGGGCGAATTGGCGGGTCCAAATGCCTTTAATCCTCTTTTCTGAGGACTCTACGAGCCAGAACTCGCCCTTTGGCTGCCACCACCACCGCGAAGCCCGCTCCCGCGCTGCGCACCACGGCCCACCGCTCGGCCAAAACGTCCGGCCCTTGGCGAGCCGCATCGCCAAGCTGGCGGGACCAAGAAGCGATGCGGGCCACCGTGGATGAGTCGGCCGGCATCTGAGGGCGGCGTTGTTCTTGTTTCTTGGCCCAGAACGCAGCCAGCGCCTGTTGGGCGCGTTCTTCGGAAGCCCGCAACTCTTCCACTGGCACGGGCTCGACAACCGTCGGCGGAGCCGCCCCCGGCTGTTCGGCCTGGCTGCGTTGCCGCTCCGAGTACTTAGCCAGGGCCAGTCTGGCGCGGTCTTCGACTTCATGCTGCCGCCGATTCCACTCGTCGGCAGCAGCCGCCCGATCCCGGGCAATCTCCGTATCGGCCGGATACTGGGCGGCGAGACGGTCCAATACCGCGAGGGCCGCCTGATAATCGCCGCGGCGGACCAGCCTGGTGGCATCCTGGCGTCCGTTGGCGATCTCCAACAGCTCCCGCTGGCGCCGGGCCTCGTCTTCCGCTTTCTGCCGCAGAGTCTCCAGTTGGCGGCGCAAGGCATCCTGATCCTGTTTTACGCCGGGGTGACCCGGAAACTGTCCGGCCAGCCAATCCAGGATAGCGAGCGCGCCCTGATAATCGCCCCTTTGGACTTGCTCGGCAACATCCTGGCGGGACTTGGCGATGGCCTCCTCGTCGCGCTGCCGCCGTTCCTGCTCTTGCGCCTCAACCCGCCGTCGCTCCAATTCGCGCCGCGCGGCGTCCCGGTCCCGCCGGATCTCGGCATAGCCGGGATATTGCTCCGCCAGCTTATCCAACAACGCCAGGGCGCCCTCACAGTCGCCGTCCCGCGTCAGGGAGGCGGCATCGCCGCGCGCCTGCGCTACTGCCGCCTGCTCGCGCTCGCGGCGCGCCTGCTCTTCGGCTTCCCAGCGTAACCGCTCCCGTTCACGTTGCGCGGCTTCCAGATCGCGCTGGATCCCGGCGTGACCGGGATACTGGACTGCCAGCCATTCCAGCACCCGGATAGCGCCCTGGCAGTCGCCATTCTCAATCAGGTTGGCGGCGTCCTGCCGTCCCTTGGTAATGGCCGCCTCCTCCCTCCGGCGGCGAGCCTGTTCTTCGTTCTGCCGGCGGAGTTGCTCCAGGTCCCGCGCCGCGGACTGTATGTCGCTCTCAATGCCTGGCTGGTTTTCGAAGTCTTGGACCACCCGGGCCAGAATCGCCATGGCATCCCCGTACAAGCCTTTGGCCCCTAGCGCGGCTGCATCGTCGCGTCCCTTGGCCAACGCCTCCTGAGCGCGTTGCCTCCGGACGCGGTCCTCGGCTTCGTTCACCTGCCGCGCTCGTGCGGCCCGCGCTGTCTTCCTATCCTCCTGGACGCCGACATCGCCGGGGTATTTCCCGGCCAATCGGTCTAAGATGGCTAGCGCCTCCTGATATTCTTCTTTTTGGGCGAGCGCAGCAGCCTCCCGCCGCCCTTTCGCTATGGCCGCCTGTTCTCGCTGCCGTTCCAGGGCGGAGGCGGCGATGTGCATTTCTTCCAGTATTTCGGCGCAGTCCGGATGCTGGCGGTCAAGCTGATCCAGGATAGCAACAGCGCCCTGATAGTCGCCCTTTTGGACTAATGCCTCGGCTTCGCCAAGCCCCTTCGCGATCGCTGCTTCGGCTTGCCGGCGCGCCTCTTCTTCAGCTTCACGCCGCTGCCGCTCCTGTTCGTGCCTGGCGGCTTCCCGCACTTGTCGGATCCGCCGCTGAATGTCGAGGCGATCCTGGTTCTGGCCGGCGAGACGTTCCAGGGTCTCGATGGCGCCCCGATGGTCGCCCTTTTGGACTAATGCCTCGGCTTCGCCAAGCCCCTTCGCGATCGCTGCCTCGGCTTGCCGGCGCGCTTCTTCTTCAGCTTCACGCCGCTGCCGGTCCTGTTCGTGCCTGGCGGCTTCCCGCACTTGTTGGATCCGCCGCTGGATGTCGAGGCGATCCTGGTTCTGGCCGGCGAGACGTTCCAGGGTCGCGATGGCGCTCCGATGGTCGCCCTTTTGGACAAATGTGTCGGCTTCGGCAAGCCCCTTGGCGATCGCCGCTTCGGCTTGTCGGCGGGCCTCCTCCTCGGCAACACGGAGCTTCGCCGCCTCCCCGAGCTGTTGAACCCGCTCTCGGATGCTGGCTTGATCCGGATATCGACCGGCCAGCCGTTCCAGGATGGCGATGGCTTCCGTGTAGTCGCCCTTTTGAACCAAAGCATCGCTTTCGCCGCGCCCGGCGGCGATCGCCGCTTCGGCTTGCCGGCAGGCCTCCTTCTCGGCCGCCCGGCGGTCCTGGGCGATTGACTCCAATATGCCGGCGGCGCGCTGGTCCGGCGCCGCAGACAAGAGCGCGCGCAGGATCTCTTCCGCACGATCATGGCGTCCCGCGCCGCGCTCTTCTCCAGCCCGTTTCAGATTGCCGTCATATGCGCGGCGCTGTTCAAACTCGCGCCACAGCGCTTGCCAAACCGGATCTTGCGCAAGCGTCACTTGCGTTGCACTCAGATGGCGCTCGGCTGCCGGCAGGTCCATCCTTGCCAGGGCCGCCCGTACCTGGTCTTGCAGCTCTTGAATCCCGGCTTGCCGCCGTGCCTCCTGGATTCTCGCGGAGTATAAAGTCAGGGACGGCTCGCCCGGGAGATCTTGACGGGCGGCATCGCCATGCCGGGCGGCCGTGTCCCAATCTTCCGAAGCGATGGCCCACTCGATTCGACGCGTATGCGCAGCCAGCAGGCCCTCACGTTCCTGCTCCTGCAGTTTCCGCCGGATGCGTTCCGCAGCCTCGATCAACTCCGGACTGTCGGGATTCCGGCCCAAAGCGGCTTCCAGTAAAGCGCTGGCAGCGTTGAATTGCCCGGTAGCTTCCAGGGCCGGGATTTGCGCGAGACTTCGCGCGACGAACTCGCGAGCGCGAAAGGCCGCCAGCGCGTCTCGCGCCGTGGACAGCAGCACCACCACGTCTGGCACGCCGGGATACCGCAAGTTGGCGAATTCGAGTAGTTCGACGGCTGCACCAGGCTGCCCTTCCGCCAAGAGACGCCCGGCCTGTTCGAGTCTGGCGCGTACGGCTTCAGTGGAGTCCAGTTCCTCCCGTGGATGTCCCGCGCTGAGCGCTTCGCGCGCTTTGGCCAGTGCCGCCTGATAACGCGCCTGGCGGTGTCGGCCCGCTTCCGCACGTTCTCGCTCCACGCGCACCCAGAAGGCGGCCACTTTGGGGCTGGTGAGCAGATCGGGCGTAGCCTCGCTAAGGACCGCCAGAGCGGCGTCATACTCAGCGCCCGCGCAAAGACTCTCCGCGCGCGCCAGCAAGGCCACTTCCCGCCGGTTTCGCATCAGCTCCTGGATTTCGTCGCGCAACTGCAGGGCCTCCCGGTTGCCGCCATCGAGATCCACGGCGCGGATGGCCTTTTCCATCGCTTTTTCGAGCTGCCCCCGCTCCTTTTGGGCACGCGCGCCAGCGGCCAACTGGGCGGCGTTCCTAACGTTCTCAATGGTCGACTTAAGCTGCTTGATTACCGTCCGGACCTCGCCATTTGCCCGGTCCAGAGCCAGCGCGGTCTCAAAGCACTCCAAGGCCTCCTGAAACCGGCGTGCGGCCGCGAACTCATGGCCTTGCTGGCAGAGCCCTTCGGCACGTGTCATATCCTGGCGATCCCATCCTGGGCCGCCTCGTATTCAATGAGATCGCCGCCAAGCTGTCTGCTCATACTTTCTAGTGCGCCACCCTGCCTGCGGACTACTCCAGCTATAAGTAAAACTCTTTTGTATGATAGCTTATAACTCAAGGGCGAGGGTGCCTTGCGATACAATTGCTGGAGTAACGTGGCATGACCACACCAGGAAGATACCAAAGCCCCAAGGGCAGGGCCGCGTCCAGGCGTTGCTTCGTTCGAATGCTGTTCCTGGGTGCCGTCCCCGCCGCCACAGTCGCGCAGGATGTCGAATCCAGCGCACCCGCCGAAGGCGATTGGCGCGTGCGATTGCTGGCTCCAATCTCCACTAAGTTCAATCGCAAGGGAGATATGGTTTCCGCCCGGGTCTTGACGCCCGCGAAGTATCAAGACAGGATTCTAGAGGGAGACATACGGGAGGTAAGGGCGAGCGGCGGGAACTCCGGAAAGCTCGCCAGCGTCCAGTTCGATTTCCACACATTGCATTCGAGCGACGGGGATCTCCCGGTGAGTGCCGTGCTGATCGAAGTGTTCAACAGCCGCCAGCAATCCGGCGTAGACGACGAGGGATCCGCCCTGGAGAGCGGTGCACACGGTTTGGGCGGCAAACTGACGGGCGTTTTTTCGCGCGGCGCGGCGCTGCATTTAGCCTCAAAGGCCGCCGATCTGAACTTCGCGCCTGGCAGCGAACTGGTGTTGCAGGTGCGCATCCGAAAGGCACACTGACCTTACGGTTTGGCCTGGCGCTCCGCATCGGCAAGGCGCGCCGAAGCGACCTTCTGTGCGATTTCCGGCGCCGCACCCTGGCCATACTGCCGTTCCAGCTTCTCCAGCGCAGCGGCGGCTTCCGCAGTTCGGGCCTTAGCCAGCAGCTCCCCGATTTCGGCCACGCTGCGCCTCAGGCCGGCTTCACGCGACTTCTTATCCCATTCCGCCGCCCTCGCGGCATCCGCAATCTGCCGCAGCTTGGTGAGTTCCACGCGGTTCGGATACCGGCGCAGGCCATCGAGCACCAATCGGTCGGCCTGCGTGCCTTGTCCCGCCGCCGCCAATCGCTCCACCTCCACGATGATGGCGGCTACGGAAGCCTTCTCCTCGATGCCCGCCGCGATCGAAGCCCGCAGACCCAGAAGAACGCTCTCGTTAGGATATTCGGCCAGAGCGCTCTCCACCTCCGCCAGAGCTGTTTCGTGCTTCTGTTCCGCCAATAGCAGCCGGACCGTACGCTCCGCATCGCCCAGCCGCCGGGCGGTTTGCTCCGCGGCGAGACGGCTGCGCGCTTCGTGCAACATGCGCGAAAAAGCCTCGATTTCGGGAAACTCGACGGACGCATATTCCAGCAGCGCGATCGCATCGTCGAATTCCTTGGCCGTTGACGCCAGATCCAGAGCTTCACTGATGGCTTTGACGGCCTGCTCCTGTCCGGCGGGACTTGAGCCGGCCTCGGCATCTGCCTGGTCCTCCAGCGCCGCTAGCGCCGCCTCTCGCGCCTGCTCCAGTTCTTCGCTCAGTTTGGGGAACGCTGGATCGCCCGGAAAGTCCCGCAGCGCGGCCCGGATGAGGATTTCGACGTCGTCGAAGGCCTGTTCGCCGAGTAGGGCCTGGATCTGGGCGATGCGGCGATCGATCTCACCGCGCCGTTTTTCCAGTTCGCGTTTTTGACACGCCTCCGTGAGAAGCGCCTTGAAGCGCGGATCGTCTGGGAAGCGTTCGCTTTGCGACAGGGCGGCGGAAATCGCGAGATCCCAGTTGCGCTCCTCGCAGGAAGTGCGTATCCCAGCCAGGGCCGACTCGATCGCCGCGATGTGCTCACGCTGCGTGCGCCGAGCCAGGTCGAGGGCGTCGGTTAGCGCGGCTTGCGGGCCCCATTCGGTTTGCACCCCCTGCAGGACGGATTCTGCATCCTCAAAACATCGGTTTTCGAGACAACGGCGTGACTTCTCCACGGCGGTCCGGATAGCCGCCTCGCGCGCCACCCGTTGCCGTTCTTGATCCAGCTTTTCCCGCCATGTGGCGAACCCCGGTTCGCCTGCAAACTCGCGCTCCGCGCCCGCCAGTACCGTAGCGGCTTCCTCCAGCAAACCGGCCTCGATCGATTCCGATATGTTACGTTCCAGATTCGCGATACGCGCTTTGCGCCGCGCTTCCAGCGCCCGCTGGTGCGTCAGGGCGATTCTCGGTTCGAGTTCCGCCTCGGTTTCCGGGAAATCGGCAAGCGTCTGTTCGCAGACCTTGGCCGACTCCTCCCAGCGTTGCTGATCTTCCAGAAGGCCGGCGCTCTCAAGGGCGGCGGCGAGAGTCAGGCGGACCTGAGTTTGCCGCCGCGCGGTTCGCACCCGGTGGCCCAGCGCCAACAGTTCCGGCTCTTCGGGCCATGCGGCGAGGCCTCCCGCCACGCTGTCGAAGGCCGGCGGATAGTCTTCCGACGCGATCCCTTTTTGGACCGCGGCTGCCACCTCGTCCACCACCCGGCGACGGCGGATTTCGCGCCACTCAGCCTCCAGCCCTGACAATGCTTGCCGCAAGTCCGCGTTCTGCGGCACGTCCTTTGTGGCGTCCCGCAAAAGTCGAATGGCGGCATCGAACTCCCCAGCCTCGCGCAGTTCGGAGGCCCTCTGCAATACCGCTTCCGCCTTCTTCCGCGCCAGATACGTATCCCTCTCAAACACGGTCTGGCTCAGTGCCACGCCTAGAGTCTCGTCTTCCGGATACTGGGAAACCGCGTCCAGAAGCAGGCGCAGGGCTTCGGGATAGTCGCGCGCGCGGGAGTGCCGCTCCGCCTCGGACTTGATGCGGGCAATGGTCTCGGCGCGGCGTTTCTGAGCCAGGCCGTGCTGCGCTTCCTGCAGCAAGTCGCTCAGCACACGTTCGCCCGGCAACTCTCGCATGGCGGTCGACAAACGGAGGAGAGCTTCTTCCCACTGCCCCTCTTGGATATGGGCGCGGGCCTCGCCCGCGGCACGGTCCACGAGAACCTGATGCGCGCGGAATTCGGCGCAGATTGTGGCGCGAAGCTCCGCGAGCCGCGGGTCCGCGCCCTCCGCGGCAGCCGCTTGATCCAACACCTCGATAGCCGCCGGCCACTTCCGGCCAGCTTGCAAACCCGCCGCCGCCGCGATAGCGCCTTGCATCGCCCCTTCCCGCCGGACGGCCTCCAGCGCAGCCTCAATACGCTGCAGTTCCACAAGTAAGCTGGGATCCCGCCCCAGCGAATCGAGATCCTCCGCCAGCCGGTCTTTGGCCGCCTGCAGGGAGTCTGATTTCTCCAGTTCGCGGACTTCCGCAATCAGCTTCACTACGGCCTGGCGTCTCAGTTCCGCATGCCATCGTTCGGTTACGGTCTTCTGGAAGCCCTTGAGCCTGGCTTCCCTGGGAAAACGTCTCAGTGCCCGCTCCAGAATCGCTAGCGCCTTGTCCCATTGGCCGGCGTCGGCCGCGCGTCCGGACTCACTCAAGTCCCGCTGGATGGCCTCTTGTTTCTCGGCTTCTTTACGCTCCTGGAGGATTCGCGCCAGGAGTTTGTTGAGCTCGTTCTGGTTGTAATTGCCGCCGTGCAACTCCAGGACGTAGTCGGTGGCTTCCTGGAACTTGCCCGAGCCAATCAGTTCGTCGACCCGTTTCTGAACCTGGGCCAATTCGCCGGCGCTGGCATTCGCCAGATCCACGCGTTGGCGGCACTCGGCCTGTAGAGCGAGGAGCGAGGCGGCGCCTGGATAGGTGCTCAGAGCGTTGCCCACCGCGCTGATCGCCGCTTCAGGGAGACCGCGATCCAAGAGATTGCGCACCAGTTCCGCTTGTTGGCCGATGCCTTGTTCGTACTGCTGGCGTTGGCGTTGCAGGCGATTGCTCAAGTCGATCAGGTCGGGCTCGGATGGGTACGCGCGCAAACCCGCTTCCAGCGCCGCGCTGGCCTCGGCCCACAGGTGCTGTTCCAGCAAATCTTCGATTCTGTGGCAAGTGGAAGAGATATCCGTGCGCCGGCGGATGGCTGTGACCCGCTCGGGTTGTGGCGATTTGTCGCGCGGCGGATCGCCGCCGAATAGGGAGCCCAGCCAGGATCTTCCCGCCGGCGCGGTCCGTCTCGACAACTCCAGACACTTTTGAAGCTCGCCCGCCATCTCCTCGGCCGAGCGGAATCTCCTGCGGATACTCCGCTCCATGCCGCGCTGCACCGCGTCGTCCAAGGATCCCGGCGCCTCTTTGACAAACGCGCGAATGGACGGGCGCGATGCCTGGACATGCATCTTCAACAACTCATATTCGTTCTTGCTGTCGAACGGCAGGCGGCCGGTGATCAGTTCAAACAGAACCACGCCGATCGAATACAAGTCGGACAGCGCCGTGGTGGGCAGTCCTTGGGCGGCCTCGGGAGAAATATATTCATATGTGCCCACGATCATGCCGGCGCGGGTCTTGCGGCTGGTGCCGCTCACACGCGCGATCCCGAAGTCGGTCACCTTCACCTGACCCTCTTTGTTGAGCATCAGGTTGGCAGGCTTGATGTCACGATGCACGATGCCGTGCTTGTGGGCGTGCTCCAGGCCCTGCAACGCTTGGATCGCATAGCTGGTGGCTTCCTCGTAAGGCAGCCGCCCACGGTCGCGAAGCACCTTCGACAGGGTAGGCCCGTTGACGTACTCCATGGCCATGAAGTGCTCGGGCCCGAGCTGAAAGTATTCGTACAGGTGGGCGACGTTGGGATGGTTCAACTGCGCCTGGGCTTGCGCCTCATTGCGGAAGCGCTCCATCACCCCCGGGTTATTGGCGATCTCCGGCCGCAAACACTTGAGGGCCACCTCACGGCGCAACTGAGTCTCAATCGCATAGAAGACGGTTCCCATGCCGCCTTCGCCAAGAGGACGAACGATCTCGTAGTTTTTGACGAACCGGCTCATGGGGACAAAATCATAACCTCCCGGGTAGCCTTGGAATCCGTTTCCAATTGTACCTTGGGAGTGTGCACGTGAATCAGCGCGGCCGTGATGTTATCCAGGCCGCCTTTGTTGTTGGCGGCCGCGATCAAGTTGTGTACGGCGGCGTCTGCCGGCCCGTCCGCGATAATCGCCTGCATTTCGGCGTCGCCGACGAGATCGTGGAGCCCGTCCGAGCAAATCAGAAAGCGGTCTCCGGCGCGCGCCATCATCGGCTTTTCCCAAAACGAAGCGGCGATCTCCGGACGCCCTCCCATGGACATTGACAGGACATTTCGTTCTTCGTGGTGCCTGGCCTGATCGCGCGTCAGGATGCCCTGGCGCACCATTTCAAAAACCACGGAGTGGTCTTCGGTAAGTTGGTAGAAGTTCTCGCCGCGCAGCAGGTAGAGCCGGCTGTCGCCCACGTAGGCCATGAAGACCTCGGGCGGGAGGACGGCCACCGCCACGCACGTGGTTCCCATCCCCCGCTTTTCCAAATCGGCCTGCGCGGCCCGATGAATCTCGCGGTTCGCCTGCTCCAGCGCTTCCTTCAAGGCCAGGGCCGGCGGCTGATTGGAGTTGTAGTACAGTTCCGGAACCAGTCGAATCGCCATTTCCGAGGCGACTTCGCCCGCCGAAGCGCCGCCCATCCCGTCAGCCACGATAACCAGTGTGCCTTTCCTGGCGGCGGCTTCCGGATCGCTGGGATGCTTGTATACACCCCGGTCTTCGTTGTTGGTGCGAACCATGCCAGGGTCCGACTGAAGAGAAATCTCCAGTTCCAGAATCTCCTGGGCGGCGGCGGTTCCTTCGGCGGCAGGCGCCGCACGCTCGCCGGTCGCGGACAGTGCCGCGAGGTTCTCCTCGGGGCTGGAACTGGGCTCTTCGGTATCGGTGGCCTGCATGAACTTGCGGACTTTCTCCCAAAATGACATCCTGTGCTTGCTCCTTCTTTCCGTAATGCGGGGCGGCTTCAGTTCTTCTCCAGTCCGAAGAGATACTCTTTCTTATTGACGTTAATTTGCACGGCGACTTTGAGCGGCTGATACCCATCCCGGCGAAGCCAATACTCATATGTCTGTCCGGCTGGGCCCGTCACCAACCAGGGAGTCTGTCCGAGATACCTTCCTTCCCTAGAGTATACATTGGCGGTTCCGTCATAAGTTGTTACCTTGATCGTCGTCTGGTCCTCGGGGGACGGTTCGGATCTAACAACGGGAGTTCCCTCACCGGGGCCTGGAGTCGCCGTGGCGGATGGATTCGCGGCCACGGCTGGCGCGCGGCGCGGAGGCCCACCGCTGGATTCCTTGGCCGGCGGCGAAGTCTTGTCCGCCGTACTGACAGAACTGGTGGGCGCCACGGAACCGGCCTGAGGTAACCCTTTGGAATCGCCGGTGGAATCCTTGGTCTTGGTTGTGGAACTGATAGCGTACACTAATAGACCCAATACCAACAGCGCCAGACCTGCGGCCACGTACGCCGGATTCACGGCGCGGATCTGGCCCCGTGGCTGGCCGTTGAGCCGCCGGCGCAGTTGTTGTACCTCCCGCAGCATAACGCCACTGGACGCATACCGCTCCTCGGGCTTCAGGCGGAGGCACGTCGAAATGATGCGGACGAGTGCCTTCGGCAGTCCGGGCCGGCGTTTCTGGGGTGGGACGTAGCGCACGGCCAGGACGTCCTGCCGAAGCCCGGTCTCGCTGGCGCTGGAGAACGGCAGGACTCCGGTGACCAGCTCGTATAGGAGCACGCCCAAAGCCCAGACATCGCTGCGCGCGTCTCCGCGCAATCCCTGGTGCTGCTCCGGCGCCATTTTCCCGGGGGTTCCAATGGAGGATCCCTGTCTGGTGAATGCCGGCGTGTACTTGTCGACCGCAATCCCGAAATCCAGCAGCTTGACCTGGCCTTGCACGTTAACGCGGATATTCTCAGACTTGATGTCGCGGTGAATCGTGCCTTTGGCATGCATGTAAGACACTGCATCGCAGATGTCGGCGATGATATCGAGGGCCTTCCCAACCTCCAGGCCCCCGGTTTCCCGGATGACGTCGGCCAGCGTGCGCCCTTCCACAAACTCCATCACGATGCAGGGGATCCCCTGGTAATCGAAGTACTCGTAGAGTTCCGCTACATTGGGGTGCCGCAGGTTGTACTGGATCACCGCTTCATTGCGAAAACGCGCCAGCGCGGTGCCGGACTCTCCCGTGTGCGTGAGAGCCTTCACCGCGACTGGCGTTTTGCCTTGAAGATTGGTGGCCCGATAAACCTCCCCCATCCCGCCGGCGCCGATCAGTCTTTCGATCCGGTACTTGCCGATAACCGCGTTCAGGGGGAGGACCGGCATGGGTGAATCACTTGATAGCAGGGGGGTTACGGAGCAGCTCCTCGCCGAACCTTACGGGCACGGCGTAGGTCACTGCGGCGCCCCCACGACTGGAGCCGGCGTAAAAAATCCCGATCACCCGGCCGTACTTATCGAACACTGGACCGCCGCTGTTGCCCGCGCCGGTAGTGTTGATGCCGAGCTGATAAACCTCTCCTTCGCTGATCGTACCATCCGCAACCGTACCGCCGCCGGCGGTAATGACTTTGCTGATAGGGCCATGGGTCAGGGTCGGATCGGCGATTGCCGCAACGTGCGACCTGCTTGTAAACATGTCGCGCGATACATCCACGCCGAAGACGCTGGGAGAAACCGCCGGGTACCCTAGTACGACGACCTCCTGACCGGGTTGAATGGCGGACTCATCCGTGAACAGGGTTACCGGCTGGCCGCCACCGGGAAGGTCGACCTTGCCGAGAGCCACGTCGTGCTTGTCCGACAGCGTGACGCTGGTAGCGCGGTACCGCTGCATCGTCTTGGCGATGGTGACGTTGAACACGGCCTCGCCCTGAACGTTGGTGTGCAGCGGGCTAGCCTCCAGACGGCCACTGACGGCGATTTTGTCGGCGTCGTTCTGGTCGACTACGTATTTGGATCCCTCCGCAGGCACCCAGGCCGACGGGAACTGCGATGGGGAAATGCAGCCGACGATGCTGCCGTTTTTGACCTTGATGCCCAAGGGCGCTTTGACAAACTCAGCGGTGCTCCAACCAGACCGCCATGGCGCCAGTACGTGCCGGTTGGTGAGGAAGAAACCTTCGCTTCCGACGGTGAACCCGCTCCCGGAGTGCGCCGACACGATAGGCGCATTGTGGCCGTCATTGGAGAGCGTGGACAGTACCGGGCTCAGTTTGCCTGCGTCTTCGACGAACACCGGCAGGTAATCGGATTTGCCGACTTCCGGACAGTACGGTTTGCTGTTCTGCAAATGGAACATATAAATCTGCGCGCCGGTCTCCGTGTCGGTGATCTTCCAAGTCGCTTCGATGAGGATGACGGCCTTGGCGTTGGCGGCATGGATCTGCTCGGGTGTCAGCTCCTTAAGAACAGGGGGGACAGTTCCGCCTCCTCCGGTAGGTTTAATTCCGGTCCCTGTCTTACCCAGTTCCGCCAGCTTGACCTCCTCTTCTTTCCGCTTTTTCTGTTCGTCGGCAAGTTGAGCCGTCAGATCGGCGACCTGTTTCTTGGCCTCCGGCGAGCCGCCGCGCGCGAGGATGTCGATCTTCGCTTTCAAAACCTTCTCGTTCTCCAGCTCGGCCTGGATCGCATCGTTAATGTGGGCTCTAGCTGCCGCCGCGTTGGCGCTCTCAATCTCCGTGACGTGGCGCTGCCAGAGAAAATACCCAGTACCGGCCGCCAGCACCACAAGTATGCCAATCACGGCCGCCCACATCGTCTTCCGGGACTCGCCTTTCATTTGCGAGGAGACTTCTCCCAGCATCCGTTCCACGGTAGCCCGGCCCACCGGACGCGGCGTTGTCCCTTGACCCGTTTCCACCATACCGGGCGGCATGGCCGGTCCGCCCGTCGCGATTGGCACTCCGGCCTCCCGTGTTGGGGGTATGGCTGCCGAATCGGCCAGGCGCGTGGCGCGCACCGCCGGCGGGGGATCCAGTTCAAAGGTGAATTCCGGCCCCGATGGTCCCAGTTGCACGCGATCGCCGTGCTGCAGCCGGGATGCGCCATAAATACGTTGCCGGTTGATGAATGTGCCATTCCGGCTGTCCAGGTCCATGAGCAGGAACCCGTTCGGATCGGCTGGATCCCGAACGATCCTCGCATGATTGCGGCTGACGAGATCCTCGCGGTCGGCGTCAAAACGGACGTTCGCGTTGGCCTCTCTGCCGATCAACACTTCTCTAAAACCCTGGAGCGGGAGTTCCTCCACCTGGTTGGCCTTCGTCCCGCTCACGTGACGGATAATGATACTGGGCATATAGCCTCCTTTTCGTTTTTGTCAGGTGGAATCGGATTCGCTCACCTGTCACCGCATATACGCGCGATTGGCGGGCGGTATTGCGCAACATTTCTTAAAGAAGGTCCGAAAAAATATTTTCGCGCTCTTTCTTGCGCAACTTCCATCGGAATTACGCTATGGAGAGTATGACGCTCACCGCGGCGGGCAGGCCGGTCGATTCGGTCGTGGGCTTGCCGGCCCGGGCGCTATGTATATAATATGTTGGTCGCGCCGTCCGAGCTTGGGCTCCGATCCAGCCCTGAGCAGGGCCGGGCCTGGTGCCGAGCGGCCGGTTCGCCGCTAGTACGAAGGTTTTGATTTGGCTGAGAGTGTTCGATTTTCACAGATGGAGGGTACTGCAATGCGTAGAATAATCGCTTTCGCCGGATGCTTCAGTGCCGGCTTGATCGTCTTCCTGGCTGGGCCGCTGTTGCGCGCCGACGAAACCGCTGCCGGACTGCGGGGCTTGCACTCCGGCAACATTCCCCCGGTCCTGCTGGCTTTTGTGCCGGACAATAGGCCCTACATACCGCCTCCCAGGCCATCTCCGCCACCGGTAGCGCGGCCGTCGGCTCCCCCGTCCACCCCGCGCCCGTCGAGTCCGCCACCAGCGGCGCGGCCGTCGACTCCCCCGTCCACCCCGCGCCCGTCGACTCCGCCACCAGCGGCGCGGCCGTCGACTCCGCCGTACACCCCGCGCCCGTCGACTCCGGCTCCCACTCCGCGGCCGTCGAGTCCGCCACCCGCCGCGCGGCCGTCGACTCCGGCTCCCACTCCGCGGCCTTCAAGTCCCCCACCAGCCGCCCGGCCGTCAACTCCGGTTCCGCACGTGAAGACTCCGGCTCCGGCAGAGCCGCGGGCGAAGGCTCCCAAGGAACCGCGGTCCAAGCCTCCGGCCGAGCGGCCGACGAAAGCTTCCAAGGAACCGCGTTCCAAGCCCCCGGCCGAGCGGCCAGAGAAAGCTCTCAAGGAGCCGCCTTCTCGCGGCCCCGTAACGGGACGTACCGCAGGCGGAGGACACGTCGAGAAGACCCCCGCTGGCCGGGGCACCTACCACAGCGGCGATGGCAAGACCTCCGCAAAACTGCAGGGTGCGCGACCCACCGAAGTCCGCCGGGGCGACACCGTCGTCACTAGGCCTGGAGGCGGCCTTCGCACGGTTGTCGTGCACCGGTCGGGCAACCGCGTTGTGGTTTTACATGGCGCTGGACATGGCTATGTCCAACGGCCGCTGACCGTCGGAAGGCATAGCTACTTCCAGCGGACTTACTATGCGAATGGCAGGCCGTATGTCAGGGCTTACCGGCCGTATTACTACCATGGCGCCGAGCTTTACGATTATGCGCTGGCAAGCTACTACCCCATGGCTTTCTACGGTTGGGCGATGGGGCCATGGGACCCGCTCGACTACCCGTGGGGCTGGGCTGGCAACCCGTGGTTCACCCACTACGGTCCGTTCTTCCGGCCGTATGCCGTTTACCGCAGCCCGGCATTTTGGCTGACGGATTTTCTGGTTTCGTCGACCCTTCAAGCGGCGTACCTCGCAAACAGAGAGGACCCCGGCGCCGCACCCGACGAATCGCTGGACGGGTCCGCGCCGATGTCGGATGACGTGAAGGACATGATCGCGGAAGAGGTGCGCAGGCAACTGGCGGAGGCGCAGTCGGAAGCCGAGGTCCAGGCCAGCGATCCGCCATCGCCGCCCACCGACAGCTTGCCACCCTCATTCGCCGGCAACGGCCCCCACCTGTTCCTGGCCTCCGAACCGCTCGAAGTCGAGAACACAGCGAGCGGACCATGCCAGATCCGGGAAGGGGACGCTATCCAACTCAACGGGCTGCCGGAGTCTGGAGCGACGGCCCAAGTGCGCGTGCTGGCCAGCAAGGGCTCGGACTGCCCGGTGGGCGCCACCGTGTCGGTCCCGCTTCCCGACCTGGTCGAGATGAGCAATAACATGCGGGAAAACATCGAGCAGGGCCTGCAAACTCTGCGCGACAACCAAGGCGCGAATAACCTTCCGCAACTGCCCGAAGCGGCGGCGGCGAATCCCACGATGACCCGCCTAGCGGCTCATTTGGCGGCCGACCCCGACGCCGCCGGCATGATCCAGGAGGAGTCGCACCGCGCGGATCAACTCGAGCACGAAGTCATTGCCGATTTGGGCGGTGTACAACTTCCCGCTCCTGGATCTCAGACTTCGGTATCGAACGACGACGCGAGACGTCTGGCGTCCTTACAGATCGGCCAGTCCGAAAACCAGGTCATCGCCATCATGGGACAGCCGTTGAACACAGCCTTCCTGGGCGGCGTGAAAAAGACGTACGAGTACCCGGCCGGAAAAGTGGTTTTCACCGACGGGAACCTCAGTGAGGTGGAACCGGCGGGCACCACCGGCCCGGCCCCGGCTTACAGTCAGGGCCCGGCCGGGTACATAGGCAGGACCCCTGTGGAACAGCCGGGGGGCATCCCTGGGAGAACTGTCACCGAGGGCCAGACGGAAGCCGAAGTAATAGCAGTTCTAGGCGAGCCGCTGCACGTCACCTTCTTGGGAGGCGTCAAAAAGATGTACGAGTACAGAAACCTGAAAGTCGTTTTCCTGGACGGCAATGTGAGCGAAGTGCAAAAGCAGTAGGCACACATCCCGCCAGGAGCGGTTCGAACGAGCCGCTGAAGGCTGTTATCGGAGGGAGCCGCTCTGGGCGGCTCTCAACGGCCTCCAGCGGCCCGGTCTTTTTGACCTTCTCTTTCTCTCCTTACCCACGATTTAAAGTGTCCTTTTTGTTCCGTTTCTTACCCCCGATGATATATAATTCATGTGGCCATGGAACCCCCCCAGCCACTTCCCGCCAATTTAGACTCGAAGGAACTTGTGGTGGAGTTGTATTCCGAATTGCGGACCATGGCCGGTCGCGTGTTTCGCAGGGAGAGGAACGGAACTCTTCAACCGACGGCTTTAATCCACGAAGTATATCTGAAGTTATGCGGGCAAAACGGCGCCAATTGGACCGATAAGAATCACTTCCTGGCCGTGGCTTGCCAGACCATGCGGCGCATCCTCGTGGATCATGCCCGCAAGCGCTCCGCCCTGAAGCGAGGCCAGCCCGTTCAGTCCGTGATGCTGGAGTCTATCCCCGAACCGGGGTTTCAAGCGCAGCGGATTGCGGATGTCATCGCCGTGGATGAGCTTCTGGCCCGACTGTCAGCCTGGGATGCCCGTCTGGCCAAGTTTGTCGAGTTGCGCTATTTTGGTGGCCTTACCACGGAGGAGGCGGCGTCCGTCTTGGGGATCTCCTACGACCAGGCACGGCGCGATTGGACCGTCGCGCGAGCCTGGTTCCGGACGGAACTGCAGTTGAAAGAATGACCCCGGAGATCTGGGACCACGGCAAGCGCATCTTTTGCGAGGCCCTGGAGTTGCCGGAGGAAGACCGGCTCCTCCTGGTTGAGCGCGAGTGCCGTGAGGATTCCGAGTTGCGGGAACATGTCCTCCGGCTGCTCGCCGCGGCGGGAGACAATACTTCACCCCTCGATGTTGGAGCGGCCGAACGGCTGGTGGGAGACCCCCAGCTCACCGAGCCTTTGCTTCCCGGAGATATCGTCGGGCGGTATCGCGTCCTGCGACGCCTCGGACAAGGCGGGACCAGCCTTGTCTATCTCGCCGAACACGTCGGCCTGCAGAGCCCCAGGCGCTTTGCCATAAAGGTGATCGCGTTGGCTTTCCTGGCTGGCCAGGAACTGCGTTTTGAACGCGAGGCCGAGATTCTGGCGTCCTTTCAACACCCCAACATCGCCCGCATCCTCGACAAAGGCGTAACCGAGTCCGGCTGGCCCTACCTGGTGCTGGATTACATCGATGGTGCGCCCATTCACCAGTACTGCATCGACAAGAAACTGGCGCCGCCCGAGATCGTAAGGTTGATCCTGGACTGTTGCCGGGCGGTGAAATACATTCACGATAACCAGATCGCACACTGCGATTTGAAGCCCAGCAACATTCTGGTGGATGCCAGCGGATCGCCGCGCATCCTGGATTTTGGGATCGCTCGCCTGATCGACCCAGGACGCAAGACGCGAAGCGGCCAGACCACCCGCGGCGTCCGGCCGCTGACCCCGAACTACGCTAGCCCCGAGCAATTGGCCGGCCTCCCCTTGACCACTTCCACCGACATCTATTCGTTGGGGGTGGTACTCTACGAAGCCCTTGCTCACGCGCTGCCGTTTGACAACTCCGGCTATCCCTGGGAAGAAGTCAGCAAGAAGATCGCCGAACAGAACCCCGCGCTCCCCAGCAAAGCGCGGCTGGGTGCTGCGTCCACCAGGGACGACGCGGCGTTCGCCAAGGATCTCAGGGGGGATCTGGACAGCATTGTACTGAAGACACTCGCCCACGATAGCGCGAAACGCTATACCATTGACGGCCTGATCGCCGACCTGAGCCGGTATCTTGAGGGCGGCATGGTGGAAGCCAGGCGGTCGACCTCCATAGACCGCGCGAGAAGAGTGTTGAGGCGGCGCCGCAGAGCGCTTCTTGAGGTCGTGGCTCTGGCTGTTTCCGTTGGCTTGGCGGTGGGCACAGTCGCCTGGTACGCGCGACGCGAACGACGCATCAGCGAGGCGCGGCACCTGGCCGAAATGAGAAACGTCGTACAGTCTTCCATTCCCGCCTTGCCGCGAAACCTTCCCGGTTCGGCCTTCGCACGCGGCTCGCGGCTGTACCAAACCTTGGAGATCATCGACCGCGTTGAGCCCACGGTGTCGCAGTACCATGAGTTGGTTCCGGACTTGGCCGATGCTTTGCTGAAGACCGGCGACATGCTGGGCGATCCAACCGAGGCGAGCCTGGAACGCCCCGATGATGCGCGCGCCTGCTACCAGCGCGCCGCCGCGCTCGCCGGCCACGCTAACGATGCGCGCCACGCTCAGATCAGGGCGCGCGCCTGGATCGGAACCGGCGACACGTATGGTAATGCCGCGTTGAAACGCGACCCCGCCCTGGCCGCGGCATGGTACTGGCGCGCGCTCGAAGAGCTCCCCGGAAGCGACACCGGGTCGCGCCAAACCGCCGTCATTGCACATGCCCGGCTGGGCGCCATCTACGAACTGCTAGGCGGCGTGGAGGAAGCCCGCCAACAATATCAACAGGCCCGCCGCCTCCTTCCGCCCGAGAAGGACTGGAATCCGGCGCACGATTCCGTCTCCGCGCTTCTCGTTCCCGGTCGATTAGCGCCGCTCGACGACCAGCGCGCAAACTATACCAAGGCCCTGGATCTGCTCGCTCCGATGCTGAATCGCCGGGACGCCTGGATCTGGCATGCCACCATCGAGACACATCTCGCCTTGGGACTGGCCGAGTTGCAGGCCTCCCGGACATTGAGCGCGGGCGTTGAATTCGGCGCGGGCCTTGCCATAGCCAAGGAAGTACTGGCCGCCGATCGGGAGGACCTCCAGGTGCGCAAAGAGTTGGCCATCGCGATGCGGCGCCGCGCCGTGATCTACGCGGACCAGGGATGGCTTGCCGATTCCGACGCCCTGCGCAGCCAGGCGGCGGAGGAACTGGGGGCGGCCATCGCCGGTTCCGCATCGGCCGGCACGTATGAGATTGCCAGCCAGTCCTGCCCCGATGTTGCCGAGAAGGTGAGTGACAGCCAGTCACCTTCTCCGCTGCGTCCAGCGGACCTTTTGATCGCAAATGGAGGATCTGCCGGTGTTCCCGCGAGGATTGCTGTGTTTTCCCCGGCCTTCCAGGAATTGAGTTACCTGGCGGAAGGAAGTTACCTTTCCGATATCGTTGACATCGCTGCCCGCTCTCGAACCGAGTTCTACGTACTCGATCGGAATCCAAACGGCTTAGGAGGCATTCTGCGTTTGCGGTTTGTGGAGGGTCACTGGCTCCAAAAACCGGTCGCTTGCGGCGGTTGGTTGCGGTTCGCAACTTCCCTTGCGCTGCAAGGAGCGCGGCTGCTGGTGGCCGCTACGGTGGGAAACTCGGTGGGCCTGATCGGTGTCGATCTTGCGAATGGTCGTCAGTCCCTGCTCGGACAAACCAATGCATCCGCACAGCCGGGCAGAATCGTGCCGTCGGGCGGGGGCAACTTTTATGTTTCGCTGTACTGGCCGGGAGAAGGCGGACTGGCCCAGGTGGTCCGGTTCAACGCCTGGACGCGCACGTTCGCCGTCGCTGGCCAATACGGCCTACTCGATTGTCCTGTGGCACTGGCCCTCACTCCACGCGGACAACTGATTGCCGGCGACCGCGGATGGACCGGCTCCGGAGGTAACGGCAAGATCGTCCGCATAGCGCGCGACCACACCCAGATGGCCGTCAGCCGAAGTTCAGACCTGTCGCGTGTCACGGCCCTGGCAGCCGCCTCGGAGCGCGACGTCTGGTTCGCAACGGCGGCGGCGCCGTCCATGCCGTCCAAACTCTTCAAGGTCGACCTGGTAACGGGGAAAACTGTGTCCGTAACCAGCGCCGACTTAGGCGAGTTCCGCGCGCTCGCCCGTGTGGATTAGGTTACCGGATTTTGAACCAGGCGATCATTCTGGCCGGTCTGCGACAGCTCCAATCCAAGTTCCTCCTGCTAGCCCAAGTTCGTCACGGGACCGTCGATTCCAGAGTTTTTGAGGCTTCGGATTGGAGCAAGTGACGTGGCTGCAATGGCCGGTTTTGAAAATGACGATGTAGTGTAGACCTACCCTCTTGTACTGTTCGCGATGTCATGACGAGCTTTCCACGCGCGACCGCTGGAGCAGCGGAGGACCAGCGGAGGAAAGCAGGATTACGAATCGTGCCGACTCCAGGGTGATGCGCGCCCGAGCGATAGCTGTAGTTTTGCGTCGGCGTAAACTTTTCAGGGCGTTCGACCGCTGGAGCAGCGGAGGACCAGCGGAGAACGGCGGGTAATACCACCTTCCCAACGTCAGGTGGGCCACCTCCTCTCCTCGTTCCAGCCTGCTAACAGGCTGAGAACAGGCTGGACGAACTTTGAGGCGTAAGCTAATTAAGCTATTGATACTATTGATGTTGTTAGTTAATTCCGCACACTCAGGGTAGGCGGGACACTGCCTGGGCGTCGGTATCGAGCAGGCCGGGAACAGGCGGTTATCCAGGCCCCGCTTCCGCGATTCGCGTGTCCCAGCAGACTCGTGCGCCTCCGCGG
>Ga0224558_1000506_pt1 | contig 45152 bp, 31 predicted proteins | sample 714S32024metaG_FD_180682 | JGI IMG/M metagenome (GOLD analysis project Ga0224558, IMG submission 180682) | Peat soil microbial communities from Stordalen Mire, Sweden - 717 S3 20-24 | ecosystem: Environmental > Terrestrial > Soil > Wetlands > Peat | place: Sweden: Norrbotten County, Stordalen... | reverse complement strand
GGCGTAGGCTGCCACCATGGCCGAGACACCGCCCGGCCACCGGCTGCCGGAGCACGGACTCGATGCCGACCGGGTGCTGGACCGCATGGAGGAACTGCGGGGGGGCGACCGCGACTGGCGGGGCGGACGGGTGTTCAGCCTGGTGTACTCGGCCGGCGACGAGGTCCACCATCTGCTCGAGAGGGCGGCCGCCCTCTACTCGGCCGAGAACGCCCTCAATACGGCTGTCTTCCCCAGCCTCGGGCGGATGCAGCAGGACATCGTGGCGATCACCGCGGGACTCCTCGGAGCGGACCGCCTGCCCGACGGCCGGGGCCGGGAGGTCCGCGGCTACCTGACCTCCGGCGGCACCGAGTCGCTGCTGCAGGCGACCAAGACGGCGCGGGACTGGGGTCGTGCCGAACGGGGCATCGAGCGCCCCAACCTGGTGCTGGCCACCAGCGCCCACGCAGCCTTCGAGAAGGCGGCCCACTACCTCGACGTCGAGTCCCGCCGGATACCGGTGCGGGCCGACTTCACCGCCGACGTGGACGCCATGGCCGACGCCGTCGACGACCGCACGGTGATGGTGGTGGGATCGGCGCCGAGCTACCCCCAGGGGGTCATCGACCCGATCCCGGCCCTGGCCGCCCTGGCCGGGGAGCGAGGGGTCCTCTGCCACGTGGACGCCTGCCTCGGCGGCTTCCTCCTCCCCTTCCTCGACCGGCTCGGCCACCTCGACAAGCCGTGGGACCTCGCCGTCCCCGGGGTCACCTCCATCTCCGCCGATCTCCACAAGTACGGATACGCCTCGAAGGGGGTGTCGGTGATCCTCTACCGGACCCGGTCGCTGGCCCGGCTGCAGCCGTTCGTCACCACCAACTGGCTGGGCGGGCTGTACGGATCTCCCTCTATGGCCGGCACCCGCCCGGGAGGCCCCATCGCCGCCGGCTGGGCGGTCCTCCACCACCTGGGGACCGACGGCTATCTGCGGCTCGCCGAGGATGCCTACCGGGCGGCGGCGGGCATCCGGGAGGCCATCGAGGACACGCCGGGCCTGGCGGTCCGTGGTCGGCCGGACGCCACCGTGTTCGCGTTCGGCGGGGACCCCACCGACGGCCGCATCGACACCTTCGCGCTGGGGGACGCCCTGGGCGACCGGGGTGGGTGGTTCTTCGACCGCCAGACCCCACCGGACAGCCTCCACGCCACCGTGCAGGCCGGCCACCTCGCCGTCGTGGACGACCTGCGTGCCGACCTCGTCGAGGCAGCGGTCGCGCTGCTTCGCACCGGTGAGCGGGCGGCGGACCGCGACACCACCTACGGCACCGTTTGAGGGCCCCATGGCGGTCGGGCGGTCGGCACCGGTGGTCCCGGCCATCTATTGCCCGCCACCACCGGATGGTCTAGACATGCCCCGAGCCGACCGCGTGCACCACCGAGCGTCGGGACCCTGGGCGGGGTCGTCCCGACGGCGCGACGCCACGATCGGGTACGACACGGGAGGGGGTCTGATGGACCGCAAGTGGTGGACGCTCATCGCGGTGTGCACCGGCACGTTCATGCTGCTGTTGGACATCACCGTGGTGAACGTGGCACTTCCGGACATCCAGCAGTCCCTGCACTCGTCCTTCGCCGACCTCCAGTGGGTGGTCGATGCCTACGCCCTCACGCTCGCCGCCTTCCTGCTGACCGCCGGGGTGGTCGGCGACATGTACGGGCGACGCGGGGTCTTCGCCGTCGGCCTGATCGTCTTCTCGGCATCGTCCCTGGTCTGCGGCGTGTCGACCTCGCCGCTGATGCTCAACCTGGCGCGCGGGGCTCAGGGCGTGGGCGGCGCCATCATGTTCGCCACCTCGCTCGCCCTCATCGCCCAGGCCTTCGCCGGCCGAGAGCGGGGCACCGCATTCGGCATCTACGGCGCGGTGGTCGGCGGGGCGGTCGCCATCGGCCCCCTCCTGGGCGGGGCCATCACCAGCGGCATCGGTTGGCGGTGGATCTTCTTCGTCAACATCCCGATCGGCGTGGTGGCGGTCGCCCTCACCCTGGCCAAGGTCCAGGACTCGAAGGACCCGACACCGCGACGCATCGACTGGATCGGCTTCCTCTCCTTCTCGGTCTCGCTGTTCCTGCTGGTGTTCGCCCTCGTACAGGGCAACGAGAAAGGATGGAGCAGTCCGACCATCGTGAGCCTGCTGGTCGGCTCGGCCGTCCTGATGGCGATCTTCCTGATCGCCGAGTGGCGCCGGGACGATCCCATGCTCGACCTCGACCTCTTCAAGCGTCCGGCCATGGTCGGGGTGTCCATCGCCGCATTCACCCTCTCCGCCTCGATCTTCGCCATGTTCCTGTACCTCACCCTCTATCTGCAGGAGGTGCTCGGCTACAGCCCGCTGGCCGCCGGCATCAGGTTCCTGCCCGTCACCATGCTGGCCTTTCTGGTGGCCCCGGTCGCCGGGAAGCTCACGGTCCGGGTCCACGCGCGCTATCTGCTGGGGCTGGGGCTGTTCCTGGTGGCCGTGGGGTGCGAGCTGATGAGCCACGTCGAGGCCACCTCGTCGTGGACGGTCCTGCTGCCCGGGTTCATCACCGCCGGCATCGGCGTGGGCATCACCAACCCGGTGCTGGCCTCGGCCACCGTGTCGGTGGTGCCGCCCGAGCGCAGCGGCATGGCGTCGGGCTCGTCGAGCACGTTCCGCCAGGTCGGCATCTCCACCGGCATCGCCGGGCTCGGGGCGGTCTTCCTGAGCCTGGTCCGGCCCGACACCGTCCAGGCCCTGTCGGCCACGCCGGCCGGCCGCCTGGTCCTGGACCACGGTGGATCCGAACTGTCCGCCGCCATCTCGGGGGGCGGCGTGCGGGAGGCGGCGGCGGCCATCCCACTGGCCGCCGCCCGCCACGCCCTGCTCGACGCCTACCAGGTGGGTTTCACCACCGCCTTCAACCGGCTCATGGTCATCGCCACCGTCGTCGCCTTCGTCGGCGCGGTCGGCTCGGTGGCGCTGATCCGCCAGCGCGACTTCGTGCCGAGCGTGGCGCCCGAGTTCGCCGCCGGGCCCGAGGGTGCCTCGTCCCCCTCCGGGCGCACGCCCGGAGGGGGGGCCATGGACGGGCCGGTCACCGGCGCCCACGGACCGGACCTCCCCTCGACGGCCCCCGCCGGCTAGGTGCCGACCGGCCCTGACGGAGCGATCGGGCCCGTCCCGTCTCCCGGTCGACCGGCCCCCCGGCCCCCCGGGGAGCCCCACCCGTCACGAGTGGACCCCGGGGACCCGCGTCGCCCGGCCATGCTGGCGGCCCACCAGGCAGCCGTGGAACGGGGAGCGCCCCTCTACCTCGACCCGGAGACCGGTCTCGCCGTCCTCACCTCCGCCGAGCTCCTCGACCGGGGACGCTGCTGCGACACCGGCTGCCGGCACTGCCCCTACCTGGTGTGACTCGGCGCGCCGGAGCCGCCTATGGTGCCCCCTCGGGGCCGAACCCACGTCGTACAACGGAGGAGATCGCCATGAAGACAAGGCTCACCGACATCCTCGGAGTCGAGCATCCCGTGATGCTGGCCGGCATGGGTGGCGTGTCGTATGCGCCCCTGGTCACCGCGGTCTCCGAGGCCGGGGGCTTCGGCTGCCTGGGCGCCTCGACCATGAGCAACCAGCGCATGGTGGACGAGATCGCCGAGGTTCGGGGAGCGACCGACAAGCCGTTCGGGGTCGACCTCCTGACCGCCATGCCGGGCGACCTGGTCGGCCAGGTCGGCCAGGTCATCGAGGGCGGCGCCTCGGTCTTCGTGGCCGGCCTCGGTGTCCCTGCCGAGGTGGTCGACCTCTGCCACCGCCATGACGTGCTGGTCGTGAACATGTGCGGCAAGGTCGACCACGCCCGGCGGGCGCTCGACGCCGGGTGCGACGTGGTGGTGGCCCAGGGCACCGAGGCCGGGGGCCACACCGGGCTGGTGGCCACCATGCCGCTGGTTCCCCAGATCGTCGACGCGGTCGGTGCCCAGATCCCGGTGGTGGCGGCCGGGGGCATCTTCGACGGGCGGGGGCTGGCCGCCGCCCTGGCCCTCGGGGCCGACGGGGTATGGGTCGGCACCCGGTTCATCGCCACTCCCGAGGCCCGGGGAGTGGCCGGCTACAAGGACGCCCTCATCCGGTCCGGCGAGGACGGGACCACCATCAGCCGCGCCTTCTCGGGGAAGACCATGCGGGTGGTGCGCAACCAGTACACGTCGTTCTACGAGGAGCACCCCACCGAGCTCCGCCCCTTCCCCGAGCAGTTGGGCCGGTCGATGAACGACGGGGCGTTCCACCTGGGCGGCGGTGAGGACACCCCCGACGTCGACCCGGAGCGCGAGTGCTACCCCTCGGGGCAGGGCGTCGGCGCCATCCAGACCCTCATGCCGGCGGCCAGCATCGTGCACCAGATGGTGGAGCAGGCCGAGCAGGTGCTCTCCGGACTCGCCGCCCGGGCCGGCGGCTGAGCTCGGGATCTCCGGCACCGGTCCGCCGTGTGTGCGGGTCCACCGTGGCACAGGTCGGACCGAGCGGCGGAGCTTCCTCGTCCGCGAATATGGGCACGTCCACCACACGTGCCTCCGCCAAGTGAGGAGAGCGGCCGGGTTCGCGTTCCATGGCCCCCGACCTCCCGTGGCCGCCCCACCTCGATCCGTCGGGCGGGCGGGCGGCACATCCAACGATCGATCCGGTGGCCGAAGCTCACGAGATTCCCCCATCAGGAGGATGAATCGGCGGCGTCTCCACGACGGGAGGCGAACGTCACAGGAGACCTCCCGGGGATGCCCCCTGCCTGGTGGGACCCATCGGAAGTGGTGCCGGGACACCTGGCCGCCCACTTCGGACCCTCACGGATGCGCCGATCAGGAAGCGTGGGCACGGTCCTTCCACGTCCCGTCGTCTCCCCCGTAGTGTGGCGGGTCGATGCAGGAATTCGGATGGAGCACGAAGGCACGACGGCGCGGTTCTCCGACCACGGCCATCGCCGCGGTGCTCGTCTGCCTGGTTGGTGGCGCCGGGTGCGCCACCCAGTCGGCGACGCGTCCGAGCGCCGCAGCCATCGCCGACCCTGGCGGCGGGACAGGCTCCTACGTCCTGACCGCCGCCACCACCGGTCCGACCTACGCACCCACCTTCACCGGCAATGGGGAGCTTGGAGTACGCGTCCCCCCAGCCGGCCAGGGATACGCCAGCGGCGTCGTTCCGGCACAATCCGAACTGGCGGGCTTCTATGCTCAACCGTTCGGCGGAGTGCAGCAACGTGCCAACCTTCCAACCTGGTCGACGCTCACCTTCTCGGACGGCGGCCAGCCGTTCACGGCGGCGACGGGGCAGGTCTCGGACTGGCGCCAATCGATCGACCTGCGGACCGGTGTCATCACCACTTCTGCCCAGTGGGCCGCACCGGACGGCCACGTCACCGAGTTGGCATACCAGGTGCTCACCGATCGGGACCGTACGAACGTCGGCCTCGTCCGCCTCCACATGACCCCTCGGTGGTCCGGGACGGCATCGGTCACCGATGCGATCGACGGCACGCCCGCCACCATGAGCACCCAGGTGGAAAAGGGCTGGGAGTCCTCGACTCACAGCGATTGGGTCACTGTGCAAGCGGTCGGAACGGGGACCGACGCCTCAATCGCCAGCGAGGTGACCACGAGCAGCAACATCACGGCAGCGACGGCGAACATCGATCAGACCACCGCTCAGAGCGTGGGCCAGCGCCTGACGTTTCCCGTCGACGCCGGCCACAGCTACACCGTGACCAAGTACGTCGGCGTGGAGGCCGCCCCGGGAACCGACAGCCCCACTGCCGGTGCCCGGAAGCTGGCAGACGCCGCCGCTACCAGTGGCTTCGGGACGCTCCTGGCGGAGAGCGACGCGGCATGGCGGGCCTTGTGGACCGGCCGGATCGATGTGCTCGGTGATCCCGCGTTGGCCTCGGACGTCAATGCGAGCGAGTTCTACTTGTGGGCGAGTACGAGGGACGGGATCGACTGGAGCATATCGCCGGCCGGGTTGTCCTCCAACGCATATGACGGCCACATCTTCTGGGACGCAGAGACCTGGATGTACCCGGCACTGCTCGCACAGCACCCGGACCTGGCGGCCGGGATGAACGCCTACCGTTACCAGCGTCTCGCCGTTGCACAAACGCACGCCGGCGCCTCCGGCTACGAGGGCGCCCGGTATCCGTGGGAGAGCGCCATCGACGGAACCGAGCAGATCCCGCCGCCGTCGTCGGTCTTCACCGAGGGCACCTACGAGCAGCATGTCACGGCCGACGTCGCGCTGGCACAGTGGCAGTACTATCTGGCGACCGGCGACAAGAACTGGCTCGCCCGGCAGGGATGGCCGGTGCTGTCGCAGGCGGCCACCTTCTGGGCATCCAGAGTCGCCCAGGGTGGGCCGGGCACGTACCACATCGACGGGGTCACCGGACCAGACGAAGAGAGCCCGGACGTCGACGACGAGGCCTATACCAATGTGGCGGCGAAGACTACCCTCCAGGATGCCGTTCAAGCCGCCCGAGTCCTTGGATTGAACGTCCCGGCCGACTGGACACCGATCGCGGCAGGGATCGTGGTGCCCGAGGATTCCACCCTCGGGATCCAGCCGGAGTTCACCGGGTACGACGGCGGGCTGGTCAAACAGGCTGACGTCACGATGCTCGACTACCCGTGGGGATACGCGATGCCGACGTCGGTGGCGCAGAACGACATCGACTACTACGGATCGCGCACCGACCCCGGCGGCCCGTCGATGAGCGATGCCGTCAACTCCATCGACACCTCGGACCTGGGATCTCCCGGGTGCGCAAGCTTCGTGTACACACAACGCAGCGAGCAGCCATTCATCCGTGACGTCTTCGACCAGTTCTCGGAGACACGCTCCGGCGGCGCCTTCACGTTCATGACGGGTATCGGCGGATTCCTCCAGGAGTTCATCTACGGATACTCCGGGCTGCGCTGGAGTGCCGACGCGGTGCATCTGTCGCCCAGTCTCACCGGCCAGCTCGGGGGGATCGTGCTCCACAATCTGTCCTGGCATGGCCGGCGGTTCACCGTGTCGATCGGCCCGCGCATCACATCAGTCACCCTCGACAGGGGCACGGCATTGCCCGTCCGCACGTCCGCCGGTGTCCGCACGGTGGAGAGTGGGCGAACGCTCATCATCGCCACCCGACGGCCGGACCTGGCACCGACCACCGATGCGCTGCGATGCGGGAATGCGGTTGCCACCTCGTCCGAGCCGGGCGCACCTGCGCTCGCTGCCGTCGACGGGAGCCCGACGACGGACTGGCAGGCGATGGCCGTCCCGGCGTCGCTGACGGCTCCAATAACCGACGCGCCTCGAACGGTCAGCACGGTGACCCTGCAATGGGGCAGGCATTGGCCGGCGGCCACCGGAGCGAATCAGTCACCACCCCCGGGTCCGGTCACCACCCTGCGGGCCAGCAGCTACGGCGTCTCCGTCTCCGCCGACGGTCACACCTGGCGCACGGTAGCTACGGTCTCCGGACGGGAAACGGGCACGATCGACACCCTGCGTTTCCCACCGACCCCCGCCCGATATGTCTCCGTTCGGATCACGGCGTCCACGGGCGGACTGCCACCGATGCTCGACGAATTGACCGCTCGGTAGTCGATTCGCCCGCCATCGGTCGCGCCCACCGGTCCGTTCGTCGCCCCTGCTCAGTCGGCCCGGAGTACCGACCGATCGCCGGCCAGCAGTCCGGTGATGATGCCTCGATAGGTGGCCGCCGAGTCGTCGCCCAGGGAGTCCGTGTCCAGCCAGCGCGTCCCGTGCTCACCCCGATGACGGTCGACCCCGTAGAGCCCGAACCGGGGCTCGTAGGAGCCCCACTCGTAGTTGTCCACCAGCGACCAGTGCCAGTAGCCGGCCACGGGCACCCCGCCGTCGACGGCCGACATCACCGCGCCGATGTTCTCGCGCAGGTACCGGCTGCGGTCCCAACCGTCGGAGCGCGGGTGGGAGCGTCCGTTGCGTACCCGGTTGCACAGGCCGTTCTCGACCACCCACAGCGGGAGTCCCGGGGCCAGGGCGTGCTGGTCGACGAGCCAGCGGGCCAGGCCGTCGGGCCCGGGCACGTCGTCCCACAGCTCCCGGACGGGCAGGGGATTCCGGCCGCCGGCGGTGCGGTGTCCGGGCATGCGGAAGTGCCGTCCGGCCATCGGGTCGTAGTAGTCGAGGGCCAGGGCGTCGAGGGTACGCTCGTGGGCGCTCTCGTACACGGCGTCCACCGCCCGCCGCGGCAGCGGGCGCGGTCGGCCACCCCCCCGGCCACCGCCGTGACGGCCGTAGGGGGAGAGGGAGGCACTGGACTTCCGGAGCAGCCGTTCGGCCATGCCGGTGGGCGCCAACGACGAGTCGTGCCGGCGCCGGCGATCGTCGAGCCAACCGTCCAGGTCACCGCGGTCCACCCCGGCGCCGCGGGCCAGCAGCAGGTCGGTGAGCATGCGGTCGTACTCATAGACGCTCAGGCAGCTGTTGTTGGTGGTGACCAGCGCGTCGGGCCGGGCCCGGTGGACGACCTCGTAGCCGGCGACATGGGCGGCGAGCAGGTTGTCGAGGGCGATGGCCACGTCCCCGAAAGCCAGCGACCGGCCCGGTGGGAACATCCCGAGGAGCCACGACCCGATGGCCAGCACGTTGATCTCGTTGATGGTCACCCAGTGCCGGACCGACGCTGCCAGCGCGTCGACCACCACCTCCGCCCATGCCTCGAAGCGGGCCGGCGAGTCAGGGCGCAACCAGAAGTCCTCGCCGAGCCAGTCCGGGTGGGTGAAGTGGTGCAGCGTCACCAGGGGGGTGAGGCCCCGGTCGACGCAGCCGACCACGATCTCGCCGTAACGGGCCAGGGCACCGCGGTCGACCCCCCGCTCGTCGGGAAACACCCGGGCCCACTCGACGCCGAGCCGGAAGGAGTTGCACCCCAGCCCGGCGGCGCGGTCGAGGGCCTCGTCGGGGCGGTCCCAGAAGCCCACCCCGTTCCCCGAGGGCTCGACCCGCCCGACCTGCTCCCAGGCCAGCCAGTTGTTCGCCGGCTCGCCCGGCCCGTTGTAGCCGCCCTCGATCTGGAACCCGGCGGTGGACACCCCGAACAGGAAGCCCGACGGGAGGGCCGCGTCGGGCGCACTCCTGTTGGTCGTCGGCTCTCCGTTCGAGGACAACGCCCCCACCTTTCCCTTCCGTGTGGCCGCCCCTGTCGGGAGGCGATGGTAGCTTGCACCCTGGCACATGCCCCGGCACACGCCCTGGCACACGCCCCGTCCCGGACGCCACCATCCCACCACGTCGCCGGCCCCGATCCCGCCAGCGCATGGCGCACCACCCACCGCCAGCCCATGACCCAGACCACCGACGATCCCGAGCGCATCCCGGTGGTCGTCGCCTCGGGACAGTCCATCGAGCGCTCCGACCTGGTCAACCCCGTCGACCTGATGGAACGGGCGTGCGATGCCGCCTTCGCCGACGCACCCGGCCTGAGGGGTGTGATCGACCGCCTGTCGGTGGTCGACATCATGACCCGCACCGGTCCGGCCCCCGCCAGCGAGCTGGCCCGCCGGATCGGGTCCGGGGCGGCCCGCTGTGAGGTCACCACCATCGGGGGGAACACCCCGCAGTGGTTGGTCACCCGGGCGGCGGCCGACATCACCGGGGGGGACCTGTCGGCCACGGTCATCGCCGGAGCGGAGGCCCTCCGCTCCTCCCGGGCCCGCCGGGCAGCCGGCCTGCCCCGCGACTTCGGGGCAACCGAGCTGGCGCCGGACCCGGTAGTCGGGGACGACCTCCCCGGGGTCGGTCCGGCCGAGTCGGCCATCGGCCTCGTCGTCCCGGTGCACCTCTACCCGATGTTCGAGAGCGTCCTCGCCGCCCGGGCCGGTCGCGACGCCGCCACCCACCGTCGGGTGCTGGGCGAGCTCCTGGCGCCGTTCACCGCCGTGGCCGCGGGCAACCCGTTCGCCTGGTTCCCCGAGGTGCTGAGCGCCGAGGCCATCGCCATCCCCAGCCCGGACAACCGGGTGGTGAGCGAGCCGTACACGAAGCGGATGACCGCCTTCCTGGGCTCGGACCAGGGCGCCGCCCTGGTCGTGTGCTCGCTGGCCGCCGCCCGGCGTGCCGGGGTGGCCGACCGGGCCGTGTTCATCTGGTCCGGCGCCGATGCCACCGACATCCGGTCCCCCACCGCCCGGCCCGATCCCGGCCGCTCACCGGCCATCGCCGCCGCCGGGCTGGCCGCACTGGGTGCCGCCTCGGCGGCCGCCGGCCCCGGCCGGTCGGTGGGGGTCGACGACATCGAGGTCCTCGACCTCTACTCGTGCTTCCCGTCGGCCGTCGAGCTGGCCACCGATGCGCTGGGCATCGCCTCGAACGACGCGAGAAGGCTCACCGTCACCGGTGGCCTCCCCTACTTCGGGGGCCCCGGCAACAACTACACGACCCACGGGATCGCCGCCGTGACCGACGCCCTGCGTTCCGGGTCCAGCGGCGGAGCCGGCCGGCCCCGGCTGGGGCTGGCCACCGGGCTCGGGTGGTTCATCACCAAGCACGCCCTGGGCATCTACGGCTCGACCCCGCCCCCCGACGGATTCCACCGGGGCGACACGGCCGCGGCCCAGGCCGAGATCGACGCCGCCGCGGTCGAGGTGGTCCTCGAGGTCGACACCCCCACCCCGGCCACCGTGGTGGCGGCCACCGTGGTCCGCGACGCCGCGGGCGAGCCCACCGGGGCCCCGCTCTTCGCCCGGCTCCCGGACGGCCGCCGCATGGCCGTCGCCCCGGCCGACGACGAGGTCATCCGGGCGGTCGGCCGCCTGGATGTGCCCGGACTGGTCGGGGCGCCGATTGTCGTGGAGTCCGGCCCGGCGCGCTACCGTCTGGCCATCGGCTGACCTCAGGAGACCGCCATGTCCGAACTGCTTCGTGAACGCCAGGGTCACATCGAGATCCTCACCATCAACCGGCCGGAGGCCCGCAACGCCATCAACGGTGCGGTGTCCCGGGCGTTCTCCGTCGCGTTCGACGAGCTCGAGATCGACGACGACTGCTGGGTGGTGATCGTCACCGGCGCCGGGGACAAGGCATTCAGCGCCGGCATGGACCTGAAGGCGTTCGCCGCCGGCGAGGCCGGGGACATCATGGGTGCCAACGGGGGCTTCGGGGGCATCGCCCAGCGAGACTTTTCCAAGCCGCTCATCGCCGCGGTGAACGGCTCGGCCCTGGCCGGGGGGTGCGAGATCATGCTCTCCTGCGATCTGGTCGTCGCCGTCGAGGGGGCCACGTTCGGCATCCCCGAAGTCAAGCGGGGGCTGATGGCGGCCGCCGGCGGCCTGATCCGGCTGCCCAAGCGCATCCCGCCGGCCATCGCCCTCGAGCTGGCGCTCACCGGCGATCCGATCGACGCCCAGCGCGCCCTCGCCCTCGGGTTGATCAACCGGGTCGTCCCGGCCGGCCGGCTGATGGACGAGGCACTGGCCCTGGCCGGCACCATCGCCGAGAACGCCCCCCTTGCCGTACGCGCCTCCAAGCGGGTGATGAAACTGGCCGGCGAGCTACCCGATGCCGACGGCTGGGCCATCAACAACTCCGCCGTTCCCGAAGTGTTCGGCTCGGCCGACGCCATGGAAGGTCCGATCGCCTTCGCCGAGAAGCGCAAGCCCAACTGGACGGGCAAGTAGCCCCATCGAACCGGTCGAAGCACCCGAGCGCAGCACAGGAGGCGGGCCGTGGACGTGGTGAGCCATGTGGCGGCCAGCGGGCCCTCGCTCTCGGACGGTCTGAGTGGGTTTCGCCTCATCCTCCACGTGCTGGCCGCCACCATCTGGGTGGGCGGCCAGTTCACCCTGGCCGGCCTGCTGCCCACCATCCGCAGCCTGGGGGACGACGCCCCGAAGAAGGTGGCCCGGGCCTTCGGGCGGCTGCTCTGGCCGGCCTACGCAGTGCTCGTGGTGACCGGCTTCTGGAACATCAGCGCGCTCGGGGTGAAGGACGCCACGACCGCCTGGAAGACCGTGCTGATGGTCAAGATCGTGGTGGTGGTGGTGGCCGGGGTGGCCGTCTTCCTCCACCAGCGGGCCACCAGCCGGCCGGCCTTGGCCGTCTGGGGGTCGATCGGCGGCCTGGCCTCGGTGGCCGCCCTCTGCCTGGGCGTGTTCCTGGCCGGCTGAGGCGCTCATCCGGCCCGGCCCGCGGCGTCGAACAGACCGGCAGCCCGCGCCCCGGCTGCACAGCGAGCCAGGTCGGACAGGTCTAACCTGGGGGCAGCTGCCGACAAAGGAGACACGATCGTGCACTTCGGCCCACCTGCAGAGATCTTTGGCGTAGACGGAATCATCATCCTGGTCGTGGTGGTGCTCGTGCTGTTCGGCTCCACCCAGATCCCCAAGCTGGCCCGCTCGCTCGGCTCGGCCCAGAAGGAGTTCAAGAAGGGGCTCGAGGAGGGCGGGTCGGACCTGGACAAGGACCTGGACAAGGAGAAGGGCACCGCGGCCGCGGCCAAGGGAACACCCACCGGCGACGGGGCCGCTGGTCCGTCCTCGTCCTGACCGCTCCGACACCATGAGCGAGGGGGCCGCCCCCGGGGCTGGCTCCCCCTCCACCACGATCCGGCGGCGATGGCTGCCGTTCTGGCTGCTCCAGGTGGTCGAGCTGGTGGTGGCGCTGGTATACGTGGACATCTCGGTCCACGTGGGCAACGGCGGCCTGCTGGTGGGCGCCGCGGTCGCCTTGGCCGTCCTGTCCGTCACCGCCCGGGGGCCGCTCGGGGTGGTCCGGGTCTGCGCTCCACCCCTCCATGTCGTCCTGCTCGTCGTGGTCGCCGGGGGCGTGGCCGTCGCCCCGATCGTTCCCGCCCTGCGGCCGGACGTCGAGGGGATCATCGTCATCGTCTTCGGATCGGCGGGCCTGATCCGCTTGGCCACGCTCACCAGGACGACCCCCCTCCCCCGGCGGGGCACCGGCGGGGGACCGGGGAGCGGTGAGGTGATCGACGCCACTGCCGCGGTGGCCGAGCCGGACCACCCGCGTGGCGCGAACTCCGGACCCGGGCCGTCGCCCTGGTCGGGCGCCGCAGCCCGGTGGGCCGGCCGGACCGCGGGGGCGGCGACCGCCTCGGGCAAGCGGGCGGTGGACAAGCACCGCCCCGACGCCGAGGCACGGGTCAAGCGGTCCATCCGCGGCGCCGGGAGGGTCGCCGGACGGTGGTCGGCGCCGCTGGACGGGCCGGGCGACAGCGACCGGTGACAGGGGGACGGTCCACCCGAGCCGACCACCGATACAGTTCCGAGGAGGTCGAAAGGGGGACCCCATGCCCGACGCTCCCGACGTGCTGGCCATCGCCGACCGGCTGTGGCGGGGGGAGGTCTCGACCACCGAACTCCACCCGCTGAGCCCGACACCCGGGCTGGCCGAAGTGGCCGACGGCGTGTCGTTCGTCCCCTCCTTCGCCAACGTCTCCGCACTCCGCACCGACGACGGCCTGCTCCTCGTCGACACCGGCAGCGCCTTCATGGCCACCGAGATCCACCGCCTCCTGCGGACCTGGTCACCGGACCGCCTCCACACCGCGGTGTACTCGCACGGCCACATCGACCACGTGTTCGGCGTGCCGGTGTGGGCCGCGGAGTCGGCAGCGTCCGGCTGGCCGGAGCCGGTGGTGGTGGCCCACGAGGCGCTGCCGGCCCGCTTCGACCGCTACATCATGACCGCCGGCTACAACGGCATCATCAACCGCCGGCAGTTCGGCGTCGACTCGCTCCGGTGGCCGACCGAGTACCGCTACCCCGACCGCACCTACCGCGACCACCTCGACCTCGACATCGGGGGGAGGCGCATCGAGCTCCACCACGCCAAGGGGGAGACCGACGACCACACCTGGACCTGGCTCCCCCACGCCCGGGTGCTGTGCTGCGGGGATCTGTTCATCTGGGCCTCGCCCAACGCCGGCAACCCGCAGAAGGTCCAGCGCTACCCGCTCGAGTGGGCCGACGCCCTGCGCCAGATGCTCGCGCTCTTCGACCGGCCCGGTGGCGGGCCCGAGGTCCTGCTCCCCGGCCACGGCTACCCGGTGGTGGGCGGCGACCGGGTCCGCCAGGCCCTGGCCGACACCGCCGAGCTCCTCGAGTCGCTGGTCGCCCAGACCCTGGCCCTCATGAACGCAGGGGCCCGCCTCGACGAGGTCATCCACACCGTCACCCCACCGGCGCCGCTGATGGAGCGCCCCTACCTGCAACCGGTCTACGACGAGCCCGAGTTCATCGTGCGCACGGTGTGGCGCCGGTACGGCGGGTGGTGGGACGGCAACCCGGCCACGCTCCAGCCGGCCCCGGAGCGGGAGGTCGCCCGGGAGCTGGCCGAGCTGGCCGGCGGGGCGGGGGCCCTGGCCGACCGGGCCCTCGACCTCATCGGCGACGGAGCGGCGGCGACCGAGTCACCGGCGGAGCTCTCCGACGACGCCTCCCTGCGCCTGGCCGGCCACCTGGCCGAGCTGGCATGGCTGGCCGCCCCCGCCGATCCTGCGGTGCAAGAGGCCCGCCGCGCCGTCTTCACCCGGCGGGCCGACGCGGCGACCTCGACCATGGCCCGCGGCGTCTTCTCCTGGGCGGCGAGGGAGTCCGGAGAGCGCCCTCGGAGCGAGTCTCCCTGAGTAGCGGGGCTCGGCACGCACGGGCACCCCTGTGAACTGGGGTTTTGCCCGGCGAATCCGGTGTCGGATCTCAACTTCTAATTCTGGTCCCGTGCCCACTAGTGTCATCGCCGTGAAAGCGTTCACAACCCGGTCCCAGCGCTCCGCGCCGGGCAGTGACCAGCAGCCGACCCCGGCCCACGGGCGCACTTCCCGGGTCGAAGCGACCGCCCGTGGGCGCCGGGTCCGGTGGGCCGCAGGGCTGGCGCTCGCCGCCCCCCTGTTGCTCGGAGGCTGCAGCTTCTTCCCCACCTACGGCGCCAGCCGGGGCGCGACCACCCAGGGCCAGGACACCTTCAAGCTCTACTCGGGGATGATGACCACCGGGATCGTCGTCGGCGGCCTGGTCTTCCTGCTCATCCTCTACACGGTGATCCGCTACCGGCGACGGTCCGACGAGATGCCCAGCCAGTTCCACGAGAACATCCCCATCGAGGTGCTCTACACGGCGATCCCCGTGCTCATCGTGGCCGGACTGTTCGTCTTCACCGTGCTCACCGAGAACAACGTGGACGCCACCCAGCCGGTGAACGCCACGGTGACCTCCACCGGATCGCCGGTGGTCGACATCCGGGTCACCGCCTTCCAGTGGGGCTGGCGCTTCGACTACCCGGGGCTCAATGTGGGTGTGGCCGGTGAGACCACCAACGGTCCCAACAACCATGGCCCGCAGATGGTGTTGCCGGTGGGCCAGACCGTCCAGATCACCCTGGTCTCCAACGACGTGATCCACGGGTTCTACGTGAGGGACTTCGACTTCCAGCGCATGGCTCTGCCCGGGGTGACCAACATCTTCGACCTCAACGTCGTGCGCGCCGGGACCTATCCCGGGCAGTGCTCGGAGATCTGCGGGCTCTACCACTCGGAGATGCTGTTCAGCGTGCGGTCGGTCAGCCCGGCGGCGTTCCGCCTGTGGGCGAGGGCCCAGGTGGCTGCCGGTCACACCCTGCAGCTGGGAGGCTCGTCGGCGTCGAACAACCCGCCGCTCGAGACCCACGTCACCCCCTCCAACGCCCTTGCACCACCCTCGACGGCAAAGGGAACCGCATGACCACGACCATCGAACCGCCCGACCTGATCAGCCCGGAGCAGCCGGGCGGACCCGACGGCCGCCCGCCCGTCGAGCACCACGACGAGCACGAACACCACGAGGGACCCACCGGGATCCTCAACTGGCTCACCTCGACCGACCACAAGGTGATCGGCAAGAGCTACATGATCACCTCGCTGGTGCTCTTCTTCATCGCCGGCGTGATGGCCCTGGTCATCCGGGCCCAGCTGGCCAACCCGAACTCGTCGCTGGTCTCCTTCCAGACCTACAACGAGCTCTTCACCATGCACGGCAGTCTCATGCTGTACCTCTTCGCCGGGCCCTTCGCCTTCGGAGGCCTGGCCAACTACATCGTCCCGCTGCAGGTGGGCGCACCGGACATGGCCTTCCCCCGCCTCAACGCGCTGTCCTACTGGCTGTACCTGAGCGGCTCGCTGGTCATGATGTCCGGCTTCCTCGTGGCCGGCGGGGCGGCCAGCTACGGATGGACTGCCTACGCCCCGCTGTCCAACTCGATCAATTCGCCCGGCGCCGGTGCCGACCTGTGGCTGATGTCCCTCGGGCTGACCGGGTTCTCCGCCATCTTCACCGGGGTGAACCTGTGCGCCACCATCTTCTACCTACGGGCGCCGGGGATGACCATGTTCCGGGTGCCCATCTTCTCGTGGAACATGCTGGTGACCGGCATCCTCATCCTCATCGCCTTTCCCGTCCTGTTCGGGGCGGTGGTCATGCTGTTCTGTGACCGGCACTTCGGCACCCACATCTTCACCGTCCAGGGGGGTGGTGTGCCCGTGCTCTGGCAACACCTCTTCTGGTTCTTCGGCCATCCGGAGGTGTACATCCTCGCCTTGCCCTACTTCGGAATCGTCACCGACATCATCCCGGTGTTCTCCCGCAAGCCGCTGTTCGGTTACAAGGGCATGGTGTTCGCCACCATGGCCATCGCCGCCCTCTCCACCGGGGTGTGGGCCCACCACATGTTCACCACCGGCGTGGTCCTGCTCCCGTTCTTCTCCCTGCTCTCCTACCTCATCGCCGTGCCCACCGGCATCAAGTTCTTCAACTGGATCGGCACCATGTGGGGTGGCCAGCTGAGCTTCCAGACACCGATGCTCTTCTCGGTCGGGTTCCTGTTCGCTTTCCTCATGGGCGGGGTGACCGGCGTGCTGCTGGCCTCACCGCCGGTGGACTTCATGACCCACAGCACCTACTTCGTCGTGGCCCACTTCCACCAGGTGCTCATCGGGACGACCGTCTTCGCCGGCTTCGCCGGCTTCTACTTCTGGTACCCGAAGATGTACGGGCGCATGCTCAACGAGAAGCTCGGCAAGCTGCACTTCTGGTTCCTGTTCATCGGGTTCTGGGTCACCTTCATGCCCCAGTACCTGGTCGGACTGTACGGCATGCCCCGCCGGATCGCCTCCTACTCGCCGGACGCCGGGTGGACCACCCTCAATGTGATCTCCACCATCGGTGCCTTCGTGCTCGGAGCGTCGTTCCTCTTCTTCCTCGTCAACCTCTGGGTCTCGTGGCGGACACCGGTCGGTGCCGGGGACAACCCGTGGGACGGCCAGGCCCTGGAATGGTTCACGGCGTCGCCGCCGCCCCACCACAACTACACCCACCTCCCGCCGATCCGTTCGGAGCGGCCCACGTGGGACTACAACCATCCCGAGCACCGGAAGCACCACCACCCGGGGGCCCAGCCCCTGCCCGACAAGGAGACAGTGGGAGCCGAGTCATGAGAGTCGACGGACTGTTCCTCGGGGCGATCGGCCTCTTCTTCGCCGTCATCGGGACCGTCTACTGGTTCACCAGCTACGAGGACGCCGGGTTCCTGATGCTGACCGGCTCGGCGCTGCTCGGCCTGCTCCCGGGCTCGTACTACCTGTGGTGGTCGTACAAGATGAAGCCCCAGGTGAACGACGACCCGGACGGCGACGTCGCCGAAGGGGCCGGCGTGGTCGACTCGTTCCCGGGTTCGAGCATCTGGCCGTTCATCCTGGGCATGGGGGCGATGTTCGCCACTCTGACCTTCGTGTTCGGACTGTGGCTGGCCCCACTGGCGGCCGCCCTGATCATCTCGGCCGCGGTCGGGGTGACCGTCGAGAGCCGCCGGGGCGGCGCGGTCTGATCCTGGTCGGCACCTCCCGACGGTGCCGTCAGACAGTGCCGGGTGGGAGGTGGCACCCGTCGAGAGGCGCATCCCACACGGCCCGCACCTCGTCCAGCGTAGGGGTGCGGGGGGATCCCGACCCGAGGGTGTCACGGGTGGCCTGACGGTCGTCGGTGCAGCCCGCCGGTGATCGCCGGGACAGCCACGGAGCCGGGGGGCAGGCTACGTATACTGCGGTGGCCCTGCAGAGTGCCCGCCCTATGAATTCCCCCCCAACCACCACCGGTGACGGTGACGGCGCCGGCGCCGGCGCCACGGCACCGCCGGAGCCCGGGTCCTACGACGAGCCCGCCCCCGGCCACCGACCGGGCCGCAGCGGGCACTGGGCCTACGCCGTCGTGGCGTTCGTCGCCTACCTGCCGATGCTGCTCACCAAGCCGGGGGTGGTGTCCGACGACACGAAGACCTACCTCTACCTCGACCCGGGGAAGTGGACGAAGACGTCGGCGTCGGTCTGGGACCCCAACGTCGCCCTCGGATCGGTGACCCACGAGACCATCGGGTACCTCTTCCCGATGGGGCCGTACTACTGGGCCATGGCCCTGGTCCACGTCCCCACCTGGGTGACCCAGCGGCTCTGGCTGGGCACCATCGTCTTCGCCGCTGGTGCGGGCGTCCTCTACCTGGCCGACATCCTCGACCTCAAGGGGGCCGGCAGGCTCACCGCCGGCCTGGCCTACGCGTTCACGCCCTACGTGATGCAGTACTCGGGGCGCATCTCGGTCATCCTGATGCCCTTCGCCGGGCTGCCCTGGCTGCTGGCCTTCGTCATCCGGGCCCTGCGCACCCGCGGGTGGAAGTACCCCGCCCTGTTCGCGCTGACCGTCGCCCTGGTCAGCGGCATCAATGCCAGCTCGGTGATCTACGTGGGGGTGGCGCCGGTCCTCTGGCTCCCCTTCGACGTGTACGTGGCTCGGGAGGTCACCGGCCGTCGGGCCTGGGGCGTGTTCTTCAAGGTCGGTGCCCTCAGCCTGCTCGCCTCGCTCTGGTGGATCGTGGCGCTGGCCATCGAGGGTGCCTTCGGCATCAACGTGCTGCGGTACACCGAGTCGGTGCAGGCCACCAGCTCGACCCCCAACGCCGCCGAGGTGATGCGGGGACTCGGGTACTGGTACTTCTACGGCGGCGACCGGATGGGCCTGTGGACCTCGGCCGCCGACGAGTTCACCCAGAAGCTGTGGCTGATCGTGCTCACCTACGTCCTGCCGATCGCCGCGTTCGTGTCGGCGGTCCTCTGCCGGTGGCGCTACCGGGTCTACTTCGTGCTCCTGCTGGCCATCGGCGTGGTCCTGTCGGTCGGGGCCTACCCCTTCGATCACCCCACCGCCTTCGGGGCCCTGGTCAAGGCGTTCATGACCAAGACCACCGCCGGCCTGGCCCTCCGGTCGACCGACCGGGCCACACCGCTGGTTGTCCTCGGACTGGCCATGCTCCTGGGCATGGGGGTGTCGGCGCTCGTCGCCCGGTCGAGGGCGGTGGGCCGGGCCGCCTTCGTGGTGATCGGCGTGGCCGTGCTGCTGGCCGACGCACCGTTCTTCGCCGGCCGGACCGTCATCTCCCAGTTCTCCCAGCCGGCGGCGCCCCCGACGCCGGTCGAGCAGGCGGCCGCCCACCTCAACGGCACCCACCCCGGCACCCGGGTCTACGCCCTCCCCGGCGACAACTTCGCGGCCTACCGGTGGGGCGACACGGTGGATCCGGTGTGGCCGGCCCTCCTCGATCGGCCCTTCGTCGTACGGGAGCAGCAGATCCAGGGATCCCTCCCCACCGCCGACCTCCTCTACGCACTCGACGCGCCGCTCCAGCAGGGCACGATGGACTGGAACGCCTTCTCGCCGGTGGCCCGGCTGATGAGCGTGGGTGACGTGGTGGTGGAGTACGACCAGCAGTACGAGCGCTACGACCCCCCGCGCCCGACCCTGGTCCAGCAGCAGCTGGCCACCACGCCTCCCGGGCTCACCGACCCGATCTCCTTCGGCCCCCCGACCGTCAACCGGTCGTCGATCCCTGTCCTGGACGAGACCTACTTCGGACTCCCCAGTGGCACGCCACCCCCCTCCCCCATCGTCACCTACACGGTGACCGACCCGCGGCCCGTCGTACGGGGGGAGTCGGTGGCCCACCCGCTGGTCATCGACGGCGACGCGGTGGGCCTGATCGACGCCGCCGGTGTCGGGCTGCTGGCTGACGACCCGACCATCCTCTACGCGGGAACCCTCGACCAGGACAAAGCGCTGGCAGCCAGGACGCTGCACGGCCCGGCGGACCTGGTGGTGACCGACTCCAACCGCAAGCAGGCCTTCGAGTGGAACAGCCTCAACGACAACACCGGTTACACCCAGACGGCCTCCGAGCAGCCCACCGCCTTCGTGGCCAACGACCCCGGCATCAACCTGTTCCCGGGGAGCGGATCGTCTGCGCAGACCACCACCGTGCTCAACGGGATCAGGTCGGTCACCGCTTCGGCGTACGGGACGGCTTTCGACCTCCGGTCGGAGTGGAGGCCGGCCAACGCCATCGACGGGAACCCGACCACGGCCTGGGAGACCGAGGGTGACTCGGGTGTCCCCAACGACAACTGGTGGCAGGTCACCCTCGACCAACCGACCACCGCGAGCTCGGTGACGCTGCTGCAGCCGCAGCCGGTGAACAACGAGGCCGACTACACCAACCAGTGGATCACCAAGGCGACCCTCACCTTCGACGGCAAGGACCCGGTCACCGTCGATCTCGGGCCCCAGTCGCGAACCCGGCCCGGGCAGGTAGTCACCTTCCCCAGCCGGTCCTTCCGCACGCTGCGGGTACGCATCGACAGCACCAACCTGTCCACGGGGACCTCGGTGCCCGCCGGGTCCAGCCTGGTCGGTCTGGCCGAGGTCGGCATCGGCCAGACCCGGGTCACCCAGCTGGTGAAGGTGCCGACCGACCTGTTGGCCAGGGCCGGTGCCGCGGCAAGGACCGACCGCCTCACCTACCTCTTCACCCGCGACCGGGTGGCGCCGGTCCCGCCACGCCAGGACCCCGAGGTGGCGATGACCCGGCAGTTCGAGGTGACCTCGGACCGCGCCTTCACCCTGACCGGCACGGCGCGGGTGTCGGACAACGTGGCTGACGACGTCGTCGACAAGCTGGTGGGACGGAGCGGCGGGTCGTCCGACCTGCTGGCGGCTACGTCGAGCAGCCGGATGCCGGGTGACCTGAAGGCCACCGCCAGCGCCACCGTGGACGGCGACCCGTCCACGGCCTGGAGCCCGGGGATCGGAATCACCGCCCAGCAGAACTCGTGGCTGGACTACAGCTTCGCCGAGCCTACGACGGTCGACCACCTCGACCTCGACGTAGCCTCCGACGCCCAGCACTCGCGGCCGACGGCGATCACGGTGACCGGAGACAATGGCACCCAGTCGGTGACGTTGCCGCCGATCCCGGTCACCTCGCCGTCGGGGTCCACCACCTCGGTGCCGGTGTCGTTCCCGCCGGTGACCGGCACCAACCTGCGCGTCGCCTTCACCGGCATCGGCGTGCGCGACACCGCCAGTTACGAGACGTCCCTCACGGACGCGCTGCCCATCGCCATCGCCGAAATCGGCATTCCCGGGGTGACCAGCCCACCGCTCCCGGCCACCATCCCCTCCTCGTGCCGCTCCGACCTGCTCACCCTGGACGGCACCCCGGTATGGACCTCGGTGTCCGGCTCCACTGCCGATGCCCTGGCCGGCAACGGCCTCGCCGTGTCACTGTGCGGGCCGGACCAGGGCGGCCTCACCCTCGGCGCCGGGACCCACCTGTTGGCGGCATCCGACGGGGCGGTGACCGGCTTCAACATCGACCAGCTCGACCTCGACTCGGCTCCGGGCAGCCGGTCCGGCCCTGCGCCGGCGTCGACCGCGGTCGGTCTCCCCCCGACCCCGCCGGCGTCGACCGGTGCGCCCGCGGTGACCGTCACCTCCCAGAACGCCACCCGGGTCTCGGTCCACGTGGCGTATGCCTCGGCGCCGTTCCTGCTGGTCCTCGGGCAGAGCATCAACCGAGGCTGGTCGGCGACCGTCCAGGGGGCGGGCGGCCTCGGCACCCCGACCCTCGTCGACGGGTTCGCCAACGGGTGGTACGTGAGCCGGGCCACCCTGGCCACGGCAGCCCCCGACGGGTCGTTCGACGTGGTGATGCGGTTCACCCCGCAACGAACGGTCAACCTGGCGCTGATCGTCTCGGCGGCCACGGTGGTGACGTGCCTGGGCATCCTGGCAGTGGCAGTGGTCCGCCGCCGGCGGCGGCGCAACCGGTCGGCGGAGGGCGACGCCGTGGCCCACGCGTTCCCCGGGTGGGAGGGGCTCCGTCCGGAGCGGACCGACTTCCTCAGGTCCCGGCCCGCCCGGGTGGCGGTGGGCACGGTGGCCGCCGGCGCGGTGGCCTGGGCGCTCGGGGGGCCGCTGGCCGGCGGGTTGACCGCCGCGGGGGTCCTCGTGGCCTTGACGCTCTGGTGGGGTCGGTCGGCGCTCCGGGTGGCGGCGGTCGCCCTTCTGGCCGCGGGCGCCGCCGACGTCGTCTTCCACCAGGCGCGGTACCACTACCCCTCGAGCGGGTGGCCCACCCAGTTCGGCCGGGCCTCCACGATGGTGTGGGCGGCGATCATGCTGCTGGCCGCTGACGCCGTGCTGGAGGTGGTCCGGAGGATCCGATCGGGGCCGAGCGACGCGGGCGGGAACGGGGATGCGGGTGCACCTTCCCCCTGAACGGGCACGTCTCGCCCCGAGGACGTAGCCCGCGGACGGACTGCCGAGATCGGGGATCGGTGCGGGGCACCCCTCGGCCGTGAACCTGTCGACGAGCTGCCGTCGAACGGCGGGCAGCACCGCCACCCGCGCCGGTGGCGGCGGTCGGTCGACGACACGAGCACGGGGCGGGCCCGACCGGAGATGGACCGCATCCGGCAGTGCCGCGGCCGTCGTCGGGCCCCCCGGGCCAGGCGTCGGGGCCGGGGTTCCTCCGGCCACCCTTGCTACACTCCGACGCTGTGCAGGTGATGAGGACAGCGACGGGTTCCACACCTGCCGCTCCTCCAGAAACACCAGGTCACCAGGACGATCGGTCCCTCGACCCGACCGACCGGCGAGTGGTCCGTCGCTACCGGATCGGCCTGGTCGCCCTCGCCGCCCTCAGCGGTGTGGCCAGCTTCATCGTCTACCGGACCATCTTCCCCTTGGACTCGGGGGACCTCGACGAGGGCGTGTACGTCTTTCAGGCGCACATGCTGCTGCACGGACTGGTCTCCCTCCCTGCACACCAGTTCGGCGAGTTCTTCCGACCGTGGCTCAGCGGCCAACGGGCCGGGCGCATCTTCACGGAGTACCAGTTGGGACTCCCGGCATTTCTCGCCGGGGCGCAGCTGGTTCTCGGCTCGATGCGCGCCGGACTGGCGCTGGTCGCCGGGCTAAACGTCATCGCCATCTACGGCTTCACCTACGAACTCTTCTCCAAACGCCGGGTGGCCATCATGGCCAGTGCCTTCCTGGCCCTGTCGCCGATCTTCCTGGTCCACTCGGCCCTGGTCCTGACCTACCCCCTCTCCCTGCTCGGCCTCGACGCCGCCGGCTGGGCCCTCCTGCGGGCCACCCGCACCCGGCACAGCCGGGACTTCGTGGTGGGTGGGCTGCTTCTGGGGATCTCGCTGCTCACCCGGCCGTTCGACGTCCTGCTTTTCGGCGTCCCGCTCCTGGCCCTGACCTCGTACCGGATGGCACGGACCCAGCCATGGTGGCAGGCAGCCACTCGATCGGCCGTACCGGTCGCGGTCGGTCTTCTCCCCGCGGTCGTGGCCACCGCCTGGTACAACTGGCAGGCCACCGGCTCGGCCACCGCCTTCCCCAACATGACGGCTGATCCCCTGAACACGTTCGGGTTCGGAACCCGCCGGCTGATGGAGGGACAGCCGACGCTGTCCTACACCGTCGGCGATGCCACCCGGGCACTCGGGACCAATGCGGCAGCGGTACCCAGTTGGATCTTCGGGGGCATCTTCATGCTGGCGCTGGCCGCCGTGGGAATCATCGTCGCCCGCCGTCGAGCAGAGACGTGGGCCCTGGTGGTGATCGGCCTCGCCTTTCCGATCGGGTACTTCTTCTGGTGGGCAACCACGCTGTCGGGAGCGACCGCCAAGAACGGGTTGGGGCCGCAGTACTACCTCCCGTCGTTCGTTCCCCTGCTGATCCTCGGTGCCGTCGGATTCGATCGGATCCTGCAACGGCGCAACCTGATCATCACCGGGCTCGCCGTCGTCGTGCTGGTGGGGGCGACCTGGTGGTCGGTTCCCGACAAGGTCAGGGCCAACCACGGATTCTCCCAAGGGTTCGAACGGGTGGATCGTTCGCTGCCCGCCGGCCTCGACAACGCGCTGGTGTTCGTCCCCTTCAGCGGAGGGCCGTACATCCTCGCGCCGTACCCGTTCCTCCAGACCGATCCCTCGTTGGACGGCAGCGTGGTGTACGCCGCGGACCGGGGCGCAGCTGACGCACAGTTGATCCGACAGATGCCGTCTCGGAACGCCTACCTGCTCCGTCAGCAGTACGAGCCGGGAGATCAGCTGTTCAAGCCGAGTGGCATCCTGACGCCGCTCCACGTGGTCACCGGGAGCCAGCTCACCGTATCGGTCGACCCGCTCGACGTTCCCAGGGGCCGGTTCGAACGTGCCTATCTGTCCGATGGGACGACCACCAGCTACGTACCGTTGACACCGGGGTCGGTCGGTTCGGCCGCGAGCAGCGAATGGACCGTCGACGTCGGGGCGCCGACGGGGGGCGCCTCCACGACGCTGACCGTCCCCGACGGAAGCCACGGACAGCTGTCCGTCGGTGTGGAGACCTCGTCGAGCGCCAACTTCTCCAAGCCGAGCAAGACCGAGTCGCGCATGCCGTATGCGACGTCGTCGGCAGGCATCACTGCGCTCGCCCCCGGTGCAGGTTGGTCGCTCCAACAGTTCCCCAACGGCGCGTTCTGGCTGCCCTATGACGTCAAGTCCCACATTCGTGTGGGCGCCGCCGCGCCCTGACCGCGCGCTGACCGACCAGCGCGGCCGGGGCTCGGCTCAACCTGGCAGCGGCACCGGGGCCGTGGTGGGACCGACCACCACGGCCAGATCGCCGGCCAGGTACAGGCGGTCGATCCGCAGGCTGCGGGCACCCCCGCTCGGGTAGCCGATCTCGGGGAGCGTCCAGGCGGCGTAGGCGATCCACAGCCCCCCGTCACGGTCACGAAAGATGCTGGCTCCCCCAGGGCCGGCCACGGAGCCGAGGGACGACAGCACGGGGAACGCCGACGTGGCCTGGCAGGGTCCCGCCGGGGACGTGCAGACCGCATGGCCCACCGCATAGCTCGAGGTGGCGTACCCGTTGCCGGAGAAGAACAGATGGTAGACGCCCTGCTCTTGGACCATGGCCGGCTTCTCGACCGTCGACGAGCTCGATCCGGTACCCGTTTCCCACCCGCCCGAGTAGGAGAGGATCGGGGTGGGCGTGCCCTCGAGGCTGGTGCCGTCCGAGGCCAACGGCTCCGACCAGATCCGCGACTCCTGTCCGCAGCAGTTCCCGTCGTTCTTCCACAACAGCCACCGCTTCCCCTCGGTGCCCACGAACACCGAGGGGTCGATCGAGCCACCCAGGCCGGTCTGGCAGACGCTGGGTACCGCCTGCACGCTTCGGAAGGGACCGCTGGCGCTGCCGGCGGTGGCCCACCCGATGCACTGGTGGTCGGAAGCAGTATCGAGGGCCGCGAACCAGAGCACCCACGTGTTCCCCACCCGTTCGAGGTCCGGCGCCCACACGTGACTCCACGACGCCACGGCCCACGTGGGGACCACTGGGAGCGCATCTCCCACCGGTCGCCAGTCCGCGAGGTCGGACGACTTTTCGACGGGCAGGTTCACGGCGTGCGAACCGGTCGAGATCGCCACGTAGTCGGTACCCGTGTAGGCGATCGTGGGATCGGGAAAGTCCGTGGCGATGACCGGGTTCGTGTAGGTCGCCGGTGCGCTGGGGGGCCGCCGGGCCACGCGATGGGCCGGAGCCGGGTGCGAGGTCTGCGCTAGGCGGACGGCCATGACGACCAGGAGGACCATGACGACCGCGGTGGTGATGCCCACGGCAGCACGTCGACGACGTCGGGCCCGTGCACTCCGTCGTCGCTGGTCGTCGGACACCATGGCCACTGACCGGGAGGGCCGTCGACCGCAGCGCTCAGCGCATGACCCGGCGCACGCCCTCGCCCGTGGCCAGCTCCGGCGGCACCAGGTCGATGAACGTGGGGACCGGGATGGCATCGAGCTCGTCCACCTCGTCGCCCGGCCGGGGAGCAGACTCGACGGTCGAGTACTCGCCGGTGGCGGACCGCGACACGATCAGGGCCCGCTTGCGCTTGCCGACGCCCTCGGCGGCACGCATCTCGTTGCAGATCTTGAAGGTGAGGAAGTAGGCGATGACCGGTGCGATCGGGATGGCGAACCGGAAGAACCACAGGACATCCTTCAACGGCAACTGGAGGAAGTTGGCCATCACGTCGGTCGACGAGGCGAAGAAGGTCATGCCCAGCAGCGTGAGCATCGCCGCTCCGGCCGCGGTGCGCTTGGGGCGATCGCGGGGCCGGTCGAGCAGGTTGTGGTATGCCAGGTCCTTGGTGTGACGGGACTCGATGAACGGCCACACGAGCAGGATGTTGAAGATGAGGCCGGGGAAGATCACCGCCGGCAGGAAGACCTCGAGCGGGATGGTGTGCCCCCAACCCACCCACTCCCAGCTGGGCATGACGCGCAGGGCACCGTCCAGCCAGCCCATGTACCAGTCCGGTTGCACGGCGTACGAGATCTGGTACGGCTCGTACTGGCCGAACTGCCAGATGGGGTTGATCTGGGCGAACCCGCCGAGCAGGAAGATGACCGCGGTGGTCATGAACAGGAACCCGGTGGTCTTGGCCATGAAGGTCGGGAACATCGGGGAGCCGACGACGTTGTGCTCGGTCTTCCCCCTGCCCTTGAACTGGGTGTGCTTCTGCTTCACCAGCAGGCCGAGGTGGGCCCCCAGCAGCCCCATGAGGATCAACGGGACGATGAGGACGTGGATGATGAAGAACCGGGGGATGATCACGCCGTTGCCCGGGTAGTTGCCGCCGAACACGAAGAAGGCCAGGTAGCTCCCGACCAGGGGGATGGACTCGATGATCGAGTAGGCGATGCGGATGCCGGTCCCCGAGACCAGGTCGTCGGGGAGTGAGTACCCGAGGAAGCCGTTGACAATGCCCAGGATCAGCATGGTCACGCCCACGATCCAGTTGAACTCGCGGGGCTTGCGGAACGCACCGGTGAAGAACACCCGGGCCATGTGCACGGCGATCGACCCGAGGAAGATGTCGGCGGCCCAGTGGTGGGCCTGGCGCATCAGCAGGCCTGAGCGCACGTCGAAGGAGAGGCCCACCGACGAGGCGTAGGCCTCCGAGACCCGCTGCCCCTGCAGGGGGCCGTAAGAGCCGTGGTAGACGATCTCGTGGGCGGAGGGCACATAGTAGAGCGAGAGGAAGACGCCGGTGACCATCAGCACCACGAACGAGTAGAGGGCGATCTCGCCCAGCATGAACGACCAGTGGTCGGGGAAGATCTTGTCCAGGAAGGTCCGGCCGCCCTTGGCGATGCCCAGGCGGTCGTCCACCCATCGGAGCGAGCTGTCGATCATGGCCGCTCCCAGAATCCGGGGCCTACGGGCTGGTCGAAGCCGCCGTTGGACCGCAGGCGCCCGGCCAGGTCGACGGTGATGGGCAGCTGGGGAAGGGGGCGGGGGGCGGGGCCGAACTCGGGAATCGCCCCGGCGTTCACGTTGAAGATGGACTGGTGGCACGGGCAGACCAGCTGCTGGGTCTGCTCCTGGTAGAGGCCGACCGGGCAGCCCAGGTGGGTGCACATCTTCGAGTAGGCCACATACCCCTGGACGCCCCAGTCGGTGTGCCCGGGGGCAGCGATGGGATAGGGCGGGTCATCGGGACCCAGCTGGGCCAGGCGGATGAGGATGACCTGGTCGGGCGAAGAGCCCTCGAACCCCCTGGGGAAGACGGTCAGCACGCCACCGACCTCGAGGTCGTTGACGTACACCTGCCGCCCGTCCACGGTGACCAGCTTGGAGCCCTTCACCCAGTTGGTGGCGAACAGGGAGTCGTCGGTGACGAATCCCGCCTTGTTCGGCTTGGGGCCGAGCGACCGCAGCAACGGGAGGAGGAGGACCACGCCCATGGTCGCCGAGCCCACCGCGAACAGTCCGCCCAGCAGCTTGCGCCGCTTGACCACCATCCCGCCCCGCTCGGTGATCGCGGCGGTCATGGCGTCGCGCTCGGCCTCGGTCGAGTGGAAGTCGTGGCGCTCCTCGACGAAGGGCCCCTGGGGCATCAGGTACTTCCCCCAGGCGGTGACGCCGAAGCCCAGGGCCAGCAGCCCGACGCCCAGGGTGACGGCCTCCCACTGGGTGCTGGCGGCGACCCAGTAGGCCACGCCGAACCCGATGAAGCCGAGGAACCCGATGACCATGGCGATCGCCGCCACCGCCTGGGCCCGCGCCGGGTGCTTGGCGTACGGCTGCAGGTGCGGGTCGTCGAGGGCCGCCGGGGGCAGCGGACCCCCGAGGCGGGGGGGCTCGTCGCTCACGTGCGGTCTCCGATCCAGAAGCAGACGAGCATGAGGATGCCGACCCCGAGCAGGAGGCCCACGAAACCCTCACCGACCGGCCCGATGCCGCCCAGGCCGACCCCGCCCGGGTCCGAGGGGTGCTGGATGACCCCGTGCACGTACGAGGCGATGTCGCGCGCCTCGGTGTTGGTGATGTCCCCCGCCCCGAAGCGGGGCATGTTGCCCGGGCCCGAGCGGATGGCCTCGACGATCTGGGTGGGGGTGGCCAGGTGGAGGCTGGGGGCGTAGGCGCCGTCCATCAGGGCGTCGCCGGCACCGGTGATGGTGTGACAGGCGGCGCAGTTGAGGGTGAACAGGGTGCCGCCGGCCTCGAGGTCGGCCTTGTCGGTGTTGACCACCGGGATCTGCACGCCTTCACCCGGGGTGAGCGACTGCACCCAGGCGGCGATCTCCAGGGTCTGCAGCCGGTTGAACCGGGGGGGCTTGCGGGTGGCCTGGACACTGGAGACGGCCAGGGGCATGCGCCCGGTGGACACCCAGAAGTCCACGGTGCCCGCCCCGAGGCCCTGGAGGTTGGGCGCACGGGTCGTGCCCAGTGCCTGCGACCCGTGGCAGGTCGAGCAGTTGGCGGCGAACAGGGCCTGTCCCGGGGCGACGAAGGCCTTGGGCAGGGGGACATAGAAGAGGCCGGTCTGGTTGGACGGTGCCGCGTACTTGACGGCCCCGGCCACGCTCGGCGCGGCGGGCTCGCTGATCTGGGCGGGCGTGGCCGTCGTGGCCGGGTTGGTCAGGTCGGGCAGGGTGGTGGCCGGCGCGCCGATCGATGTGGCCGTGCCGGCCACATCGGCCTGGGCGGCGTCCGGGGAGAAGCTGAGCAGCCCCACCACGCCCACGCAGCCCACCAGGGCGACGGGCGCCACGTAACGGGCCTTGAGCATGCGGCGCATCGCGGATTGCATCTACTTGAGCAGGAAGAGACAGGCGTAGAGGCCGACCCAGACCACGTCGACGAAGTGCCAGTAGTAGCTGACGCCCTGGAACACGGGCGTCTCCCCCGGGTCCCCCTTGGGGCCCTTCAGCCGGCCCAGGAGGAAGATCATGGCCACCAGGCCCAGAGTCACGTGGAGACCGTGCAGCCCGGACATGATGTAGAAGAGCGAGCCGAAGGCGGTATGGGTGGGATCGGTCGCCGGATTGTGGGAGAGGCTTATCCATTCGTAGAACTGGTTGGCCACGAACAGGGTGCCCAGCACCAGCGTGGCCGTGACCCAGATCTTGGCGCTGCGCCGTTCGCCCTTCTCCTGGTCCCAGACCGCCTTCTGCATGGTGAAGCTGGACGAGACCAGGATGGCGGTGAAGAACCCGGCCCGCACGGTGTCCAGATGGGTGCCGGTGGGAGGCCACACCGAGGCGTGGGCACGAATGGTGAAGAAGGCGGCGAAGAGGGAGCTGAAGAACATCACCTCGGAACCGAGCCAGATGATGACGCCCACGGCCAACATCGAGGGCCGGTCCGGGCGGTGGCGCTGGCGGGTGGTGACCGCCGGGTCGGCGGCGAGGGCCTGAGTCACGCCGTAGTTTTAGTCGAACTTTCGCCCGAGGGGCCAACTCACCGACCGGAGCGGTCCAGGGCCTCTTCCCGGCACCGGAGCACCACCCGTGGCCAGCCTCCCGGGAGCGCGTTCGGACCTGCGGGCCCGCCGTCGCCACCTTCGGTCGCCGGTGCCCCGTTCCGGACCGGGGGCGTCGGCCCGGAAGCGGCCGGCCGACACCCGACGGGGCCGATTCGGTGGGAAACTGGCACGGCATCCGGGGACCGTTTCGGTGCCGCGGTCCATTCCATCCTTCGGCGAGCAGATCAAGGGCGAGCGATCGAGACCGACAGTCCACCCCGATCGGCGGAGCCGGGCGCCGCACCCAGCCACCTGCACCGCTCGCGGTGGTGGGCGGGTGGAGCCTACGCGGTGGCCACCGTGCTGCTGGTGGCGGCGATCGTCGTGGGGCTCGATGCCCGGGCCTCACTCCGCCGGACCAACGACGAGCTGGCGTCGACCAGGCTCGCGCTGCACCGCACCTCGGCCCAGCTCGCCTCGGCTCGCAGCCACCTGGCCGTCGTCACCGCCGCGTCCGACCTCGCCGGACTGACCCTGGTGGCCGAGGACCATCAACTGTCTTCGGACCAGGCGGCACTGGACGGCGCCCGGTCCACGGTGTCGACCCAGGGCGCCGACATCACCGCACTCGGCCGGTGCCTCGCCGGCGTGGAGCAGTCGCTCAACCAGACGGCGGCCGGCGACCAGGCCGGCGCCGCGGCCAGCCTGGCCAACGTGGCGGGCGACTGCAGCGCCCGGACGGCCTCGTGACCACGCTCCAGGCGACGGCCACCCGCGCCCCCGAAGCGCCGGCCGCCGTAGAGACGGGCGGCCGGCCACCGGCGAGACGCTACGCGACGGGCCATCGTGTTGCGCTGTCCCTGCTCGCCGTCGTCCTCGCCGCCACGGTGGGCTTCGACGCCGCCACCCGGGCGGACGTCCACCGGACCCAGATCCCCCTGGTGGCCGCCGACCACCGGCTGGACGCCGCGACGGCGACGCTGGCGTCCACCGTGTCCGCCGCTGTCGCCACCGGACACCTCCGCGACCAGCGCCGCGCCTCCGTCGCCCACGCCCGGTCCACCATCACCGCCACCGAGCAACAGCTGGGCGCCACCCTCCAGACGAGCGGTCTCCAGGCCTTCGGCATCGCCACCTTGCAGGACTGCATCGGGGGCGTGAACGGCGCTCGGTCGGCCGAGGGCTCGTCAGACCTCCCGGGCACGGACAGTTCGCTCACCGGTGCATCGGCGGTGTGCCTGTCGTCCGAGGGATCGAGCTCGGGGCTGGCGTTCCCCTTCGACTTTCCCGACCCCTCGGTCCTGAGCGTCGGGAGCCGGTACTACGCATTCTCGACGAACTCGGTGACCGGCAACGTGCAGGTCATCGAGTCGCCGGACCTCGTCCACTGGACCGCACTCGGCGACGCCCTTCCCGCCCTTCCCGGCTGGGCCCAACCGGGCAGGACCTGGGCGCCCTCGGTCCTCCAGCTGGGATCGGCATTCGTCCTGTTCTACACCGTCGACCTGGCGTCGAACGGCGTGCAGTGCATCTCCGAGGCCACCGCCGCCCAGCCCCAGGGGCCCTACGTCGACGCCTCCGGCGGTCCGCTCGTCTGCCAGTTGGCCGGAGACGGCTCGATCGACCCCAGTCCCTTCGTCGGCGCGGACGGTACGCCGTACCTCGCCTGGATGTCGTACGGCACCCAGGGGCAGCCGTCGACCCTGTGGTCGCAGCAGTTGTCACCGGACGGGACGGCACTCGCCCCCGGCACCGCGCCGACTGCCCTGCTCCGACCGAGCGAGTCGTGGCAGCACGGGTACATCGAAGGCCCGGACATGGTCCTCTCCGGCGGGCACTACGTGCTCTTCTACTCGGCGGCCGACTGGCGGACGTCGGACTACGCCATCGGGTCGGCGGCGTGCGCCGGCCCGCTCGGGCCCTGCACCCAGGCCTCCGGCCAGCCCGTCCTGGCCTCGCAGGGCGGCATCGCCGGGCCGGGAGGACCCTCGGTGTTCACCGACGCCTCGGGCAACCTGTGGCTGGCCTTCCACGCGTGGCTCCCGGGATACGTCGGGTACCCGAACAGCCGGATGCTCTTCCTCCGGAGGATCACCATCACCGACGGCGTACCCCGGATCGGCCCCTGACTCCGGCCCCGCAGCCGTGTCGGCACGATCCCGCCGGTGACGGTGCCGGTAACCCGGTCGAACGGAGCGGTGCCCGGTCGGTCAGCGGCCGCCGGCCAGGGCGGCTGGCGGTGGGGTGAGCGACACCACGGTGAGTCGCTGGGTGGGCCGGGTCAGGGCCACGTAGAGGGTGCGCAGTCCCCGGGCCGTCTCGCCGGCGATGGCCGCGGGTTCCACCACCACCACCGAGTCGAACTCGAGCCCGTTGGTGGCATCGGCGGCCAGCAGCACCAGCGGCTCCGACAGGCCACCCTTGCGGAGGTCACGGGCGTCCACCACCGGCAGCCCGGCGGCGGCCAGCGCCCCGGACAACTCGGGGATCAGGGACTCGGGGGTGAGGATGGCCACCCGGCCGGGCTTGACCACCGCCACCTCCTCCGCCGCGGCCTCCGCCACCAGCCGGGCGAGATCCGCGACCGTCGCCGCCTGTCGCGAGCCGTCGGCGCCCCGCGCCGAGAGCATCCTCGGCTCCTCGCCGGTCCGGCGCACCGGCCGCGGCGGGGTCAGCTCCGGTGCGGCCACCGCCAGCACCGCAGCGGCCACGGCGAGGACCTCGGCGGGGGTCCGGTAGCTCACGGTCAGCTGCACGGCCCGGGCCGGCTTGCGCCGCGGGAGATGGTCGGTGATGTCCGACCACGAGCTCGGGGCCCAGGGGGCAGTGGCCTGGGCGATGTCGCCCACCACGGTCATCGACCCCGACAGGGAGCGACGGGTCAGCATCCGCAACTGCATGGGCGAGAGGTCCTGCACCTCGTCCACCACGATGTGGCCGTACTTGCGCACCTCGTCGTCGGCGCTTCCGCTGCGGGCGCCGAGGAGGTGGCGGGCCTCGTCCACGAGGGCGGCGTCCGGCGGCGTCCAGGCCACCTCCTCGAAGGAGCCGGACCGGGGCCGGAACAGCAGCTGCTGCTCCTCGGCGGAGAGCACGCCCCGCGAGGCGGCGGCGATCAGCGGCCGGGCGCCGAACAGGTCGTGGAGCAGCTCGTGCGGGGACAGGCGTGGCCACATCCGATCGAGCGCCTCGGCCAGCTCGGGGACCCGCCGTACCTTGCGGGAGAAGTCCTCGAAGTCGAACTCCTCCTCGGACAGCTCGGAGGGGTCCTCGTATCCGGGGAACGCGGTGACGGACGCCGGGACCCCCGCCCCCAGGGTCTGCTGGGTCTGGCGGGCCCGGTCGGCCAGGAGTTGGGCCACACCCTGCTCGACCAGCCGGCGGCGGGCGTTGTGGGTACCGGGGCGGCGACGGGCGGTGTCCACGATCCTGCGACTGTCCTCGGCGGTCAGCCGCAGGATGAGCGCCCCGTAGGGGATGGCCACGTCCACGGCCAGGGCCCGCTGGCGGGTTCGGACAGCTCGGGCCACGACCTTCGCCATACGGGCGTCACCCTTCAGGCGGGCCACGTCGACCGGTCCGTTCTCCCTGATGCGGACCTCCGGCACCAGGCCCGACACCGTGGACAGGGTCACACCGGTCTCGCCCAACGAGGGGAGCACCTGCTCGATGTAGCGCAGGAAGAGCGGGTTCGGACCGACCACCAGGACCCCTTGGCGCTCGAGGGGGAACCGGTGGGTGTAGAGCAGGTAGGCGGCCCGGTGGAGGGCCACAGCCGTCTTGCCGGTACCCGGTCCCCCCTGGACCACCAGCACCCCCGACAGCGGCGCCCGGATGATCTCGTCCTGCTCGCGCTGAATGGTGGAGACGATGTCGGTCATCCGACCCGAACGGGCCCGGTCGAGGGCGGCCAGCAGGGCGGCAGGGCCGCCGATGGGCAGATCGCCCACGATCAGCTCGCCGGTCACGTGAGGCCCCTCTCCCGGGTCCACCGCCCCGTCGTCCGGGCCGGGGCCCCCCGGGATGCCGAAGCGCTCGTCCTCCACGCCGACCACGCGGCGTCCCTCGAGGGCGAGATGGCGCCGCAGCACCAGCCCCTGGGGGTCCCGGCCGGTGGCCCGGTAGAACGGCTCGGCGATCGGTGCCCTCCAGTCGACGACCAGGGGCTCGTGGTCGGCGCTGTGGATGGCCAGGCGGCCGATGTGGAACGTCTCGGTGGCGGGGGACCCGTCGCCGGCGCCGGCGGCGTCAGGACCGTCCCCGTCGGCCTCGGCGCCCGGCTCCCCGACCACGCGGTCGATCCGACCGAAGGTCAGGGCCTGGTCACCGATGTCGAGCTGCTCCAGGCGGGCCAGGCTGGTGCGCACGATGACGTCACGCTCCGTGCGGGACTGGAAGGTGCCACCTCTGCCCAGGTCGAGCACGCCCTCCATCATGGAATTGGCGTCGCTGCGCATGGCGTCGAGGCGGGCATAGGCCATGTCCACGAACTCCTGCTCAGCCTGCTGCTCCGGTTCCACCCGACCTCCGTTCTGCCCACCCCGTCCGGCTCAGGGGAACCCTCGATTGTATGCCCTTCCCACCCCAGCGCGACCGGGGGACCGTCCGGTCCGCTCGGCGGCACCCGCCCCGGGCGCCCGACCCGCCTCTCCTACACTGGACCCGTGGCCGCCACCTCTCCCCCAGCGTCGACGGGCGGCGCTGCCGCGCGGCCGGCCCTCGGAGCCACGGCGCCCCTGGCCGTCCCGGTCCCCGGCTGAGGCCGCCGGGACACCGACCATGGAACCGACCCCGGCTGGACGCTTCGACGACGCACCCTTCATACGGGCGTGCCGCCGCCTGCCGGTGGAACGGGTGCCCGTGTGGTTCATGCGGCAGGCCGGTCGGTCACTCCCCGAGTACCGGGCAGCCCGGGGACCGGGGAGCATCCTCGACGCCATCGCCCAGCCGGAGTTGGTGGCCGAGCTCACCCGCCAACCGGTCGACCGGTACGGGACCGATGCCGCCATCTTCTTCTCCGACATCGTGGTCCCGGTGGCGGCCATCGGGTTCGGCGTCGACGTGGCGCCCGGGACCGGGCCGGTCGTCCCGGAGCCTTTCCGGTCGAAGGAGGACCTCCGGCGGCTGCGTCCGCTCGAACCCGAGGCCGACACGCCGTACGTCATCGACGCTGTCGGCCTGCTCGCCGAACAGTTGGACGTGCCGCTGATCGGCTTCGCCGGCGGTCCCTTCACCGTGGCCAGCTACCTGGTGGAGGGCGGACCGTCCAAGAACTTCACCCGGGTGAAGGCGCTGATGCACGGCGAGCCGGCGGTCTGGTCCCAACTGATGGACCGGCTCACCGACCTGGCGGTGGCCTCCCTCCGCTCCCAGGTGGACGCCGGGGCGTCGGCCGTGCAGCTCTTCGACAGCTGGGCCGGCATCCTCACCCCTCGTCACTACCGGGAGCTGGTGCTGCCGGCCACCCGGCGCCTCTTCGCCGAACTGGCCGAATCCCACCCGGGCCTGCCCACCGTCCTCTTCGGGGTGGGCACCGGCGAGCTGCTGGCGTCGATGGCCACCGCCGGGAGCACCGTGGTCGGCATCGACTGGCGGGTCCCGCTCGACCAGGCGCGCCGGCGGGTCGGTCCCGGCGTGGCCGTCCAGGGCAACCTCGACCCGGCCCTGTGCCTGACCAGCTGGGAGGTGGCCGCCGCCGAGACCCGGGAGGTCCTCTCCCTGGCCGGCACCGACCCGGGCCACATCTTCAACCTGGGGCACGGGGTGCTCCCCGAGACCGACCCGTCCATCCTCGAGCGGGTGGTCGAGCTGGTCCACGCTGAAGGCCGGTCCGGCGTGGGGGCCACGTCGTGAACGCCGGCCCGGCCCGGCCCGTCGGCGTCCTGGTCATGGCCCACGGAACGCCGGCCACCGCCGAGGGCATCGAGCCCTTCTACACCTCCATCCGCCGGGGCCGGCCGCCCACCCCCGAGCTCCTCGGCGAGCTGGTGGGCCGATACGAGGCCATCGGGGGCACCTCCCCGCTCACGGCACGGACCCGGGCCCAGGTGGACGGGGTGGCGGCCGCGCTGGAGGCGCTGGCACCGGGCGGATTCCTGGTGCGCTACGGCGCCAAGTACACGACGCCGACCATCGAGGACGGCATGGCCGAGCTGACCGCGGCCGGGGTCGTCGGGGTCGTCGGCATCGTCCTCACCCCCCACCGATCGTCGCTCGGTTCGGGCGAGTACCTCCGCCGGGCGGCGCGGGCCGCCGCCGACGCCGATCCCGGGGTCGCCTTCGCCGCGGTCCCGTCGTGGCACCGGGCCGACGGGTTCGCACAGATCCTCGCCGACCGCACCGCGGCAGCGCTCAGCTCCGTCCCACCCGGGTCCCGAGCGCGGATCGCGGTCTTCTTCACCGCCCACTCCCTCCCGCTCCGGGTGGTGGCCGAAGGCGACCCCTACCCCGACCAGGTGGCCGAGTCGGCCCGCGACGTCGCCGACCTGCTCGGTCTGGACGAGGCACCCGACCTGACCTGGGGGGTGGCCTGGCAGAGCGCGGGGCGCACCGCCGACCCCTGGATCGGGCCCGACCTACTGGCGGAGATCGGGCGGGTGGCCGCCGAGGGTGCCACCGCGGTGGTGGTGTGCCCGGTCGGGTTCGTCTCCGATCACCTGGAGGTCCTCTACGACCTCGACATCGAGGCGCTCCACGTGGCCCGGGCCGCCGGTGTGGCGTTCGCCCGCACCCCCTCGCTCAACGACGACCCGGCCTACCTCGACGTGCTGGCCGAGGTGGTGCGCCACGCGTCGGCGGCCGCCGGGCTGGAATCCCGCCCGGCCGACCCCGGCGCGCCGTCGTGAGCCTGCCGCGCCGACCGGTCGTCGCCGTCGTCGGTGGGGGCATCGCCGGGCTCGCCGCGGCCTGGGAGCTGGTCGGCGCGCCAGGAGGGGAGGCACCGGGGCCGGAGGTCCACGTCCTCGAGGCGGACGACCGGATCGGAGGGAAGCTCCGGGCCACCGAGTTCGCCGGGCGCACCGTCGACCTGGCCGCAGACGCCTTCCTGGCCCGCCGACCCGAGGCCACCGGTCTCTGCGACGAGCTCGGTCTCACCGGGTCGCTGGTCCCGGTGGGGGCATCCGGCGCCTCCCTCTGGGCCCGGGGACGGCTCCGGTCCATGCCGGCCGGCCTCAACCTCGGCATCCCGACCCGGTGGTGGCCGCTCTTCCGATCGGGCATCCTGAGCCCCGCCGAGTCGCTCCGGGTGGCCCGGGACCTGCTCCCGTTCCGTCCGGGCGCGAACGGGGAGGCCGGCGACCGGTCGGTCGGCGACATCGTCGGCAGCCGCCTGGGTCGCCCGGTCGTCGAGCGCCTGGCCGACCCCCTCATCGGCGGCATCAATGCCGGCGGGGTGGACGACCTCAGCGCCGCTGCCACCTTCCCCGTCCTCATCGCCGCCGCCCACCAGCCGGGAAGCCTCATGCGTCGGCTCCGGATCCCTCCCCGTGCCCCTGCCCCGGAGCGGGCGGCGTCCGGAGCGCCGACCCCGCTCTTCTGGTCGCTGGCCGGGAGCACGGCCAGCCTGGCCGTCGAGCTCGGACGTGCCCTGGTCGGGCGGGGGGTGACCGTCCACACCGGGGCTCCGGTCGAGTCGGTGCGCCGCTCCGGGGCCGGAAGGGACGCTCCCGGGTGGGAGCTCGACCTCGGGGGTGACGACGGGCCCCGGTCCCTCGTGGTGGACGGACTGGTCCTCGCGCTCCCGGCCCGGGGTGCTGCCGTCCTGCTCGCCGGGGTCGCCCCGGGGTCCGCCGGCATGCTCAGCACCATCGACTGCGCCTCGGTGGCCGTGGTGACCCTCGCCTTCCCACTTGGCGCCATCCGCTCCCCGCTCCGGGGCACCGGGTTCCTCGTGCCCCGCTCCGGCAACATCGGCGGTAGGTCCGCCCTGGTGACCGGCGCCACCTACCTGGGCCGGAAGTGGCCGCACCTCGCCCGCCCCGGCGACGAGCTGATCCGGGTGTCGGCCGGGAGGTTCGGGGACAACCGGCCGGCGGCGATGGACGACGGCGAGCTGGTCGGTGCGGTCATCGGGGAGCTGAGTCAGGTATTCGACATCGGGGACGCCCCTTCGGAGACGCTGGTGACCCGGTGGGTCGACGCCTTCCCCCAGTACCGGGTCGGTCACCTGATCCGGGTCGGGCGGATCGAGCAGGAGTTGGCCGGACTGGGCGGGGTGGCGGTGGCCGGTGCCTCTTACCGGGGCGTGGGCATCCCGGCGTGCATCGGGAGCGGGCGGGCCGCCGCCCGGCGCGTGCTCGAGGAGCTCGGCGGGGTCACCCCCCCGAGCAACGGCTCGACGTCCGGCCCCGACCCCGCCGGATGACCACCGGGCAGTCCGCGCCGGCAACCGGGCGGTCGGCACCGGCACCGGACCCCGGGGAAGGGCCCCCGACGCGGTGGCGCCCGTCACGGGTGTCGATGACCCAGGGCCGGAACGGGACCGTCTCCCCCCGGCACGGGATGGTCGCGCTCCCCGCCCTGGCGTCGGGCGTCGGGCTGGCGCTCTCCCTCCCACCGTGGGGGTGGTGGATCCTGGCCCTCCCCGCCGCCGGCCTGCTGTGGTGGCGGCTCGGCGGTCTCCGCCCACGGACGCGGCTGTGGGCCGGGTGGTTGGCCGGCCTCGGCTGCTACGTGCCCGGGTTGATGTGGGTGCGCTCCTTCACCCTTCCCGGCGCGGTGGTCCTCATCGCCATCGAGGCCTTCTTCGTGGCCCTGGCCTGCTGGGTGGTCCCGGCCGGGCCGCCCGTGGCACGGGCCCTGGCCTTCCCGGCGGCGATGACCCTGGCCGAGGCGGCCCGGGCCACGTGGCCGTTCGGAGGTCTGCCCATCGGCGGCGTGTTCCTCGGGCAGGCCGGCGGTCCCCTGCTCGGTGTGGCCCGTCTCGGGGGCCCCCTGGGCCTGACCCTGGCGGTCTACGTGGGAGGGGTCGGACTGGCCGCGCTGGTCGAGGGGACCGCCCGGGCGGTGCGGGACGGGGCCCGCGCCCACGCCTTCGCCCGGAGCGACCCGGGCAGCTCCGACCTGCCGGCGCCGGACAGCGGGGAGGGCAGGCCCGGGGTGGTGGCCGGCGCGGTGGCCGGCCTCGGCGTGTTCCTCGCCGTCGGGGTCGTCGCCCTCGGTGTCCTCGCCGGGACGGCGGTGGCCGCCGACCACGCCCCTGACGGTGGCTCCCCGGTGGGCACGCTGACCACCGCCGCCGTCCAGGGGGGCGGGGTGCGCGGCTTCCGCAAGTCCCAGGTCGACCCGGCCGTGGTGCTGGCCGCGCAGCTGGCGGCCGACCGCCTGATGGTCCTCCAGGACCACGCCGTGACTCCCCGCCTGGTGCTGTGGCCCGAGGACGTGGTCTCCCTGGACACCGCGCTCGCCGACTCACCCGAGGAAGCGGTGCTGTCCGATCTGGCCCGTACCCTCGACTCCACCCTGGTGGTGGGCGTCACCGAGGACGTCTCGGCCACCGCCTTCCGGAACGAGGTGGTGGCGTGGGGCCCCGACGGAGCCCTGGTCTCCCGCTTCGAGAAGGTCCACCGGGTCCCCTTCGGCGAGTACGTGCCCTACCGCGGCTTCTTCGCCCATCTGGGGAGCCTGACCGCCGTGCCCCGCGACGCGGTGCCGGGCACCGGGAGCGGGCTGCTGCCCACCCCGGCCGGGCCGTTGGGCGCCCTGATCTCCTACGAGGTCTTCTTCGCCTCCCGGGGACGGGCCTCGGTGCGCGACGGCGCCGAGCTGCTCATCGTCCCGACCAACACCTCCTCCTACGCCACCGCCCAGGTGCCCACCCAGGAGGTCGCCGCCGCCACTGTGCAGGCGGTGGAGCAGGGCCGGGATCTCCTCCAGGCCGCGCCCACCGGGTACAGCGTGGCCATCACCAACCGGGGGGACCTCCTGGAGCGGTCGGTGCTCGGCGACCGGCAGGTTGTCCCGGCCACGCTGTCCCGGCGGGCGGGATGGACCGTGTACGTGCGGTTCGGTGACGGGCCACCCCTGGGCCTGGCCGCGGTGGCGCTTCTCGCCGGGTGGCTGCTGGCGGCCCGTCGGCGGCGCACCAACAGGCCGTCCCCCCGTCGGTGACCGGCGCCCTACTCGTAGTAGCCCGAGTGGATGTAGACGCAGGGGATCCCTTCGGCGTGGAACATGGCGAAGTTGTTGGGATCGTCCTCGAAGGCCAGTCTCAGGTCGAAGCCGTAGGCCCGCAGCTCCTCGACGGTGTCGCGCTTGAACCAAGTCACCTGGGAGTAGTCGCCGCGTGCCCGCATGACCAGCAGGTCCCAGCGCAGGCCGTAACGCTCCAACCAGGCCAGGGTCTGGGGCTGGACCCGGATCGGGCGGCCGGTGAGCAGGATCACCTGGAGCCGGGGGTCGAGGAGTTCGAGGACCCGTACCAGCTCCCCGATGATCGGGTCGTCACCGCATGCCTCGAAGAACGCGTCCCAGTCGCGCCGACCCCGCTCGAGGAAGTGCTGGCGGCCGACGGCGTCGGACAGCACGCCGTCGACGTCGAACACCACCGCCGGGCCCGGCGATGTGAGCGGCCCCGCCCGCCAGGCCCAGTTGGGGGGGATGGGGACGGGACTCACTCGTCGGTCGGCGAGGTCGCGGCCAGGCGGCGGATCTCGTCGACGACGGCCGCGTCGGCCAGGGTGGTCGTGTCCCCGAGGACGCGCCCCTCGGCCACGTCGCGCAGCAGTCGGCGCATGATCTTGCCGCTCCGCGTCTTGGGGAGCTCGTCGGTGAAGATGACCGTCTTGGGGCGGGCGATGGGGCCGATCTTCTCGGCCACGTGGGCCCGGAGGTCCTGGCCTCGCTCGTCGTCGGGCGCCCCGGCGGCTGCGACCAGGGTCACGAAGGCCACGATGGCCTGTCCGGTGGTGGCGTCGACGGCACCGACCACCGCCGACTCGGCGACCGCCCAGTGGTCGACCAGGGCCGACTCGACCTCGGTGGTCGAGATGCGGTGGCCCGACACGTTCATCACGTCGTCGACCCGTCCGAGCAGCCACAGGTAGCCGTCCTCATCGACCTTCGCCCCGTCGCCGGCGAAGTACCGACCGGGGAATCGGCTCCAGTAGGTCTGCTGGTAGCGCTCGGGGTCGCCGTAGATACCCCGGAGCATCGACGGCCACGGCGTGGTCAGGGTGAGGTAGCCACCGCCCCGCTCCACCGGATCCCCCATCTCGTCGACCACCTCGGCGCCGATGCCCGGGAGTGGGAAGGTCGCCGAGCCCGGCTTGGTAGCGGTGAGGCCGGGCAGCGGGGCGATCATGATCGCCCCGGTCTCGGTCTGCCACCAGGTGTCGACGACCGGGCAGCGGCCTCCGCCGATGTTGGCGTGGTACCACATCCACGCCTCGGGGTTGATGGGCTCGCCCACCGAACCGAGCACCCGGAGCGATGCCAGGTCGTGACGCTCGGGGTACTCGCTGCCCCACTTCATGAACGTGCGGATGGCGGTGGGAGCGGTGTAGAGGATGGTCACCCCGTACCGCTCGACCAGCGACCACCAGCGGTCCCGGTCGGGGAAGTCGGGCGTCCCCTCGTACATCACCGAGGTGGCACCGTTGGCCAGCGGCCCGTAGACGATGTAGCTGTGCCCGGTGACCCACCCGATGTCGGCGGCGCACCAGTACACGTCGCGCTCGGGATGGAGGTCGAAGACCACCCGATGGGTGAAGGCCGCCTGGGTGAGGTACCCCCCGGTGGTGTGCATGATGCCCTTCGGCGCGGCCGTCGTCCCCGACGTGTAGAGGATGAACAGCAGGTCCTCGGCGCCCATGTGCTCCGGGTCGCACCGGCCCGACGGCGCCCCACCGGCCGCCCCGTCCTCCCCGCTCAGCAGCTCGTGCCACCAGTGGTCACGGCCGCCCACCATGGTGGGCGCAGGGGCCCCGCCACCCCCGCTGATCCGCCGGGCCACCACGACGTGATCCACACACGGCGACTCGGAGACGGCCACGTCAACGTGGCCCTTGAGCGGGACCGGCGCCCCGCGCCGCCAGCCGCCGTCCGCGGTGACCACCACCCGGGCCTGCGCGTCGAGGATCCGGTCCCGGAGCGCGTCGGAGGAAAACCCACCGAACACCACCGAGTGGACCGCCCCGATGCGGGTGCAGGCGAGCATGGCCACCGGGAGCTCGGGGATCATCGGCATGTAGACGGCGACCCGGTCGCCCCGCCCCACGCCCAGGCCGCGGAGGACGTTGGCGAACCGGGACACGTCGGCCAGCAGCTGGTCGTAGGTGATGGTGCGGGTGTCCCCCGGCTCGCCCTCCCAGTGGAAGGCCACCGTGTCCCCCCGCCCGGCGGCCACGTGGCGGTCGAGGCAGTTGTACGAGACGTTGAGGGTGCCGCCGTCGAACCACCGGGCGAACGGCGGGTCCCACTCGAGCACGGTGTCCCAGGGTCGGAACCAGTCGAGCCCGGCCGCCTGTTCGGCCCAGAAGGCCGGTGCATCCGCGGCGGCCCGCTCGTAGATGCCCGGGTCGCCCACGACGGCCTGACTCCGGAACTCCTCCGACGGAGGGAACACCCGGTCCTCGGAGTAGTAGTCCTCGATGGTGGCCTCGGAGGGGGATCCCCCACCCTCGGCCCGGCCGTCTGCTGCGTGGTCAGGCATCGCTCCCCCTTCATCGCCTGCCGGCGCCGGCAGTGGCCTGCCCCGACGCGCCTCAGCCTACCGGCGGCGGGACTCTACGATGGAGAGGACGTGACCGCAACCACACCACCGCTGGACGAGGCGGGCCCCGGCGCTCCGACCCCGGACACCGGACCGGCGGCCTTCTCGCCGGAGCCGGGCGCCACCTGTGTCGACGTACCGTTGGGACGTCGGGTCATGGTGGCCAGCGACCTGCTGCTCACCGCCGAGGCGACCCCGTCCTCCACCGCGGTCAGCTCCGAGCTGGCCCGGGCCCTCGATACCTGGGACGGACCGGGGATCCTGATCATCGCCGGTAACCTCTTCGACCTCACCGGCGGCCGTTCCCCACGGGAAGCGGCCCGTGAGTCGCTGGAGGCCCATCCGGCCCTGGGTCGGGCGTTCACCCGCTTCCTCGCCGTCGACGAGCGCCGGGTCATCCGCCAGATCGGCACCCACGAGCCCGGGTACGACACCGACCCCGAGACCCTCGGTGCCATGGCTGCCGGAGGCGTCGAGCAGCTCGGGCCGGTCGACCTCCATCTCCAGACGGCCACCGGCGTGCGGGTGGTCCGGGTCGAGCCGGGCGAACACGCCTACGCGTCGGGGTGCAGCGGTCCGGAGACCGAGTTCGACCCGGCGGCCGACGCCAAACCGGGAGTGATCGGCCACTCCGCCGCTGGGCGGGGGTGGCGCTCCCTGGCCGCCCGGTCGACCGAGGACGCGCCGTGGCTGGTCGGGCTCTCCCGCCTGAGCGACCCGTCGGCCCTGTCGCGCTTCGTGGTCTCCCGCACGCTCTACCGGCGGCTCGGGCGGTACGCATGGTGGCTGTTGGCACCGTTCGTGGTGGCCGGCCTCCTCCGGGTGGCGGTGACGCCCTGGGTGCTCGGCCACCTCGGCTCGGGTCTGCCGGCCCGGGCCATCCGCCACGCCCATCAGGCAGATCTGGGCGACCAGATCGTGATCGCCGCGGCGGTGGCGCTGATCGTGCTGGCGGTGCTGACCCTGGTGCTCGGTCTGTTGAGCCGGCGGATGTGGTCGATCCTGGGCGGGGGGGCGCTGGAGACCGTCCGCTCCGAGTCGGGGGCCAACGACACGGCCAGGGACGCCGGGCGCCGGCTGGTCGGGCGCGGCTATGCCGGCCTGATCACCGCGGCCACCTTCCAATCGGAGCTCACCCACCTCGGGGTCGGCTTCTACGCCAACGTCGGCGCCACCGCCGAGGTCGTGGAGGAGCATGCAGGGCGCCTCGGGCTTCCACCGGTCTTCGTGCACAGCCAGCGGGTCAGCTGGGTGGAGCTCGAGACCGGGGCAGAGCTCCACGCCCGCATGCTTCTTGCCCGCAACGAGCTGCCGTCTCCCAGCGTCCTCGAGCGGATGATCCGGCGCGGCCGGAGCAGCCGGAGCCTGCACCCGGCGGTGGTGGCGTCCTATCCCATGGGCGACTCGTGGCCGCCCGCTCCCGACCTGCGCCTGGCCCACCGCCGGACCCGGCGGGTGCGGCGGTGGGCATCCGCCGCCATCCTGTTCGCCGGGATCGTCGACCTGCTCGACGCCGTCACCCCACCGCTGCGCGGCCGCCTCCACGCGGTGCTCGAGTTCCTGCCGCTCCGGGCCAGTGTGGCGGCCGGCGCGCTCATCGCCATGGCCGGCCTGGCCCTGGTGGCCCTGGGCCGGGGCATCCTGCGGGGCCAGCGGCGCGCCTGGCGGGTGGCGGTGGTCCTCCTGGCCGGCACGATCGTCCTCCATATCGTCGCCGGCGCCGACATCGAGGAGTCCCTGGTCGCCGCGGCCGTGCTCGTGCTCCTCGTCACCAACCGCCGGGACTTCCAGGCGGCATCGGACTGGTCGTCCCTGCGCTCGGCGCTCCTGGCCCTCGGGGTGGGGTTGGTCGGCATCGTCACGGTGACCGCGATCTCCCTCGAGCTGTTCACCCACTTCGACCGGGACAACTCCCACCTCCCCTGGTGGACCGCGCTCTGGGCGGTGTCCGAGCGGCTGGTCGGCATCCAGACGGTCCCACTCCCGGCTCGGGTCGACCGGTTCCTCGCGCCGGCACTCCTGGCCATCGGGCTCTCGGTCGTCGCTCTGGCCCTCTTCCTGCTGACCCGCCCGGTCGTCGACCGCCGGCTCACCTCGGGACGCGCCGCCGAGCTCCGTGCCCGCGACATCGTCCGCCGTCACGGCGTCTCGACGCTCGACTACTTCGCACTGCGCTCGGACAAGCGGTGGTTCTTCCACCGTGACAGCCTGGTGGCCTACGCCGTGTACGGGGGGGAAGAGGG
>Ga0224558_1000500_pt1 | contig 45508 bp, 38 predicted proteins | sample 714S32024metaG_FD_180682 | JGI IMG/M metagenome (GOLD analysis project Ga0224558, IMG submission 180682) | Peat soil microbial communities from Stordalen Mire, Sweden - 717 S3 20-24 | ecosystem: Environmental > Terrestrial > Soil > Wetlands > Peat | place: Sweden: Norrbotten County, Stordalen... | reverse complement strand
CTCGCTCCAACCTTCCCGCCTGCTCCTAAAATGTATCTGCGGGAACCGAAGACAAAGATGGAGGAGTTGCTTGCAGCAAATGCAGCTTGTTCGGCAGGTGCAGAACACCCCGCATCATCGATAAACCATCCGTGTCCCAAAATCATCACTTTAGTCTCGAAACGGCCATTGACGGGATCACCTACGAGAACCCCTGTGTGGCTGTCTCCTATTGCATAGCCGAAGTCGCCGTGCTGGAATACGACCGTATCCCAGAAACCGTCCTTCTCCGTGTTTTTCGAATCAAGCGTCCACGTCTTGCAGCCATCAGTGGTTTTATAGAGCCGGCTCTTATCTCCCGGCCCGGAGGCCATGACAATTGCCGTTGTCACATCCCAGGCTTGCATGCCGCGAAAGTCGAGTGTCGCGCCGTCGGCGGCCGCGTCGGGAATTGCACAGGCCGTCCAATGTGCTCCGCCGTCGATGGTTTTGAGCACTGTTCCGCCCGTCCCGCTGGCCCAAGCTACAGTTCCGTCCACCGAGAAAATTCCGCGCAGGCTGGCCGTTGTGCCCGACTGCTGCATCTGCCAGGGCGTGTGTGCCGGTTCTGAGGATTGTGCAACAGCGACAGCCGAAACCGCCAGAAGCAATGAAATCAAGATAGCTTGCATGGCACGCAGTATAGTCGCGCGCTCCGCGTTGACGCCAGTTGCGAATCAGTATGCAATTTTATTGGGCGACGCGATCCAGGCCGCAAAACTCGACCAGGCTTCGTCGCCCAGCAGTTGTGTGGCGGGAAGCTTGCGTTCGACTTGGTCCTTGCGAAACTCGCTGTAGAGAAACGCGTCGTCGAACCCAGCGCGCGCCGCGTCGGCTGCGCTGGCGCCGTAGTAGATGGCATCAATCCGCGCCCAGTAAGCCGCAGCCAGGCACATGGGGCAGGGCTCGCAACTGGTGTAGAGTTGGCAGCCCGCCAGCGAAAACACGCCCAGAGCCTTCGCTGCCGCGCGGATGGCGTTCACTTCGCCGTGCGCCGTGGGGTCGTGCACGGCAGTCACAGTGTTCACGCCCTCGCCCACAATGCATCCGTCGCGCACAATCACCGCGCCAAACGGCCCGCCCGCGCCGCTCACCACATTCTCCGTGGCCAGCGCGATGGCGCGGCGCAAAAACTCAGGATTTGCCGATGGCTGCATCGCCGATTTGCTCCAGAATTCCTTGAAAGGCAAGTAAAAATATAGCACAGGCATTGCGATGAAGCAGGGTTCAGGGAACAGGGAACAGGGAACAGGGAATAGGGAATAGGGAATAGAAGAGCCCGACGCGTCGCTCTCTTCGGCGATGACCTAGAATTTCAGCATGGCCGTTGCATCTTCTTCGCTCGAAGCCCTCAATGCCCGCATCGTTGCCTGCAAGCGCTGCCAACGGCTGCGCGCATACTGCGCCGAGGTTGCGCGACTGCGCCGCCGCGCCTATGCCGATTGCGCGTACTGGGGCAAGCCCGTGCCTTCGTTTGGCGATCCTCTGGCGCGTGTGCTGGCGCTGGGATTGGCTCCCGGCGCGCATGGATCGAACCGAACAGGGCGAATGTTCACCGGCGACGGCTCGGGCGATTTTCTCTTTCCCGTGCTGCATGAGGCCGGCTTCGCCTCGCAGCCCAGGGCCGTGAGCCGCGACGACGGCATGAAGCTCAAGGATTTGTGGATCAGCGCCGTCGTCCACTGCGCCCCGCCGGCAAACAAGCCCAGTCCCGATGAACTGCACAACTGCACGCTCTGGCTCGACGAAGAGATTCCGCTGCTCGCGAATCTGCGCGTGGTGGTTTGCCTGGGCAAAATCGCCTTCGACGGTTTGCTGGCCCACGCTCGGCGCAACGGCCAGCTCATTTCGCGGTCCGGTATGATCTTCGCTCACGGCGCGGAGTTCACATTGCCCAACGGGCTGGCAGTTATTTCCAGCTATCATCCCTCGCTGCAAAACACCAACACCGGCAAGCTGACCCGGCCCATGCTGCTCGGCGTCTTCCGGCGGGCAAGGGAACTGGCTGAGTCGAGCTGACCTGCGCGAGCTAGCCTCTAGCCGTAAACTGGAAAAGCGATGGACTCACTCTCGAAAGAAATTTTGAAGGAACTGTTTCCGACGGAGAAGGAAGTTTTCCCTGTTGCGACAACTTCCCGGACCGGCGCACGGAAGCTGGCGGCGCATTCAGACCACTGGTCCGCGGCCGTGCTGCTGGAGCGTGCGTCTTATCTGCGCAAGCTGGCCAATAACGGAGACGGCTCGGCCAGCGAGACGTTGAAAGAGTATTCGCGGCACTGCGCGATGCTCTTGTTTCGCGGCCGCGACGGCGAGGCCGAGGTGCATGAGAACTTCGCCGATGTTTTCTACGTGCTGGATGGGTGCGCCACGCTGGTGACCGGCGGCACGGTAGCCGGAGCGCGACTGGTTGGGCCGGGAGAGACGAGTGGCTCTTCGGTGGAGGGCGGCATGCGGCAAGAGTTGCGGGCAGGCGATGTGGCGCACGTGCCGGCGGGCGTGCCTCATCAGATGCTGGTAGCCGGCGACAGGACGGTGACCTGCCTGGTGTTGAAGGTCGAGGAGAACGAGTAAAGACGGCGCTTGTCTGGATGTTGAAATCTTGCCGGCTGTCTCAGCGACTGTGCGGAAACGATAGGAGTTTGCCGCGACACGCTTTGCATTTGCAAGCTTTGGATAAAAATGCCCCAGGCTTAAAAAACCTGGGGCATTTTTATCGGTCGGAAGATTCTTCTCAGCCCGCTTTCTCCAGCAAACACAACGACAGATCGCGCCGCTCGACCATATCGCTGGTGATTTCCAAATCGCGGACGCGCTTGTTGTTGGGCAGGTGGTACATCAGGTCGAGCATCAGCTCTTCCAGGATCATGCGCAATCCGCGCGCGCCCACCTTGCGGGCCAAAGCCTCGCGGGCCACGGCGGCGGCAGCTTCCTGCGTGAAGTGCAGACGTACGTTCTCATACTCAAATAGTCTCTGGTACTGCTTGAGGATGGCGTTGCGGGGCTTGGTGAGAATCTCCATCAGCGCCGCCTCATCCAGCTCGTCGAGGATGCCCATGACAGGCAGGCGACCGACAAACTCTGGAATCAGGCCGTACTTGATTAAATCCTGCGGCTCAGTCCGGCGCAGCAACTCGGTGTCGCGATGGGAGCGGGAGGTTGCCGCATCGCCCTCGGCCGAGTCGATGGTCTTGAAGCCCAGCGCCTTCTTGCCCACGCGCCGGCCCACCACGCGCTCCAGGCCCACGAAGGCCCCGCCGCAGATGAACAGGATGTTGGTGGTATCGACGGCGGTGAACTCCTGGTGCGGGTGCTTGCGTCCGCCTTGCGGCGGCACGTTGGCCACAGTGCCTTCGAGAATCTTGAGCAGCGCCTGTTGCACGCCCTCGCCGCTCACGTCGCGCGTGATAGAGGGGTTCTCGTCCTTGCGGCCGATTTTGTCGATCTCATCGATGTAGATGATGCCTTGCTGCGCGCGAGTCACGTCGCCGTCAGCGGCCTGCAGCAGCTTGAGAATGATGTTCTCCACATCCTCGCCCACATAGCCGGCCTCGGTGAGCGTCGTCGCGTCCACGATTGCGAAGGGCACGTCGAGCATCTTGGCCAGCGTGTGGGCCAGCAGCGTCTTTCCCGATCCAGTGGGGCCGATGAGCAGAATGTTGCTCTTGGTCAGCTCGACTTCGTTGTTGCGCACCTTGTTCATCTGGATGCGCTTGTAGTGGTTGTAAACCGCGACGGCCAGCTTCTTCTTGGTCTGGTCCTGGCCGATAACAAAGTCGTCCAGAAAGTCCTTGACCTCCTGCGGCTTGGGCAGATGGCCGGCGACGTTGGCCGGATGGGCGGCATCGGCGCCGCGGTCGTCCTCGAGAATCGAGTTGCAAACGGCCACGCACTCATCGCAGATGTAAGCGCGAGGGTAGTCGCTGGGCGACGAGATCAGCTTGGCCACGGCGTCCTGTGACTTGTGACAGAACGAGCAGCGCAGTGCTTCTTCGGGTCCCGTGCGCGTTTTCATGTTCCTGCTCCCTTTGGACGAGCTACTTTCGAGTTACGGTCATGCTGACTTGCTGACTTGTATTTTACGTTCTCGGCCGGTCGATGATTTCGTCGACGATGCCGTATTCCTTGGCCTGCTCGGCGTTCATGATGAAGTCCCGCTCGACGTCGCGCTCGATGCGGTCCAGGGGCTGGCCCGTGTGCCTGGCAATCAGGTTGTTGGTAATCTCGCGGATGCGCAGAATCTCTCGCGCGTGAATGTCGATGTCGGTGGCCTGGCCGCTCAATCCGCCCATGGACGGCTGATGGATGAGAATGCGCGAGTTGGGCAATGCAAACCGCTTGCCCTTGGTGCCGGCCAGCAGCAGAAACGCGCCCATGCTGGCCGCCTGGCCAACGCAGATGGTCTCCACCTTGTTCTTGATGAACTGCATGGTGTCGTAGATGGCCAGACCCGCGGTGATGGAGCCGCCGGGCGAGTTGATGTACAAATGCACGTCCTTGTCCGGATCTTCACCGGAGAGAAACAGCATCTGCGCCACAATCAGGTTGGCCACCTGGTCGTCGATGGGCGTGCCCAGAAAGATGATGTTGTCGCGCAGCAGACGTGAGTAGATGTCGTAGGCGCGCTCGCCCCGGCTCGTCTGCTCTACCACCATGGGAACCAATGCCATTGTCTACTCTTCTCGCTCTTCTGTTTTTGGGGGACGCTTGCTCCCCGATTCTTGTTTGCGGCCCTACGCGGGCAGCCGTTCATACAGCAGGCTCGCGGTTTTCTCGCGCCGCATTTGTTCCCGGATTTTAGCCAGTTCGCCGTCCGCCGTCAAACGCGCCCGCAGAGTATCGAGCGGCTCGCGCGACTGCAGGGCGGCAAGTTGCAATTCACGGTCCAGTTCTTCGTCGCTGACGCTGACCTCTTCCTCGGCGGCGATGCGGTCCAGCAGAATATTGGTTTTCACTTCGGCCACGGCGCCGTCGCGCTGCGCCGCGCGCAAGCGGCCAAAATCCAGCTTGCGCATCTGCTCGGTTTGCATTCCCTGAGCCGCCAGGGCGCGCAACCCGCGCTCGAGGCGCGTGTCAATCTGCGCCTGCACTAGAGATTCGGGCACCGCAAACGCATAGCGCTCAGTGAGCGCGGCGAAGAGCCGGTCCTTGGTCTCGCCTTCCACGCTGCGCCGCTTGCGGCTGGCCATGTGCTCGCGGATGCGGCTTTCCAAATCCACCAGGCTCTCGTATTGGCCCAGTTCCTTGGCAAATTCGTCGGTCAGCTCCGGCACAATCCGTTTCTTGATGGCCTTCACTTCGACGTTGTAGCTCACCGTCTTGCCGGCCAGCTTGGGCTCGGCATAATCGGCCGGATAAATGACCTCGGCCTTCAGTTCCTGGCCGGGTTTGGCGCCGCGCAAAGCTTCGGTGAAAGCCGCCACAGTGTCTTTGCCGCCAATTTCCACCAGGGTGTCTTCACCCGCCACCGGGGCAGCCTCAGGCTCGCCGTCAATCAGGCCTTTGTAAGTGATCTGCGCCCAGTCGCCGGCCTTCAGCGCGCGGTCTTCCTCCATGGGCTCAATGACGGCGCGCGACTCGCGCAGTTGCTCCAACTCGTGCTGGTACTCCTCTTCGGTGATCTCAACCGAGGTCTTTTCTACCGTAACCGTCTTATAGCCCCCGATGGAAAACTCGGGAATAAACTCGAAGACCGCCTTCACATGCAGCGGCTGGCCGTCATCGATGGTCAGTTCGGTCACCCGTGGCTCGCCGACAGGCTTGACGCCCAGCTCGAGGACCGCCTTGTTGAACCGCTCAGGCAACAGACTTTCGACCACTTCTTTGCGGATCCCATCGGCAAAGCGGCGCTTGATAACCGTCTCCGGCACTTTGCCGGCGCGGAAACCCGGGATCTTGGCGTACTTCCTATAATTGCCGGTCACGGTCCGATAGGCTTTCGAGACCTCTTCGGCGGGAATGTCCAGCACCACTTCGCGGGTGCAGTCCGGGTTCAGAACTGGCCCGTGATCGTGGCCTTCGTGAGTGTGGTCGTGACCTTCGTGATCATGACCTTCGTGATCGTGGCCCACCGGCGTCTCGGTCGCTTCGGGTTGGGGGTTGTTTTCGAGGGTGTCGGTAGGACTCAAGATTTTTGCCTTCCATGCGTTGCGAGCGCCAAAAAAATTACCGGATTTAGGGGAAAACCGCCTGTTTCGGCCGTCAAACTACCCACTCTTGCGGCACACTTCTGCCGTGGGCTGCCGCTGGGAGGGCAAAACCAGCCCGCGCAGCCGGGGAGATACCCCTCCTCATGGTAAGTGGGTTTGCTGACAGGGTCAAACCGGCCGGCCGGTTTTGGCGGCGGTGGCACCGGGAAAGTTACTACTGCTCAGTGAGTTGAGCCTTCCGAACGTACGGAAGAAACCGGGGATGGGCCGCGCCGCATTGAGCAAAATGCGCTCGGGCCTCCGCCAGGCTGAGAGCGCCGTTCACCGTAAGCCGGACATCCGAGGCGTCTTTGTCCTCTTGCCCGTCGTCTTCCCACCAGCAAACCGGGCACAACGCCAGCGCCTCGGGCGCCTCCAGCGTCTTATATCCACAGCATGGGCAGCGAAAACGACTCACGCTAAAATCCTCTCGTCGAATGGACGCTAATTGTGGCCCGCGGGTTTACATCAGATGCGAATTTGGTAAGCGGTCAATTTGAAGGGTACGGGTTTTAGCCCATACATAAGCCAAACAAAATTGAAAGGGCGCGACTTCACAGGCTGCGAAAAAACGCATTGTTTTGAAAGGGCACGACTTCAGTCGTGCCGTAAATGCAACAATACGATGGTGGGCTTTAGCCCCTGAGGGAAAGTCCATTCAAACTGGCCCACTGCCTGTGTACCAGATCTCGCTTTCCGGCAACGTGCTCGGGGTGTACACTTCTCTTTCCGTTCCAAGTTCAGACCCATGCCTGTAGAAGAAGACCTCTGTACCCAAAGCTACGCGCGCGGCCCCAACCGCGCACTGCTCGATCTGACCATCGGCGGCCTGCTCGACCGTACCGCCGGCCGCTTTCCTGAGCGCCTTGCCGTGGCCTCGTGTCACCAGCAAAAGCGGCTCACATGGGCAGAGCTGAGCGTCGAGGCTGACCGCGTGGCGCGCGGGCTCTGGTCGCTGGGCATCCGCCGTGGCGACCGCGTGGGCCTCTGGTCCACCAACTGCATCGAGTGGATCGTGATGCACATGGGCTGCGCACGGGCCGGAGCGGCGCTGGTCAACGTGAATCCCTCTTACCGCTCCCACGAACTTCAGTTCACTCTGCAACGCTCGCGCATGAAGGCTCTCTTCCTTTGGCACAAGGACAAGCGAGCCGATTACGAGGAGATTCTGGGCCGCGCGCGTCACGGGCTTGATCTCGCGCTCCAGCACACCATCTACTTTGATTCGCCCGAGTGGCCGGCGCTGCTCGACGCCGAGGGCCGTCTGCCGGATCACGTCGCCCCTGACGACGTGGCCAACATCCAGTACACCAGCGGCACTACTGGATTGCCCAAGGGCGTGCTGCTCACCCATCACAACATCGTCAACAACGGGCAGTTTCTCGCGCAGGGATTCCACTATTCCGAGCAGGACAAGATTGTGGTTCCGGTGCCCTTGTTCCACTGCTATGGTTGCGTCATCGGCACCATGTCCGCGCTGAATACCGGCGCGGCCATCATTCTTCCCAGTTGGACCTTTGACCCGCGCGCCACGCTCAAGGCAGTTCACGACGAGCGCGCCACTTCGGTCTATGGAGTTCCGGCCATGTATGTGGCGGAATTCGCGCTGCCCGACTTCGCCAGCTTCGACCTCACCAGCCTGCGCACCGGCATGATGAGCGGCGCGCCCTGCCCGGTCGAGCTGATGAAGCGCGTATTGAACGAGATGCACTGTCACGAGTTGGTCATCGCCTATGGCCAGACCGAGACATCGCCGGTGGTCACCATGAGCGACGCCGACGATACCATTGAGATTCGCGTCAACACTGTGGGCCGCGCCATGCCGCAGACCGAGATTCGGATCGCCTCGACGAGGACTGGCGAGAAGACCGTGCCGATGGGCAAGCAGGGCGAGGTTTGCGTGCGCGGCTACGCTCTCATGAAAGGCTATGACGGCGACGCGGAAGGCACGGCGAAGGTCATCCACGCCGATGGATGGCTGCATACCGGCGACCTGGGCATCATGCGCGCCGACGGCTGCATTCACCTCACCGGCCGCTCCCGCGATGTGATTATTCGCGGCGGAGAAAACATCTATCCACGCGAAGTCGAGGAGTTCCTCTACACCCACCCCAAGGTGGATGAGGCGCAGGTGGTCGGCATTCCCAACGCGCGGCTGGGCGAAATCGTCGCTGCCTGGGTTCGTCTCGCCCCCGGCGTCGAAGCCACTGAAGAAGAGATTAAAGAGTTCTGCAAAAGCCAGATCGCCTACTACAAAGTCCCCGAGCACGTCCGCTTCGTCACCGAGTTTCCCGCCACGCTCAGCGGCAAAATCCAAAAATACAAGATCCGCGAATTCGAAATTGAGGCGCGTGGATTGCAGTCAGTAGCCAACGCAGCCACTGCGTAGGGGGACTACACGGCGGGGCGAGAGTTGAGGTTGGAGTGACCCGCCTAGTCAAGGATGGGACACTCAGTCGCTATCGGTGGTCTTTTCTTAGTTCTGTTCAGCACTCCATTCATGAGCACTATTGAGGGCTGATCAGGAGAACTAAAAATCCATTGCATGCTCTTCGAGCCATCCGAAAATACTTCAAGAACACAGTTCGACTCAAATTCGATTTGAATGTCGCCGCAATCATCAAGTTTCACGCCCATTACGGCAAATCCAGGATGCGTAGTGGCGATACCTTCCTCTCTGCTTTCGCCTAGCAATTCAGCAAGCTTTTGATGTTGGAGATCACCGCCAGGCGTGTTCGGTTCCCAATCTGGATCGTCATTTCCTTCGGCTCTCTCACGGTAGTCATCAAGCCCAACGATAATCAAACCCGCCTTCCGCATACGCCACGGACATTCAACTCCCAGCGTGTAATGAGGACCGTCCTGACCAATATGGGAAGTAACGCTGCCAAAATAGAACTGTCGCGTGGCGCAGAAGTTCCGAGACCCGTATAGCCTTAGCCCTACGATTCGCTTCAAGGACACCTCAGACTCTTTGGCTGCATTCTCTACATTTGTCATTTGCCTCCTCCACACAATATTTCGCGCCAGATTTCCAGAAGTACGTTGTAGGGCACCAGGCCATTCGGCCCTTTTTCTGCCTCCATCATTTCGTGGGCAGTGTCAAAATCATCAGGCCGGGTGCCCCATCCTTGCGATTTTTTCTGTCGCAAGGGTGGGAGACCACGAAACCCGTCGGTCTTTTTCCGTAATGCCTTGTCGAAATCTTTAGCCCTACTTCGCAGCCGTCACCCGATGCGCCGCCAGCATCTCCCGCCGCAGAATCGCATTGATGCGCGACTGATAGCCTTTGCCTTGTCCCTTCAACCACGCCAGCACATCGGCATCCACCCGCGCCGTAATCTGCCGCTTCACCGGGCGATAAAAACGGCCGCGCTCGGCATTCTTCCACTGCTCCTCGGTCAACTGCGGGATATCGCTAAAGTCGATCTCGCTGTCTGGCCTGGCGCCCAGTGCCCGCAGCTTTGCCCTTCGCGCCTGCGTAAGAGGCGGCAGCGTCTCCAACGTGTAGCTAACCATTTTCGTCTTCATAGCGTTGTCTCTCCTTTCGCGATGCGTATCGTGCCGAGATAATGCGAATTACCTCTACTGTTGCGCCTTTGCTGTCCTCCTCATTTACGGTGTGCGCCACCATGACGAGCAGCCAGCCATCTACTTCTCCGAAAGTCTGCCAGCGCTGCTCCGCGTCCTGAATGTGATCCTTCACAGACATGTAGAGCGGATCCCGAAACACTTCGCTGGCATCCTCAAAATTGACGCCATGCTTGCGCTGGTTGGAGAGATTCTTCGCCTCATCCCACTCGAACCGGATTCCGGCCATGCCAAAATTGTAATTATATTTTTGCCATTACGCAAGCCGTGCCGGGCGCCCCATCCTTAGCGACGCATTTGTTTTTGTCACAAGGGTGGGAATCCAACATCTCTCCAACATTGCAGATGATTCCCATCCCTACGCCCACAATGAAATTGATCAGTGCAAAGGGGTTTGCCTGTTCTCTGTTCCCTGCTTTTCCCCGGCAGACCCTACCCCCTCCCACTGTGGAGGCCGCCTTTCGACCTTTGCATCGCTTGTAACATACATGAAGTAAAATACTTGCGATTTTAACCTATTGACTGATCAGTAATCTTGGACCTCGGATTTTGCCCATTTTTCAGCGCGAACGGGTCTGGTTTTAACCAGAAAACGCCGTTTTTCGCCCTCGGGCGGTTGGCAAGTTTATCGTTTTGCCGTTCCCACCGGTCTGTTGTAGCGTCCGCGGAAGGCGTTCCAGCGGATGATGGCGAGCTCCTGGAGCATCCTGAAGCCGTCTTTCAGGTAGCTCATGCGGGTACGCTCGTCGTGTGCCCAGGTGACCGGGACCTCGGAGACCCAGAAGCCGTGCTTGAGGGCGATGAATAGAATCTCCGGGTCGAAGCCCCAGTGCTTGATAGTCTGAAGCTGGAATACGGTCTGCGCGGCCCCGCGAGAGAATGCCTTCAGGCCACACTGGGTATCGGCGAAGGGCAGGCTCATGACGGCGCGGGTGACGGCGTTGAAGCAGCGGCCGAAGAACTGGCGATAGAGCGGCTGGCGCTGGGTCTGGCGGTCGCTCTGCAGCCAGCGAGAGCCAATGGCGATATCAGCGCCCTGCCGGATGGCCTCAAAGAGGCGTTCGGCCTCCTCAATGGGCGCCGAAAGGTCGGCGTCGGTGAAGAGCACTACCTCGCCTCGCGCCGCGAGCACTCCGGCGCGTACGCTATAGCCCTTGCCGCGGTTGCCGGGGTTCTCAAGCAGGCGCAGTTCAACCGGGCGAGTCTCATCTGGTCCGGCCGGAGCCGGTCGATCCTCAACCAGCCGCTCCTCAATCGACCGCACCGCGGGCGTATTTCCGGCAAACTTATGCACCACATCGGCGGTTCCATCGGTTGAGCCGTCGTTGACCACGATGATCTCTGCATCCCAACCGCGCGTATGAATGCAGCTCACCACCGAGGCGAGCGTTGACGGCAGACGGACACTCTCGTTATAAGCCGGAATCACGATGCTGTATTTCGGCCCGAAATTGCTTATGGATTCCACAGCCACGTCCTCGCCTCCCTTCTTCAAGCCTTGCCTTACTTTCAGCCCAGCGACGACGACCAGCCGCCGGGGGCCAATCTCAAGGAACGACTCTGGTCATCATAAATGGAGCGGGGTGTTGTTGGCTTGCTCCATCTGCGGCCAGGTTTTTTGCGGCCAAGCTATTGAGGAGAAAAGGCCCAAATTCACAAAGGAGTCTTGATTTTCGTCCCAGATTGGGTAGAATCCGGTTATTCTGTGAGCGGAGGTTAGAAGATATGACAAAGGCAGACCTGGTGGAAAAGGTGACCGGAGTGGGTGACCTGACGCGCCGCGACGGCGAGGTCATCGTCGAGACCATCTTCGATGCGGTGATTGGTGCGCTCAAGAGTGGAGACAAGATTGAGATTCGCGGCTTCGGATCCTTCCGCATCCGCCAGCGCAATTCCCGCATCGGGCGCAACCCCAAGACCGGGGAGCGCGTCGAGGTTCCAGCCAAGAAGGTGCCCTACTTCAAGCCGTCGAAGGAGCTGCGCGACCTGGTCAATCCACAGGCAGCAGCCAAGGTCGCCTGAGCTGCACCGTCTCTGCGCCCCGGCGGCTACAGCGGTTCTCCAATTGCGATACTCGGAAAGTACATCCGCTGAGTGGCTTTTTCCTTAAGAAAAAGCCACCTCGCATTGAATTGGCAACGGCACGTGAATTGGAGAACCACTCTAAGACCTGTCGCCGGGAACCCCGCCAATGCCGCAGTGGGAACTCAGCGACTCCCTCGTCCCTGCTCGCTGACTGTTTCCTCCCTGACGGTTTCCCTCTGATTGAGCCAATCCAGAAAGAAAATTCCTGCCAGCAGCGGAATCAGCCACATTACGCGGCATCCGTAGCGATCATCCACCACCGACATAACTCCGGTGACCAGCGCGTTAGCCACCACCGTGGCGACGACGACAAGGCTGAGCCCGGCGAGCCGCGTGGAGTGGCGGCGCCAGAGGAAGGGAATCAGCGCGGCGATGGCTGCCAGCGAGGCGACAATGGTCCACCATTGAATCTCTGTGAGTAGGTCGAGCGGAAGAGCGTCGTGCGCCTGGCGGCTCCGGAGATAACTCGACCGCGCTCTGGGCATCACTTCATTGAATTGTTCCAGCATCCACGGGTTCGAACCGAAGCCATACAAGCCGAAGCTGAGGAGCTGCTGGCTGAAGTTGGCGGCTGAGCAGGAAAGTTGCTGGCGGGGATAGGCGCGAATCGTAGCCAGAACCAGAGGCATCTCCTCGTGATCGATCTGGTTTCTTTCATCCTCGGTTGCGCTCTGGTAAGCTCCATCCGCATCCCAGAGAAGCGTGTCGGGATTGTCAGAGAGCTGACTCATGTGGTTGCAAATTGCCCAATGCAACTGGGGGCAGTGTTGATCGAGGTACCAGCGTCCAGGGCCGTCAGCGATGACGCGCGCCATCAGATAAGGCGGCCGCTGGCCGTTCAGCGTGGGCTTGCCGTAGAGATAGCCATGCAGCGCCATCTGAGACGCTGATGCAACTGCGAGGATAGCCAACACTACGCGTAGGCTCCGCGGGCGGCGCCAGAACTGCCTGCGCTTGAAGGCGACAAAGACAACCAGCAGCATCCATAGGCCGGCAGCCAGTACCAGGTGCGAGGAATGGGCAGTGATGCCCCACCATGCAATGAGACAGAGCGCCAGCCGTTCGGCGCGCGAGAGCGTCTCGCGCGCGAAGGTCAGCAAATAGATGGAAAGATAGGTCAGCGGACCCAGAATGTCGGGCATGACAAAGGCCCCATACCAGCTTGCGCTGGTAAAAATACTGAGCGCCAAAATCAGAATGAGGTAGCGGGCAACGGTGTGCCGCGGCGCAATGGAGCGCACTACCAGCCAGACAACAAAGGAAACCAGCAGGCATTGCAGGGCGACGATAGGCCAGGGCGAGATGTTCCAGTGAAAGGGCAGGATGACGAGGCTGTAGAAGAAGGAGCGCACGCCGTAGTATTCCGAAAACTGATGCAGAAACAACGCCCTCGCCACGACGCGGCCGCTGGCAAGATAGGTCATCGAATCTGGATAGAGCAGCGGAAAGCCGTTATAGAAGGCCGGCCAGGCGAGAAAAAGCGCGCCCAGCAGTATAGCCCCGCAGCGCAAGGCGCCAAGCCGGCCGTATCCGTGCTGCACGAGTTTTTGCCACACAGTTTCAGCAACTGTCATGGTTGGGCGCACTCCACGCTGATAATTGAGAACGCCCCATGGTATCACCCGCAAGGCTCGAATTCCTCAATGCCGGGAGGCCTCGGGCCGGATGCCGATCACGCTCATCATGCGCCCGGTGCGGCCCTCGGAGGCGCGATGAGAGAAGAACATCTCCGGCCGGCAGCTTGTGCAGCCGCCCACTAAATGAATTGCCCGCGGCTTGAGGCCGGCCGCGAGCAACTGGCGGCGGTTGGCTTCGGCGAGATCGAGATGCAGGCTGGGGCCGATATCCGAGTGGCCGGGCGCCCTCTGCGTCAGAAACAGCATCGGGTAGCGTGTGCGAATGGGGTCAGAGTCGTAGACCTCGTGGAAGAGCTCGCGGGCGTAGGCGAACTGGGACTCGAAGCTGGAAAGCACCTCCTCGCCCACCGCGTAGCAACAGGGGCCGATGCCGGGGCCGATGGAGGCTGTCAAATCTTCGGGCCGGGAGCCGAATGCGAGCCTCATGCGGCCGATGCCGCTCTCGACAATGCGTTTGACCGTCCCACGCCAGCCGGCGTGGAAGGCGGCTACCACGCGCCGTTTGCGGTCGGCCACCAAAATCGGGATGCAGTCGGCCGTCTGTATGCCAATGAGCAGGCCGGGCTCATCGGTCATCAGGCCGTCGGCTTTCCACCCCAACGACGAAGACCTGTCTCTGCCACCCCAGGAAGCAAGGACCGCTTCCTGGGAACCCCGGCTGCTGGGGACCCCGGCCTTTCTGGGCTGCTCACGGCCGGCGTCGGCAAGAACCACCAGGTTGGAATGAATCTGGCGGAGGGCGATCAGCGGCGTGGTTGTGTCTCCGCTGATGGCCTCGGCCAAAAGCCGGCGATTCTGGGCCACCGTTTCCCGGTCGTCCATTGCCTGCCCATGGGGAGCCGTAAAGCCTAGATTCAATTCGCCTTGGGCATCATCGCCGCAAAAAACCCGGCTAAGGCCACCACGGCGGGTGCTAAAGCCATGCCAGAGCAAACTGGTCTTTTCCCAGTTCGGCACTGAAAGCCACTGGACACCGTTCGCTGCTACGCGAGGAACAGGCGCTGCCGTCATCAGTTCCTCCCGCGACAATCGCTCAAAACGCATCCGGCCTGTTACGCCGGCAGCCTTGCCGCGCAAATTGCGCTGCAGGCCCGCGCATTCAAAAAGCGCGTCGATAGCATGGATTTTCGATTCGGGATAAGGCTTCGGAGTGGGCGAAGAAGGCATCTGGCTTATTCTATCCGGCGGCAGATGAGGCATGGGCCTGCCTTCCGGCAGGCCCGCTTGAGAGGCCGTCTAAGGAGGGGGTCCAGAAGGGATATTGGGGAAGAGGTCCGTACAGGACCTTCGCAAGGAAGGGAAACCTTTCTTGGGCGGGCGGTAATTCGGGGAAGCCTCTGCTTGTTATCCATATGATGCACGAAAACGGGAAAAGTTACACCCCCAATTTGAGATTCTTTTACAATTTGCTGTGGCTTTCCTGTGGGTAAACCTTGCCTTGACTCCTGGCCACCTTCTTCCGGCAAGTTCCAAATTGGGAATGTGGCCTCGCTTCCGGGCGACGGTCGTAACCGGCGGTCATTTAGAATGTTTTTGTATATGATTGACGAGAATACAGGTAAAGTGGCTGAAGCTGCGCGCCCTGACGGCGTGAAACGAGCCCTTCGCCAACCGTCGATCAAGGACATTGCGCGGCTTGCACACGTGTCGCATCCCACAGTCTCCCGCGCCCTGCAGAATAGCCCACTGGTGAATCCCCGAACTGCCGAAAATATACGGAAGATTGCCGACCAGGAGGGTTATCACGCCAGCGCCGTGGCGCGCGGGCTGGTAACCCGGCGGACGCGGACCATCGGGCTGGTGGTTACAACCGTCGCCGATCCATTTACCAGCGAGGTCTTCAGCGGAATCGAGCAGGAGGCCCATGACTGCGGGTATTGCGTGTTTCTGGCCGAATCGAACGCCGACCCGGAGCGCGAGAGACAAGTGGTCCGGACATTTGCGGAGCGGCGGGTGGACGGTATCATCGTCATCGCTTCGCGTGTGGGCGCTTTGTATCTTCCGCTCCTGTCGGAGATGATGGTCCCGATTGTTCTGGTGAATGACCAGCATCCGGGGGCGTTTGTCCACTCGGTGATGATCCGCAACCTCGAGGGCAGCCGGGCGGCGGCCAGCCACCTTATCGGGCTGGGGCATCGGCGGATTGGTTATATCGGCGACCAGATTGGCTATCAATCGGACGCGGAACGGTGCGCGGGCTGTCGGGAAGCTCTTGAAGCAGCCGGGATTCCCTTCACTCCGGAGCTGGTGGTGCAGGGCGATGGCAAACCGGAGGCCGCAATGCGCGTCATGGATCAGCTGCTGGCGTTGGCTCACCCGCCGACCGCAGTATGCTGCTACAACGATATGACGGCTCTGGGAGCGATGCGCTCGATTCGGCTGCACGGGCGGCGCGTGCCGGAGGATATTTCCGTGGTGGGCTTTGACGATCTTTTCTTCGCCTCGTACACTCAGCCGCCGCTGACCACGGTCCGCCAGCCCATGCGTCGCATGGGACAACTGGCGATGGAAAGCCTGTTCAAGTTGATGTCAGGGGACGCGTCGGAGATCAGGATCAAGGTAGAGGCGGAGCTGATTGTGAGGGAGTCAACGGCGCGGGTGAAGAAGGGATGAGGTTGGTGGTTCCCACCCTAGCCACAAAAACAAAGACGCGGTGAGGGTGGGGCACCCAGATTCCTGTAACAGTGAAAATGCTTCTACGAGAAACGGGTTCGCCGCCAGAGCAGAGTTCCGCAGACGCCCAGGGGCAATATGGTGCCCGCCACGAGGACGATCATCCAGGGCATGCTGATGGAGAGGTGCTGGCTGCGCGTGCCGATGCCCAGCCAGACAAAGATTCCTACGGCGACGAACATGACCACCGCTTCCCACCACCGCCGCACAGGCGGATGCTGGGCCAGCGGATCATCGCCCGCCACCACCTCGGCCACCACTTTTGTGTCCAGGCCATAGCGGTCGCACTCCCGGTCCATCGCCTGCCTCCAGTTCACCAGTTCCGATGCGCCTGGGTCGGCCATGCTGATGGATACTGCGCCCAAGATCATCACCAGCGAGCCAGTGATGATCAGCGCTTTCCCCGACGGACTCAATCCTGAAAATTCTGCAAAGACCAGCGCGCCCCACGCTAATCCCCAAAGCTGATTGGTATTCGAGAGAGGAATTCCGCGCCCGATGCCGATATACTTTGCCGCGAAATTCTGGAAGAGGTCGCCGATGACCCAGCAGAAGCCGCCGAGGAACGGCCAGAAGAGCATGGGCCGAGCGCGGTGCAGTTCGCTGACGACATGGCCGAAGCCGCCCATATAGATCGATCCCAGTGTGAGCACGGTGCCCAGCTCGCCGAAGGTGAAGATGGTCACGAACGAGAGCGGGTTCATGCCGCTGATATAGGCCTTGCGGTAGGGAATATACATGGTGCCCAGCAGGACGCCCGCGCCCAGCGCGGCAATGATTCCGGTGGCTGCTTTACCCGGCGCATTGGACTGGCTAGCCGTCGCGTAGGCAAGAACGGTCGCGCCCCCGACAATGGCAAAGGCGCCTCCCAACACCTTCGCCCATCCTTTGAAGCCGGAACCGCGCAGCTCTTTGAAAAGCAACCAGCCCCAGAAGAGGCCCACCAGGCTATTCGTGTTCCACAGCGGAAAAGCGATCGCCAGGCCCACGTTGCGCACCGCAAAGATGGTCAGCGTGTTGGCCACGGCCCACAGCATTCCCGCTAGCAGTGCCCACACGATGAGGTGCGGTTTGTCGCGCAGATCGGCGAAGAGAAAGCCGGTGCCCTTGAGCAGCGTGGGAACCGTCCAGCGCGCCACAAACGCGCCCATCACCATGCCCATGGAGATGAGGAACGGCGAAAATCCCGCGTTCACCAGCTTGGTAGGCGCTTCGGCGGTGCCCAGCCAGACAGCCGCGGCCAGCCCGCAGAAGACGCCCAGCTTGTGCAGGGATAAGGTCGAGCGCCCTTGCGCGGCGAGCAGATCGTCGTTCACAAATTCACCTCAGGCTCATCAGAAGGAATATTCCCAGAATTAATACACCGACGGGCACCCAAAGATGCACGTCGGTGAGGATGGAAACCAGCCTGGATCGTCTCATCCACCCACCTCGCTGAGGCGCACGGGCCGATGCTCATCGTACGACTTGCGCGCCGCCAGCGCCATCGCCACGGGAATTCGCCCGTCGATGCCGGTTACCGCGGTCGTCCGCTTCTCGAGCACGGCTGCAATGAAGGATTGCAATTCCGCGACAAAGCTTTCCGTATAACGGTCCATGAAGAAGTTGAGGGGCAGGTCTTTGTACACTGTATCGCCGGTACTGATGACAATCTGGTTCGGATAAAAGTTTTCCGTGGCAATCTTCCCTTTGCTGCCCAGAATCTCCACGCGCTGGTCATAACCGTAAACGGCTTTGCGGCTGTTATCGATAGTGCCGATGACGCCGTTGCGGAAGCGCAGCACGATCAGCGCGGTGTCCAGATCGCCGGCCTTGCCGATCTCCGGGTCAACCCTTACGCCCGCCGCTGTGTAAATTTCTTCCACTTCGTCGCCGATGAGGAAACGTGCCATATCGAAGTCGTGAATGGTCATGTCCATGAAGATGCCGCCGGAGACTTTGACGTAAGAGAGCGGCGGTGGCGCTGGATCGCGGCTGATGATGTGCATCAGGCTGGGCGTGCCGATTTCGCCCGAAGCGACAGCTTGGCGGACGCGCGCAAAGTTTGCATCGAAGCGCCGGTTGAAGCCGATCTGCAATTGCACGCCGGCCGTTTTCACAGCAGCCAGGGCGCGATCGATCTCGTCGAGGCTGAAGGCAATCGGCTTTTCGCAGAAGATGTGCTTGCCGGCTTTGGCGGCCTGCGCGATCAGATCCGCGTGTGTGTTGGTGGAGGAGCAGATCAGCACCACTTCGATCTGTTTGTCGGCGAGAATCTCGTCGCTCGATGCTGCGACCTTGGGAATGTTGCAGCGTGCAGCCAATGCTTGCGCGGCCTCGCGGTTGACGTCCGTGATCGAGACGATCTGGGATTCTGGCAGGCGGAAGGCCAGCGTTTCCGCGTGGACACGCCCGATGCGTCCGGCGCCGATGATTCCGATGTGCAGCTTTTGCGTACTCAATGTGCCCCCCTTGATGCCTTTCTCGAACGGTATGAATGTTGAAGCGTATTTCGTCACATATTCCAGTGCTTTGAAAGGGCGCGGCTTTAGCCGCGCCCCAACTGGACAAAATCCATCGCCTCAGGCAAAATACTTTTCCACGGAGCGAAGGTATTCGCGGCTGCGGGCTGCGCTCTCCTTGGGCGTGCCCATGCCGGGCAGAATGTCTTGCTCCACCAGCATATAGCCCTTGTAGTCGCGCGCGCTCAGCCAGCGCAGCATCGCCGGGAAGTCAACGCAGCCCTTGCCCAGCTCGGGGTAAATGCCCTTGCGCATGGAAGTAAAGTAGTCCCACTCTTCTTCGCGGCACTGCCTGGACACATTCGGCTCAATGTCCTTCAGGTGGATGTACCACACGCGGTCTCCGTAGCGATCTAGAGCTGCGGCCACGTCGCAATCTTCTCCGCCAGTGCCGTGATAATAGTGGCCTACATCGAAGACCAGACCGATGTGGCGCGGGTCGGTCAGATCGAGGAATTTTGCGATCTCGTCGGGCGTCTCCACATAGCCGGCGCAGTGGTGATGGAGGACCGTCCGCAGGCCTGTCTCGTCGAAGACCGCCTTCGCAATCTTGTCCGCGCCGCCGGCAAAGACCTTCCACTCAGCCGCGCTCAGCCCCATCTCCGGCGTGATGCGCCCGGCATTTTTGGTGCGCACCGGATCTGTGCCATTGTCGTCCGAGAGCACCAGGAAAGGCGCAGGCGAGGTGGCCACGGCGGCCAGCAGGCGCGCAGTCTTCACCGCGTTGGCGACGCCAGGGGCATGGGCGGCGGGGTACTTCATCGCCACCGGCACAAATGCGCCCAGCATGACCAGATGGCGTTTCGTAATTTCCGCTTTCAGCACAGCGGGATCGGTGGGCATATAGCCCCAGTCGCCCAGCTCGGTTGCGGTGTAGCCGGTCTCCACCAGTTCGTCCAGCATTCTGTTAAATGGGATTACCTGGCTCTTGTCCTGGTTTTCCAGCGTGCCCCATGAACAAGGGGCGTTGCCAACCAATAGCTTCTTCATGCTTTCTCCTCTTTCAAATTTTCCGGTGCTTCACAAATGATGGCGTTCGCGCTTTCGCTCCTCGACATAGCGGGCCCTCGCAGCGCGCACGCTTTCCATCTCGGAGACTTCGGCCACCGCGACATCCCACCAGGATTCATAACCGGGCACACTGACCGCCGGATCTGTCTCGACGACGATGACCGTGGTGCGATCCAGGGTTTTGGCCTTGCGCAGGGCTTCCTTCAATTCGTCCAGCGTGTAGGCCGTCAAGGCATGAGCGCCCAGGCTGCGCGCGTTGGCGGCGAAGTCCACCTTCAGCGAGTCGCCGTCCAACTGCCCGGAAGCCGGTGAACGGAAGCGGTAGCTGGTTCCGAACCCGCTCTGTCCCAGCGAGCGGCTCAACGCACCGATGCTGCCAAAACCGTGATTGTCGACGAGCACGATGATGATCTTCACGCCCTCCTGCACGGAGGTCACAATTTCGCTGGGCATCATCTGATAGGTGCCGTCGCCCAGAAAGACATACACTTCGCGGCTGGGGTCGGCCATCTTTGCGCCGATGGCCGCGGGAATCTCATAGCCCATGCAGGAGTAGCCGTACTCCATGTGATAGCCGTTGGGTGTCCGCGTGCGCCACAGTTTGTGCAGATCGCCGGGATGGCTGCCCGCGGCCGATAGCAGCACATCGCGCGGGCCCGACGCCTCCCAAATGGCGCCGATCACTTCGCTTTGCGCCGGCCGGCCGGGATTATTCAAGTGGAAAAGCCGGTCCACTTCAGCTTCCCATTGAATTTTCAAGCTGGCAGTCTCTGCCGCATACTCCTTGCTGACACGGTAAGCGGAGAGCCACGAGGCCAGTTGTTCGAGCGCCACGCGCGCATCCGCCACCACGGGGAGGGCTGCGACTTTGTATGCGTCAAACTCTGCCGTGTTGATATTGACGAAGCATACTTGTGGATTTTGAAATGCGGTCATCGAGGCCGAGGTGAAATCGGTGTAGCGCGTGCCGATGCCAATGACCAGATCGGCTTCGCGCGCCAGTCGGTTAGCGGCCAGAGTGCCTGTGGCGCCGATGGCTCCCACGGCCTGCAAATGGTCCCAGGGCAGCGAGCCCTTGCCCGCCTGCGTTTCAGCTACTGGGATTCCTGTCTGCGCGACAAATTTGTCGAGCGCAGCCCATGCCTCGCTCATCAGCACGCCGCCGCCCGCCACAATCAGCGGCTTGCTGCTGGAGCGGATGGCATCCACCGCGCGATGCAGGGAAACTTCATCGGGTTGTCCGCGGCGAATCAGCCATACCCGCTTGCGGAACAGCTCTTCCGGATAGTCGTAGGCTTCGGCTTGCACATCCTGCGGCAGCGCCAGCGTCACCGCGCCGCAATCGGACGGCGAAGTGAGCACGCGCATCGCTTCAGGCAGCGCGGTAATAAGCTGCTCGGGCCGGTAAATGCGATCCCAGTAGCGCGAGACCGGCTTGAAGCAATCGTTGACGCCGGTATCCTGCGTGGCGGGCGATTCCAATTGCTGAAGCACCGGCGCTACATTGCGGCGGGCGAAGATGTCTCCCGGCAGCAGCAGCACCGGCAGACGATTGATGGTGGCCAGTGCCGCGCCAGTAATCATGTTGGTCGCGCCGGGCCCGATGGACGAGGTGCAGGCAAAGGCGCGCAGCCGGTTGCTGGCCTTGGCAAATCCCGCCGCCAGATGCACGCTGGACTGCTCGTTGCGCACCAGATAGTAAGGGAAATCTGGGTTCTGTTGCAGGGCTTGACCGATTCCCGCCACGTTGCCGTGCCCGAAGATGCCCAGCATGCCGGCGAAGAACAAATGCTCCTGCCCGTCCCGCTCGACATATTGGTTCTTCAGAAATTCAATCAGGGCCTGAGCCATCGTCATGCGCCGCGTTGCCATGTGTCTCCTCTGTTGAGCGGATCGTAGCGACCCCGGTTGTTATCTTTTCACCATCGGCAGACGAGGGTCTTTCTCGCGCCATGCGTTTCTCACCCACGCATAATCGGGGTCGTCGGAGGAGGCCATGGAACGCGCCGAGCCCGCCAGCGCATTCAGGTAATAGATGTTGTAGCCGTGCGCGGCCACAACCGGATGATAGCCTTCCGGGACCAGTACAAGTTCTCCGTCGCGCACTGTGAGCGTCTGGTCGATGCGGCGGTCAGGCGTGTACACCTTCTGAATCGCAAAACCCTCCGGCCGCTCGATGCGATAGTAGTAAATCTCCTCGAGGTCCACTTCCACGGGAGGGTTATGGACATCGTGCTTGTGGGGCGGAAAGCTGGACCAGTTGCCCTCCGGCGTGAAGACCTCCACCACCAGCAGGCGATGCGCGGGAAATTCCGGCGGAAGCATGGCGTGAATCTGGCGCGTGGCGTTGCCGCCGCCGCGAATCTCGATGCTCACCTGGTCAGGCGTCACCAGCCGCGCGGGGTGTTGCTCTTCGGCGCGGCTGTAGCAGAAGGCCAGGTCGCAATCGCTATCGGCCATAACCGTGAAGCTGGTCTTCAGCGGCAGATAGAGCGTGTAGGGAAGGCCTTCGAATACGGACTTGCGCCCGCCGATGCGCCGCCACTCGCCGCGCGAACTCTGGACCGAGCAGACGCCGCCCAGCACCACCAGGGCCAGCTCATTGCCGCCGGTTTCTGCCTCGTATTTCTGGCCCTGCGCCAGCTTGCGCGTCTCAAAGGACAGATACTCGTAGCCGAAATTTTCAATGCGGTTCCGGAAGGTTTCCGGACGAACCAGCAAGTCATTCATAATCTCACCACCGGGAATATGCACACGTGTTCATCCAACAGCCTATAATCGTCTTCACCGAGCATCTCTGTCAAGAGGTGAAGATCACGCCGATGCTCTTCCGCCGCGAACTTCACTTCCGTGATTGGCTCTCTTGACCGGCATTGTCAGCGAGTGGTACGGTTTTTATGCACACGTTTGCATTTTTCGGAGGACCCATGCCCAAAACTGAATCGAAGTCCCCTTACAAAAGTCCGCTCTTTCAAATGACCCAGACCACGCCCACCTGCCTGTGGAACGATTCGGCTTGCATTGAAGAGCTTACCTATTCGATCGAACATGGAGCCGTGGGAGCCACTTGCAACCCCTCCATCGCCGTCTCCGTGCTCAAAAAAGAGATGGCCTCATGGAAAGTGCGCATCAAGGCCTTGGCGGAAAGCTTCCCGCAGGCAACTGAAGATGAGATCACCTGGACGATCGTGGAAGAAATATCGGCCAACGCGGCAAAGCTGCTCAAACCGATATTCGATAGCCAAAAGGGGCGCAACGGGCGCTTGTCCATTCAGACGGATCCGAGAACCTATCGCAATTCCGACGCGATTCTGTCGCAGGCAATCCGGTTCAGCCAGCTTGCCCCGAATATGATTGTCAAGATTGCGGCCACGCGCGCCGGAATTGTCGCCATCGAGGAAGCCACTTATCGCGGAGTGAGCATTAACGCCACCGCCAGCTTTACGCTGCCGCAGGCCGTGGCCGTCGCCAAGGCCGTGGAGCGCGGCCTCAAGCGTAGAGAAGCTGAAGGGCTGGATATCTCCACCATGGGGCCGGTGTGCACCATTATGGTGGGGCGGCTCGACGACTGGCTCAAAGTCCTGATGGAAAAACAGCAGATCTCTGTCGATCCGGGCTATCTGGAGTGGGCCGGAGTTGCCGTCTTCAAGCAAACCTACAAGTTGTTCCGCGAGCGCGGCTACCGGCTGCGTCTGCTTTCCGCGGCATTCCGCAATCACATGCACTGGAGCGAGTTCATCGGCGGCGATGTGGTAATTTCTCCGCCCTGCGCCTGGCAGCGCCGCTACAATGCCAGCGATATTGAAGTGATTCCAAGAATGGATACGCCGGTCGATGCGAGGATTGTTGACACGCTGCTGAAGAAATTCCCCGACTTCGAGCGCGCCTACACGGAGGATGGATTGTCCCATGAGGAATTCGATACCTATGGCGCTACGCGGAGAACTCTGAGGGGCTTCATTGCTTCCTGCGCGGAGATGAACGGGATGATTCGAGACATCATCCTTCCCAATCCTGATACGGAGTAGAGGCGAGCGTTAAGCAGCCAGTTGAGCGCAGTCGATCCCGATGGCGAATACCCGAATTCCGGAAACCATAGAGACAATGCGGCTTGCAGCAGTTAACCGGCAGGCAAATTGTTGCTGGCTGAAGCGCTCTTCTGCGGGAAGACCCAAGCCTGGCCAGTTTTTTCTTGACACTCGTGGTGCAGAGTTGCTAGGTTGCTTACGCGGAAGAGGAATAAGAGAAATCCACCGCCAAATGCAAGCCTTAGTCTGTCCTTGAGCGGCAACGCTCTGTGGTGGGATGTCGGCGTGTATTTGGAGGCGGATTTTTTTTTGGAGCCTTAGCCGTATTTTATCGGAGCCTTATCAGAGCCTTAACCATAGTGGTTGAGCATCTTTGGAAGGCAGTTGTGATTCAGAATCTTTGGAGGCAGTATGATTTTGATGAATCGGTTAATGGGACAACGAGTGCGCATTTCCGGGTGGATTCGCCTGGCCATGGCGCTGTTGTTGGTTCTTCCTGCGCTGGGCGCCTACGCCCAGTACGAAAATGGAAGCCTGGTGGGAACCATCCACGACTCCAGTGGGGCCTCAATCCCCAATGTGAATGTCATGGTCACCAACAATTCGACCGGAATTGTGTCGAATGTGACCACCAACGCCGCAGGCGACTATGAAGTCCCGTCTTTGCGCTTTGGCATCTACACGATCGCCGCAAGGGCTGCGGGTTTCGCCGATGCCGTTGCCAAGGACATTACCATCTCGGTCGGCGGCCGTGTCCGCATCGACCTGGTTTTGACGATCGGATCGGCCCAGACCACGGTCGAAGTCACCGGCGTGGCGCTGCAGCTTGAAACTGAATCCAGCCAGCGCGGCCAGACAGTCACCGAGTATCAAAGCGAAGCTCTCCCGCTGGTAACCCGCAACTATTCTGACCTGGTGGATTACGTCACCGGCGCGCGCCCCGCGCCTGCCGATGCGACGACCACCTCCGTCACCAGCCTGACGCGCGCCGGGTCGTTCAACGTCAACGGCCAGCGCAGCATGTTCAACAACTTCATGCTCGACGGTATGGACAACAATGCCTATGGCGAGAGCAACCAGGGTTTCGACAACCAGATTATCGCTCCCCCGCCCGATTCCATCGCCCAGTTTGAAGTGGTGACCAACAACGAGAGCGCCGAGTACGGCCGCTCCTCCGGCGCCACCATCAACGTTGCCACCAAGAGCGGCACCAATCAATTCCACACCACACTCTACGAGTTCATTCGCAACACCGACCTGAACGCGTTTGGCTACATCAAGCCTGTTACTCTTAATGCCGCTGGCGTTCAGTATCCGTTTTTCAAACCGGAGTTCGATCGCAACCAGTTCGGCGCCGACTTCGGCGGCCCGATCATGAAGAACAAGTTCTTCTTCTTCCTCGATTACGAGGGCTTCCGCCAGACGCTCACGCCTACAGTGGTTGATACCGTTCCCACGACCAACGAACTCAACGGCCAGTTGGCCGTCGCCGTGCAGGATCCGTGGCATCCCGGCACCTACATACCGGCGGGCACGCCGTACGCCAATTGGCCCGGTCAAGCAAAGGCCGACGCCGACGTGACTGCCCTGAAGATCGCCGGATTGTATGCAACCGCGCTGCCGGGGAAATGCACGGCGGCCTCCGGCTTGGCCACTACAGGCGTCGACACCAACAACTGCCCATTGAATGCGCCCTTCACCGACCACGCAGACAAGGGCGACCTTCGCCTCGATTACCAGCAAAGCCAGAACACCTCATGGTTTGTGAAAGTCAGCGATCGCAAGGAAACGGGCAAGAACTTTAACCTGCTGCCTGAGCCAATCGATATGCAGTCCAACGGCGAGATCCTGATTCACGACAGACAGGTTTCGCTCGGCTACAACCATCTGATGGGCGATAACAAGGTGGTCGATGCCCGCCTCGCGCTTTCCGGCACCGAGGCCGGCAAGTGGACCTACGCGATCGGCAGCAGCACATTTCCCGCTGGTTCCATCCCTGGTCTGCCCACCATTGCCGGCGTTTCCGGCGGCCTGCCCTCGATGGCCATCTCCGGCGGCTTTACTTCCTTTGGGCGTCAGAGTACCAACCCGCAGTGGCAGAACCCCTCGGTCCTCAATCCCAAGGTCAACTACTCTTGGGTCAAGGGCAAGCACTCCTTCAAGTTCGGCTATGAATACGAGTACATCTGGATGGAAGTGGAAGACTCGAATCCTCTGTACGGTTCCTTCACCTTCAACCATGGTTATAGCGTCTGCCCGGCGTCGGCCGGAGCTACGAACTGCCCCAACGGCACAAGCGCAGTCGCTGACACTTACTGGGCCGACTTCCTCTTTGGCGCAAGCGGCCAATACTCGCTGTCAACCTACTACATCGCGCACCTGCATCAGAACATGGAGAGCGGATATGCCCAGGACGACTGGAAGGTTGCTCCAAAGCTGACCCTGAATCTGGGAGTGCGCTGGGAGTACGGTTCGCCTTACTCGGAACGCAACGATAATCTCTCGAACTTCAACCCGGCCACCGGGACCATGCTCACCCTGGACCCCGGTTTTGCCGCCATGTCCACCGGCGTGCAGCCAGTCACTGGTTATCCCAACATAGAGCCCGGCATGATCTCTTCCTATAACGGCGGCGGAGTCTACGGAAAAACCCTGGTCCATCCTGCACTGAACGACTATGCCCCGCGCATCGGCTTCGCTTATGCTCTTACCCCCAGCGTTGCAGTTCACGGTGGTTACGGCACCAGCTTCATCCACTATTGGCGCGCCGGTTCAGGCAACATGCTGGGCATCAACGCTCCTAACGCGATGTTTACCTCGGTAATCAATCCCTCGCCTGCAACTGGTGTTGGTCTTGGCGCTACAACAGGCTACCAGCGCCTTTCGAATGGCTTTCCCACTGGGCTGGCCACCGTCTTCAGCGCGGGCACCGACAACATCGACTACATTCCCCAGAACACCAAGGATGGCTATGCTGAGAGTTACTTCCTGAGCGTTCAGAAGACCTTGGCCAAGAACATCCTGGTCGACATTGCCTATGTGGGCAACCACGGCGTTCATCTGCAGGGCTTCATCAACGCCAACCAGAGGAATCCGTCATTGCCGCTAACAACCGCAGGGGAGTTTCCGGGAGTTCCCGCCGGCCAGTGGCAGCGTCCATACATGGCTTGGGGAGGAACGTTGCTTAACAATCCCGCGAACTCCTTCAACAACGGCGACATCACCGAGGCTTCGAACGGGTTCCATTCTCACTACAACTCGTTGCAAGCCCGCTATGAGCAACGCTTTGTTGCTGGCTTGACCTTGCTGAACTCCTTCACATGGTCGCACGCGTTGGATAATGCCTCGTCCACTCTCGAAGCCAACACCCCAGACCCCCAGGACGGAAACAACCTCAACGCGGACTACGGCCAATCGGATTACAACCTGCCTATCGCCAATGTCACCAGCTTTGTCTATGACTTGCCGGTTGGGCAAGGGAAGCGATTCCTGGCCAGCAGCAACGCTCTGGAGAATGTCTTGTTTGGCGGATGGCAGATCAGCGGCATCAACACCGTTCAAGGCGGCACGCCCTTCAACCTGACCTATACGCCGGCTTCGGCCAACCAGGTCTCGCCTATGCTTACGCAAAACTGGCGCGGCGAGAGTCTCTATCGTCCCAACCTCGTTCCCGGAGCGCACTATACCCAGGGGAAGATTAAGCTCGCCAACGGGTACATTCAATATGTCAACCCCAATGCTTTGACGATACCTTCAACCTATACTACCGGCAGCTCTCTCGGGGCCGGCGGCACAATCTCCAGCCCGTTTGGCAGCTTGCCCAAGAACTTCGGCCGCACGATGCCGTTCTACGAGACTGACCTGGACCTCAACAAGAAGTTCAACACCCCGATTGAAAGAGTGAAGGTGGAGTTCCGCTCGGAGCTTTACAACATCTTCAACCACACTAACCTTTACCTGCCCGGCGGTTCAGGCGGCGGCACCGTTTCCGGCACCGATAACAACATCTCGGCGCCGACCAGCACTGGTGGCGGCCAGATGACCGGCACCTTCGAGCCGCGCATCGTTCAGTTCGGCTTGAAAATCATCTACTAACCCGCACGGAACCTGTGTGCCAGCCACTTGTGTGGCTGGCACACTTTTAATTCATCTCTTTCGCGATAAGCACAGCCGGGGCTGTTCAGCCACGATTTGACGGATAACGATTCAGACCATGGAGCTACGCCCAAAAAGGCGTGCACGGGAGAAATTTGGCCGGAAAACAGCGGGGTCGAAAGGCTTTTTGCAGTAACTGAAATTTGAACGCCCCATCCTTTGCCTATTTTGCGAAGGATGGGAAATGAGCAAGAAGTTACAGGTGCGACCATGAGAGCGGAGATTCTGCGGCAACTGGGCCGGCAAGCGGAACCATGGGATGTGTTGGTGATCGGCGGCGGCGCCAGCGGTCTGGGCGCCGCGGTTGAAGCTGCCTCTCGCGGCTACCGCACCCTGTTGGTCGAGCGATTCGATTTCGCCAAAGGAACTTCAAGCCGAAGCACCAAGCTCGTGCATGGCGGCGTTCGCTACCTCCAGCAACTTAATCTGACGCTTGTTGTGGACGCTCTGCGGGAGCGCGGCCACATGCTGAGGAACGCGCCGCATCTGGTACACGATCTATCTTTCGTCGTCCCGGCTTATAACTACTCGTCGCTTCCGTACTATGGTTTTGGGCTCAAGGTTTATGAGATGCTATCAGGCCGCTTGTCGCTTGGACGGTCAGAGTTCCTCTCCCGAAAAACTACGCTGGAGAAGCTACCGGGACTTAGGCCGGAAGGTCTTCGTGGCGGCGTCCTTTATCATGACGGGCAGTTTGACGATGCCCGTTATGCTATCGCGCTGTTGCGCACCTTTCAGGATCTCGGCGGCGTTGCCATCAACTATGTTGAGGCATCTGGCCTTCTGCGGCGCGGCGGCAAGGTAATCGGCATCCAGGCGCGCGACCGGGAAGACGGCGTCGACTTCGACGTGCAGGCAAAGGTGGTGATCAATGCCTGCGGAGTCGAAACAGAGGATATCCTTGCCATGGATGGCGCCGCGCCCGGATCGCTGCTCGCCCTGAGCCAGGGAACGCATTTCGTTTTGCCACATTCGTTTCTGGCGGGAAATACTGCGCTCATGATTCCCAAAACAGCTGATGGCCGCGTGCTCTTTGCGATCCCCTGGCACGGCGCCACCATCGTAGGAACCACGGATGAGCCCGTTGATAGCGCACCCGCAGAACCGCGCGCGCTTATCACTGAAAAGAAATTTCTGCTCGAACATATCACCCGCTACTTTGGCCGCACACCCGATGCCTCGGAGATACTCAGCGTCTGGTCCGGCCTTCGGCCATTGGTTCGGAAAGGCGGCGGCAAAACCTCGCAGTTATCCAGAGACCACACAATTCTGGTGTCGCAATCCAGCCTGGTCACCGTTACCGGAGGAAAGTGGACCACTTACCGGCGCATGGGACAGGATGCCATTGATCGCGCCTGCGAGGTAGCTTCGCTTCCCAAACGGCCGTCGCGGACGCTGGAGTTGAAACTGCGCGGATGGGTTGCGGACTCTGCCGCGATGCCCACGTGGGAACGCGTGTATGGCTCGGATCTGCCCATGCTACAGGCGCTGTCAAGCGAGGACGCGGCCCTGGATGCGCTTCTCCACCCGCGACTTCCTTTTCGTCTGCGCGAAGTTGTTTGGTCGGCGCGCTATGAGATGGCGCGAACCGTGGAGGATGTTCTTGCGCGGCGCACCCGTGCGCTCTTCATGGATGCGCGCGCCGCCATTGAAGCTGCGCCTGTGGTAGCGAGCCTCCTTGCCAGGGAGCTTCAGAGAAGCGAAGAATGGAAAACAAAGGACCTTGCAAGCTTTGTTGAGCTTGCGAAGGGCTACATGTACCAGGACGGCGAGGACGCATGAACAGACTGTTTTGTGCAGCCCGAGTTTCTTCAGGGCTGAGCCCGGAGAATTATATACAAGATTGTTTTCATCGCATTTAACTTGTCATGGACAGATCGCACCACTAACAGACGCAATGAGGGTATTCATGAGTTGGAATCTTCCTTTTCTTAGACCGGCGCCGCATATCGACAGGCTGCCCGATGCGCAGGTAAAGCGGCTCTATCCTAAAATGCGCTGGCAAATTATGGAATCGACCTTTATTGGTTATGCCACAATTTACCTCGTCAGAAACAATCTTCCGGTGATCTCAAAGGAGATGGGGCATTCGCTCCAGTACAGCAAGGGGCAAATTGGGGATATGCTCGCGCTGACGGCCATTTCCTATGGCGTAGGCAAAGTAATCATGGGGGCATGGTCGGACCGGAGCAATCCGCGATACTTCATGCCTCTGGCCATGCTGTTGACGGCGTTCTGCAATTTTGCTTTTGCGCTTGTAAGCAGTTACCCGATTCACCTCGCTCTCTGGGGCCTCAACGGATTGGTGCAAAGCATGGGATGGGCGCCTTGCGGGCGCTCTCTGGGTCACTGGTATAGCATCCGCGAGAGGGGTACCAAATTCGCGTTCTGGAATGTTGCTCAGAATGTTGGCGGCGGCCTGACAGGCCTCATCGTCGCTTATTGTACAGCGAAGCTGGGATGGCGCTCGGCATTCTATGTCCCCGGCATTCTGGCTGTCATATGCGCGATATATCTTATCCTGAGACTTCGGGACACGCCTCAGTCCGTGGGGCTTCCACCTATCGAGGAATATCGCAACGACTATCCCGCCAAAGAAGCTAAGGACAGCGAAAAGGAGCTGGGCACTCGCGACTTGGTTGTCAACTACATCCTGAAGAATCGCTATCTATGGCTCTTTGCCGGCGCTAATTTCTTTGTATACATAGCCAGATATGGCATGTTGGATTGGGGTCCGACCTTTCTGAAAGAGGTAAAACATGCAAGCCTGGAACAGGGAGGTGTTAGCACAGCGGCGCTGGAGTTTTCTGCTATCTTCAGCACTATCCTTATGGGCTGGTTGTCAGACAAGTTGGGAGGGAGGCGAGGAATGATCAGCGTGTTCTGCATGATTCCTGTTTTCCTGGCCTATCTCGGCATTATATTAAGCCCGGACAATAAGTTATGGCTGGACTTGGTCTTATTTGGTGTTATAGGATTCTTTGTTTATCCGGCTATCTTATTGTTGGTAGTCAGTGCGCTGGATTTCACGTCGAAAAAAGCGGTGGGCACGGCAGCAGGTTTTATAGGACTCTTTGGCTATCTGGGGCGTGTAGTCGAGGGTAAAGGTATAGGCACTCTGGCCGAACGATATGGATGGAATACGGCGCTTTATGCGGTTATGGCGTCGGCCTTCATGGGCATCGTGCTGCTCTCGTGGATGTGGAAGCTTTCACCGCGCAGAGCGGAGGCAATTGAATCGCCCGGGATCTCTGGCGGATCTTCCAAAGAAGGTAAGAAAGTTTGACAGCTTCGAGAGTTAGCGCCCCGTAACTCGGTCTCGACTTATTCATCCCTGTGATTGCTATCAGGCCCTGTGAGGGGCCTGGAATCTAGCTGATCCACATCTGGGGATTGCTGATGGAGACTGCGTCTAGACCCTGCGCCAACAGATCTTCGGCCTCTTTCAAAGTCCAGATAAGTCCGCCACCCACGACCGGGATATCCAGCGAGATAGCTCGCACACTATCAAGCAACTTGGGAGCTACCGGGGCAGGCAAGACTTCAAGCGCATCCACAGGCGTATTCTTCAACTGATTCGTGATGGTATTCTTCGCGCCGCTATCCAGAAGGAATGTTCGCTGGATGGCATAGAGATGGATGGTATGCGCGTGGCGTAGCGGGTCCAGATGAGTGGATATGATTCCGCTGGCGCCACAGTGCTTAAGGTAGTTCACCGCATATTTGTCGCGCGAGAAGCCATTGAGCAGATCGAGATTGACGATGGGTAACTTGCCTGCGACAAGAATCTTCTGGATCATCGTCTCGCAATTTTCCGGGTCGCCGGTAAGCAGGTAGATTATCTTTCCGTGTGCGGCAATTGCCTGGTCGAGGTGTTCAACGTGGCGCACGGACGGAATGATGGGAGTTTCGCGAAAGAACATTCGTAGCGGTGTCAACGGTGCTTGCATGATGCTTTTCCGTTCTCATCTGGTCGTCTGAACAGGGAAATAGCTTCTTGAACGCGCGAACATCATACCGTTAAGTGCGGGTGCGATAAGCTTTCGCCGTCAAGGGAACTATTATAGCCGCTGCCATAAACAGAAGCAAAGGAAAGTACACCAACTAATGAATCTGCGCTCTTTTTATGAACGCAGGGATCCCGCGAACAGGCTTAGTTTGCGAGACGAAGTGATCTGATTTCGATCTTTCCACGCATCTTGAACCTGCGTCTGATGTGAGCTGCGGAAGCTTGACAGTGTTTGTTCAGCAGGAAGATACTATAAGTTATTAAGTCCGACTCCGTTTCGTGAAGAGCGCCTGAGACAGCACGAGCGGGTAATTGGATGCTGCTGAAGAAGTCAGGACCAAGTGCTGCATTGGCAACTGGTTTTGCGTTCAGAATGGCTGCGATCCGATCCTTGCTTTTTTCGTCCGGAATCTCTCTCAGGGTCCAGGCTCTTGCCTTTCTGAAACAAATCCAGATCTCCAGGAATGTGTTTCAACGCGCATTGGCTGGAGTGTGTCGAGATGCTGGCCACTATCCTGTTTTCTTCCGCAGATTTCTATCGGACGACGCAAGGGCATTCGTGCTCGTTGCGCCGAGATCTTCCGCGCCGCCGCGTGGTTTGCGATGCGATGTGTTCGTGATCAATTTGAGAGGCAGGGCATGGAAGCGACGCAGGTTGTGATTATCGGTGGAGGCGCAACAGGGGCCGGCATTCTTTGGGACCTGAGTTTGCGTGGCATCTCCGCTATCCTGCTGGAACAGGGAGACATCGCCAATGGAGCTACCGGGCGTTGCCACGGCCTGCTGCACTCCGGCGGCCGCTATGCGGTTAAAGACCCTGACACAGCGCGCGAGTGCGTCCTGGAGAACCGCATCATCAAGACCATTGCGCCTCATTGCGTGGATGAGGTTGGGGGAATCTTTGTCAAGTGCGCTCAGGATGACCCCGCATTCTTCGAGCAGTGGTGGCGCGCGGCAGGCGAGGTTGGTATTCGCAGTCATAGGCTGAGCCGTGACGAGGCGCGTGACCTGGAGCCGAACCTCGCGCCGGACATTCTCGGCGCATACACATGCCCTGATGCGCACGTCGATGTTTTCCGGCTCGTGCTCGCAAATCTTGAGGCTGCGGTGGCACACGGCGGGCGCTTCCTCACATACAGCGAAGCAACTTCCATTCTCACCACAGACGGGCGTGTGCGAGGAGTGCGCTATCGAAACACGCGCAGCGGCGAAGAAGACGAAATCTCTTGCGAGGTGGTGATCAACGCCACGGGAGGCTGGGCGCAGGGCATTGCGGCCATGGCCGGCGTCGATGTGCCCATGCTCTGCGATAAGGGAACGCTTCTGGTGCTCAATCACCGGCTCAATCGCCGCGTCATCAACCGCTGCCGCAAGTCCAGCGATGCCGACATTCTGGTGCCCGCCGGCCCCGTATGCATTCTTGGCACATCTTCGATCCGCGTTCCCAGCCCGGAGGGATTGGCCGCTTCTCGCGAGGAGGTTGATCATCTGCTGCGGCTGGGCGATGAGCTGATTCCCGGGCTTGCGGACGCGCGGATCCTGCGCATCTTCTGCGGCGTTCGACCGTTGTATGCGCCTGTGTCCTTCGAGGTTGTAAGAGGCCGCGAGATCAGCCGCTGCTTCGCGCTGCTCGATCACGAGGCACGGGGCGGAGTGGGAGGCTTTATTTCGATTGTCGGCGGCAAGCTGACCACTTATCGCCTTATGGCTGCCGCGGCGTGCGACTGCGTAGCGGCGAAACTCGGGGTGGATGTGGAATGTACTACCGATAAAACGCCGCTGCGTCCCGCGGCCGGTCGCGCGACGCACCATCGCGCCATGCATGTGTTGCCGCACCCGGTTGCGGAAATGATGGAGCGCCGGCTGGGCGCTGATGCGGATCAAGTCATACAGGCCATTGAATCGCGGCCCGAACTGGCCGAGTTAGTTTGCGAATGTGAGCTTGTAACTCGCGGCGAATTGGAACACGTTCTCGGCGACTCCACTCCGGCGCCGGCTATCACCATTGCCGATGTTGGCCGGCGAACGCGCCTCGGCTTCGGCCCGTGCCAGGGAACATTCTGCGGATACAAAGCGATGCTCGCCGGCTTCCAGACTCACCGCTGGACGGCCTCGGAAGCCGCCACGGAATTTTCCGCTTATCTTCACGAGCGCGCGAAAGGGCAGGCCTTCATTCACCAGGGCAAGCAGGTCGAGCAACTGGACCTCAACCACGATCTCTACGGCGCGGATCGGATGCTCTGCGCGGACTCGGGTAAGCAAGATGAAATCTGACCGCTACGACGTTGTTGTTGTGGGTGCCGGTATCTGCGGCCTTACCGCGGCAGGCGCAGCCGCTCACCGGAAAATGAAGGTCGCGCTGGTTGCGACTGGCCCCGGATCGTTTGTCACAGGGCCGGGATGGTTGAAGGCACAAAACATCCTGCGCGCATCCGCTGCGCCTGACTTGAGCGAGGCCATAGTGTTCTTCTGCGAGATGGCGCGCCGTGCAGGCTGCCCATACGCGGGAGATATCTCAACCGCGAAATATCTGCCGTCTCTTCTTGGCGATTTTCAGAGCGTTGCGCTTGCGCCTCTCCTTCTTTGGAATGCCGAGCCGCGCGATGGAGTTTCGACAGCGATCGTAGGCATTCGAGGACTGTCCGGCTTCGATGAAAACTTCATGGCCGAGCGGCTCAGTGAGCGGGCGCGTGCGATGAATTCCAGCGGCACGTACGCGGCACGACAAATCTCGTTTTCGCGCGACATGGGCGCTCCGGTGACCACATTGCGCTTTGCACAGTTATTTGATCGCGATCCGGCTTTCCGCAAAGAACTTGTCTATGCTCTGCGCGCCGCGGCATCCGGATTTCAGCGCATCTTTGTGCCCGGCATGTTAGGGCTGGATTCAGCCGCGGAAGAAATTGCGGAATTCAAGCTAGAACTCCGCTGCGCGGTGTGCGAGATTCCCACTCTGCCTCCATCCATTCCCGGCCTGCGCGTCTTCCATCGCACCGAAAGTTACCTTCGCCAGATCGGCGTGGAGCTTTTTCGCGGATTCCCTGTCGAGGGAGTAGTGATCCACGATGGCTTGTGCACCGATGTGCGGATTGCGGCTCCGGGGCACGCGATGAATCTGCGCTGCCAGAGCGCGGTGCTGGCAACGGGCCGCCATTCTGCCAGTCCTCTGGATGGGACCTATGCCGGCCGCGATCAACAGATGCGGCCGCTTGACTCGACTGGCGCGGTGATGGCGCGGAACCTGTTTATTGCTGGACCGCTGCCGGATTCCGTCGGCAACAACGGCGATGCCATGCGCATTCTCACCGGGTACCGCGCGGGAAATCTCGCAGCGTCCACAAAGGGAAACCATGCGGCCTAATGACCTTGCGATTGACAATTGCCTGAAGTGTTCGCTATGTAACACGGTATGCCCGGTGCTGGCCGCTTATCCACCGTATCCAGGTCCTAAGCGCCTGGGTGCGGAACTTGAGCGCCTGCGTCGCGAAGGCATTTCCACCGACACAGATTGGGTGGAGTACTGCCTGGGATGTCATCGCTGCGATCTCGTATGTCCCCATCAGGTGAACGTCTCTGAAATGATTGCGCGCGCCAAGGCTGCGCACCGCAAGCCGCTGGTTCGCGGGGTGCGCGACTGGTGGTTTGCGCGTCCCGGCCTGTTGGGCAAGCTGGCGACAATTCTGCCCGCGCTCTCCAATTTTGCGCTCGCTATGAAGCCGGCGCGCGTCCTCATGTCGAAGCTGATGCAAATTACGCCGCAACGCACATTCCCGAAATACACACGCCCTGATTTGCGTTCGCCCGCAATGACCGGCTCCTCAATCTCCAAAACAGCGCGGCAGAGGGTCGTGTTCTTTCCCGGCTGCTTCATCCGCTACAATCGGCCGGAGCTGGGTAGGATGGTAATCGATCTCCTCGAGCGAAACGGCCTCTCCGTGGAAGTTGCATCAACGGAGTGCTGCGGAGTTCCAGCCATGGCCAATGGCGATGCGGCGGCGGCGCGTTCTGCGGCGCGAGCCAACGTCAAGGCCATGGCCCGCCAGGTCGACTCGGGGCTGCGCATCGTTACCGCTTGCTCCAGTTGCGGACACATGCTCAAGACGGCGTTCGACGGCATCCTCGAAGATGACAAGAAGTTTGCCGGCGCGGCCAAAGAGATCGCGAGAAGTACATTCGACCTTGCTGAGTTGCTGATGGCGCAGGCGGACGCGGGCGAGCTCAACACCAGCTTCCAGCACACCAATCTGCGGCTGGCTTATCACGCGCCCTGCCATCAGAGGTCGCAGGGCATCGGGCGCCCGTGGTACCACTTGCTGAACATGATTCCTGGCGTCACGGTTGAGGATATGGATGCCGGATGCTGCGGCATATCCGGCACCTATGGCTTCAAGCAGGAAAAGTATCCGGTCTCCATGGAGATAGGCAAGCAACTATTCGCGAGCATCGACGCGGTGCAGCCGCAGATGGTTGCTACGGAGTGCGCCACCTGCCAGATGCAGATAGAGCACGGAACCAACTTCAAGGCTATCCATCCTGCAGAGATCTTATTGCATGCCTACGAGGGAACTGCGCCGGAGGCAAGCTGGAAAGATTGCTCTATCGATGAGTGCGAATGCGGACCGTGCAGACAGAGGCCCGAAGGTGCGGACGATTGATTTGGAGCGGGAGACCGGGATCGAACCGGCGACATTCAGCTTGGGAAGCTGACGTTCCCTTTTACTGGTTTTTCGATCTCGTGTCGAATCAGGCACTTGTCCTATAATCTATTCATTTTCAATATGATGCGAGAACGGAACTGTGCGCATATCTTGCACGGTTTGCATATACTGTCCCGCATTTCCGTCGATCTTGGACAGTATGGACAGTAAGGAGATTTGGAGAATGCTGTGGATTTTTCAGTGGGGGAAGGTGCGGAATTTTCTGCTGAATCTGGAGCGGGAGACGGGGATCGAACCCGCAACCAACGGCTTGGGAAGCCGCTACTCTACCATTGAGCTACTCCCGCTTCAGACAGAATTATACCTCGCAGTATCGATGCAATGAAACCTACCTACGCTTACGCCAGACAGGGACGGGCTGCGCTCTGCGCCGGGTCGAACTGGCCGCGCTCACCAAAGAGGATATTCAGCAGCGCGGGGGCCTCTGGGTGATCGCCGATCTGACCGGCAAAGGTGATCGCATTCGCACTGTAGCCGTTCCCCTGTGGGTCAAGCTCCTGATGGACACTTGGTCGGCTGCCGCCGGGCATAGTGCGGAACGACTGCTCCGTCCGGTTTCCAATAAAGGGCGTGTCGTGAGGGAGGAATTGAGCGATTGAGCGGTCTGGAGCGTGGTTGAAACCTCCGCCAAAGCCATCGGTATCGAGCGTTTCAGCGCCCACGATCTGCGCCGCTATGCCAAATACCGGATTACAGGCGCACCTGCTCGAAACCCGTCCGGTGGTCAATTAACGCGATCATCTCTGGTCGCTTTGGCTGTGCCGAAAGCTCCCGAGAACTCCTCATCAAAATGGGCAAGGAGCATCTCAATAAATCGACCGTGGTAAACGGCATAAGCCTCCTTCGATACCCCCTTTTTGGGTGGAATAATATTCAGCACTAAAACCCCTTTTCCTACAGTCGGGTGCAACCAGGCTTCCCCTTTCCACTGCCCATCTGCTGTATCGTGAAAGAAATCCATATCGTCGTCGTAAGCCCAGGTCTCTATGCTTCCTTCGTCGATGGCGGCATAGATAGAATCGAGCAGTCCCTGCGAATCGTCTGTGTTCACGTGAATAGCCATGCTCTGTCACTCTCCTTTGTCTTCCCCTACAACACATAAAAAAGGACATTGTCCAACACTGATGGCTTAAACGGAAGAGGGCCAGAGCTGCAAAGTTCCAACCCTCTCCGAACCAAGCCTAGCCGATAATCTTGCATGTTCCGTTACATTCATCCAAAGCCAACAGATTGTCCTGCCACTTACCGTCAGCGTATGTCCTGAGATAAGGGGCCTTGTTTCCGTCGCCTCGCACAACGCGGATGTACACTTTCTTCCCGGTGGAACGATCTATCGTGAAGAAGGCTTCTTCCTGCGCATCAATCTTCTTGATTGCCAACTCGCGAGTTATACGCCAATGGGCGGCAATATTGCCGATGTGGGTGATGTGCTCGTGAGCACTGTAGCGGTCTGGTTTGTTAATGCACGTTACTTCAAATTCTGTCATTTTGAATTTCCTCTCTTTGGAATAGGGTTTTTCTTGCTTGCGCGCCGTCATCAGAGCGCCCGCGTTTCCTTGACAAACTGCATCGCTGCTGAGGCCGCATTTCTAGGCGGCTCGCGACCTCGTGGTTTTGATTTGTTGTTGAACATCAACTCAACATCTCCGGTTTTTTTAAAACATGAGTTGGCCTTGTCCATGCGCTTCTTCGCGTGATGGATAAAGGGTGTTTGTTTTCTGATCCACGTACAAGAGATTGAACTGCTCCAGCCGAACGCGTAGCGCCGAAATCGTTACCCCAAAGTGCTCAGCGAGAAGATAGAGGTTTCTCCATTGCGTTCGATTGATCTTTCGGGCCTCCTCGATGATGGCGCTTCGTGGCATTAGAATGGCAGCGGCATAGCGATTGACAGAGCGCGCTTCGTCAGAGGTATCCGCGCGGCTATTGATTTGCCGCAAAATGTCACGGCCTGGCTCGGACGCAAGCAGCGTTTTAATGATCTCGACTTGCCCTCCAGTGGAACTACGGTAAGCAAATATCTCAGGAGCGGCGGCATCGAACAGCCCTGGATGGTCGAGCTTCGATTTATCTACGAAAAGTTCCCAGTGTCCCATCTCGTGTCCTTGGGTAAGGCGGCGCCGACCTGGCTTTTGTTCCATTTCGTGCTGATGGCGTTCATTCATAATAATCAGCCTATTGGGAGCGCGAAGACCCGCAAGAACTTCTTCTCCGGGTATCTCTTCAATTTCTTCCCAGAGCATGGATAACCCCAGAACGAGATCACCGAAAAGCTCTATATCTATGGGGAAGGAGAGTGGACGCCCCAGCTTTTGCTCGAATTCATGGAGACGCTGCTCCGCGATTTGCTCAATCTGCTCATTCCGGTAGAATTTCATTTTTCTTTTGGAATCTGCTGTAGAAGCTTTTTCCAATCCTCCTCCGAAAGTCGTGTTGAAAGAGCGGAGCGAAAAAACACTCTCGCCCCTACGCTTTTCTTAAGCATTTCGCCAACATCCACGGGAGCCTTGCCGGCGAGGGCTAGCAATTCATCGCTGTTGCCACTCAACTCAGCAGCCAAGGCCAAGATCACTGCTGCGGATGGTACGAGCCGGTCGTTTTCTATCTTTGACAGATAGGTGAAATCGAAGCCGCCTCGATCATCTTCTTTCAGCCGCTTCGCCACGCGATCAGCGAGATCGCGCTGGGAAAGTTTAACTTCGAGCCTCAACGCCCTGATCCGACTTCCTAATGTCATTTTGCCCATCACTGATTCAGTTTGACAGAATGTTGAGTTGAAAGTCAACAACAATTTTAAGGTAGGCTTAATGGGGTCTGGAAGCGGGTGGGGTGCCGGGGGCGCAGCGGGCGGCATGGGCAGGCGACTATTGCTCAACCCCTCGAAACGGTCTAATCCACATCAACTGTGCTGGACTTGGCAGGGTTTTGTCCGCGGTGTGGTGCTTCGGCACCACTAAAACACGGGCGGGGTGCCGGGGGCGTAGCGGGCGGCACCGGCAATGACGCATCCTGCGGCGCTGCCGGAAAAGGTTGGGCCGGATCGCTCCGGCCCTTGGGTGGCAGTCAGTTTTCGATGAGCAAGATTGCTGTGTTGACGTTGGTTCCCTGGCTGGCAAAAGTTCCGGCGGGCAGGTCTTCGTACCATCCTCCTGAGTTCTCGGCCAGAGGCTTCAAGGTGGTTTGCTGCCGGGGGCCGTTTGCGCAAATGGCAACCAAGCGTCCTCCAGGTTTCAGCATCTTCATCGCGTGTTGAATGTGCTTGATGTCCGCGCCGTTTTCAAAGGGCGGATTCATCAGAATGCGGTCAAAGGTTCCAAGATTGCCGTTTTGCTCCAGAAAATCTCCGCAAATGGTTTCGTCTGCGACTTGTTCCAATGATGCGGCCAATGTTGCATTGATCTCGACAGCGGTCACGCTGCCGAACGGTCTCACGTTCGGCAGTGCTGCAAGAATTACGCCGGTTCCCGCGCTCGGCTCAAGAACGCAGTGACCGGGCAGAATGTCGGCCTCCTCGACCATGCGCTCTGCCAGCGCGGGCGGTGTCGGGAAAAGTTGCGGGGCGGCGATTACCTGCACACCGGCTTTCAAGGCGTTCTGCATTTGCTCGATCTTGTCGCGGGTGCTTGTGGGCGTAATGCCTTGCCTGATTCTTTCGGCTCTGCATTCGGAGTCTTCGCAGTCTGGACCATCCGGGCAAACCGTGTCATCCTTCGCGGGGGTCTCATCGGAAGCCGTGGCCTCCGGCTCCGGCTTAGGGGCCGGGACCGGAGACGTGGTGGGTGTAGAGTCCAAGAGAGAGAAGCCCTGTTTGGTTGCGCTCTCAATCAATCGCCCATCGGCGCGGGCCGTGTCTACGGCCGCTTTCGTCATCACGCCTTTGAGGTCGGTAAACGGCGCGGTGCGGGTGAAATTCGCTCCACCGTTGCCCCAATTGTCAAGCACGGTAACAGAAACCTTGTTGACCTTCTGGATGTATGACCATCCGCGAAATGTCCAGCACCTCACAGCGCCGCCCTTCTCCGGGCCGGTCTGCTCGGCGACTGTTCCGCCCTGGTCGTCAAGCATTGCCCGCTCGTATGCAATGCGGTTTGTGTAGTGGTCAATCCACCGCTGAGTGTGTTCGATGCTGCGCGGGTAGGCCGCAAGTGCTGCGGTAAAAACCTCGTCCAGTGTGCGCGGCGCGTAAAGGCTGGGGAAGCTCCCGGTAAGCGCATCGTATGCGCTGGGCGTGTGTGGATGGTCTTCTTTGTCGCCATCTTTGCGGGCCAAATTCAGGTGACACATCCCGGCAATTCTGAGAGCTACTTGCGCCTGAAGTTTCTTGTCTTGATCTTGGCTGCAAGCTGTCCAGAGTTTGAGCCACATATCGGCCTCTTGCTGGCTCTTTTCCTCTTTGCGCTTGCTGGCCTCCAGTCCCTTGATGCGGCGGGCGCGCACGTCCGGGCGCTCCTTGTACTTGGCAAGCCGGATTGCGCCCTTGACGCGGCTCTGCCAGTATTCCGCTGCTTTCCACATCTCGACGGCGCGGCGCATTCCCTTCTCGATCTTCTCGGCGTCCTTCCGGGCGTGGCGCTCCGAGTGGTGGCCTACAAGTATCGGCTGACCAAACGGGATGCCGTCGGCGATTGCGTGAACAGCGTTTTGTGCGCGGTCTCCGTCCTGAGCGCGCCGGGCGCTGAGGTCTTCCAACCGGTCGGCCTTTACCTCGGCTCGCTCAACCAACGTAGTGTCTTCGTCGCCGATCTCACCGGCCAACTCAACACAAAGGTCTTCACGGCTCGGTGTCCACATCGGGGCAACAAAAAGGTCTTGTTTCGGTGCCCACTTGAATCCTGCGGCCTTCACGCGCTCATAGGTTTCTGTATCGAGACGGCTGGAAGCATAGAGGCGGAGTTTGTTGTCTTCGGGGCTGTAAGCGGCGGTAATTGCGTTGGTCATTTGAATTTGTCCCTTCGGGTTTGAAATGGCGGTGCTGTTGTTGTTCACACAACAACGCCTTGGCCCAGGCCCACGCCTGCGGGGGTAGCAAGTGCAAGGGGAGGGGAATCTCCCAGGGCTTGCAACGGAGCGCAGCGAGAGTGGAAAGCCCCTTGGTCTGCACAAACGCAGCGCAGCGCAGTGCGGAAGACTGGGGATACCCTTGCGGGCGCGAGCGGGCGGAGCCCCTTAGGAAGGGTTTTTGCTGTTGCTGTTCGGCAAGGGCAGGCGTTGCGGACAGGACACAGGTCCGCTAGAGGGGTAGCGCAAGACGTGCCGTTTTTCACTGCGGCGCGCCTGGAGCGTAGGGCAGGAGCCCTCACTATTTTCGTTTATCGTGCTTGAGTCGTATATCAGCGGGAAGTGGCGTGGTGATTAGAATGGTAAGATTCCTTGATTACAATTCAATAGACCCTTCGATCTTATTGCCGTTGAACCAGATAACCTCGATGTCAAGTGATTGAAGCAGAGCACGGATGTCTAGGGACGGCTCGGATGGCAACAAGACGGCCAAATCTACCTGTTCTTTCTCGCTCTCGAAAAACTTATACCGATAGTCGAACAATTGTCCGATCGCTTGGCGAACCTGTGTACGCCCGCCTGAACCGGCTGATGCAGTCTTTGCCTCGATCAATAATTTACGCCCTGGTTTCCAGTCAGGAATGAGTGCGTCAAACTTGCTCTCCTGGAGAGTGTATCGCCACATCACATAGTCTCTAAGACGATTCGTTAACGCGTTGTGAAGTTTGCGAATTCGTTTTCTGGATGCTGCAATCCTCGCTAGGCTGTCAATTTCGGACTTCAATCCAACATCCCTGAATTCAGCTTTCCTGGACTTGCTAGATGCTGAGGTTGATCTACCTTGTCTCTTTATGTGTTTGAAATCTGCTGTTGCAGCATACACGTCGAGGTCGAACGAATCTTTGATTCCGTAGTGACCTATCAAGTGATAGAGTGCTACTGCCCCGTCCGCATCGCGCTCCTTCCCAATTACACCAAGCAGTCGATTGGTTTTGTTATTCATAATCGGAAAAGTGCGGGTTGGATCAAGACACGCGAGAGTAGGGGTTAGGCCGTTAAGAGGCGAGACATTTCGCCCCAATGTTTGAATGTACCCAAGATTGATTATTCTATCTACCGCCTGCCGGATATTCATATCGGCTTTATTGCGGGTCGAAAATACTTGGCTGAATATACGGGCTATTTGTTTTGCATGGCCGGCAACAAACTCTAGGGTTGCCGGGCGGAGTGGTCTGTAATAGTGCGTGATTCCAGTATTCATGCGCAGAAGTGCTGCTGGTTCTTTTAGACGCGGAAATGCGCGAGATAATTCTCTCGCGAGCTGATCGTTGGATTCATAATCGACTTGGAGGTAATCTGCAATATTGCGGTTCCTCCAATTGCGCGTCGATTCCCAGTCTTTGCTTGCGTTGAGCCAGCCACAGCGAACAAGGAGAGAAATGAACCCGGATTCAGATCTTTTTTGACCTGCACAATTCCAGAGAGTTTGGATAAATAGGGATGTGTCATTTTCGCTATGTACCCAATCTAGTTCATCTGCGTTTGGATTAAACGAAGGAAGTTCAATCTTCATGGAAAAGCCCTCTCGCGATCAAGTATAGCCAGTTCACCAACCAACCGGTCAATTCAGAAGTACGGCTTCAGGTATGTACTCGATCTGTTCTTGCTTTCGAGCCTCGGCAAGTGGAAAGAGGCGTTTTCAGCTACTCAAGAGGCTCGGGTACTTCTTTTGCCGTAGCTCTTCGATTGCGCGGTCTGTTTGCTTCCAGGGATCGCCCTTCATTCTGGCAATGAGCGTCGTCCAGATGCTCTCGAAGGCGGCTACCGCATCGTCCTCATGAAAGTGGACGCCGGGAGGTAAAAGCGGCGCGATGTCCTCGGTCAGGCTGTGTGTCAGCTTTTCCAGCATCCGTTGCTCGGCGTTTGCGCGGCTAATTGGCTTTCCTTCGAGTGCCAAGTAGTGATCGAAGCAGACAAGGAGCGTGTCGGGGTTCATGGATAGTTGCTGCAAGCCCATATGCAGGTCGTAGAGATCGCGATTCTTGCGGCGCTGCAAGAGCGCGCGCAGCTTGGTTCCGAAGAGTTCTTCAGGCGCAAATGACGCGATGCTGGCCGTGGCCTGATACCAGCCGTTTTCGACGGCGAATGGATATTGTTGGATACCGAGTACGCTGTCATGTTCGCGGGTATTGATCTCCACCTTGACCTTCAAAGTGGTATCCGGTTGGGCCTCGGGCGCAAACCGGAAGACGAAGTGCATCGAGTGGCCCGCCTGCTCGCGCTTACAGTCACCGAGCCACGACAAGGCCTCACGAATGGCGCTGGCAGTAGCGCCGATTTGCTCGGCTTGTGTCTGTATCAGGTCGATGTCTTCGGAGTAGCGAAGCGGGTGCTTGAAGAGAAGTTTATGGATGGCGGTGCCGCCGCGAAATGCAATCTTGCCCGCCAATGCTGGCGCATTGAACAAGTCGCACAGGGCGCGGCTGATAATCAAATCCTGCTCGACCTGTTGCGAAGTCGGCCAGGGAGCTTTGGTGCTCCACTCCTGAATGTAAGATGCGGGAATCAAAAATCGGCCTCCACGGGTTCATTGATGATGAGTTTCCACTTGGCAACGCGCGGTGCTTCTTCGGCGAGTGAAGCGATCAGCGGTTTGACGGATGGGTCGAGCGGTAGTGAGGTTTTCACCCTCTTGACGAAGTGTTCGAGCGCATTGGCCTGTGGCGCAAATCCGGCTTGATCGAGCAGGTATCCGAGTCGGCGCACAGAGGAATTTTCATAGACCACGGCGGCCTTGGCGAGCTTGTGGGCGTCGGCCTGTGCTCCAATGTCTTTAACGATCTGGGCAAGCCCGTTGATCCCCGCCGACTTGTGGAAGTAGCGGGCGCAATCGAGCAGGGTCAGCTCAACACCGGCAACCTTAGCGAAGCCCGCTTCGCTCTTCATGCTTCCGAGCAAGTCGGGCTGGTTGACTTGTACGAACGCTGCTGGGGACTGATAGACAAACTGGAGCCGGTGACGGCCAATTTCGAAGTCACGAAGCTGCTTCGGAACGATTACCTGGAAGGTCATGGCGGCCTGATGCGAGGAGCCATGAAAGGCTGCCGCACGGAGCAGCGAGACACGGTAGTCGATGCCCTGATACTTCATGAGCGGATCGATCCAACAGGCCGGGTCCGGCGCGCCCGCAACACGGTCTTCCGGGCGCAGGATCAGGTAAAAACCGTGGCGGAGGTTGGCCACCCGCTGCTTTTTGGCCATACGGCCAATGGCCGCCTTCAGCGCGAGCGGAGACAGGCGCAACTCGGCCAGCGCCTCTTCGCTGGTGAAGTGGGCGCGCCCGCGAACGAGTTGAGCATCGAGATATTGGTCGAGGCTGGCCATACCCACATTGTATGCTAAAAGCTGCGATATGCACATCTTTTTGAATATGAAATGGGAGAAGGGCTGGAATCGCAAGTTGAGCAGAGCCTTGTGAACGCCAGTGTCGGCGTTCACGACAAGCTCGGCCATCGGCCAGGGCGTGTCGAAGGGCGAGGCGGCCTCGAAGGCAACGCAATCTACTGGCTGGCCGAGTGATCGGGCCGAAGAAGAACTACGACCAAAAACAAATCTCCCCCACGAAGGTATGCTCGTATCATGAAGAAATGGCCTTCAGCTTCATACACGCCGCCGACCTACATCTTGGCAGCCCTTTGGTTGGTATTGCAGCACGAGATCCAGAGCTGGCCGCTCGGTTGGCCACCGCTAGTCGCGAAGCCTTCACGGCGCTCATTGACCAAGCCATCGCACGTCGCGTCTCATTCCTGATCGTCGCTGGTGACATCTACGATGGCGAATGGAAAGACACATCTATCGGACTGTTCTTCAATCGCCAAGTCTCCCGCTTGATCCGTGCC
>Ga0224558_1000496_pt1 | contig 45630 bp, 41 predicted proteins | sample 714S32024metaG_FD_180682 | JGI IMG/M metagenome (GOLD analysis project Ga0224558, IMG submission 180682) | Peat soil microbial communities from Stordalen Mire, Sweden - 717 S3 20-24 | ecosystem: Environmental > Terrestrial > Soil > Wetlands > Peat | place: Sweden: Norrbotten County, Stordalen... | reverse complement strand
GAAGGCGTTTTCCTTCCTCGATGTCGGTGGTTACAACTACCAGGTCGGGGAATACGAGAGGGACCACCAGAAATTCCCCAATCGCATCATGGTCGGCACCGAATCGTATCCCAGAGACATTGCGGATCTCTGGCGCGTCGTGGAGAAGGACCCGTGGGTTCTCGGCGACTTTGTCTGGACCGGCATGGATTACCTGGGCGAGGCCGGCGTCGGCGCGGCGCGCGTCACTAACGAGCGCGGGGTGTTCTTCGACTCTTATTGCGGCGACTTGGATATTTGCGGTTTCAAGAAGGCGCCGTCCTACTACCGCGACGTCGTTTGGGGCCGCAGCGAATTGGAGGTGTTCGTGCATCGCCCACTTCCAGAAGGCCGCCGCGAGTCCGTCAGCGGCTGGGGTTGGCCGGATGAACTCCCAAGCTGGACCTGGCCCGGCAACGAAAGCCAGCCGATGCAAGTCGCGGTCTATTCGCGGTGCGACACGGTGCGGCTGGAACTGAACGGCAGGGAAATCGCTGTCAAACAAATCAACGGCGGCAGATTGACCGCGCGCTTCGAGGTCCCCTACGCGGCCGGCGAACTCAAGGCCGTCGGTCTCAAGAACGGGAAAAAGGTCGCCACCAAAGTCCTGCGCACGGCCGGCCCCGCGAAGAAGGTCCGCCTCACCGTTGACCGCTCCACCATTCGCGCGGATCGCAACGACCTGGCCTACGTGACGGTGGAAATTACCGACGCTTCCGGCAATCCCTTGTCCGACGCCACGGACCTGGTGCGCTTCACGCTGAACGGCCCGGGCGAACTGGCCGGTGTCGGCAGCGGCGCCCCCAACGTGATGGAGAGCTTCCGCCAGCCCCGGCACACCGCCTTCCACGGACGCTGCCTGGCGATTCTGCGTCCGCTGGGCGCGGCCGGCAAACTTGCCCTCCGCGCCGAGGCCGACGGCCTCTCAGCCGCGGAAGTCACGGTTCGTGTCAAGTGAATTCAACTCCCCGCGGAGAAAGCTCCGCGGATGCTCCAGCCGGGCATGGCCTTCACAGCGTGCGCGCAATCAGTCGTAAGCGGGCGTGATCTTCAATGCGTATGCGTAGTCATTGGGCTTCTGCTCCGGCATGGTGACCACAAGTCCTGAGTTGTCCCGCGTGAAGGCAATGTTGCCCGCGCCGAGAAGTTCCACCCGCGCGATTTCCTTCGGGAAGTTCGCGGAACCGGCGGCCAGGCTCTTGAGCGTGGCCTTGCCGTCGGCCGGCCAGTCCATCAGAAAGGCGTACACAAGGTCGCCTTTTTTTGTGAAGCGGACATCCTCCGCGGTGTAGGAGCGCACGTCGCTGCCCATCCCGCGGCGGGCTGGCGGGACGGTGGCCGGCCCCTCGCCAAAGACGGTCCACGGGCGCGTGCCGAAGATGCCTTCGCCGTTGGGGGCAATCCACTTGGCCAGACCATCGAGCACTTTCATCTCATCGTCATCCGGGACGCCGTTGCCGGGGAGCGGGATGTTCAGCATGAGGTTGCCGTTTTTGCTGACGATGTCGATGAGCATGTGGACAACCTGGTTGGGCGTCTTGTAGCGGTGCCTGTCCAACACGCTGCGGTTGTAGTGCCAGTCGCCGATGCAAGTGTCGGTCTGCCAGGGGATCGGGTCGCCGGCGCCGGTCACGGCGCGTTCGAGGTCCAGCAGGATCGCCTTGCGCTGCGCCGGCTTGAGATCCTTGCCGGTCATGACGGCTTCCAGCTTGCCGCGGCGTTCGACGCTCCGGTTGTACAGATACGCCGCGATGCGCGGGCCGACGTCCGTTGAGGGAAACAGCGGCATCACGGAGTCGTCGAAATAGAGAATGTCGGGGTCATACTTGTCAATCAAATCCACGATGCGGCGGAAGTACTTTTCGGGGTAATCCTTGTCCGTATGCGCGTTGCGGACGTGATATTGCGCGTACAGGTCCTGCGGATCCAGGCCTTCCCACCACAGGCCCTTGCCGTCGGCCTTGCTCATGACGCCGTCATAGGGCACGCCGGCCATGGGACCGCTGGGGTCGGCGCCTTGCGCGGCCCCGTACCAGCTCCAGGTGCGGCCCGCGTGGCTGGAAACGGCAAAGCGCAGCCCCGCGGCGCGGGCGGCAGTCGCCCAGCCTCCCACGATGTCTTTCTTGGGTCCGACCTTGACGCTGTTCCAGGGCTGGTAGGTGGAATCAAACATATCCATGTTGTCGTGGTGGTTGGCCATCGCCGCGAAGAATTTGGCGCCGGCTTTTTTGTACAGGGCGATGAGCGCCACGGGGTCCCATTGTTCGGCCTTCCATTCATTGCAGACATCCTTGAACCCGAATTTCGACGGATGGCCGTACTTCTGAACGTGGAACCGATAAGCGGAGTTGTTGAACTGATACATCCTCTGCGCATACCAGTCGCCTTGTTCGGGCTGGCATTGCGGGCCCCAGTGCGCCCAGATGCCGAACTTGGCGTCGCGGTACCATTCCGGGACCACGTAATTTGAGAGGGACTCCCAGGTGGGTTCGAAAGACCCCTTGGCGACCCCAAAGCCCGCCGGGGGAAGGATGGGGGCCGGCGCCGGGGGAAGGGGCCGCGGCGGTGGCGCAGCCGGCGCGGAAGGCGCCGCGGAATTGGTCTGGCCGAGAGCGCCCGGCAGGAAGGCGGCAGCCGCGCCCGTCGCGGTCAGCAATTGCAAGGCACGACGCCGATTCATGGGATTCATGGACATCTCTGGATTTGGAGTTTTCATTTCAGGTCCTTCTACACCTCATAAACGCGCAATCCAAGTAAAAAGGCTGGATAATCCCCGTTGGATTTGACAGCCTGCTGTCATCATGAGTGTGAGCGAAAAAGCAATCCCCCTCGCACGCGGTGTTCGTCGTGGACTCGCCGCCGCGTTGGTGCTGAGCACGGTGGCGATGGTGTCTGCTGCGGACGCGCAGCCGGGCGTTCCGGCTGAACCGGCGCGGCGCGTTCCGCAGACGCAGATGGGCATCACGCAACTTTCCAACGACAAACTTGATTGGTTGCTCGACGCCAAATTCGGGATGTTCATCCACTGGGGCCTGTACTCCGGGCCGGGACGCGGGGAATGGTACATGGAGAATCAGGGTATATTGCCGGAAAAGTACCGCCAGTTCGCCTTCCCGGAAAGCGGCGAGGCCTGCTTCGATGCCGCCGATTATCATCCGGAAGCGTGGGCCAGGCTCGCCAGGGATGCGGGCATGAAGTGGATGTGTTTGACAGCGCGGCACCACGATGGCTTCTGCCTGTTTGACAGCCCGCATCCCAACGCCTTCACGAGCATGCAGACGCTGCATCGGGACCTGGTTGCGGAGTATGCCGGGGCGTGCCGTGATGCCGGCTTGAAGGTCGGCCTCTATTACTCGCCGCTGAGTTGGCGCTATCCCGGCTATTACGACGTGGCCGGCACGAATTGCCTCCCCAACAAATTCGGCTACAAGACCGATCCGTCGCACCTGGAGAACGCCCGGTTGATGAAGGAGGAGAATTACGTCAACGTCAAGAAGCTCCTGACCGCCTATGGCCAGATAGACCATATCTATTGGGATGGCGGCTGGCTCGGCCAACAAGGCTCCGATGCGGACGGCGCCTACTTTCATGAACCCGGCAAGTATCTCGACCCCGCAAATCGCTGGCCCATCGGCAAGGAATATCAGGACATCGAAGAAGGCACGGGCAAAGCCCTGGGCATCATGGGAATGGTGCGCAAGTACCAGCCCGACGCGATTGTCAACCCGCGCTACGGCTGGATGGGCGACATCACCGAGGAAGAAGGCTCGCGCGACACCACGGGAAAGGTCCGCAGCAGCGTGATCTGTGACAAGAATCTGACCATGCAGAACGGCGGATGGGGTTACAATGCCCAATCCATCGCGAAGGGCGACGTGATGACGCGGGATCAGCTCGTGCGCTTCCTGGCCAACTGCGTGGTTCGCAACATGGTGTTGTTGGTCAATGTGGCGCCGGATCGACACGGCGCGATTCCCGACTTGGAGCAGAAGCGTCTGCGGGAAATGGGCGATTGGATGGCCAGGATGGGGGAGGCCATCTACGGCACCCGCGGCGGACCCTGGGAGCCGGTGGATAAACAGTACGGCTTTTGCTACAATGGCCCGGTGGTGTATGCGCATCTCTTGAAGGATTACGCTGGAAACACCTTCAAAATGCCGCCGCTGGGCGCGCTGCGCGTCAAGAAAGTATTTGAAGTCTATACGGGGCGGTTGCTCCCATACGACGGGGACCAGGCGGTGACCGTCCGCGACATCGACCGAACGGCCTCGCCCGCGGATTCGGTCGTGGCCGTCGTCTTCGATGCCGACATCCGGAGTGTTTGGAAGTAGGCTCACTCGTTGGTTTGGGCGCCAGCAGACTCCGCCGGCGCTGCGCCGGCCAAATCCAGCCGCGACAACGGAACGTGGCTGAATACCCAAGTTTTCATAATTTCCTTTTCAAACGAGCATCCGTTGATGACCTTTCTCCGCGCCGGGATCACGACGACCTTTAAGGATTGGAGGCCGGCAACCAGGAGGTTGAATTTCGTTTTCATAGTGTGTGATTTTTCTGTTTAAATTTCATTTTCAGTTGGCGGGCCAACCCGCCCACCATTGACCCATGCAAGATTCCTAATTGGAAGCAGCTCTTTATGGCGAAACAACCAGCCGGTAAAACCGCTGCGACGACGATAGGAGGGCGTTGGTGTCTGAAACCGTGAGCGGCATGCCAGTGGCGACGATGGGCGTTCCTGAATTGACCCAATTGGGTTGTGACAAATTGGTCGTGTCCTCAACCTGATAGGTCAGCCCGCTGGCCGTAATCCAAGTCAGATTGAAACTGTTCGATTCCTCGATGGGGCTTTGAAACCCCACGGCGGGAATCGGCGTGACGCTGATATCGTCCAAGCCAAAATAGCCCGTCTGATTTTCCGCCGCGAATTGAAGAACGGTGTTTGTCCCCCTGGCCGCGACGATGAATTGTAGAGTAGTCTATTGGAAGGCAGGAGTGTTAATCGCATTATAGATGGTAGCGCCGTTCCACTTGACTTCAAATTGTTGTCCTGATCCGGCTGTGGGGTTATCGAACCAACACGAGAACAGGTAGTCCAGGCCCGGCGTCGTGGGCAGGTTTTGAGAAAGGGTCGCCAACTTGTAGTCAGCCAGACCAGCTCCATAATTGCCGGAGTGGACGACGTTGTACCCAGAGGAAGCGTTCATCACGGCGTCGTAAACTGAGCCGTTGCCTGTGTCGTCCACAAGCGTCCAGGAAGCAAAGCTCCCTGTCTCAAATCCGCCGTTCCGCACGATGGTTTGCCCAATCTGCAGGCCAAAGAATTCACTCTGGGAGACGTGTGTGTTCCAATTCGTAAAGATCAGATTTGTGGCAAAGTCGCCGGTGCCGAGAAACCCGGCGGCGGCGCTGAAACTGACGACGACGCTGGCAGCGGTGTGCGCCGCCAGGACGCCGTTTGTCGGTGTGGCAGCCAGCCAGCTTCCCGCGGTGTTGAGGACCGACCAAGTCAATGAAGAGGAACTGATGTTTGTCAGAATAAGGGTCTCTGTGGCGGGACTAAAGGCGCCGCCGAGCTGCCCGGTGGCGCTAAACCCGGCGGAAGGAGTGATGACCAAGGAACCCGATGTCAGGCGGAACACAAGACCGTGCCCCGTCTGGCTTGCGCCGTCGTATGCGCCACCCCCAAATTCCGCGGTCCCGTGGAACAAACCGCCGCTCGATTGAATAAGCGTGGACTGTGGGTTGGCGCCATCGGCGCCACTGAACCAGTACAGCGTTGTCAACAACCCGTTGGAGGGCCTCGCGAAAGAGGACTATTTCCCTGTCATTAGCCGGTTTCATAAGCGAAGGCATTGGCGCCTTCATTCATACATGCGCATTCGGGCGGGAAAAAGCATGGACGAATTTCAGACATTCTTTCCGCCACTCGACCCCGCCTGAACCGGCGTAGGGGCGGGAGGCTGACCGGCTTCACGGACACGCGCGCATCGCCACCGCCAGCCAGGCGCGGCTGTAGGCCCACCATTCCTTCGCGGTCGGCACGGCGATGCCCAAGAGCGACGCAGCCTCCTCGAAAGTCATCCCGGCAAAGTAACGCAGCTTCACCAATTCAGCCTGGCGCGGATTGCTGGCGGCAAATTGCTCCAGGACCTCGTTCACCGCCAGCAGCCTCTCGTCGTCGTCCGCTGCCAGGGGAATTTCCAACTCGTCCAGATTGACGCGGTCCGCTCCACCACCGCGCTTGAGGGCCATCCGCCGGCGCGCGCGCTCGACCAGAATCCGGCGCATCGCTTCGGCCGCCGCGGCGAAGAAATGAGAACGATTCTTCCACGCCGGCTGGGCATCGGCGCCCAACCGCAGCCAGGCCTCGTGGACCAGCGCGGTGGGTTGCAGCGTCTGGCCGGGCAACTCCCGGGCCATCTTGTGCGCGGCCAGTTTGCGCAATTCCTGGTAAACCAGCGGCAACAATTCTTCAGCAGGCGGCAGTTCGCCTCCCTTCATGCGCTCCCGGCTCTTGGGCACATCAATCCTCATGACTTTGGCTTTAGAAACTCTAACTGCGGGCGGATCAGTGGCTGAATTGGGTCTGCTTCCCGTGTCCGCAGTATTGGGCCATTTCTAACACCTTGCCTAATACATGTCACGCGAATAATACGCCTTGCTTATATCATCTTGCCAGGCAACCAGATGGGATGGAGCATTTGTCCCTGGAGCAGGCTATTTGCCGGGATTCGGAGTGTTTGGGGAAATCAAGGCACGGAGTAAAGGCTGCCTTTAGGGTGCCAGGTTAATATTCCAAACGACTTGGAATTTCCGGTTCGCCTCGCGCACCATGCCAGACACGAGCAATGGCGACCACATGATTTTCCGGCAGAACCCGATAGATAATCCTGTAAGGAGGTAAAATGACTTCACGGATATTCTCGTCCTGCTCTTCCGGCACAACTCGTCCGATCTGCGGGAATTGTGCCAGCAAATCCACTTTGGCCATGAGCCGAAACCCAAAGGATTCAGCCACGGGACGATTATTCGCCGCGATGAAGCTCACAATATCGCGCAAATCATCGTGCGCTTGGCGCGACCAGATTATTTTGAAAGCCATGTCGCCAACTGCCGTTTGACTTCTTCGTGCGGCACGGTTTCATCACGCTCGATTTGGTCAAACCCCTTGCGGATCGCGGCAAGAAACTCCAATCGCTCGGCGATTGTGTCAAGCCTGGCATCTGCGGGCAATCGCTGAATCGACTCCAACGCAAACTCTTTATCGCTCATGGAATCAGTGTGCATGAATGAATCTTAAAATGCAAGGCCGTCATGGTGGTCATACGGGGATTATATCATCTTGTCAGGCAATCAGATGGGATGGAGCTTTTGTCCCTGGAGCAGGCTATTTGCCGGGATTCGGAGTGTTTGGAAGCAGGCTCACTCGTTGGTTTGGGCGCCGGCCGGCTCCGCTGGCGCAGCGGCGGACAGATCCTGCCGCGACAACGGAACGTGGCTGAAGACTATCTCCCTGCCCCAGATGCGATCAATGTCTGGATGTGACTCCATCGCTCTTGGATTCGGTGTGAGGACGATTTCCGCTTCCTTGATCCGCGGGTCCAATGGCTCAATGTTCGCGGAAAATTCCCCGCCGTCTCCCGACGATCCATTGGGGATCGCCACCGCCCAAAGGTCGCCACATTTGACTGCTTGTCCGGCAATGCGCAGGTTGACCTCAACGCTGATGGGCAGCCCCGGCTTGGGATTGGGAGAGACCTGAACAGAGGCCGTCAGGCTCCCGCCCTTGCGCCGGATGATGACTTGCCCAGGCGACAACGCGCCGTGGGCCAACGGGTCCAGCGCCGGGTCATTCGACAGGCTCACGATCTGGGCATCCCTGGCATAAACCCTTAACTCCGCCTGGCAAACTCGCGTCCAGCGGCGCGCGGCGGGAGGCCAGTCTTTTGACAGCGCATCCGACGCGAGTCCGGGCATGTTGGTTGCGGCGATCAATGCGCTTTCGATTTCGCATCGCACGATGTGTTTGCCGGGAGGCACGCCCAGCAATGGCAGGTTGCCCGTGTATTGTTGCTGGTTCCAACCCCGGCCAAAGACATCATGAACAAGAGCCGGCTGGCCATCCAGCGTGACAGAACGCAACTCGTTGAGGAGGTCAAACCCAAGCCCAGATCCCTGGCTGCTTACCCAAACGCTTCGCAACGTGCATTTGATCTCGACATATCGCTCGTTTTCACGCACCCGCGCCAGCGGTTCAATGGAAGGACTGCCATAGCAGGCATCCAGAAAACCCAGCGCACTTGTCTCTGTGACCAGATGACTCTCGCTCAACTGTGTCAGCAATTGGCCAAGCCAGTTCAAGGGCTGGTCGTAGCCTCCGGGATAATCGCGCCGCAGCCACGCGGCAAGGTCATCCACGATCTTGTTTGCCTCGTTGGCGCTGATCTGGCCCTTGCGAGCGCGCCCTCCCAATTCCAGCCAAGGCCACGCTGATGTCGGCGCGCCCAAGCCCGCCTGAATCACGGCGTCAGTCGGAGCCGATTGGAGTTTATCCGGCGCCTCGGCCAACGTGCGCTTGTCCACATAATTCGCCCTCCTAATGAAAGCGAACGCCGTCAGGCCAAGGGCAACGAGCGCGACCAACACCGCCCCCGTCAGGACGACCCGCGTGAGAAGCGGCAGTGATGTCAGAGATTTCCACGAACCAGCCGCTCCTTGAATTGTCTCGCGGGCAGGACTGTCCGCTCTGCCCATCGCCATCTTGACCTGCCTCGCCTGCGGTCTCCGGCGCATGGATCCACGCCACAGAACCAACCCGCCCGCGAGCAACCCTGGCACGAAACCCGCGGCGAGTCCGAGCAGGATGCCGGGCAGCGGTGTGTAGCGAAGAGTCATCTCGAGCATGTCTGCCGGAGGGTCGTCGTGCTGCTCGATGCGGTAGGCGCGGATCTCTTTGGCGATGGTGTCGGCTATGTCCATCGCTTCTTCCGGCTCTTCCGGCCGCTTGCCAGAGACGCCGATTTGGATAAGGGTGCCGCCCTCGGACCGCACGTCGAGTCGGCGCTTCAACAAGACCATCGCTTGCGCCTTGGTGAGTTTCAGCACCAGGTTGCGTTTTCCCCATCGCTCGTCCAGTTTTCCCGAGCGCTCGTCCAATTCGAGCCGGTCGATGACCCGGCCAAGGATGACGTCGGATCGGATGAGATCAACCATGCTGGCGATGAACTTGAAGTGCGCTTCCGCCGGGCGTCCGGGCTGCGATTTCTGCGGGCAACTGATGACCGCCACCACTTTCCAACTTTCTGCCCCCCCCATGATGAGCGTTACAGTCCCTGCGACGAACAACCAGACCAGAACGCCCACAATCAACGCGGCCCGTATGCGGCCGCGAGTAGCCGCAGGGCGCGCTGGCGATGGCCCCGTCTCCGCGACTGGGGAAGAGGAGCTTGAAATGGATTCCACCATCGTCTTGACTTCGCTGACTTGCTGGTAGCGCAGTTCGGGGTTTTTCTCCATCGCGCGCAGCACCACTTCATCCAGGCGCACGTCAATATGAACTTTCCTGGATGGCGGTTCGATCGGCTTGCCCGGCAATTCGCCGGTGAGCATCTGGTAAAACACCACGCCCAGAGCGTAAATGTCCGCGCGATGATCCACCTCGCCCGGCGCGGAAATCTGCTCCGGCGACATGTATTGCGGCGTGCCCATTAACTTGCCGGCGTCCGATAGCGCGGAGGAAGCCGGCGCGCTTTCTCCGCCAGTGGGTTTTTCCCCGGTCTGATTCCCGACGATTTTCGCCAAACCAAAATCCGCCACCTTCACCCGGCCGCGCCGGTCGAGCAACAGGTTTTCCGGTTTGATGTCGCGATGGACGATGCCCTGGTCGTGGGCGTATTGAAGCGCATCGCAAATCTGGGGAACGATGGCCAGTGCCTCGCGAGCCGAGACCCGCCCACCCGCCAGCAACCGCCGCAGGTTCACGCCGTCCACGTATTCCATCAAGAAGAAATACAAGCCATCCGCCCGGCCAAACTCGTAAAGGGTGACGATTCCGGGATGGTTGAGCTTGGCCAGCGCTCTGGCTTCGCGCGCAAAGCGTTCGGCAAAAGCTGCGTCCTGCCCAATATCGGGCGGCAGGATTTTGAGGGCGACGATGCGGTCCAGTTCCCTCTGCCGCGCCTTGTAAACGGCCCCCATGCCGCCCTTGCCGATGAGTTCAAGGATCTCCAGTTGGGGAAACAGCGGCCCAAGTTTCTCCACCGGCGGCGGCACGAAATCGCGTCGAGTCGCATGGGTTTCGGTGTCCGCCCCAGAGTCCACGCCCGATCCCAGGCCGACTTTGATGAGACATTCGGGGCACAGGCCTCCTGGCGCGCTGGCTTCAAGCGCCTTTCCACAAGTCGAACATCTATGCTCAGCGGCCATATTATTTCTTTCCACCCTTACCTTAGCGAACCAAGGCGGAATGTTACACGCGGCGGAGAAAAAGATTCATCGGGTGCGGGCCAACACTCGAAAAAGGTGGCGCAGTTCATCGTCCACGTCAGCGGGGGAACCCACGGTGTGGGCCACTTCGGCCCTGAGCCGTTGCCGGTAGCGTTCCCGCAAGCGATGCACCGCGACTCTCACCGCGCCTTCGGACATGTTTAAGGCGGAGGCCAAGGCGGCGTAGGGCTGGGTTTCGCGGCTGCCCGTCAGGGTGGGTTTGAGGACCTCGAATAATCGGCCATTGCCGTCTTGTTCATAGTCTGCGCCCAAATCCCGGACAACCGTATCCAACAAAGTGAGCGCCCACTGCTTTTCAAAGGCTTGTTCGGGAGTGTGGTTGTCGGCAGGTTCACGGGTGTAGCGGGTCTCCGCGGTGTCCAACGGCAACGGCAGCGGATGCAGATTGCCGGCCCGCTTCTGAGCGTTTGCCTTGCGCCATTCAACGACGAGAAACCGTTTCAACATGAGCAACAGAAACGACCGGAACCGTCCGCGCGATTGGTCGGCGTCGGCAATCCAGTGCTTCTCCAGCAGCCGGGCGAAGAATTCCTGGGTCAGGTCTTGCGCGTCGTGGGTGGAGTGTCCCTGACGACGGACAAAATTGTAAATGGGATACCAGTATATCCGGCAGAGATGCTCCAACGCGGCCTGGGCGCGCGGCGTGTCGCTCCGCGCCGCCGCAAGGACAACCGACCAATGCGTGGTCACAAAAGCCGGCGCATCCGGGGCGTCGTCGCGGCGGTTGGTTTCGCTTGCCGCCATGAACTTTACTTTAGTATTGACTACTCGAAGGCCTTCGCCAGCGCGGCTCTCATCGCGGCTTCCGGCGCCGGGCGGCCCGTCCACATCTCAAACCCAATGACGCCCTGGCAGACCAGCATGGGCAGGCCGGTCAGCGTTCGTAATCCTCGGGCGCGCGCGGCCTTGATGAAACCGGTTTCCGCCGGATTGGGCACCACGTCGCAAACGAGCAGATCGGGCCGGGCCTCTTGCAAGTCCGCCGGGGGCGTCTCGGCGACATTGGGAAACAATCCAATGGAAGTGCAGTTGACCAGAATATCCACTTCCGCGCCAACCTTGCACACCCCGCTCCACAACTCAAACCGCGCGGACAGGCCGGCGCGCCGCTTGAGGTCCTCGCACAAGGCGGCGCCGCGCTCCGCGCCGCGATTGACGATGGCCAGCCGCTTCACGCCCGCCGCCGCCAGTTCAAACGCGATGGCCCGGGCCGCGCCGCCCGCGCCCAGCAGGAGCACGTTCCGGCCCGCCGGATCAAGGCCGGCTTCCAGCCGCAGTCCGCGCAGGAAACCTTTGCCATCGGTGTTTTCGCCGATCAGCCGGCGTCCGTCGCGCCGCACCGTGTTGACAGCGCCGATGCGCGCGGCATCTGGCGACACTTCATCCAGAAGGGGAAGGACGGCGACTTTATGCGGGATGGTCAGATTGACGCCTTGCATCCCAAGAGCGCGCACACCGCGGATGGCGTCGGCCAGGTCCGCGGGCGCGACATCCATGGTGAGATAGCGCCACGGCAAGCCCAGCACCGCGAAGGCCGCCTCCTGCATGACGCAAGTGGGATTCTCGGCGACGGGATGGCCGAGAACACCGACCAGTTCCAATTTATAATTTGCAGCCATCGACTGGCGGGAAGGATGACAGTGGGCTATCCCTCGGAGGTCACCCGCGCCGCATTCTTCCATTTGAGCTGGTTCTCTATCGAAGACGCAAGCTGGTACTTTTTGGCAAGCTTGGCGACGGGTTCGCCCAGTATCTCCATCTTTCCCAGATCGGACTCGCCCGCCTTGGCTGCAGCCAGGTAAGTCAGGTATCCGATATTGGCCGGATCAATCCCCATGAGGGTGGCGCCGACGGTATCTGCGGCGAGGCAATCGGTGCTGACGACGCAGACGCGATGGTCCACGCGGGTGCCCCTGACAGGGCCATTGCCTTCCATGCCCTCAAAGCCGTCAATGACGGAGAGCGAGGGGTGAAGCATCGGCGCGAGCATGGCCAGATTGATGTTGATGCCGTGGGCGCCACCACCGTGGAGGATGGGCTTGTCGCTGCCACCAAATCCGCGCCCACCCCGGTCGCCGTTGGGATTGGGCAGCTTCAGCGCCGAGCCGACGACGATGTTCTTGATGGACATCGTGGCGACGACCAGATCGTGGGTCTTGAGCATGCACGCCGAAATGATGAAGTTGTCCGTCTGATTGGCCAGGATGCCCGACACCCGCACCCGGCGCGGCGTCGCGTCGGTCTGGTTGAACGCCAGGATCGTCTTGTATTCTTCGTGGTCCAGATCCACCAGTTTGACCTTGTACTTGTCCGCGAGCGTGGTATAGCCGAAGTTCTGGAAGCCCTCCATCGTGGAGCCCAGGGCGGATTCGGCAATAATGGCGTTGTCGAGCTTCCCGATGGACTTGAGGAACTCCAGAATGCCAGCCAGAGCATCCGCGTGCGTGGCGGGAAGCTGGGTGGTCGTGGAAACATTGTTGGGCTTGATGACCACCCGGCGATTGCCGATGGACTGGGCGATTTCCTTTTCCAGCGACTTCATGGCCCGGAAAATATTGTCGGTGCGATTGTCGCCGTTAGTGAGCGCGACCTTGGCAGGCGCGGCGGAAGCGGCCGCGGCCGCCTGCGGGGCGGCGGGTGTTTGAGGCGCGGAGCCGGGCGCGTCCGCCGCATGGGCAAAGCGACCCGCGAACAGTGCGGCGGCGCCTGTGGCAAGCCCGGTCTTTAGAAGGAAATCACGACGATTGGTGAGGGAACACTCTCTTGCGGACTGACTTTTCATGGTGTGATAATACCGTGGCGCGGCCCGGCGTGTCAATGGGAAGGCTTATCTTCTTTGCTTGGCACGCCCCGGTAAACAGGTTAAATAAGTTCAACAAGCAATATTATGGAAAATCCACTGTTCAAAAAACTCCCCAAAATCGGCATCCGCCCGGCCATTGACGGACGGCGCCGCGGCGTCCGCGAATCGCTGGAAACGCAAACGATGAACCTCGCCAAGTCCGTTGTGAAACTCATTCGCGAACGGCTGCGCCATCCCAACGGCAAGCGCGTGGAATGCGTCATTGCCGACTCGTGCATTGGCGGCGTCGCCGAGGCCGCCGCGTGCGCGGAAAAATTCGCGCGCGAAGGCGCCGGGTTGTCGCTGACCGTGACGCCGTGCTGGTGCTACGGCAGCGAAACCATGGACATGGATGCAACGATGCCCAAGGCGGTTTGGGGGTTCAACGGCACCGAGCGGCCCGGCGCGGTCTATCTCGCCGCCGTGCTGGCCGGCCACACGCAAAAGGGATTGCCAGCTTTCGGGATTTACGGGCGCGATGTCCAGGATGGCGCCGACAAGGTGATCCCCGCCGATGTTTCGGCGAAGATTCTGCAATTCGCCCGCGCCGGTCTGGCCGTGGCGACGATGCGCGGCAAGTCTTATCTCGGCATGGGCGGCGTGTCGATGGGCATTGCCGGCTCGATTGTGGACCAGCCGTTCTTCGAGAGCCATCTTGGCATGAGGGTTGAGACTATTGACATGACGGAATTTCTCCGCCGCATGGACCGCGGCATTTTCGATCAGGCCGAATACAAGAAAGCGTTCAAGTGGGTGAAGGCAAATTGCAAGGAAGGCAAGGACTACAATTCGCCAAAGACAATCCGCTCCCGCGCGCAGCTCGACAGCGAATGGGAAAAGTCCGTCAAGATGGCGCTCATCGCGCGCGACCTGATGGTCGGCAACCCCAAACTGGCCGCGATGGGCTTCGGCGAGGAAGCCAACGGGCACAACGCCATCGCCGCCGGTTTCCAGGGCCAGCGCCAGTGGACCGATTACCAGCCCAACGGCGATTTCCTCGAAGCCATCCTCAACACGTCATTCGACTGGAACGGCATCCGCGCGCCTTACATTGTCGCGACGGAAAACGACTGTCTCAACGGCGCGTCCATGCTCTTTGGCTATCTGCTCACCAACACCGCGCAGATTTTTGCCGACGTGCGCACGTATTGGAGTCCCGACGCGGTCAAGCGCGTCGCCGGCCACACGCTCACCGGCGCGGCGGCGGGCGGCATTTTGCATCTCATCAATTCCGGCCCGGCCACGCTCGACGGCACGGGCCGGCAGGAGCGCGACGGGCAGCCGGTGATGAAACCATTCTGGGAAATCACCCGCGACGAGGCGCAGAAATGCCTCGCGGCGACGACGTGGCATCCGTCCATTACGGAGTATTTCCCCGGAGGCGGCTGGTCCTCGCGCTTTCTCACCAAAGGCGGAATGCCGGTGACGATGTGCCGGTTGAACCTGGTCAAGGGACTTGGACCTGCGCTGCAAATCGCCGAGGGCTGGACCATTGATCTGCCGGAAGAGGTGCATGACGCGCTCGATCAACGCACCAACCCGACGTGGCCGACCACCTGGTTCGCGCCGATTCTGACCGGACAGGGCGCCTTCCGCGATGTCTATTCCGTGATGAACAACTGGGGTGCGAACCACGGCGCCATCGGCTTCGGCCACGTTGGCGCGGATTTGATCACCCTGGCGGCGATGCTGCGGATTCCGGTCTATATGCACAATGTGCCGGAAGAAAACATCTTCCGCCCCAGCGCCTGGAACGCCTTCGGCACCGCCGACCGCGAAGGCGCGGATTTTCGCGCGTGCGCCAATTTCGGCCCGCTTTACAAATGATCTGTTTTACAGGCGCGGGTGCGCCTGGGACATGCGGCGGATTATCCCGCGACGCAAACCTGTCGCGGGCAGTCCGCGTTCAACTCATGAGAAATCCAAGGTCCTCAATCCTCGCCATCCTGTGTGGCGTTGCATTTACGTCGCTCCACGCCTCAGAACCTTTTGCCGGGCCGGCGATGGCGAATCCCAACCGGCTCTGGTATGACAAACCGGCGGTGAAATGGGTGCAGGCGCTGCCCATCGGGAACGGGCGGTTGGGCGCGATGATTTTTGGCCAGCCGGCAAGCGAGCGATTGCAGCTCAATGAGGTCACGGTCTGGAGTGGACATCCGCAGCCGGACGCCGACCGGAAGGACGCCTACAAAAGCCTGCCAGAACTGCGGCAACTGATCCGCGAACGCAAGTACGCGGAGGCCGAAAAGTTTGCGAACGCCAACTTCAACGGCCCGGCGCCTTACAACGCTTCCTACCAGACATTGGGCGATTTGAATTTTGAGTTTCAACTGCCCGACGGCGCGGTGACGGATTACAGGCGGTGGCTTGACGTGGATTCGGCGCTGGCTGGCGTCGAGTTCGCAGTGGGCCAGACGAAATTCCAGCGTGAAATCTTTTCCAGCGCGCCGGACGGGGTGATCGTTGAGCGGCTGACCAGCAGTTCGGCAGGCGGATTGAACTTCACGATGCGGCTGACGCGCGCCGCGTCGGCACGAACCCAAGTGGCCGGCAATGACACGCTCGTGATGACCGGCAACACCGACATGCCGATTCTGAAGGGGAACCTGGATTATGAAGCGGACGCGCGCATACTGGTCAAAGGCGGCAAAGTGAGTGGAGCGGGGGAGAGCCTGAAGGTGGAGGGCGCAAATGAAGCGGTGGTGCTGTTGACCTGCGGCACTTCGTTCGTGTTGGATTACTCGAAAGGCTATCATGGCGCGGACCCACACGACGCCGCGCTGCGATTGGAAGCCGCGGCGGGAAAATCCTACGCCGCACTCAAATCCGCGCACCTTGCCGAATACCAACCCTATTTCCACCGCGTCACTCTCGATTTGGGAACCACTGCCGCGGCGAAATTGCCCACCGATCAGCGTTTGAAAAATTACGGCGACGGCAAAAATGATCCGGCGCTGGTGTCGCTGTTTTTCCAGTTCGGACGCTACTTGTTGATTTCGGCAAGCCGTCCAAACGACCCCTTGCCCGCGAATCTCCAGGGCATCTGGGGCGACGGCCTCAATTTGCCGTGGCAGAGCGACTACCATGCGAACATCAATCTCGAGATGATTTACTGGCCCGCCGAGCCGGCCAACCTGGGCGAAATGCACCTGCCACTGCTGAACATGACGACGAATTTCGTCTTGCCCGGCGCGAAAACGGCCCAGGCGTATTTCGGACCGGACACACCCGGTTGGGTCTTGGGCTATACCGCCAACGGCTGGAGTTGGACCAGTCCGGGCGAGCGGCTGTCGTGGGGCATCTGGTTCGGGGGCAGCGGCTGGTTGTGCCGGCATTTGTGGGAACATTACGCTTTTACGCAGGGCAAAAGTTATTTGCGCGAAGTGTATCCGACCCTGCGCGGCGCATCGGAGTTCTGGCTGGCCAACCTGGTTGAAGGCGAAGACGGCAGACTGATTACCTCGCCGTCGTCATCGCCCGAAAACAGCTTCATCACCGACCAGGGCGTCAGTGCCAGCATCACCGAAGGGGCGGCGATGGATCGTTCGATTGTCTGGGACTTGTTCGACAAGACCGCCCGCGCGGCCGGCGCGCTCCAGGTGGACGCGGAATTCAAAGCCAGACTGGAAGCTGCGCGCGACCGCATCCGCCCCCTGCAAATTGGCAAGGCGGGACAGTTGATGGAATGGAACGGGGATTGGGATTTGAATTCGCACGACCCTCATCACCGACACGTGTCGCATTTGTACGCGCTTTATCCGGGCGACCAGATTGACGTGCTGGCGAGGCCTGAATTGGCGGCGGCGGCGAAAAAATCGCTTGCGATGCGCGGCGACAACGGCACCGGCTGGTCCATCGCGTGGAAGGAAAACCTTTGGGCGCGCCTGCGCGACGGCGACCACTCGCATCGGCTCTTGTCGGATCAGCTTCGCTTCACCGACGAAACCGGCGTCATCATGGCAGAAGCCGGCGGCACGTATCCGAATTTGTTCGACGCGCACCCGCCGTTTCAGATTGACGGCAACTTTGGAGCGGTGGCCGGCATCACGGAAATGCTGCTTCAGAGCCAGGAGCGCGTCTCCGATTCGAACTCTCCCACGGCGGAAAGCCATGTCATTGACCTGCTGCCCGCCTTGCCAAAAGCGTGGCCGGCCGGCTCAGTCAAAGGGCTGCGCGCGCGCGGCGGATTTGAGGTGGACATCCAATGGCGCGATGGAAGGCTTGCGCAAGCGACCATTCGTTCGATGGCCGGCGGCGCCGCGCGTCTGCGTTACGGCTCGGTGACGCGAGATGTCAAGCTGGCCAAAGGCAAGACGTTCCACTGGAACGGTCGCTAAACGGGAGAGATGGCTCTCATTTCCGCCGGCTCAACTCGATGACACACCCGCCGCCGGACCGCAAAGAAAGACGCACAGGGTCGCCGCGCTTGACGATTTTCTCCTCGCGCTGCCAGGCGTCGTCGCGCCCGGGCGCGTCGCCTAGTTGAATCATTTCATAATTGCCGCGTCCGAGAAAATCCAGCGGGAAGTCCAGCGTTGTGGAATCCGGGCCGTTGATGACGCCGACAAACCACACCGTTCCCTTGCGGCGGGCAAACGCCGCGCATTTGCCAATTTCGCTGCCCGGCAGAACCACCGTTTCGTCCCACGTCGAGGGAATCGCCTTCAACACATCCACGGCGGGATTTTCCAGATAATTTTTCGGGCTGTCCGCATAGCACAGGAAGGGCGAGGTGAAGACGATGGCTTGGGAAAGTTCGCGCGCCCAAGTGTAACCGCGCAGTTCCTTGGGGTTGAAAACCGTTGGCGTGTAATCCCCCGGCCCGATCACAAATCGGGTGAACGGCAGGATGCAATCGTGCTGCGGCGGCAGAGTGCGGTGGTAACGCAATATGTGATACTCGTGGCCGCGGATGGATTCGCGGGTCAATTCATTGGGCCAGGTGCGTTCGCGGCCAACCGGTTTGTTGGCGCCGTGAAAATCCAACATCAGTTTTCGTGCGTCGGCATCGCGCAGCGAGTCTTCATACCACTGGACCCACCGTGGATTGGCCTGCGGCTCGAAATCAATCTTCACCCCGGCCACGCCCGCCTCGACGGCATGGTCCAGAAAGGCGGTGCGGGTCGCGGGGGTGGCGACGTCGCTGCTGTTGACCCAGGCCCAGATTTTTACGCCGTTGGTTTTGGAATAATCGCAAACCTCGCGCAGGCAGGCCCAGGCGTCCAGGCCATTCTCCTTCCACCCTTTCCAGCCCTCGTCAACCAGGTAATACTCAAAACCCAATTGTTTGGTCCAATCCACCCACTGATGCTGCTCGGAGTAAACCGGCCCGCCGCTTGACCACCATTGCCACGAGGAGCGACCGGGCTGAATCCAATCCGCCTTGGCCAGTTCCGGCGGAGCGGCCGGGCAAAGATTGCGGATGAGATCGCTGTTCACCAGCGCGTTGAGATCGCGTGCCAGCAAGGTGACGCGCCACGGCTGAACCACGGCATTGCCATCCGTCCAGCCACTTTGGCTGGCATGAAAAAACGCGCCCAGCGAGTGGTCGGGAGCGATCTGCACTCCCAGATCGCTGTAATTCAGAAGATTCGCCTCCGTGACCAGCGCGTATCCGCCGCCCGGCAGAGTGAAGGTAATCGGCAATGGAATTTTTTTGCCCGCCGGCAAATCCTCCAGCCGGCTGCTCTGGAAAAGCCCCTCGTAACTGCCAAAATCGGTCTGATACCACGCCAGCGGATTGCTGGACAGCTTCCATTCCGCGGACTCTCCGTTGATTTTCCGCCCCGGCTTCGCCGCCAGCCGCGCGCGCAACGCCACGCCGTCGTTGTAGGCGCGCGCGTCCAGTTCGTAGGTTTCACCGGCGGCGTTGCGGACGGACACCGTGATTTCGCGGCAGTTGTTGTTTGCCTCCGAGTGACCGCCAAACATGGCGTAGGACTCACGAATCTTGCGCGAGGAAGTTTTGCCCAGCTTGACATCCGCGCCCAAATCAACATCGTCCGCGATGATGCCAAAGCGCGATTTGGCCACCACTTCACGTCCGTCAAACGCGACGGCGTAACTTAACCCACCCGCATCCGTCAAGGTGATGACGGCTTTGCCATCCGGCGAACTAACCTTGATTTCCGCCGCCTGAACCGCGGCGCAAAGCACACTGATTATCGCAATAATCGAAAGACCTTTTTTCATGGGAAGCCCAGGATATGTGAATTGGAACAGGTTGTAAACAGGATACAAGATTGCCCGCGCTTAATCCCGTTCCCAACAATTTTGCTCTGGCCGGCAGCCGGGTAAAAGCGCATGATCTCATCCCATGATGACCCGATGGCAACTCCTGTTTGGCGTCGCACTGTGCGCCGCCGTTTTCGCTTCCGCGCAAGCCGCCGATCCGGTACTGGGCAAATCACCGCGCTATTGCAATCCGCTCCCGATGGTCAGCGACCCCGGAGCGTCCGCGTCCGGCGACGTCACCGTGATCCGCGACAATGGCAAATACTACATGTATTGCACCGGCGGCGGCGCGTGGATTTCCGACGACCTCCTCAACTGGACATTCCAGCGCGTGACCAACGTCCCGGTCGCGCCGCACGTCGTGAAATTCAACGGCGCATTTTACATGGGCGGCAACGACGGCCCGCTCTTCAAGGCCGACAACCCGCTCGGCCCTTTCACCAACATCGGGGATTGGAAGAATACTCCTGATGTCGCCGGCGGTTGGAACGGCGCTTTCGACATAGACATCTTCGTTGACGACGACAACAAGCCCTATCTCTATTATCCCGGCCGCGGCGTCAGCGGCATCTTTGTCGCGCCGCTCGACCCAAATGACCTGGGCAAATTTGCCGGCCCGCCGCAACACCTTTTCGGCTTCAACAGCGATCACGTCTGGGAGCGCTACGGCGAGATGAACGAATACACCGACGTGGCTTGGATTGAAGGACCGTGGCTGCAAAAGCACAACGGCACTTACTACCTCGAATACTCCGCGTCCGGCACGCAGTGGAAGACTTATGCCGAAGGCTATTACACCGCCAAAAGTCCGATGGGACCGTTCACCTACGCCCCCAATAACCCGCTCCTCCGCAAAACCGACGGCCTCGTCACCGGAACCGGCCACGGCAGCATCGTCGAAGGCCCTGGCGGGATTCTCTGGCAGTTTTACACCATCGTGCTCAACAATCCACCGGGTGGACGGCGCATCGGCATGGACCCAATTGCCTTCGACAAGGACGGTAACCTGTCCGTCCGCGTCACCGACACGCCGCAGTGGGCGCCGGGCGTCGTCGCCGATCCCGCCAGGGACGGTGACTCCGGCTCCATACCGGTCTCCATCAACAAAGTCCGGGCGATGAACACGCTTTCGCGTTTTTCCTCGCAGCAACCCGGCCGCGACGCCGCCTATGCCGTTGACAACTCCAGCGGCACATGGTGGGAGCCGAGTCCCGACGACGCGCGGCCGACACTGACTTTGGACCTGGGGCCGGCGACCCGGTTTGACGTCGTGCAACTGTTCACAATAGATTCGGCGCGGCTGCTGTTCACGGGCGGCGGCCGCCTCGGCAACCGGGGCGGAACCGCCGCGGCCGCCACAAACACACCACCCGCCGCGCCCAGTTCATCCGCGTTGCCGCCAACCAAAGCCTATCAATACAAAATTGATATCTCCACCGACGGCGACAACTTCACGACCGTGCTGGATCAAACCGCGAACAACATCGTCCGCAACACCCTCTTCGCGGAAATCCCGCCGGCCAAATGCCGGTTCGTACGGCTGACGATGCTCAACTGGCCGCGCGCGACGCCCCTTGGGATCATTGAGTTTACGGTTTTCGGCAAGCCCGCGGGCTCGCTGCCGGCGGCGCAGCCGATTCCCCCGGCGCGCTAAGAATCATTCAGTGGGTGATCTTGAGGGTCATTTCTTTTTGGTTGCGCGAAATGCCGACCGTGGCGCTTTGCCCGGCGGACAACGTCCGCGCCCGCGCGGCCAATGTTGTTGCGTCGTTCACGGCGGCTCCATTCCAAAACAAAATCACATCGCCTTTTTGCAAACCGCCTTTTGCCAAAGTCGATTCCGGCGAGACTTCGCGCACCAGCACCGCGCGCCGGCCGACGCCGAACGCCGACATCTCGCCTTCATCCACGATGTTGCGAATGCTCGCGCCCAGCCAGTCGCGCGGCGGGTTGTCGCTCGCGGCATGGGTGACATCCGCAGCCTGCGGCACGGGCAAGGCCGGCGTGCGCGCGATGGCTTTCAATTCTGGCTTCTGCACGCCGAATTGGTCCATCGGAAAATTGACAAAGCCCAACTTCAGCGCGGGGGAATTCTCTCCGACGCGATAATCGCCTTTGGCAGCGTCCACGAAATCCGCATCCGCCACGATGGAGTGCGCGTCGCGTCCGCTTTGTTCTTGCAATGCGGTTGCCGGCGAAGGTTCCGTGCCGGCTTTTTCCACGAGATTGTAATCCATGTCCTCGCCCCACGGCGGGGCGTGCATTCGCGCGGGACGATAGTTGAGCCACACAATGTTGTGCCGGAAAATGTCGCCGCTGCCGGCAAACCACACATGCGGATCAAATCCCGAACCGACCAGGATGTTGTTTTCGACGACGCGGCGAAACCCTTCGCGATTCTTGATCCCGCCGCGCAGGCACAAATTGTTGGTGATGATGTAATTCGACGAGCCGTCGTCGAGGTCAATGTCCCAGCCGTGATCGCAACGCCACCGGTTGTCGCGCAAAATGTCCGGCTTCACGGCGTCGAGCAGCGGCAGCTCCGGCGCCTGCCTGACCCACCTGTTGACTTCGCCGATGTCCGGCAGCCAGAAACGGTCGCGTCCCCAGGAATTGAACGAGCCGTGATCGCCGGTTTCCTTCACCGTGTCGAAAATGTCGCAAAACTCGATGACGTGCCCCCCCCCAGCAGCCGTCGCCGATGTTGATGCCCGCCCGCGGCACATCGTAAATCGAGCAGTGGCGGACCGTGATGCCTTGCGCCAGATCAATTTCAATGGGCGCGGTTTGTTTTTCCACCCGGCCCGTTTCGTGAATGAGGCAATCCTCCACCAGGCAGTCCGCGGGATAATTGTCCGTCTTCGGCCCGGGCGCGCGGTCAATGTCCTCCAGGCGGTTGCGCTGGTAGTAATTGAACAGCGGGCTGCGCGCCGCCTTGGGGTCGCCGACAAAGCAGATTCCGTTCGCGCCAGCCTTGTCAATGTGACAGCCGCGGATCGTGACGCGCCGGTTGTAATTGTTGACAAAAATCGCATTGCCGCCGAGCTGGTCAAGCACGGCGTCCTCCAGCGCGCAATCCTCCGCGCCGTTGAAAAAGACCGCCCCGCCGCGATAAATCGCCCAATCCGACCGCGCCAGCGGCTCGCGCGTGTCCATCACCGTCCGCGCCGCCTGCCGGAACGCCAGGCCCTTCAATGTAATAAAGCGCGCCGGATTTGTTTCATCGCCGCGAAACTCGACCAGATTGCGCAGCCGCGTCGTTTCGATGACGGCTCCTGCCAGATCGAGTCCCGCCGGAGGATAAAAATAGAGCGTGTGCGTTTTGTGGTTCAAAAACCATTCGCCCGGCGCGTCTAGCTCCTCGAAAATGTTTTCGACAAACTGAATCCCTGGATTCGGGCCGCCGCCCCGATTGTTTTGCCAGCCGCCCTCAAGCTGCGCTTCGCCGTTCGCGTTTTTGCCGGTGATGCGCCAGGTGAAATCACCCCACAAGGCCGGATGCATCGCGTGAAAATATCCCCCGGCGGGATCAGCCCACCGCGCCGAGCGGTTCGAAATCACGTTTGCGGCAAAGCCGTCGAAATACTGGGCGTGCGGGTCGAAATTGGGATAGCGGGCCAAAATCTGACGCTGGCCGTTCACGAAAATTTCCTCCGTCTGCAAATCGTCCGGAACCTGGGTTTGAAAAATCCCGTTCATCCAAGGCGTCCACGCCAGGTTCGCCAGCTTCATGCCGCCGCTGATTACCGGCTTTTCGCTCCGGTAATTTTGAAAAACCACCGGCGCGGCTTTCGTGCCGGAGTCCTCCGCGGTAAACACGAGCGGCTCCGCCAAGTAATACGTTCCTCCCCGCAGGAACACCCCGCCCCTCTGCCGCCGCGCCGCCTGCTGCGCGCGTTGCAACGTGGCAAACGGCTCTTCGAGCGTTCCCGGATTCTGGTCGTTGCCGGCGGGGGAAACGAAATACGGCTGCCCGAATGAGAGGCACGCGGAGGAAACCACCGCGGCACCAGTCAAGGCGATTTTCAATCTCATCAATTTTCCCATCGGGGCGAAAATCCCCGCGCACGATTCCGGCTTCATCGCTTCATGGTAAGCGACCACCGTTCCCGTGACAACTGGAATTGAGATTTGACCTGGTAGCGCCGTATTATCTCTTTAATCGGCGTTCGGAAGGCGGGCTTGATGTCGAAAATATACGACTATGATAACCGTTTCATGTGAAGTGACGAAGGCGGACGTTCTTGCGTTGGCTTGCCATTGGTATGCCAAGTCCCCCACGGTCCGACGCCAATTACGAACCAGTCAAGTAATAACCTCTCTCCTTTCTGGAGCCGTAGTTTTTTTGATGATTTAAAAAACCAGCGGAATTGCCCCAGGCGTGGTGATGTTCTTTTTGATTGGCGTTGCTTCCGCCGCCATGCTCCCGAGTTACTATCGGTCCCGTATGAGCCGGACAGCCGAAAAGATGTTCGCTGAATCGTCTTATCAAAAGGCACTTGGCAAATATACGCTTGCTTTTACTGACCAGGGTATTGCCTCCTGCACTCCAACTGGAAAAAGCAACATCGCATGGAATGCGGTGGATCATGTTTCGATCACCCCTGATTACCTCTTTATTTTTCTCGCTGGCCCGCAAGGATTCATCATTCCAAGGGCGCAGGTTCAGGAATCCACGATTGCGGAAGTGAAGGCGTATGTTGAAGCCCACATTTCGATCCAAACAACAGCCTCAGTTTAAATGTGAGCGTCGAATTGGAGGCGTGGCCCATGAATGGTGATGGAAATCATTGCACCGCCTCTCTCTCCCAATGCAGACAGATGTCGCGTTCCATCTTTCCTCTGTGGACAGGCATTAGAGTATTAAACAAGGTTAAGGGCGACAGGGGGGCGGGCTGCCGCCCGGCACCCTCGCCGCCCCTTCACCTCCGCTCGTGCCAGCATTTCGGCTTCCTTGATGAACAGCCGCCTGTCCCGTTCTTCCCAGCGCAGCACTTTCAGCGTCACTTGCTGCATTTCCGGCAGCTTGTGGAACTCGACGGGAAGCACCGCTCAGTCCTGTTCTCGAAAGCGGCGCTGTAGCCTGCTCCTTACACGCATTGTTTTCGAATAGACCGCCAGCTTTTGAAATCCACAACAGGCGAGGTATCTGACGAGGGTAGCGCAAACTTCCAAGTCTGCCGTATCGCGGGTTTCCAAACCCGATGGCCGCAAGGCAGCCAAGCCGACTTGGAAGTCGGCGGTACAGCAGGTTTGGAAACCTGCGCTACGCAGAATAGGCGGTTCCGTCCCCCATCAGCGCAAAAAAATGCGCGCAAGGAGCAGGCTCTCGCGCCGCGCTCCAAAATCTGTCAGCGGCACGGGAGCACGCCCTAAACACGAAGCGGCGTTGCGCAGCCATTTCGTCATTGAGTCATTTGGGAATTCTTTCGTCATTGGAGCTTAGACATTCGTCATTTTCCACCGGCGGATTGTGGTTTGGCCCGTTGACTGCGCCGGCTTATGTCCAAAAACTGAGAAACGCCCGGTCGTTCATGCACCCCGCGTTTGAGTTCGACAATGCCCGCCGTTCAATTATGCTTTGACCTCCGGGAATTTGAATCAAGACATTGCCGGAGCCGCTTTTGCGGGCGCAGATCAGCTCTTGGACATACCCGGCTCGGCTGGGTTCCACCACCCAAGGGACGAAGGCCGTTCCCTCACTTCAACTCCTCCGGTATTGGCATAGCAACCTCTCATATTCGGCGTGCGAACCAATCCAAAACCAATACACGGTATCCCCAATCATGTGGGCAAGCACGCGGTAATTGTCATCGACGCGCGCACTCCATACCTGACCGACCTTTTTGAAGTGAAGCGATGGTTGGCGGGGGTTCTGCCGCCAATGTTGGCAGGCCTTGCGCGCCCGACGCTGAACCTCCGCTGGCAAAGCAGCGAAGGTTTGGCGAAATCTAGCAGTTGTCGCAGATTTCATCCGTCGGCCGTGTATTTCCCTTGGCGACGTCTTCTTCGACCTCCCGCAAGAGGGAGTCGAATGCGCCTGACACGGAATCCAATGCGATCTGCCGATCCCATATGCGGTTTCGCTCGGCGGCGAGCCAATTCTCCAACTCGACAAACTCCCGGGTAGAGAGTTTGGCGATGGCTTGTTCGATCTCGGCAACAGAACTCATCGGTCAAACCTGCCGCCATTCCGGGCTCAAACGCAAGCTAAAAACATGGACGCGACGGAGGGCGCGTTCGTCCACGGCGCGTTTGAGTTCGACAATTCCCACCGTTTAATTATGCTTTGACCTCCGGGAATAATGGCCGACGCATCCGCATCCGCCTTCGCCAAGGCTGCGGCGGATTGTCGGCAAGCGGTGGTACGACGGTTTTACCGCAGGCGAGAATTCGGTAGCCGGAGTGGCGAAATGGCAGACGCACAGGACTTAAAAATCCACTTTTGGCCCTTTCAGGCCGTTTCGCATCATCGCTTGCCACGCACGTTAATTCATTATTATTCAACGCTTTACGAATTTATATTAGCGCTTTCCTCGTGTTTTTAAGGGCGAGGTTCCAACGATGAAACTAGCACAAAATCTAGCACAGCAAAACCGTTGAAGGCACCTGACTCGAAATTGACAATCGCATTTTTCAGGAGTCGTCCCACGTCATCCCGGCCTTGATTATCAAGGCTTTGCAGCGGTTCGTATCATCCTGAATCATCACGAATTCGCTCGAAAAACACCAAACAGTATCAGATTGCAGTATCAGATTTATCCGACATCATGAGGCTTTCCCCGCTTCGCGTTTCCGTGCTGTCGTCCGGCTTTGGCGCACTGCCTGAAAAAGCGACGACTTGACAATTGCGCACGGCATTCCACATCATGGCGCCATTATGGAATTCAAAATTGGAGATTTGGTTCAGCTAAAATCCGGCGGACCAACAATGACCATCACGTCCAAGGACAATTACGACGCGCGTGGCGAGGAGAAAGTGTCTTGCACATGGTACGTCGAGGGTGAGCGCAATAAGGAATCATTTGACCCGGCGACACTCAAGGCAGCAGGGCCGGTCGATTAGCGTAAACCTGCAAAACTTGCATGAAAGAGCAAATCAAGGAGTTCTACCGCGAACTTGATTTGGAGTCGGGTGCGGACCTAGCCTCAGTGCGTCAATCGTATCGCCAGTTGGTCAAAGTTTGGCATCCCGACCGTTTTGGCCACGATCAGAAACTTCAAACTTTCGCCAATGATAAGCTCAAAAGGATTAATTTCGCCTATGAAGGACTCGTCGCCTTCTTTCAGAATGGGGGAGTAGGCCCATTTTCGCCGCCGCCCAAGACCGAAGCTCCTCCGAAAGCAACCCAAGCCACACCCGGATCGGACTGGCTTGAGGAAATCCTCAAGACGCCCTCCAAGACCTCTCGCCCCAAGGCTCATCAAGCTGCACCCGGATCAAATGTTTACCAAGCTGGATTAAAGCGTTACCAAGCCAAGGATTACAAGGGAGCACTCGGTCTGTTCCTACAGGCTGCGGAAATTGGAAACGCAAATGCGCAGTACGGTCTCGGCTATATTTACTATCGACATCGCAGGTTTTTTCCATTGATTGGTGCGAGCAAGCACTTTGCTGAGATATTGCGATGGTGGACCAAAGCCGCAGAGCAAGGCCATACAGACGCTCAGTACATGGTCGGTATATTTCACCAAATTGGCTGGGCCACGCCATTCGATGAAACCGAAGCTCGAAAATGGTTCCAACGCGCCGCTGCGAATGGGCATTTACGTGCAAAAGAACGCCTCAGTAAATTGGGAATCTTCAATAAGATTAATGCCATCCCATTGGTCAGATTATTTGTGGGAGACACTGTTCCCGCACCACCGCGAATGACATAGACTATTGGATTGAAGGCACAACCCATTATGAGCCTATTCCGAATATTGAAAGGCGCGCTGGGCATTCCGCACTACTCGAGCATCGAGGAGTGCAAGCGGGAGGCGAATGCTGGCAAGGCGCAGGCCCAGTTCATCCTAGGTGGCTTCTATGAGCGCGGCCAGTTTGGGTTGCCGAAGGATTACACCGAATCCGGGAAATGGTACCGCAAAGCCGCTGAACAAGACCACCACGCCGCGCAACTTTACCTGGGGGTTTACCTCGCCCAAGGCCAAGGGGTGGAACAGGACGTGGTGGAAGGATTGCAGTGGATTCTGTTGGCAAAGCGCGGAGGAGCATTGGACCGTCAGGCGGCGAACGCAACACAAGTCCAACTTGAGGCTTTAATGACAAATCAACAGATTGCCCAAGCTCGCGCGATGGCGTTAGTATTTACTGCGGAGCGCGGCGAGTAAGCTCGAATTTATGCAAACCGGACTGGTAACAATCGATGCTCGGATGGATTTGTTTCTTTGATTTTTACAATCGCACTACTCGCCTTTTGGAATGTGGCAGGCCGATGCCAATAGTTTCCCAAATACTTCCAAGTAGCCATCTTGCGGGTCATCTGGATTCTTGAACCTCTTTTCAGTGTAGTCCTTTGCTTCTCCAATGACTGCATTTCCGCGTTCTTTCCGAACCATCGGCAGGTGCTCCTCGAACCTCTTTTCGATCTCCTCCTCGAGTTCGCTTATGGCTTCGATGCAATCCCTACGGGCCTTAGCATTCTGGAGTGGTAGGGCTTCGTACGCCATTTTCCACATCACAACTTTATTTTCTGTCGTCATCAGCTGAGCATATCCACTTTTTCCCGCGTAATCAAGCACGCTATTTAGAGGCTCCACACCTCGAATATTCGGGACAGTTATTAGAGTATTAAACAAGGTTAAGGGCGACGGGGGGCCGGGCTCCGCCCGGCTCCCCCGCCGCCCCGTTACCCTGTCGTTTAGGCCACCATTTGTGCCTCTTTAATGACCAGCCGTTTGTCCCGTTCTTCCCAGCGCAGCACTTTCAGCGTCACTTGCTGCATTTCCGGCAGCTTGTGAAACTCAATGACGTTGTCGCCATCCAACTTCACCTTGCCGTCTTTCAGGTCCGGGTATTCCTCGTACACCGCCATGCCAGGTTGCAAGGCCAGTTCGTGCCGGATGCAGACGACTTTGCCAGAGCCATCTTTCCGGTTGAACGCCTTTGCCGTACTGGACATGACCACTCCACGAACAAACAGACCATTCAGTTTGTCGTTTTGAGCAGGTTGTTTTGCATTATCAGCCATGATGTTATTCCTTCTTTTCTTGATACTATTATTTCTCCGCTGCCTTTATACCGACCATCCAGCGCAGCAGATAAAACTAGATGATCGAAAATGTCCCGATACGGGACACTAAATTGCATTGTTCGCGCCATGCCGTGCAGGCGAATCACTCCCATGCACTCCCATCGCCGGAAGCGTTCTTCCATCGTGTACGAGGCTCGTGGTTCCTTGGGCTTGGAATCGTCCACGTCAGGCGTTGGCAGGGGTTTCGGATTAGTCGAGGGCTTGAGAAACCCTTTGGTTGTTTGAAACACTCGCAACCGCTTTTTCTTTTTCACCCATTCTGGCAAATCATCCGGCTTGGTGACGTATTTCAACAGGTAATGAAAATCCTTGTTGGTGATGCGTTGGATTTTGACCCAGCCCAAGCCCCACAACTCCGCCAGCAGTTCCTTGGGCAGAAAACGGCGTGTCAGGAAAATGGCGTGATAATGCACCCAACCGCTCTCGTGGAATTCGACCTTGATGCAATAGGGCGCATCTACGGTGTAAACCTTGCCTTCATGCTCGACTCCGTGCCTGAGTTGAAAGAAAACTTTGCGTAGCCGCTTCCGGCTGTCCTCAAAAGCAGCTTCCTCGTTCGCATAAAGTTTTGGGTCCAGAGTGAATGTAAAAAACAGCTTGCCGCCTACATCGGGCAGGCGATCCCAAATCCGCGCCAGCACCTTGTAAATGCCGACCGGGTGAAACCATGAAGCCGGAACGAATTCCTTGATGGTGTGTTCATAAAGAGGCGCAACGCCAGTTGGTTGCACATTCGACCGCAGAACCGGCGAACTGGATTGCTCGTGTTCTGACTTGGCGGTTGTCACTGGACCTCCCATCGTTGGCGGGCTGGAACCTTGTGAACCTGGGCGAAGTCGCCAGCAGCCGCCCGGCGCGTGAATTCGTCGATTGCTTCCTGGGTGAGATATTGCCGTCCGGCGATGTTGACAGTTTTGAGCCAGCCCTTCTTGCGCCATCGCCACGCAGTGCAGGCCGTAACGCCGGTGTTCGTCAGCCATTGCTGCAAGCTGACAATCGCCCGGCCCGACCCAAGAGCTAATTTTGCAAATCTGTTTGATTCCATGCCGCCATTTTTAGCAAATGACGGCTTCCGTGTAATCCGACGAGGCGACGGCTCGACTTGTCGGAATTAGATGGCACGCTTCTTGCGGCCAGGACTCCCAAGCTTTAGCTCAATCCGCTGGCAGATTTTTTCCATGCGCTTATTATCACCCACGACTTGCTCAGGAAGGCCGAGTTGCAGAAGAAAATCCCGAAGTTCCCGCACGCTTTTGAGCTTCTCAACTTCTCTACGGTGGAGGAGTAGCCTTTGATAAATCGGTGTTGCTGTAGTGGCCCCAGCCAATAACGGTTTGACAGTCATCCCCGGTTTGGCGATTCCGTCCGCAAAACCTCTGAAAAAATCAGCGGCCTCCACACGACTCGTTTGGGCCAGTGCTGTCTTAAATGATTCCATCATTGTTGCCTCAATGCGCATTATCTCGGATGCAAGCTCAAGTACTGACAGGGCAGCAAACTCCATTGCTTTCAAGGCACTTTGAACAGACGGCACTCCCTTATTTTTCTGCATCCATTCAACAAAACGTTGACCCTCTTTAAGGGCCTCTGGATTGTCGGGCGTCAAATCGCCGATTGCGTACACATTCGCGCATATCTGACCCAAGCATCGTCCGACCTCCTTTGGTGTCAATTGCTTCGGCTTACGCATCTGAATCATTGGCATTCCCTGCTGGATTAACTCTCCCAGAACTTTAAGTACCCACTTCGGCTCATTTTCGAGGTCTATGCCCGCATTGACATCGGCTGAAAAGTCTGCCGAGTCAAATACTCGCTCGTACCAGCTACGCTCTTTGCTCTTTTTTGCCACGTCAATCCTTTACGCTTATGCAGCCATCGGCACCAAGCCAGGCCCGAAATTCATGCGCTCGCCCATTGCCTTGCGATGTTCATTGGCCAGGTGGCCGTAAACCCTGCCGATCAATACGCCGCCGTCCAGATGGCCTACCCAGGCCGCAATCGTCATGAAGTCCACCCCGGACATGACGGCCATACTGATAAAATGATGGCGGCAGTCGTGGAAGTGGAAGCCGGGCATTTTGGCGTGACGCCGCACCAGCTTTAGGGACTCTTGAAAACTTCTCGCACCCAAGTCCTTCTGCCCGCGTTGAGGCGAAGGAAACAGCCAATCCGAATCAGGAGCACGCCGCTTGCACATGTCGAGAAGATGCGATTTCAGTTTGGCGTTGAAGTCCACCACCCGCGCCGTTCGATTCTTTGTGTCGCCCGACGATCCAATGGTCAGTTGTTCCCGTTCAAAATTTGCATCCGGCCAGCGCAAGCCCAACGCCTCATTGCGACGCGCCCCGCAAAAAGCCAGCAGCTTGATGTAATCGACGAATTCTTGGGCATTCTTGCTTACGGGCACGACCTCGCCCAATTTATTGACTCGTGTTTCAAACGCCGCTTTGCATAGCCGTTCCAATTCCGCCGAGGCGAAAAGCGGACGCTTGACCACGGTGGTTTTCATTGGCCGCAAGCCTTCCGTTGGCAATCGCTGGATAATGCCATCGTCCACGGCACGCTTGAGGACGTTCCGCAGCGAGATAATGTCCAAATTCGCCGTCCGCGGTGACATGCCCGCTTTCATCCGCTTTTCAATGAATCGGTTTACGTGCATCCGTTTGATTTGATCGAGGCGCAGCCCGCCCAAGTGTTCCGTCCACTTCGCCAGGACAGACCGTTCCTTGTCCACCGTGCCCGGTTTCTTGGTTCCCTGTCCGCTCGAAATGAAATCCAGATACCGCGCCGCGTATTCGCCGAACTTTGGCGTGCGGCCCACCGAAGGCATATCGTTGTCGGAACGCTGCGTTTGAAGGCGTTTCAATTCCCCAATGGCTTGCGCCGCCGTCGGCACCGGCACCCCGTCCTTATCGGCCAGCGGCACCCGGCGCACCTTTTTTTCCCCGGTGATGGGGTTTTCAACGGTCAGTTGCGCGTAATATCGCCCATTGCGTTCCCAAAGTCCTCGCACGGGTTGCTTGCGCCCGTCCAAAACTTTTGAGAACATGGCCTCATGCGTTTGACGCCCGACATTATGGTCTGTGCTAGTTGTGCTAGTCGCTGTGCTAGTTTTTGCGATTGCTTGTGCTTTCATGCCATCACTCTAGCACAACCACTAGCACAGGCGTCAAGCGCGAACCTTGAAATAGTTGTAAGTAATTGCAAATCAACAGTTGCCGGAGTGGCGAAATGGCAGACGCACAGGACTTAAAATCCTGGGTCCGTAACAGGACGTGCGGGTTCGAGTCCCGCCTCCGGCACCATCCTCTTACATGCGGCGCAGCATCAGGCCGTCGTTGAGGTTGAAGATGGCTGACGTGCGGCGCCATCAGGCAAACCGTCTGCCTCCGCCCAGTTCCAGGAACTTTTCCTCCCCCGTCGCATCGAACTGCAATAGCGCCGCCCCCGCCTGGAACCCTTGCGTCCACTCCGTCCAGCCGCGCACCGTGTAACGTCCGCGCACGGTAAAAACCGGCGAGCCTTTTGCGGCGTCGCGGCACGCCTCGATGGAGCGGATTTTGGGGCCGGCCAATTCCCAGAGACGGCGGATTCTGCCCGTCAAATCAGAGGGCCGGATATGCAGGTTGATCTTCATGGTCTTTGCGGAGCGGATCTCAATTATTTGGCAAGCCCCGTTGGCGAAGTCATACGTTAAGGATTTCGGACTTGTCGATTGAGAATTCAAGAATCTCGTTGCCGATTGGAGCGGCAGCGACTACTTTAACGATGCCATGATTTCCGCCAGACAGACCGCTTCGGATGCGCCCGCGCCCGCGACTTATCGCGTCGGCGACGAACATCTCATCAAAGTGACATCCGCCGCGGCGCAAAAGGTGGCGTCGCTCCTGCAACGGCAGGGGCGGCCCAACGGCGTCTTGCGCGTGGCGGTCGTCGGGGGCGGCTGTTCCGGGCTGCAATACGAGATGGATTTGCAGGACCAGCCGGCCAGCCGCGACATCCTGGTGGAGAGCGGCGGCGTGCGGGTGGTGGTGGACCCCAAAAGCGCGCTCTACATCGCCGGCAGTGAACTGGATTATGTGGATGCGTTGCTGGCCGGCGGATTCAAAATCAAGAACCCCAACGCGGCCAGCAGTTGCTCTTGCGGCGAAAGTTTCAGCACCTGACCGCTCCGCCCGGCGCATGGATCATTTACAATCGTATTGACAATGAGGGCGCCCCGACTCGCATCCGGCCTGGCCGCCGCCGCGGCGCTCCTGGCCATTCCGCCCCTTTGGGCGCAGCCCTCCTGGCAGGAGGAATTCGCCAAAATGCCGCTGACGGAGAGAGCGCCGGAATTGGACCGGCATAATTGCGTCCGCGTCATGCTCAATTCCTTCCGGCGCAACCCGGCGACGCAGGCGCTGATCTTCATGCCCGGGGCAACCGATGAGTTTTACTTTTTCCGCCGGGCGCGCGCGACGCTGACCGGCGCGGCCCCCACGCTGCTGGACGCGGTTTCGGCCCTGACCAACCAGACGCATATCGTGGCCACCTTCCAGCCGCCGTTCCTGCTCCTGCACACCGCGGAAGACCCGCTGGAGCCACTGGCGGTCGTGGAAGACCAGCGGACGGCGGACCGGATTCGGAAAAGGAATTTCGAAAGGCACGCCGTGTTCAACGACCGGGACTGGGATTTTGTGCAGCCGATCCTCTCGTTCGATCTGGACACCCGGATGTCGCCGGGCCTCCACGCCGCCGCATCCAACCACTTTTTCCGGCACAGCCTGGCTGAATTCGATTTGACAGGTTGGGACGGCCTGCGGGCGGTGGCGCTGGCGGGCAAAACCAGGTTCACAGTCAAGAAGGGGCGCATCGTCTTTGAAGGGGACCTCCGCTACCTGGCCAGGCCGGCGGATTTGACGCCCGACTTCCTCCTGAACTCCGGCGCCGACGGACGGTAGCCGCGCCTGTCAATTGGCCGCCAGACGCATTGCTGCGAAGTAATCCTTGCCCGCCTCCACCGAAATGGGGTTCTTCCCCTTTGCATCGCCGGATTCGAGCAGCTCGGGCGGTATCTCCCGCAGGAACGGCGAGGGATGGCACGGCTGGGCCTGGCCGTATTTCTGGCGCGTCGCGCAATGGCTCAGGGTGAGCGTTTCCATCGCGCGGGTCAGGGCGACGTAGAAGAGCCGCCTCTCCTCGTCCATCGTGCCCTCGACTTTGGAGCGGCTGTGGGGAAAGAGGCCATCCTCCAGGCCGACGATATAGACATGGGGAAATTCCAGGCCTTTGCAACTGTGGACGGTGATGAGCGTGACGGCGTCGCCCGTGTTCTCCTTCTCCTCCTGGCGGTCGGAATCCAGGCTCAAATCGTCCAGGAAATCCTGCAATTGGCGCTCGGGCGCGCCGCCGGGGCCGGGGAGGGTGGCGATCAAGTCGCGCAGGTTTTGGATGCGGCTGTCCGCGGCGTCAGGATTCTTCTCGCCGCGCCGCGCGTCGGCTTCGTAACCGATTTCCGCCAGAAAACCAGCCGCCCACGCCGACAGTGATACCATCTGGCCGCCCTGCAAGTTCTGGTGATGGCGCTCGATCAAGGCGATGAAGTCCGCCAGCGCGGCCCGCGTGCGCGGAACGAATTCGGCCTGCACGTCCGTGTGGCGCATGGCGGAAAAGACCGGGCAATTGCGCTGCTGGCTGGCGGCCAGCAACCGTTCCATCGTCACCTCGCTCAACCCGCGCGGCGGCACGTTGGCCACGCGCAGCAGGCTGATGTCGTCGTTGGGGTTGACGAACAGCTTCAAATAAGCCAGGAAATCCTTGATCTCGCGCCGGTCAAAATAGCTCTGGCCGCCCACGACGTGGTAGCGGATGCCAGCCTGGCGGAGGGCGGTTTCCAGCGGGCGCGACTGCTGGTTGGTGCGGAACAGGATGGCCTGCTGGCGCCAGGCCGCGCGGCGCGAGAGCCGGGCGAATTCAATTTGCTCGGCGGTGCGGCGCGCCTCTTCCTCGTCGGCCCCAAAGGCGTGCAGGGTGATTTTCGCGCCCTCCCCCTTTTGGGACCAGAGATGCTTGCCGCGGCGGCTGGCATTATTCTTAATGACAGCATTGGCAGCGGACAGGATGGTGTTGGTCGAGCGGTAATTCTGCTCCAGCTTGACCACCTTGACGCCGGGAAAATGTTTTTCCAGGTCCAGGAGGTTGGCCGTTTCCGCCCCGCGCCACCCGTAAATGCTTTGATCGTCGTCCCCCACAACGCACAGGTTGCGGTGGGCCGAGGCCAGATGGTGGACGAGTTGAAACTGCGCGGCGTTGGTGTCCTGGTATTCATCGACCATGATGTATTTATACTTGTCCCGGCAGGCCGCCAGGACGCCGGCATGCTCCCGGAATAGTTGCAGCGTAAGGAGGATCAGGTCGTCGAAATCGACGGCGTTGCAGGCGCGCAGGGCGGTTTGATAGCGGGACTGAACGTGCCGCGCCAGGGCCGCGGTGTTGGGGTCGTTAAACACGGAGGCGCGCCCTCCGCCGTTGCGAAAGCGGCTCAGGAGCGACAGGACGGCGTAAGGATCGGCCTTGGGACCGCCGCCGGAAATGTGGCTGAGGATTTTCTTGATCGCGCTCAACTGCTCCGACTCGCTGTAAATGACGAAATTGCGTTTGTAGCCCAGGCGTTCGATGTGCTGGCGCAGGATGCGCACGCAAAGGGAGTGGAACGTGCAGATCGTCGGCCGCGGCGCCTTGTCCCCGGCGGAGGAGGCGCGGACGCGGCCCAGAAGCTGCGTGACGCGCTCCTGCATCTCTCGCGCCGCCTTGTTGGTAAAGGTCACCGCCAGGATGTTGGCGGGCGGGACGCCCTTCTCGACCAGTCGGGCCACGCGAAAGGTAATAACGCGGGTCTTGCCCGTGCCGGCTCCGGCCAGGATCAAGAGGGGACCTTCGGAGGTCTCGACCGCCTGGCGCTGCGCCGGGTTCAAGGAGGCTAAATTGAGCATCAGCGTCGGCGAGTGTAGAGAGCCTCGGCGGGAACGCAAGACGGGAGCGGCGCCGAGGCTGGCGTGGGGTGAGATTCACCCAAGATTCAGAGTGGACGCTCTCACCTTGGCGGGGTTACGATGGCCGTGATGAAACCTCTGGAACAAACCCGGTCGCTTTCGTTGCGGCTTGGCTGCTGCGGCAGCCGGCCTTCCTCGTCCACGGATCGCGTCGGGGTGGAGGACCTGGAGGTTCTGGCGCGGATAGGGTTCGACTACATTGAGCTGTCGCTGGCGGATGTGGCGGCGCTGCCGCCGCCCGCGTTCCGGAGCCTCAAGCAGCACCTGCGCGGGGGCGGAATTCCATGCGAGGCGTGCAATCATTTCTTCCCGGAGTGTGTGCGGTTGACCGGGAGCGGGGCGCGCCTGGCGGCGGCGCTGGAGTACGCTGTGGCGGCGATGGAACGCGCCGCCAGCCTGGGGGTGCGCATCATTGTTTTTGGCAGTTCCGGGGCGAGGAACGTTCCGCCGGGTTTTTCCAAAGACATCGCATGGAAGCAGATCGTCGAACTGTTGCAACACCTCGGCCCCATCGCGGCCCAACACGGCATCACGATATCGATCGAGCCTATGAGCCGGCGGGAATCCAATATCATCAACAGGGCCGCGGAAGGCCTGCTGTTGGTGCGGGAGGTTAATCACCCCAACATCCAGCTCCTCATTGATTATTACCATCTGATGTTGGAGAAGGAGAATCCCGACATTATTTTGACAGCAGGCCCGGCCCTCCGGCATGTCCATTTCGCCGAGGTGGCCGGCCGGGTGTTTCCGACGGAGGAGAAGAAGGATTACGCCCTGTTTTTCGACAGTTTGCGCCAGGCCGGATACGAGGGACGCTGCAGCCTGGAAGGCTATACCTGTGATTTTGCCGCCGAGGCTTCGCGCGCCTTTGCCCTGCTGACCCGGCTGGCCAAAGGGCGTTCCCATTGAACAGAGATGCGCCAAAAAACTGGAATGCGCCGGTTGAAAAACCTCACGCGGCGGCCTGGCGGACCTGGCGGGTGGCGGCTTCCCAGGTGCGCGCAAAACCCGGCAATACGATCCGGACTTTTTCCATGTTGTCGTGCAGTTGATGGATGCTGGAGTGCGCACCGACGCGAATCCATTGCCGGTACCACTTGAGGGCTTCCTGGCTGACGGCGGGTTCGTCCGCGGGGAGAAGTTCATGGCGCGGATCGTCGGAAAGCAATTCGCACAGAACCAGTGCGGCGCGTTGGCGTGGAGAATCGGGGGCGCAGACGCGCCGCCACAGCGGCAGGGCCTGTTGGATGTCCTGGCTGAGCATCAGCGCTTCGGCGCGCTGGGCGAGGATGCCTGGGTTCTCTGGGAAGTACTTGACAGCTTCGGCGGTCCATGTCCGGGCGAATCCCAGGTACTCGGGCCGGCTCAAGGCGATCTGCCCGCCCAGTTGCCAGACGGGCATTTCGGCCGGATTCTCCTCCGTCAGTTGACGCAGCATCTTCAACGCGTCGATGGGGCGGTTTTGGGCGGCGTGAAAGCGCGCGAAATCATACCGGGCCGGGCGGGACGAGGGATCGTCGGCCAGGGCGGATTCGAAAGCCTGGCGGGCGCCCTGGGCGTCGTTGAGGGCGATGAGGCAAAGCGCCAGACAATGGCGCGGGCCGGCCTTGAGGATTTCCGGGTTGACAGGGAATAGGGCCGGGCGGTCGCGTTTGGCGAGGCACTGGCGCATTTGCTCGGCGGCTTGGGCGAATTGCTTGAGCTCCATCTGGGCGACGCCGAGGCAGAAATGTTGCGAGGCGGTCAGGCCGCCGCTATTGGCAAAGGGAATCTCCCAAAGTTGGACGATGCTCGAGAACTGTTTGGCCGCCATCAACTCCTTGGCCAATTGCGTCAGCAATGCTTCCCGCCATTCGGGTGCGACCTGGGCGACAGGCAGGGCGGAGGCAAGGTGGAACGCCTCCCAGTAACGGGCCAGGCCCTCTTCCTTTTGCCCGGCGCGGATCAATTCCAGGCCCAGGTTCATGATCAGATTCGGCTCGTCGGGCAATTCTTCGACGGCGCGCCGCAACAGGCGCAGATTGCGCTCGTTCTTCGCGCGGCCGGCCATGACTTCACCGGTGTAGCCGTGATGGAAGAGAGTCGTCCGCCCCAATTGGTGATTCAAACCCCATTGCTGGCAGCGCACTTGAATGCTCGTAAACGCCTGCTCGTGGATGCGGCCGACATAAAACAGGCCCGGCGCGTTGCGGAAAAGGCGCGGCACGTAGCCGCAACCTTCCTGTTCGCGGCCTTTGTCAATGATCGGTAGCCGGTAGCCCATGACCCCCGGCGCCAGGATTTCACGCGCCAGGATTTCCGCCTGTCCCTCCATCAGCTCCTCGTCCGCGTCCAGCATCAGGACCCAGTCGCCCGCCGCGTGCTCCAGGGCGGCATTGCGGGCGGCGCTGAAATCATCGTTCCACGGGAAATGGTAAACTTCGGCGCCCAGATCTTTGGCGATCTGGACCGTGCGGTCAGTCGAGCCGGTGTCCACGACGATGATCTGCCAAGCCATGGCGCGCACCGATTTGAGGCAGGGGCCGAGGAATTGCTCCTCGTTCTTGGCAATCAAACAAACCGAAACGCGCGGGGCCGCCGGCGGTGTGCCGGCCAGACCCGCCGGAAGGTTGAGCCACCGCGGACGCGAGTTGCCGCGCAGCGCTGTCTTGAGAAATTTCCCGGGCGGCGCCCAGCCCGGCGCCATGTCGCGCGCGTGTTGGGCGCAGAGGCGGGCATCGGCGCCATCACCCGCGGCCAGGGCGATCTCCGCCAGGAGTTGGAAGGCTTCGGGATGATAGGGCCGGGAGGAAATGGCGGCGGTGGCGGCTTCCCACGCGGCGGGATATTGTTTCTTGCGAAACAGGTTGCGGGCGCCGTCGAGGTGGCCGGCCAGCGCGCAAGCGGGCAGTTCAATGGCGGCGGCCTTGCGGGGTGACTTCTTGGCGACGGTTTGGGGTAGAGATTTCTCGATCCAACAGCGGCCCTCCAGCGACGAGGCATGAGTGAGGGACAAATCAGGCGGCGGCAGATGCAGGTTCAGGCCGGCCGGAAGGGCGGATGGCGCGCGATAACCCTTTTCCAGCGATGCCTCCTGCGGAAGATGCCACTTGGCTTTGAATAATTCCCAATTGCGCTCCATGCTGGCGCGATAGTCGATCTTGGCCCCTTTGAAAGTCTGGCCGCCGGTGTGATGCACGAACGAATCCAGAACGATGCGAAGTTTGAAGCCGGCCAGGGAGCCGCGCAGGCAAAAGTCATCGTCCTCGAAATTGCCGCTGCCAAACTGCGGGTCGAGCGCGCCCAATTTTTCCAGGACGGCGCGGCGGAACATCAGGCAAAAACCGACCAGCCGGGCAGTTTCGGCGGCTTGCCCGGCGTGCGTGGCATTCCATTGGGCGGCGAACCTGGGCAGTTCTTCCAGACTCGAATAATTGGCCGAGGAAACCAGTTGCGGGCCGGACACGGAATTGGAGACGGGGCCAGCCAGGCCGCAATCGGGATAGAGGAGAAAGGCGGCCGTCAGGTGTTCCAGCCAGCCGGGTGTGACGATGGTGTCGTTATTGAGCAGCAAGATGAAGTCGCCGCGGGCGCAGGCCAGGGCCTGGTTGTTGCCGGCGGAAAAGCCCAGATTGGCGCGGTTGAGAATGACGCGGGCGCGGCTGTGTTTGGCGGCGTAGGTGCGGAAGAACTGGCCCGTGCCGTCGGTCGAGCCATTATCGACGAGAATCAATTCGTGTTCAACCGGGGTCTGTTTTTCAATGCTGGCCAGACACCGCTGGGTGTCGCGGAGCTGGTTGTGGGCCAGGATGACAATGGAGACCAGCTTGCCGGGAGGCGGCTCATACCCGCGCATGACCGATGACGGCGAAACCCGGCTCAGGCCCCCTTGGTCAATTATAACGTCCGGCCCGGCCTTCTCGAGCCATTTGCGGTGGAATCGCTCCACGTTTTCGCCCGCGTGCGGGTCCTGGCCCGGCTCGCTTTGCGATTGGTGATGAATCACCACGCTGGCCGGCTCATAAACCGTCAACCACCCGCGCTCCTGGAACCGCAGGCACAGGTCCATGTCCTCGCTGCCGTTCCAGAACCCCTCATCGAATCCACCCGCCTCGTCGAAGCACGATTTTCGCGCCAGCATGCAGGCGGCCGTAACCGCTTGATAGACCCGGCGCTGGTTGGCCATGGGATAATCCGCCTTCTCCTTGGCAAAAAGGTGAAAGCCCAGCAACGGATCGTGGTCCCAGCAATCCGCCACGGCGATCCCCGCGTGTTGTATGGTCCCATCTGGAAAAAGCAGCTTGCTCCCGACGGCCGCGATGGCGGGGTCGCCTTCGGCCAGAAAAAAGAGCGGTCCGAGCCAATTGGGTTGCGGTTCAGTGTCGTTGTTGAGGAACAAACAGTAGCGTCCGAGGGCCGCCCGCGCGCCTTGATTGCAGGCTTTGGCGAAACCCGCGTTGTCCCGATTAAAAACGGCGCGCAATCGTCCGGACGCCTCCTCGGCGCGCAGAAAATCCGCAGTGCCGTCAGTCGAGCCGTTGTCCACGACGATGATCTCGTGTCGCGGCGCGGGCGTGTTCGCCTGGAGCGCGCGGAGGCATTGGCGTGTCAAATCGAGCTTGTTGAAAGTCGGGATGATGATCGAGATTTGCGGCATTTCCATCGCGGGCGGCGGGGTGGGAGGTTTTTGCGCGGGCCGGGGCGTCAGAGCCGGCGCCGCCGTGGCGGCCGGGACTTGGAACAACGCCGGCACCGCGAGGTGCGCCGCCGCTCCTTTTCCGAAGAACCGGTGAACTTTGTCCGCGAACTTCCGCGCCAGGGCCACGTCGCGCTCCGGGGACATCACCTGTTCCCGGGCCACTTCCAGCAAGCCGGCTTGTTCCTCGAAAGTGTTGGCGTCCCTGACGAGAAACACCTTGCAGCCGCACAGCGCGGCCTCGCACGCCATCAAGGTGCTCAAGTCCAGCGTGTAAAAATTCTTCGCCTTTCGCAGCAGGGCCAGCGTCGTCATGTGCGCGAATTGCGCCGCCTCAGCCGCGCCTTTGTCTTGGGAAAAGTTCGCGGGCGGAATCAGCGCGCATTCCATCTTCGGCAGCGCTTTGGCTCCGGCCTTTCCCACGTAGAGCACGTTCTCGATGGTCTTTGGCTCCGGAAAACACCACTCATCGTCAAGAATCGGGATGTTGATGATGTCGTCCTCAGTCAAAGGATGGTCGCAGTGCGCCTGCACGTTGGCGAGATATTTGCGGTGATAGACAATCGCGCATTCGTCTTTGGCAATCCGGTCGCCGCCAAAACATCCGTAAGCATAGTAAAGCATGTATCGGCAGATGCGCCCGGCCCCGTGACGGTTGCCCCGGCTGGCGTCGGGATAAACCGCTATGTCCCCGGGCAGCGCTTGCTGGCGCACAGGAATGGTCGGGTTATAAAAGCACGGCGCGGTCACGGCCACCGGGATGTCGGCCGAACGGAGCAGCGCGGCCAAATAATGCATCACGCGAATCCCGGCGCAGCAGGAGTTGTAGCCGTACGTATTCACCAAAATGGTGCTTGCACCCTCCCGGACGGCGCCACGCCTGGCTTCTCCCAACCGTCCCAAATCCTTCGCAGCGGGTTGCGGCTGGATCGGCGCCGCTGCCGCCGGCTTGGGTGGAAGTGAGGGCGCTGAGGGCCGGACGCCGGGCGTGTCGGAAGCGGGCGTGCTCATGAAATTTAATGCACAGGCTAGTCGATGGATTGCAGGAGGCTGAGAACGTTTTGAGACAATTGATTGGCCTGCGACGTCAGGGCCGTGCCGGGCTGGTTGAGGATGCTCAAGCGGGCAAAATCGGTCGCCTGGTCCGCGCCCGACTGGTCCTGGATTTCCCAATCGGCATCCTGCTCTTCAGCGGGCGTGGCCGTCAGGCGCTGGAGCGACGCGTCCATTTGGCTGGCCGCCGGACTGTTTTGCGCCGTGGAAGCCTGGGCGCCCGGTTCCGTCCGGTTTTGCGCAAGAGCCAGGGCGGCGGTATCGGTGGAGAGATCAGTGTTAATGAGCATGGGCTGGGGTTTCGAGGGTTGCGGCGTCTGGCATGGGGGTCAACCGCGGCAGCTTGCCGCGGGCGTTGGTCAGGGCCTCCTGATTGTTCTTCTGAATCTCATCATAGACTTCCTGGCGATGCACCGGAACATTGATCGGCGCGGCGATGCCGATTTTGACCACGTCGCCGTCCAGGCGCATGATCTTGATCGTGATGCGGCCATCAATCACAATGCTTTCGCCAGGCTTTCGGGAAAGGATGAGCATAAGCGTGTCGGGTAGCGGGCGTTTAGGCAGTGGGTACTGGATGCCGGATGGCATACTCGGCGGCGTTGACCGGAATGACCTGCTTGCCAATGAGAGTGCGCCGGTTAATGACAATCGGGCCTCTCAAATTGACGGTCGCCCGTCCTTGGCCGCGCACCGTCACGATGTTCAAAACAAAGGCGTCGGAAGGCTCCGCCAACTCAAGGAACTCGACGTCCAAATCGCTCAGGTCGGGATTGTAGTCGCTCAGAATATACTGGGGCGGCACGACCACGAAGGCGCGTTTGGGGTTGTCGAGCATCTGGAGCCACATGAAGGGCGCCTCTTCGGGGCGGGTCAGGAGTTTGTAGTTCTTGACTCGCTCGAAACCCAGAAGGCCGTCCGGCATCTGGATCACACTATTGTCGTTGGCAGCGCGTGTTTCCGGCTCCATAAGCTCTAAGGTATTCATGCAATTACGTCATTCGTCATCATGGCATAAGCAGCGGCCATGCCACGGAGTTTTCACCCTCAAAATAGGCCAAACCAGCCCCAATAGCGAGAAACAACCGGCAAAAATAACCCCCACCCCGCCCCGCATGGACATATTTGCCGCGCCAGCCAAGCCGCCGGAAGGCCGCATCTACTTCCCGTGTTTCAGGGTTGTCATTCCTGCAAAGGCGGGCTTGGTTGCCACCATGAAGCCGAACCCGGTTGTCAAACCAGAAGACCGAGGCCGGCAGCACGCCGATCTGCACCCCTCGAAAAACCAATCTCCGCCTCCTAAGTGGGACAGTTTTTTGGGTTCGAGCGGCCAACGGTGCCGTATGCCGTGGTGGCGTGTGTGCTGGTGGGATTGTGGTCGGGATTTGCCGTCGCCATTTGCCAGGGCATGGCGTGGTTTAAACGTTTGGCGGTGGTCGCCTTATCCGCACCGCTCCGGCCCTCGATCCACATTCTTCGCGGCGAGAACCGCGCCCCCTCACCCGGTGCGTCCAAGCTGCTTACGCGCTTCCGAGAGCCCGCAGTCTTTCATTGAAATCTGTTCTGGCATGGTCCAGATTTGTCTCTGGCCACAGCAACACGCGCAGCCGCATGAGCTATAATACAGAAAAGGTCACCGGCATCGGCGGAATCTTCTTCAGTGCGTGGATTACTGACCCGGAAGGCAATCGCATCGAATTATGGGAGCCGAAGAGCAAGTGAAATAATCAGGGAGAATTAGACCGCTTCCGATGTCAGCACACTCCAGCCATCCGCCCGGCCCGTCTTTGGTGGGTTTATTGGCCGTGTCAGCAGGGGCAACCGTCGCCAACCTGTATTATTCACAGCCGATTCTGGAAACCATTGCCCGCCAGTTCAGTGTTTCCACCAGCGCGGCGAGCCTGGTTGTCACGCTCACACAGCTTGGCTACGCTTTGAGTCTGCTGCTGGTAGTTCCGCTGGGGGATATTCTTGAGCGGCGCAGGCTGATTGTGATGACATCCGCGATTTCGGCATTGATGCTGGTCGCCGTGGCGCTTTCGCCGGGATTCCGCTACATGCTCCTGACCAGCTTTTTGCTGGGGGCAGCCAGTGTCGCTCCTCAACTGGTCGTACCCTATTCGGCCGGTTTGGTCGGGATTGAAAGTCGTGGCCGGGTGGTGGGAATGGTCATGAGCGGGTTGTTGGTGGGCATTCTGCTGTCGCGGGCCTTCAGCGGTCTGCTGGCGGCTGCCGCCGGCTGGAGGGCTGTGTATTGGACCAGCGCCGGGCTGGTGCTGGGCTTGAGCATCCTGCTCAGATGTCGTCTGCCCTCGCAAAGACCCGATAATGAGTTGCCACCCCATTACGGACAGTTGCTGGCCTCCCTTTGGGATGTCGTGCGCAGCCAACCGGTATTGCGCCGGCACTCCGCCATTGGCGCCTGTGGGTTTGGCGCCTTCAGTGTTTTCTGGACGACGTTGGTTTTCCATTTGGCCAGTTTGCCAGGCCACTATGGCAGCAACGTGGCTGGATTATTTGGCCTGTTTGGAGCGGCGGGCGCGTTGGCCGCACCGGTGGCGGGCCGGCTGGCCGACCGGCACGACGCCCGGCTGGTCAATGGAACAGCCCTTCTGCTGGTGGTGGCGGCGTTTGTTCTTATGGGCGCCGCGGGACATTCCCTGGCAGCTCTGGCCGCGGGCGTCGTATTGATGGACGCCGGAGTGCAAGGCAGTCACATCTCCAATCAGACGCGCATCTTCGCCTTGAACGCCACCCTGCGAAACCGGGTGAACTCCGTTTACATGGTCACCTATTTCATCGGCGGCGCGTTTGGCTCCGCGATCGGCTCCTGGGCCTGGGCACATGGCGGCTGGCCGGGCGTATGTTGGTGCGGAGGCGCTTTGGGTGCGGCCGGCCTGCTCCCCTTGCTGATCCCCCGTTCCGTTCCTGATGACAAGAGTCGCGCTGACAGACGATAAAGACTCACGTTCAGCCGCCCTTTCAGGGCTTGGAAAAACGGCGCCGGCCAGCCCAGGGCGCCGCTATGATGATGTAAATATTATGCGGTTAGATGTCTTGCATAATGCAATTTCTGTGGTATTGTGACGGCAGTGGCTGGGGACGGTTTGTTCTTTGGAAGGCCGCGGATTGGGGCGTTTGGGCGGTGAACCCGTTTGAACCACGCCATGCCCCGGTTGACGCGGCTGTTGATCCGCCTTCGCGCGGAGCGCTGGCCCCGTTTCCGGCCTGCCATTCTGGCAAATGGTGGCAATATGGATTCTAGTTGCGGCTTATCCAACCACGGCGGCAATCAAGGTAAATCAAGCCAAATCAAGGCATCCCCCCTCCCCCCCATCCCCGGCTCGGAGCGCGGGCGGACGTGGTTGAATTCCTTCCTCTGCGCCTCCGCGACTCTGCGCGAGATGGGCTGTTTTGCCTTGGGCTGGTGTCCCAGATTTTCACCCTCTGGCACCCTCTGGCAAGTTATCAATCCGGGGTTTTGGCGTGGTGTGAGGCGCCTCTTTACGCCTCAATTTGACGGTGGTGGTGTTCTGGACTTTCACCCTCTGGCAAGCTCTGGCAATTTAAAAAAAACGGGGTTTTGGGCCGGCTATTCGCGCCTATTTGCAGCTTCAATTGAAGGCTGTAAGGTCTTGGAGGGCTGGACCGGCGCGGAGATTTCGGCGGTTATGCAGGCTTATGCACCCATATGCATGATAAAAAGCGCGCGTGGGCCGCGCCGGGCGTGAGACGGAATTCTTCACACCCTCGGATAGGGCGGCGCTGCTGCGCCGCCCTGGAATTCAGGGCAGAGCAGCCCGCAAAGCGGGCATCGACTATCCAGTTCCATCTGCAGCTCTGCCCTACCAGGAAGGTGAAGAATTCTGTCTCACACCCAACCGCTCAGGTGTGAGACAGAATTCTTCGGGGACCGCCCTCATCCTAACCTTCTCCCCCAGGGAGAAGGAACAGCAGGCGCACGGCTCTGGTTTTGCGAATGAGCATCCGGCAAATCCAGTCGCGTGCTTTTGC
>Ga0224558_1000495_pt1 | contig 45632 bp, 34 predicted proteins | sample 714S32024metaG_FD_180682 | JGI IMG/M metagenome (GOLD analysis project Ga0224558, IMG submission 180682) | Peat soil microbial communities from Stordalen Mire, Sweden - 717 S3 20-24 | ecosystem: Environmental > Terrestrial > Soil > Wetlands > Peat | place: Sweden: Norrbotten County, Stordalen... | reverse complement strand
GTATTCGCTCACGCTGCTGTAGCGTCCCTCAGCGATCTGATGATCGATGAAATCCTTGAGCGGATCGGGCAACGAGATATTCATGGTTTGCATGACACGAACTCCTGATGCTACAGCTATCCTAGCACGCATGGCAATTCCGGTCAATTTTTGCCATAATCGGTTATCTCGGTGAAACGGACATACTCAAGTCGGCGTTGGCTGGTGCTGGCGGCGTTCCTCGGCGCGCTGATTCTCACGCAGGTCTTCTGGTACAACTTTGCGCCGCTGATCTCGCTGCTGACGGCCAAGTACCGCATCAGCGGGCTTACCGCCAGTTGGACCATACTCGTCTTCCCCCTGGCCAGCATGCTGTTCTCCGGTTACGCGGGCGCCTTGATCGATCGCCGCGGATACCGCTCTGCGATCCAGTGCGGGCTGGCCCTTATGGCCGTTTCCGCCGGCTTGCGTGTCTTTGGCGGCTTCTACATGCTGCTGGCGGGCCAGATTGGCATCGCCATCTCGGTTCCCTTGATCGTCACCTCGATCTCGACGCTGGTGGCCGACTGGTTTGGCCCGACCGAGGAGGCACTCTTCACCGGCATCTGTACCATCGGAATCTTCGTGGGGATGGCGCTTTCGCTGGCGGCCTCTCCGTTGCTGGTGGAGTGGCTGGGATTCCGCGGCGCCATGGCTTTGCTGGCCGCTGTGGCCGCCGGATGGGCTCTGCTATTCCACTTTGCCGCACGGGAGAACCACCCGGTGCGCGCGGCGGCTTTGGCGGTGAAGCCGGCCGGCACACCGGTGCGGGCGTTGCTGATGAACCGCAATCTGGCCGTCATCTTCGCGACCGGTTTTATCGGGCAGGGATGCTTCAATGCGCTGACCACCTGGCTGGAAGTAATTTGGCACGAGCGCGGCTTTTCGAGCGATGCCGCTGGAATGGCGGCCGGAACGATTATCGCCGGCGGCATTGCCGGTGCGCTGTTGATTCCCCCGTTGCTGGATAAGTTCGATCACCCGCGGGCGCTGCTGTGGATGTGCCTGGCGCCGAGCCTGCTGCTGGTCCATCGATTTGTGTTCGCGGCGAGCCCGCGCGCGGGTTACGTTTGGGGCGCGTTGTTGGGCTTTCTGTGGCTGCCGTCCCTGGCCATTACGCTGACCATCATCGAGCGCGTCGCCCACAAGGAACATGCGGGCGCGGCTTCCGGGATTTTTTGGACGATCGGCAACGCGGGCGTGCTGGGGCTGACGGTGTGCTTTGAAGTGCTCAAGGAGGCCACCGACTGGCGCACGTCTATCGGCGTGTTGGTGATTTTGTTGGGTGCGATGAATGCGATGATTGGGTTGCTTCGGATACCGGGGCGGAACGGGCGGCCTGAAAGGCCGCCGCAGGCTGAGAGCCTGCCCCACTAGCACTGACACCTGGCGAGCAAATCGGGCACCGGGTTAGAGGTGCGGCTTCGGCTTAAGGCATTCCCACATTCTCTTTAAACCGCACCACCCGGAGCCTTCTGTTACAATACATACCAACATGCGTAACGAGAGGGAAATCGATTATTTCTATTCCTCCTATTCATGTTTTGTTTGGGAGCGAGGGGTGGTGTAGCGCATGGATTTCGACCAACTGCACACATTTCTCGAAATCGTCAGGCTGAAGAGTTTCTCGAAGGCCGCCCAGACGTGCTACCGCACCCAGCCGGCCATCAGCGCGCAAGTGCGGCAGCTCGAGCAGGAGCTCAACACCGCGCTTTTCGAGCGCTTCGGCAGCCGCATCTCGCTGACCACGGCCGGCAAGATCTTCGCCAACTACGCCGCCCAAATGCTGGACCAGCGCCGCCAAGCCCAGGACGCCATCAATGAGCTGGAGCGCAACCCGCGTGGCGAGTTGGTGATCGCCGCCAACGAAGCGACCTGCATCTACGTGCTGCCGCAGGTCTTCTCCGAGTTCAAGAATCAGTTTCCTTCCGTGCAGCTCCAGGTGGACCGCTCCTATGGCGCGCGGGTGGTGGATGCGGTGATGGAAAACATCGCCGATTTCGGACTCACGCAATTGCCCGTCGAGGAGAAGCGGCTGCAGGTGGTGGACATCTATAAGGACGAAATCCGCCTGATCGTGCCGGCGCGCCACGCCCTAGCCGAGCGCAAGAGCGTTTACGCGCCGGATCTGCTTGAGTTCCAATTGCTGCTGCCCAAATCCGGAACAACGCGCACGCGGCTCAACGCCTGGCTCGAATTGGTAGAGGACGAGCTGCACGTCTCCATGGAACTGGATTCCTCCGAGATGATCAAGCGTTTCGTGATGGCCGGTCTGGGCCTATCGTTCCTGGCGGTTTCCAACTGCCGCGAGGAGCTTGTCGCCGGCAAGCTGCGCGCCATCGCGCTCGGGCCCGAGCCGATGGTGCGGCGGCTGGGACTGGTTTACAGGAAGGACAAAGCGCTTTCCAAAGCCGCGCTGGGGTTTATTCAAGTGGTTCTGGATAACCTGGGCGATCGGCCGCTGGCGCACGACAAGCGTCCGAAGGTTATGGTGGGATGAGATGAATTGCCGGCGGTGCGGAAAACAGTTCGACGCAGCGGAGGGTCTCACTTGCCCCTATTGCGGCGCGGCGCACGCAGCGGGCAAATCGGGCGTGATGAAGAGTTCCACCATCCTGATCTCGATGGGCGAGACGGATGCGGTGTACCGGTCGGTAAAGGAAGTGCCGGCGCCGCTGCGCCGCAAGCTGCTGAAATCCACCAATGGGCTGAATTCGGCGACCATCCTGATCGCCGACCGCCGGGGCCGGGAAGAGATTGCGCGCGCCATACAAAACCTGCCCTCCAGCTTGCAGCGCCGCTTCCTGAAACCGTTCCGGGAGGAGCCGGATGGTCCTGGGGCGTGGCTGCTGCGGCCGCCGGTGAAAACGGCGATCACGTGGCTGCTGGGCGCGGGCAGCGTGCTGGTGGTGTGGTTTTTGTTCACGCACAAGTGGGTGTAAGAGAAGTCAGAAGTCAGAAGTCAGAAGACAGAAGGCAGAAGTCAGAAGGCAGAAGTCAGAAGGCAGAAGTCGGGAGAGTTGGATGTCTTCGAGTGAGATAGATCGTCGCAGGTTTTTGGAAAGGGCGGCTGGCACGGCTGCTGCATTCACCATTCTTCCCCGCCATGTGCTGGGCGGGCCGCAATTCGTGGCCCCCAGCGACAAGGTGACCTTGGCCTACATTGGCTTGGGTACCCAGGGAATTCGGGAACTGTTGGACCTATTACCGAGTAACGATATCCAGGTGGTCGCGGTGTGCGATCCGAACAAGGACAGCAACGATTACGTGGACTGGTCGAAGAACGGGCTGCGCGACGGCATCCGCAAGGTGCTGGATAAGCCCGGCTGGCGCGAGGGCGCGGACGGCATCCCCGGCGGGCGCGAGGTGGGCCGCGAGATTGTCGAGACGTATTATGCGCGCAAGAGTCCGGCGGGCAACTACAAGGGCTGCGCGTCTTACGCCGACTTCCGCGAGCTTTTGGAGAAGCAGAAGGATGTGGACGCGGTCAAGATCATGACGCCCGATCATCTGCATGCCACTATTGCGATTGCGGCCATGAAGAAGGGCAAGCACGTGTTGATGCACAAGCCCATCGCCAACCGGCTGTACGAGGCCCGGCAGGTGTTGGAAACGGCGCGCGCCAGCAAAGTTGCCACGCACTTTATTCCCTGGGACGCGCACGGATCGATGGACCTGGTGATGGCGTGGATCAAGGACGGCGCGATTGGCACGCTGCGCGAGGTACACAACTGGTCGAACCGGCCGGTGTGGCCGCAGTACCTGACGGTGCCGGAGGATCGGCCGCCGGTTCCGCAGGGCTTCGATTGGGACCTGTGGCTGGGTCCGGCGGTCGACCGGCCGTATCATCCGAATTACACGAACAACGTGTTTCGCGGATGGTACGACTTCGGCGGCGGCTCGATTGCGGACATGGGCCATTACAGCTTGTGGGTGGTATTCCGGACGTTGAAGCTGGGCGCTCCGGTAAACGTGGAAGCGCGGCCCAGCGGCGCGTGCGCCATTACCGATCATGTGAGCCGCAAGATCCGCAACGATTACTCGTTCCCGCTGGCGTCTACAATCCGCTTCAAGTTCGCGGCGCGCGAAGACATGGGCCCGCTGGATCTCTACTGGTACGACGGCGGGATGCGGCCGCCCACGCCCGAGGAACTGGAGGCGGATAACAAGGAATTGGAAGCCGAGGGCATGATGTTCGTCGGCGACAAGGGGAAGATTCTGGCCGGTTTTTTGATTGAGGACCCGCGCATCATCCCCGAGAAGAAGATGCGCGACTACCAGGGGCCTAAGCCGGCGTTTGAAGCCAAGCAGAGGGACCCTTTGCACGGGCCAACGGAGTTTGTGGCGGCGTGCCGCGGCGTGCAGCCTTCGCCGGCGGATTTCTCGCATGCGGGGCCGATTTCGGAGGCGTTCAACCTGGCTGCGGTGGCGCTGCGTGCGGGGCGGAGACTGGAGTACGACGCGGCCAGCATGAAGATCACGAATGTGGCAGATGCGAACAAGTATCTGGTTCGGGAATACCGCAAGGGGTGGGAACTTTAGCGGGCGGCCATGCTGCGCAGGGAGTTGCCGGCCGCGCTATCTGCATTTGCTGCTTGCACAGTAGGCCGCGCTCACGGCTCCGCCAGCCTGGAACCGTTCTTCGAATCGCGGGAGGGCGCGGGCGTGCTGCTCGACGTGCGATCGCGGCGCACGATCGCCATGCGTGCGGCGGCCGTCGCCGACGGATTTCTCGCGCCGCCCGGTTCCACGGTCAAGCCTTTCGTGCTGGCGGCGCTGCTGCGCGACGGAAAGCTGAGCGCCACGGAAGCTTGGCCTTGTCCTGGCCGCCTTACGATCGGGGGACGGTCGTTCGATTGCTCGCACCCCCAGTTGGATTTTCCCATGCGCGTGGAGACCGCCATCGCGTATTCGTGCAACTGCTTTGTGGCGCGGGTGGCGGAGCGCTTCGCGCCTGGTGAACTGGCCAGCGAACTGGCGCGCGTGGGCCGCATCCGGCCGGGCGCGGGCCGCATTCGGCCGGGCGCGGGCCCCGATGCCGTGCGGTTGTTGGCGCTCGGTGAAGAGGGCATCCTGACCACCGCCGCGGAACTGGCGATGGCCTATCGAGGGTTGGCACTACAGGCGGGGCGTGCAGAAATGCAGGCTGTCGTGACGGGAATGGAAGGCGCGGTGGAGTATGGGACGGCGCAACGCGCGGGTGTGGCCGGCGTAAAGGTGGCGGGGAAGACCGGTAGCGTGCGGACGGAAGCCGGCGCGCGCATCGCATGGTTCGCGGGGTTTGTGCCGAGCCGGGCTCCGGAGGTGGTCGTGACGGTGATGCTGCAAGGCCATTCGGGCGGTTCGGACGCGGCGCCGGTGGCCGGCAGGATCCTCGCGGCGTATCGGGCGGGGCGGCTTTGACGGCGCAGCGGGGCGGCCTGAGAGGCCGCCGCAGGCCGAGGGCCTGCCCCACGTTTTGGCTGGTGCTAGCTGCGGCGGTTCCGCTTTGGGCAGCATCGCCCACTGTGAAGGTGCGGGTGGGCTCGGCCGTGCTGGATTTGCCCCTGGAGCGCTATGTGGCTGGGGTGCTGGCGGGCGAGAGCAGCGTGTTCCGGTCGGACGCCGCGCTGCGGGCGATGGCCGTGGCGGCGCGTACTTATGCCATTCACCTGCGCGGCCGGCACGCGGCCGAGGGCTACGATTTCTGCGCCACCACGCACTGCCAGCGCGTGGACATGGGGGCGATCACGCCGCGTCTGGTATCCATCGCGGAAGACACCGCGGGCGAGTTGGTGTGGTTCGAAGGCAAGCCCGCGTTCACACCATACACGCGCGACTGCGGCGGCCGGACCGAGGACGCTGCTGAGCCATATTTGAAGGGCCATCCGGACGTTTACTGTGCGCGCGCCGGCACTGAGACGTGGCAATGGGACGGCGATCCCGTCACGATCGTGAAGGCGCTGGCGGGCTCCGGCCTGCGCGCGCCGCAAAGGCTCGAAGGCATCACGGTCGTGAGCCGGACCGCTTCCGGCCGCGCACTGACTCTATCGCTAGTGGGAAATGGGGAGACGGTGCGGATCAGCGCCGGCTCGTTTCGTTTCGCCGTGGGACGCGAGTTGGGCTGGAACACCGTGCGCAGCGATCTGTACGAGATCCAGTCCGGCGGCGGACGAATCCTGTTCCAAGGCCGCGGCGCGGGGCACGGCATGGGGCTCTGCCAGCGCGGGGCGGAACAGATGGGCGAGGAAGGGCGCTCGTATCGCGACATCCTGGCGTATTACTATCCGGGCACGGCGGTGGGCATAACCGCGCGCGGGCTGGCATGGCAACGGCTGGGCGGCGAGAGCGTGGCGCTGTGGACCACGCAACCGGAGCGCGATGGCAGCGTGCTCGCGATCGCGGAGCGGGAGTCGCGCAGGGTGATGGAGCGGACGAATTGGCCGTGGCCCGCGCACGTGGAGATCCGCATCTATCCGGACCTGGACAGCTTTCGCAACGCGACTGGCGAACCAGGATGGGTGGCGGGGTTCACCGAAGGGCGGCGCATCCAACTTCAGCCGGCGTCCGTGCTGCGCAGCCGCGGCGTGCTGGAGCAGACTGTGCGCCACGAGTTGTTGCATGTGGCGGTGGAGTCGCGGGCAGCGCCGGGAGAGCCGGTGTGGTTCCGGGAGGGGATCGTGGCCTATCTGACCGGTCCGGAGGCAAGGGGTGGGGCCGGGACATCCCCCGCGGAGGCTCCGGCTCGGCGGGCGCACGGCGAAGCGAGGCGCGCGGTGGCCGGTCTTGTCGGACGCTACGGCGAAGCAACGGTGCTGGATTGGGTGGCGCGTGGGCTGCCGCCGGAAGTTAAGAACAGCAGCACCAGCCAGGCGGCCACGAAGAGCAGGTAAGCGATCAGCAGGCGCACTACGAAGCTGAACATCTGCATCGCGAAGGTGGCGGCGTGCGGCGTCCAGCCCATCAGCTTCAGCGGCAGCCAGAGGGCGCAGACCAGCAAGATGGGGGTGGCGATCCAATACCACCAGTTGCGGGCGTGGCGGCGACCGCTCCCTGACGGTCGCGGCTCGGTAGGGTGCGGTTCAGTTGGGTGCGGTTCAGTTGGGTGCGGTTCGGTTGCGGGTGGTTCGGTGGCGGGCGGTTCGGTTGGGTGCGGGCGGGCGGCCGGCGTGGCGATGCCGCATAGTACGGGGAGCGCCAGCGCCGGCACCACCATCCAGCGCACCAGCCAGAGCGCATAATTGAAGACTTTCAAAACAGTGGCGGGTTTCACCGGCTTGCGGAAGGTCATGGTCAGGTACGAGGCGATCTTGAAGGCGGGCTGGCTAGTGTAATCGGCCCATTGCGCCAGGGCCCAATAGACGGCCAGCAGTACGATCGCTGCCACCACCAAGAGAGGCAGGCGACGCAAGGGGAGCCGGCGCGTTCCTGAAAAGCAGGCGAATGTTGCGCCATGCAGCCAGCAGGCTAGCGTCAGCAGGAGCAACGCCACCAGCGCGCTCCAGGCCAGCGTGGCGGCGCGGGTTTCGCCCAGGCCCAGCCAATAGTAGCCGAGCCACAACAGCAGCGCATTGCCCACCAGTTGGACTGCGGCGATCGGAGCGAGGGAGCGCATTTACTTTACCTCCAGCGTGCGGCTCGCGGTGGTGGCCATCACGTCTCGCTGATACATGGGACTGACACGCGCCGGGCTTACGTGAAACACGCCCGGGTTCACCACCTTCAGCAGGTAGAAGAATTGCTTCTGGCCCTGCGGAAAGTATGTTTCGAAAATGGCCATGCGGTCGTCGTGCAATTCACGGCGCGTGAACCAGTACTCCCACCATGGCGGGCGGCTCTTCAGTTGATAGGCGTTATCGTGCTCGATGAATTCCGTGCCCGCTGGAATGGGGTCTTCGATCATCATGTACTTCCATTCCGAACCGGTGACGGTGAGCCGCACGGCGAGGATGTCGCCCGGCGCCACGGGGCCATTCAGCGCGGCGGCGTCATACACGATCTTGTCGCCATCGCGGCCGGGCGCCAGCCGGAAATAATCGCGCAGGATGTTGAGCGAAACGGAGCCAGTGTTTTCCAACCGTTCTTCGTTGGAGAAATACTCGGCGCGCGCGGAGTAGTAGAGCCGGCCCGTGCCGCTGGCCGTAATGCGAATATGATTAACGCCGGGATCGACGTGCGCGTTGTCGAGCGTCAGTTCCGGCGCGGCGAGGCTGGTGAGGACGGGCTTGCCGTTCACCAACACCGCGAAGGTTAGATTCGAATGGAGCTCGTTGGTGGCTTTGAGATAGTCGGCCAGCCCGTAGATGACCATGGCGGTCTGCTTGGTGGACGACCACCAGTAGCCCTCGTTGCGGTGATTCATGAGCCACAGCGCGGCCTTCGGCAATAGCGCGCTATCCGGCCGCTGGTGCGACAGGAACTTTACTGCGTAGGCCGTGGCTTCGGGCGTCGCGTCTTCGGAGAAGTCCAGGAGTTGGTCACGCGTGGCGGTCCACCAGGCCTGCTCCTGGTCCTGTTCGGCGCTGCGCTCCAGGGCGGCGGCGATCTCGGCGGCCCGTTCGTCTTTGGCCTGGGCTTGTTCCAGCGCCAGACCCAGGATCGCCATACCATAGGGCGACAGGCTGGCACGCTGGCCATAAACTTCGCCGAGCGCCGCCGCGTCAGTTTGTCCCGCGAGCGCCAGCGCGTATTGCATGTACGCGCGGAGGTCGGCGGCCAGCTTGGGATTTTGCGCGAAATCCCGCTTCAGCCAGGCGGCGCCTTTGGGAATGACACCGGCCTTCACGGCCACACCGGCGGCCTGCGCCTGCTCCAGGCCCGCCACCACATATGCGGTCATGAAGGGATGGCTCTCATCGGTTTCCCACCAGCCCCAGCCGCCGTCTTCATGCTGGAAGTTGTAGAGGCGCTCAAGGCCCGCGCGGATCTTTTCCTGCAGAGCCGCCTGGTCCAGATCCACCTTCAAGTTCAGGTCGCGAACCGCCTGCTCGACGGTGATGTCGGGCAGGAAGCTGGACATAGTCTGCTCCACGCAGCCATACGGGAAAGAGGTCAGGTACTCCAGCGCGGCAAACAGCGAACCGGCCAGCGAAGGCGAGACGCGCATCGAGATGGAGCGCGACTGCGGCTGGACCTTGTCGGGGAACGCGAGGTCGAAGGCGGCCGATCCGCCGGCCGGCAACGAGCCGCCGTGGGCGCGAGAAAGCTTGACTCCGGGCACGTTGACCGGCAGATCGAGTTGGAGCGCGTCGGACTCTTCGTCGGTGAGCGCTTTGCCGGTGATGCTGGCTGCGCGCACCGCTGCGGCCCGCACGCGCCAATCGACCTTGGCTTCGCCACGGCTCGGAATCTGCACGTCTTTGGTCGCGCCTTCGAGAATTTCCAGGCCGGTCGCGTCGAGCGAAACGCGCGCGATCTTGGCCGTGGCCAAATAGTTATGAACCAAAGCTGAAACAATTACTTCATCGCCTTGCACGAAGAACCGCGGCACGGCCAGCCGCAGGATCAGGTTCTTGCGCACGATGGTTTTGAGCGTAGCGCTGCCGACCTTGGTATCCGGTGTGACGCCACGGGCGGTGGCGCGCCAGGTAGTGAGGGAATCCGGGAATTCGACTTTCGCTTGCGCATGGCCGGAGTTGTCAGTGACCACATCGGCGGCCCAGAACGCGGTATCCGGGAAAGCCTTACGCACTTTGGGCTGCACCAGGTGCTCGGGCTTGAGTTGCGCGAGGCGCGAAGCGGGGCGCAGTTCGGCCAGGCGCATGCGGCGCTTGCCTGCCTGCCCGTTGAAGTAGTAGCTCAGCGAATCGGCGGTAAATACGCGATTCCATTGGCGTTGGAAGAAGAAGCCCAGGATGTCCGGCGTGTCGTCTTTGCGAATGCCGTAGATGGCCTCATCCACCACGCCCAGGCTGAACTCGGCGTGCGGAGCGGGTTTGCCGTCGCCATCCGTTACATCGATGCTATAGTCCGCGGTCTGGCCGGGGAGATACTGGGGCTTGCCGGTGGCCACCTTGACGTTCAACTGGCGATCAACCGGCGGCACCTTGATCCACTTGTCGCTCGAATGGAAATTGCCGTCGCGAATGAAGCAGGCGGCCACGGTGAGGCCGGGCTCGTCGGCGGCGGTGATGGGGAGATCGAAGGCGGCCGTGGAATCCTGCGAGCGAATCAGCTTGTATTCGCGCAGGTCGCGGCCCTCCACGGTCACGTAGACCGCCGTGTTGGGCTGCCCGGTCACGATGAGCAAGTGGGCAGTATCGCCGGCGCGGTAGCTTTTCTTATCGGGAACGATGGGCACGGCGCGGTTCGGCCCGAAGCCGAAATCTTCGCCGCTTCCGGAGACCCAGAGGAAAGTGTACTCCTCCACATCGCGGCCTTCGGGTGTGTGGGCTGTGACGCGTACCCGGTAGGAGCCGCCCCGCGGCGGAAGCTGCAAAGTGACGGTGGCGTTGCCGTCCGCGCCGGTAGTGGCATCGGCGGTGGCCTGCACCTGTCCCGGGCCCCGGTCGCGATAGTTCCACGTCAGCAGTTCCGCGCGCACCGGAGTGCGGACGGGTTGGTTGTCGTAATCGCGCGCTTGCACGTTGAGGGTGGCGGCGCCGCCCGGCGCGTAGAAGTAGCGCTCCGGCGATGCGTTGACGGCGAAGCTTCCATAGGTCGCCACAACCCAGCCGCGGCCGGTGATCTCGCGGTTGGCCTGGTCGGTGACACGCGCTTCGATGCGGTAGACGAAGTCCTGCTTGCGATCGGAAACGGCCGTAGGCAGGCTGATGGTGAGCTTGCCATCGGCATCCAGTTGCCCCTTGGTTTCGCCAACCTGATCGCCGCTGTCGTCGGAATCGTCGCCGGTTTGCTGGGGTTCGATGGATTCGCCGGCCTCCTCATCGGGATCGTACCAGAGCGGGAACCAGTAGCGGCTGCGATAGACGGCATAAGTTACCTTGGCGCCGTTTACGGGTTCGCCGAAATAGTAGCGGGCATCGATAGTGGCCTGGACGGTCTCGCCTTCGAGCACGCGCGTTTTGGAGGGAACCACGCGCACTTCGTATTCCGGCTTCTTGTACTCCTGGACTTCGAAGTTGCCGTTCATGAGGGCTTCGCCGGATTTCACCTCGATGGCGTAGTAGCCCAAAGCCGCGCCGGCCGGGAGTACCAGGTCGTCGTGAATGGTGCCGTTGTTGCTGGGGGTCAGCGTCTTTTGATAGACCGGCTTCTGTTCGGAATCGTCGATAGTGACCGACACGGTGCGTCCGGCTGGAATCTCGTATCCAGCGGCGGTAGCCACCCGCAGAATTCCCTTGAAGTGCACGGTGTGACCGGGACGGTAGACCGGACGATCCGTGTAGATATAGCCTGTCCACTGATCGGCGTTAGCGCCGAAGGCGTAGCCGGCTAGGGCATTGACGGCGAAATCCGCGCCCACGCGGGCCACCACGCGGATGTCATTAGGGTGCGCCGCGGCCAGCCGCATCTCCGCGATGCCATCGGCGTTGGTGGCAGCCTCTCCCAGGCTTTGATCGCGCGCCAGGAGCGCGATCTTGGCCGCTTCGATCGGCTGGCCGGTGGCGCGATTGACTACCAGGTTTACCACCCGGCCTTTGCCGCTCTTGGTGATCATGGCGATATCGGAAACCATCAGGATGGTGTTGGCGCGGAGGTCGCGGTGGACGGCTTCCACGAGGTAGACGCCTTTGTCTTTGACGGCGATATCGATAGTGGCCCGATGCCATCGCGAATGGCCCAGCACGGGCTGCTGAAAGGAGAGCACCAGTTGTTGGGCGTTCAACAGGGGCGCTTGCGCGTACTGCGTTTCCTTGCCGGCGGCGGGCTTGGATTCTTTGGGCAACCAGTTTTCAAAGTGGACGCTGGGCGGCTCGGTGAACTGGGCGCGTAAGGCGCGGCGAATTTGCGCATGCAGGCTGCGCTTCCAGATGTGCAGGCGTTCGAGCAACGTGCGGTCCTGGGGCGGCTGCCGCACGTTGCCGCCAAACTGATGCGGGTCTTCCAGTTGCGCGAAAAACTTCACCGGATCGTTGATGCGGTACACGCGGAAGGCGAGCGAATCCACGTGCCAGGCGTTCAACGAGACCTTGGGCTGGCCGTTCGCGCCGAAGGTCTGCGAACTGGAAAGCGCGAAGTAGGGTTGGTCTTCGCTCTGGCTCAGGCCGATGGCAGCGGCAGCCATCAGCAACAGGAGGCGCAAGCTGCTACCGAGCATTCCACGCGGGACGGATGTCATTTTCTTTCCTCAGAATGTTCCATCGAGACACACCCAGAAAGCTGGGGTTGGCGGCGATGGGCCGCCATTCGGGTTGCGGGAAGCGCATCAACTCTTCCACTGTGAGCCGGCGGATTTCGCCCGGATCGGAACCGGAGGGGCCGGTGTGATAGAGAACGTAGCGCCGGCCGTCGTTCCGGATTTGACTCTCGCCAAGGTAGATCATACTGTGATACGGCTCCGCGCCGGACGGCTGGCGAAAGAACAGCAGATCGCCCGGCACGGCGGCGGAGAGCACGCGGCTGACCAGATGCGTGTTCAAGCGGTGGAGCGTGCGCACGTCGGCAAATTGGGCGAATGCGCCGGCGGTGAGGTCGGCGGGCTGGAATGCGCCTTCGCGCACGCGAAACAGCGCGGCCCCCAAGGGCGTAAAAGGATACTGATATTTGGCGACGGAATCGAACGGCGGCGCGGGCGGAGCGTGCGCGGCGGCGGCCCAAGCGGTGTCGTGGGCGTGCAGCGCTTCGCGGTAGGCGTAGCGGATCAGGGCGGCGCAATCCTTGATTTCGGCCGCGATCTCGGACGGGCGGTCGGCGGGCGGCTGGAAGTATTGCGCCTCCGCGAGCCAGGTGAACCAGCGGCGGAAGGCCTGGCGGTCGCGTTCGTCGTCGAGGCGGAGGAAGTCGGGCGTGCCGTCCTGGGCGGTGTCGCGAGTGAAGGGGAGAGATTCCAGTTGCGCTTCGGCTGGCGGCGCGTTTGGGAAGGCGACGCGGAGACGGATAGGGCCGGGTTGCACGCCGGCTCGGATGCGCGCTTGCCAGTTACCGGGCGCGCCGGTTAGGTTTTCGATGGTGGCGGCGTGGGGGGTGCCGAGGATGGTGATGGCGGGCGCGCTGGTGGCGGGGCTTTCGATGGTGAGGGTGGCGGTATCGTAGCCGTCGGCCACGATCCTGGCGGGGTCGAGGATGAGGTGTGGCGCGGGGAGACTGCCGCGCCGGACGCCGCCGGAGATGGCTACGACGGCGACGGCTCCTGCCGCCACTACGGATATCGCGACCGCGGTGGCGCTTGTGCGATGGGTCACGCCGCTATGAGTATACAACGGGTGTGGGCGGTGCAGGTTGGTTTCCATTTGGGGCACTGGGGCAAGAGCTTGGCCGCCGGGGGACGGTTGGTTCGGAGTTTTTTCTGCCGAGCAATGCCAATTTCCGATAAGCCGTTTACTATCATGGATTCAGCCATCATTCCTAAGATTTCCGATCAAGTTTCCGGATATCGCCGCGAGGGGCTCGTGTAGGGACGAGGCGGTACAAAGCCTCCTTACTACCAGGAGAGCACGGGATCTGGCGCGGAGGGCCAGGCTAGGTTGCGAAGTGGTTGATGGGCGCGGAGATATTTCCTGGGTAAGTGAGTTACTGGGGATGGCGAGCTTCGGGCGGTTCCGGCGGGGTCAGCCCCCTGGGAAATGTCTCAACCGGCGCATCAGGCCGTTGATGACCTTTTCAAACCCGGCGGCGGCAGAATACCCGACCTGTGCAGGGCCCGCACCCTGGGGAGGGTCGTGGCGCCTAGTGGCGCCTTGAACCGGAAAGGCGCCAGGCTTGAGGAACGGAACCGGCACGGGGATCTCGAAGGAAGAGCCGCCCGTGGGGCTGGTGTGGACCTCTAGCACCCTGACCGCGGCACCTGCTTGGAGCGCCCGCCATGCGCCCGCCACCGTCACGCCGGTAGTCTCTTAATTTGATATTAGAATGGCGGGTCGTCCTTTGATACACTTACCATGTGCGAAGATTTGTTTTGGTCACTGTTATTGCCATTGCCCAATGGGTAGCAGGGGGGCCAGCCGTAGGGCAAACCAAAAAACAAACCGGCCCACCAACCGAACCAGCCAAGGCCAAAAATACCAATTCCCAACCACCCCAACGTGGAACTGAGGATGCGCCGTTTATCGTCCAAATTACGAATAGCCCACATACCCAAGCCGGGGCCACACAACAGAAGGCACCACAGAAGGATTTCTATGACAAGTTTGGGATCTGGTGCGGAGCAGCGATTGCTCTGTTCACCTTTGCTCTGGTGGTAGTTGGCGCGTGGGGTGTATCCGCCGCCGTTCGGACTCTTAAGGCGATTGAAAGGCAGGTTGCGGTGCAAGAGGTAGCCATGACCCAATGGATCGACGTAAAGAGCTGGCGCTGTGAACCGACCGCCTTGCCGGATGGAGAGAGCTTCATTAAGCAGATGGCGGTGTATTTTGACGTTGAGAATCCTACCAGCTTCCCGCTTGTGATTCCAGGTGGCAATATCAACCTTACGCTCGGAAACGGAACCGTAAGATGTTTTACCGGAGATGGCGCGCGGCTTAATCCAAGACAACCTCAAATCAAAGACGTTCCGCTCAGGATGACGGACGAACAATCGAGGCAATACATGGAAGGAGAGGTTATGGTCAACGTCGAGGGTCAACTTAATTTCGTTGATGTACTCGGCAGGAAACAACCGCATCCCGTGCACGGGATATTGTGGTGCAGCACACGCGAAGCGCGATTTCAGTCCGATGTGATGTGGGAGCATCGTGCGGATGGACAGAAAGCATAGGCATGAGGCGAACAAGAGGCACGGCGGCGATGCTGTCGGTCGTCGGCATTGAGCCGTGAAAGATCTGCCGGGGAAGCGGCAGAATGATTGTGATGGCAAGGTTTGGTTGGAGACGAACATGAGCACTTTCTGTATTATGTGTGGCAAGCCGCTGCTTCCAAGCACACGATTCTGTCCTGCGTGCGGAGCCTGGACCGCCGGATCGAGTTCGATTAGTGCGCCAGTGCCATCTGCCGCACCCGGTCGGACAGCCGTGAACCGAGTCGATTCGGGCATATTTTGCCCGAGTTGCGGAGTGCAAGCGATTTCTGATAGTGCCCCTTTCTGCACACAATGCGGTTCGCCCCTTAGGGCGTCCGCTTACTCGACGATAACAGAGCAGCGACCGAGCGTTCAGGTTAACGTTATAAATGCGCCGCACACGGGCGTGAAGGCGAGTCCTGAGTTCAGGGGTAGCTACGGCCTGCCTATTCCATCGATGATTATCGGGATCGTCTTTGCGCTCGGTATTTTTGATAACTCCAGGTGGGATTCAGACACGATCAACGGAGCCGCTGCCTTTTGTATTTTGGGACTCGTTTTGGGGATTGTTAGCGTTTGCCGACAGCAAAAGGGTCGAGGGATGGCGGTGGCTGGCATCGTCCTGTCTTCGATAGGACTACTTTCGGTCGTCGGGCGTCTGCCATAGCGAGAAGGAGATTGAGAAATGTTCTGTGCGAATTGCGGCAAGCCGCTGGTTCCGGGCGCACGGTTTTGTGGTCAATGCGGAGCCGTGATTGCCGATTCGAGTGTGACTGGTGCGCCAGCGCCGTCCGTGGCACGGGTGGCACCTGGGTGCGTGGCCGCCTCTCCGACTGGCACAACGCTTGCGGCCGGAGCCGCCAGCAGTACCGTGGTTTGGCTTCTGGCCTTTGCACCCCTAATTGGGGTCATATCGGAGAGCCTAATTGCACGAAAGACAGACGCCGACCCTTCCCAGCTATGGATTGTCACTGTGTTGTTAAACATTCTGCTTTGCTCTCTCGATGCGAGACTCCTAAAGAGGGATGGTGTCAAGGGGCCGAGTGTGTGGGCGGTCTTTTTGATTCCAGTCTACCTATACAAACGCACTCAGGTCTTGGGGCAGAACAAAGCCTACTTCTTTGTTTGGATCGCGACTTTTGTCCTTTCGTTGGGAGCAGACAGAGTAATTGCATTGCCATACGCCGAAGGGCAATACCACCTGGACGAAGCGTGGACAATGTTACGACTTAAGCCCGGTGCTCTGCGGTATTTCATCATATCTGGTGGTTCAGTTAGATTCAAGGGTCGGTCGGATGGTCCCGAATACCGACTGAACCTCGAACATCCAAATGGGTTCACCGATCTTGAAGGACATCAACTGAGTCTGCTCGACCCAGATGGTCCAGATGCCCAGGCTTATAATACGTCCGGTACAAGAGAATGGGTACGGTGCGAACATGGGAGCGAGTGCGTACTTACGATTTCGTACTCGCGATCTAACGATCGGCCTGTACAAGAACAAACGCCGCAGACGCAGGTCCCCCAGGTCCCCCAAGCATTACCATCGAAGGCAGCAGAGCCACCCGCCCAGATCCCCCAAGCATTACCATCGAAGGCAGCAGAGCCACCCGCGCAGGTCCGCCAAGCATTACCATCGGAGGCAGCACCCGCCGATACTTCCCAGCCCCCCGTCGCCCCACAACCACCCGCTTCAACTAGCCCACCCGCGCCGCCAGTAGAGGCAAGCAAGCCGACGTCTGGCGTGCTGTGCAATGGGCCAGTCGAAGTGCGGCAGAACTGGGAATTGACGTTCAGGAATCTCCCCGGCGACCGATTGAAGTTCACATTCGATCACGATGCGTGGCTGCCGCTTATTCATCGAGAGCCAGATGGCACGCAAACGCTGATAATGCGGTCCATAAAACCGGGCATCCAAACTAGGTGCGATGTGCAGTGGGAGATCGTGCAATAGGCTGAAACCGAGACCGTGTTTTTAGGAGACTTTCAAAATGGCCGACGTTGGCAACCTGTTTCGAAGTGAGATCGGGATTGACCCGATACCGGTAACTTACGATATAACGGCGCATGGGCTTGGCCCTATCACCGGAACACTCGCGGCACACGAAGACCCAGATTTTGCACGCAAGAATATCGGAGAAAGATTCACGCTTGTCACGAGTGGTGGCACACACAAGATCCATATTGCTATCACGAGCGAAACCGGCGACTTTGTTGGTGACGGCGTAGTGCCAATCGTCTGATTCCCCATAGCCCCGCCGCTTTTCAGGGGATGCCAACCATCGGCGGGATGCCAACCATCGGCGCGACCTCTGCGGTTCGCTGGCAGTCAACGTAGCGCGTCCAAGTCAGCCCAATGCAGCCAGTTCAGCCGCAGTGAAAAAGAGCTTCCTTCTTTTTCTGGGACTTGTGCGCCCTGCCGTCGTGATTGCCTGTGGTGCCGCAAATCGGGCAGAACTTTTCGCTGGGTGCCTTTCTTCTTGCGGAGCGGTTGGACCTTAAAACGGTAAAGATGGACAGAGGTTTTAATGGGGCCGTTCTCAAAGGTGCGTGTGTTCATCAAAAGGCACTATCTCGATACAATCCTTCATCTCGATAGCTTGCTGTAATTCTATAGTGCGGCGAAGTCCTCGAAGTGTCTTAACAACATAAGTCTTTACTCTAGGCGACATGCGGCAGCCAAAGATTACCGCCCTCACTTGCTGAGGGTCATACTTAAGCTCTATAGACCGTTGCCCTTTCGGAACTCGTCCCATCGCGTTGTCTGCAATCCACCTATATTCCCCCTCGTACGACCAGCATCGTAGCTTAACCAGCAAGGCACTGTGTATCCGCTCTCCCAAGTCAGTGTTAGCGTCTAGCTTAAAGTAGGATGTAAGAAAATCCAGCAGGGCAATAGACGCAATATGCTCTTGGTAATGTACTTCGTTGGGTTGTTCTGCGGCGAATTCAAGCTCTATACAGAAACCGGTATGAGACGACGCATAATGAGACCAAAGCAAGGTGCAGGTGTTGTGGCTACTAAGACAGTACATCGGGTAGCTGTCAATGATCTCATTAAGGGTCCTTTCACAGTCCCTCAAGAAGCGGATACCAACGGGGGTAAATGCTTCATTAGAGACCCAACTGCCCACGATGTTTCTCGTACGAGCGTCGATGTTAGGCCGTTGAAGTAACGTCAGGACCTGTTGTGGTGTCGGATATCCAATGTCAATCTTGCTGTCGAAAGGATCATTGAAGCTCTTTCTTCCAGAGAACATCGCGTAAGACTTCACCAACGCATCGAGAGCTTTATTAGCTTTCGCCAAGTCCTCCGCCGACTGTTCAGAGACCGACTGGAATTTGTAGAATCTTGTGGCACCCACACTGCACCTCGACGTGGCACCGCCTTAACTACAGTGTACCAAAATGTGAGGTCGGCTTTTGGTAAACCCAAACGGGGAGACCTCATGGCGGATTTTCACTGTCCGACCCTGTTATAGGCTCCGATCACGAACGTCACCAGAACACCCGCAGCACGCTCCGCAGTGCCGCCAGTTCGCTCGAGGCCTGCCCGGTGGACTTTGTTGTGGGCCTCGGCGACGGCGACCGCATCAGCGCCTCTTTATGGCGAGACCGGCCCCGCTTGGTTTGGTTTACATTCAATCCCTGAACCGCCGGCCAGGATCGCCCGCCATCAGGTAGACCCAGGGCTTCAAGTAGATATTAAGTCTCGGATCATATGATTGTGGTGGCTTAATGCATGCATTGGTTATATACCTGCAATGGATCTGCTGGAAAGCGGGTTGGAGCCGGCTACCGTCGGCCCAGATAATTTCCGTAGCCTACGATCACGGTGGATGCCACCAGCACAAACAGGCTCAGCGCGACCAGCCATTTGGTGCGCGTGCCGACGCCTTTCCACTCTTTCAGCGCGATGCCCCACAGCGTACTGAAGATGATAATGCTGGCCATGTGCAGCGTCCAACTGGAGAACTTGAATGCGCCCATTTGCGTTTCGCCCATGGTGTAGAAGAAAAACTGCATGTACCAAGTGGTGCCGGCGATGGCGCAGAAACAATAATTGGCCAGCATGGGAGCTCTGTCGGGCTGCGAGCGGGGCGGGGCCAGCGCTACCGCCATCTCCTCGCCCGGCGCGTCGATGGCGGACTCCAGAATTGGCTCCGCGGTGCGTGCGGGGATCTCTCCGCGCAGCTTGGAGCTGAAGTACTGATAGCCGGTGCGGTTCTGGACGTTCAGGATCAGGCACCAGATGAAGTTGGTAGTGAAACCTCCGACCAGCACCACGACCAGGACGGGAAGACCTTGCCACAGGACCGGCGTGCCGTGGCGCAGCGTGATTTGCTTGATGGGATCGCCGGCTGCCAGTCCGTAGGCGAAGCAGGCGCTCATGATGCCGCAGAAGGTGGCCACCAGCAGGCCGCGCTTGAGGTTGAACTCGCCGATGGAGGCGCGCTTCTGTTCTTCGGACAACTCGCGTTCCTTGGAGATTCCGGCGGCGCCGGCAAAGGCAATCCCGGTTATGCAAATTAGCACGCCGAACAGGATCACCATACCGGAGTGGGTGCCGAGGACCTGTTTCGAGAATTCGCCGCGGAAAATCGGCGGCAGCAGAGTGCCGAAGGCCGCGGTATACCCGAGCGCCACCGCCATGCCGAGCGACAGGCCCAGGTATCGCATGGTCAGGCCGAAGGTGAGGCCGCCTAGGCCCCACAAAACGCCAAAGGCGAAGACCCAGAAGAGGCTGCTTCCGGGGGCCTCGCGCAGGACGGCGAACAGGTCGTTGGTCATGGTGAGGGCCATGAGCCACGGCGCGACGATCCAACTGAACACTCCGCCGGCCAGCCAGTAGGTCTCCCACGCCCAGCCTTTTACGCCTCGATAGCCGAGGTAGAAGCTGGCGGAGGCGAGACCTCCCAGCCAGTGGAGGAACACGCCCAGCATGGGATTGGCGATCATAGGCTGGCTCCGGGAGGGGCAGTGGTTGCGTGCATTGTTGCTTGCATGGGGTAAGCCCGAGTGTAATCGGCGGGGGCGGTCTGGTCAAGGGCGCGGGGCCTACAGGCGACTTAGAATTCCGACGATTAAGATACTTGAGACGTCTGGCGAACGCGGGATGGAGATAGACCTGTACAATGGGGAAACATGGACCAGCGCCGCATGTGCCCGAATTGCCGGGCCTTCATCACCAGTCACGACAAGGTTTGTCCTTACTGCAACGAGCGGGTGGGCCCTCGCGCCGTGGAGCGGCGCGATCCGGGCGCCATCCTGGGCGGATTCATTCCGCACGCCCGCTTCGTAACGATGATCATTCTGACGATCAATTTCGGCCTGTACCTGGCCACCGTGGTCTTCAGCCAGCGGGGGGGCGAAGGCGGCGGATTTTTCAACGTGGACGGGCGGACGCTTTACGCCTTCGGGGCCAAGCTGCGGGAAGCCATTGTGGGCGAAGGCGAGTGGTGGCGGCTGGTAACGGCCGGCTTTCTGCACGGCGGATTGCTGCACATTGGCATGAATTCCTGGGTGCTGTTCGATTTGGGCGCGCAGGTGGAAGAGCTCTATGGCGCCAGCCGGCTGATTGTGATTTATTTCCTGGCCACCGTGTCTGGGTTTCTGCTGAGCACCTTATGGACCTCATCGCTGTCGGTGGGGGCCTCGGCGGGGATCATGGGATTGATTGGCGCGATGATCGCGCTGGGGGTACACAACCGGCATTCTCCGGCGGGCGCGGCGGTCCACGGGATGTATATCCGTTGGGCGGTTTACATGTTGATCTTCGGCTTGCTGCCCGGATTGCATATCGACAACGCGGCGCACATTGGCGGACTCGCGGCGGGATTCGGTGTCGCCTATCTGGCCGGTACGCCGCGCGTCGCGACGGCCTTGAGCGAGAAGGTTTGGCTGGGGGCGGCGGTAGCATGCGCGGGGATAACGGCCGTTTGTTTCCTAAAGATGTACTTGTGGTTTTCCATTGCCACGCAATAAGATGAGGTTAATATGCGACTTCGATTTGTATTGCCGGCGCTGATGATCGGTGCGGGCCTGCTGTTGCCCGTGCAGCCGCCGGCGCTGGCAAAGACCAGTTATAAATACCAGAAGTTCAAGAAATATAAGAAGTATAAGGCCAGGAAGTTCAAGAGCGCGAAGGTGGGGAAGCGCATGGCGGTTAAGCATCAGGTGCGCCGGCGGGTTTGAGAAAGCAAGGCAAGAGGTCGGCTAAAAGCCGGCTGCGGGCATGATTGCCCGCCCTCCACTCAGACTTCTTGTTCCAGGCAGTCGAGCCAGGCGTCGAGGTCGGGGTTGCCCTCGGCGCGGGCGTGCACGAGCGTTGCGCCGTTTTCGTAGCCCTTATCGAAGGCCCGGAGATTGAGGTCGCGGAAGCTCTCGGGCACCGAAGAGGCCACCGCCTGGCGCAGCGCATCGGGGTCGAGCAGCGCGGTGACGGCGCCGAAGAAGCCCACCACCACGATGTTCAATACCATCTTGCGGCCCAAGTCTTCGGCCAGCCGGGTGGCCGGCACGCTGTACACGCGCATGCCGCTGGGCACGCCGTTCACGCGCACCAAGTCGCGCTCCACTATAAGGGTGCCACCGGGTTTCAGTTCGGGCACGAAGCGGGTGTAAGCCTCCTGCGAGAGCGCCACCAGCACGTCGGGCTGGGTTACGTAGGGATAGGCAATGGGTTCGCCGGAGAGCACCACCGCCGCGCTCGAAGAGCCGCCGCGCGCCTCTGGCCCGAAGTTCTGGGTCATGGTGGCGTAAGCGCCCTGATAGATGGAGGCGGCCTTGCCAATCACGGTGGCCGCCAGGATCACACCCTGGCCGCCGAAACCTGCAATTCGAATTTCCGTTAGCCGCATACCGGCGCCTCCTGCTCGCGATAGCGCTCGCCCAACTGCTCGGTGAATTGGCGCCGCATCAGTTCCAGGTAATCGGGACGGTCGCGGTCCACAAACTTGCCTACGATAATCTCGCCCTTCATGGAAAGCGCCGTTTCGCTGGTGGGTGCGCCATGGCGGATCTTGCTGGCGGCCTTATAGTACTTCATGGTTTCCAGGGCGTCGCCCAGCTTGTTGCGGCGTTGATAGAGCGTGGGGCAGGGCGATAGCACCTCGATAAAGCAGAAGCCTTTTTTGTGCAGCACCTCGGTCATGGAGCGGCTGAGCTGCTTGACGTGAAAGGTGGTCCAGCGGGCCACATAGGAGGCTCCCGCGGAGTCGGCAAGCTGTGCCAGGTTGAAGGCGGGCTCGAAGGCGCCGTAGGGGTTGGTGGCGGTGATGGCGCCTCCCGGTGTGGTGGGCGCGGTCTGGCCGCCGGTCATGGCGTAGATCATGTTGTTGACGCAGATCACCTTGAGGTCGATATTGCGCCGGGCTGCGTGGATGAGGTGATTGCCGCCGATGGCGGAGAGGTCGCCATCGCCCGAGTACACTACCACTTGCAGCGATGGGTTGGCGAGCTTCAATCCAGTGGCGAAAGGAATGGCGCGGCCGTGCGTGGTGTGGAACGAATCGAGCTTCGCGTAGCCGGCTACACGCCCGGTACAGCCGATTCCCGAGACTATGGCGACCTTGTCGAGGTCGGCCTTGGATTCGAGCAGCGCGCGCGTGAAGCAGTTGACGGTGGTTCCGATGCCGCAGCCGGGACACCAGATGTGGGGCATGCGGTCCATGCGGAGGAAGGGCTCGACGGGATTGGGGGGTTGGGTTTGAATGGTGATGGGGCTCATCGGGATGCCTCCAGAATGGCGGCCAGGATTTGTTCGGGTTGGTGTACGCTGCCGCCGGCGTGGGTTACCGGGATGACGCGCGGTTTAAGGACGGACAGGCCAGGAGGCCTGTCCCACACTGCGCGCTCCACTTCGTGGACCATCTGACCCAGGTTCAATTCCGGCACCACGAAGGCCTTGGCATGGCGGGTGAGGGCGGCCAGCGGACCGGCGGGGAAGGGCCAAGCGGTGATGAGGCGGAACTTTCCGGTTCGCACGCCCTGCGCGCGGGCCATCTTGATGGCTTTTTCCGCGACCCGCGAAGTGATTCCGTAAGAGACTACGACGACGTCGGCATCCTCCGGCGCTTCGGTCTCGTAGAGCGCCTCCTGTTCGGCTACGGGGGCCGACTTCGAGACCAGGCGGCGCACCAGCCGATCCTGCGTTTCCACGGTCATGGACGGGTACCCACGCTCGTCGTGGGTCAAACCGGTGACATGGAAGCGGTAGCCCTCGCCGGCGTGGGCCATCTCGGGGACCTGATCCGCCATAGGCTCGTACGGACGGTAATCGGCAGGCGGGCGGCTGGTGTGACGGCGGGGATAGATGTCGATCTCGCTGGCTTCGGGAATAACGACTTTCTCGGTCATGTGACCCACGCATTCATCCATCATTACGAAGACAGGCTGGCGGTATTGCTCGGAGAGGTTGAAAGCCTTGATGGTGAGGTCGAAGCACTCCTGCGGCGAATTAGGGCACAGCGCCAGGACGCCATAATCGCCGTGCGATCCCCAGCGCGCCTGCATCATGTCGGCCTGCGCGGGGAGGGTAGGCAGGCCGGTGGAGGGTCCGCCGCGTTGCACGTTCACGAATACACAGGGCGTTTCGGTCATGGCGGCATAACCGATGTGCTCCATCATGAGGGAGAAGCCTGGCCCCGAGGTGACCGTAAATGCCTTGGCTCCGCCCCAGACTGCGCCTTGAATGGCGATGGAGGCAGCCAACTCGTCCTCCATCTGGATGAAGGTGCCGCCGACGGTGGGGATGCGGGCAGCGAACCGTTCCACCACTTCGGTGGAGGGTGTAATCGGGTATCCTGCGGCAAATCGCGCACCCGCCGCGAGTGCGCCTTCGCAGCAGGCGTGGTCGCCATCCAGGAAGTGTGCGCCGGTAAGTACTCCTTTTGGATCAGCTTGCATGGCGGGCTCCGTAGATGGCGAAGTCCGGGCAATAGAGACCGCACAGGTCGCAACCGCTACATTTTTCAGCAGCTACGACGTGAGGTGGGTGGTATCCCTTGGAATTGAACGCCGAGGAGAGCGATAGTACGCGGGTGGGGCAAAACTCGACGCAGAAGCCGCAGCCCTTGCAGCGTTCGATGGTGATGTAGACGGAACCCTTGGCCATTGGGGTGTGGGCTTGCACGCGAATGGCCACGGAGCGGGGCTTGGCCTCGCTTCGCTCGCGAAGGCCGATTGACAATCGGCCTGCAGGTTGGCAACGTTGGCAACCTGCCCCGCAGAGCAGCGTAGCCGCAACCAAAAGAGGCGGCCTGAGAGGCCGCCGCAGGCCGAGGGCCTGCCCCACGAAGAATCGGCGCTCGCATTGACAGCCGTTCTGCTGTTACTTTGTTTGAGAACATGGCAAACACTTTTGGCACCGATATCCTGATTCAGGCCGAAGATCCGAGGAGCGCGGCCCGGCGCTCGGACCGGTGCTGGAGGTTACTGTGGACAGTGTCGAAGAAGCCAAGCGGCGCCTGGTCGAGAACGGTTGCGAGATCGTCAAGGACGAGCCGGATTTTCCGAGGTGCTATGTCAAAGACCCTTTCGGCCTGATTTACAACCTGTTTGCGGAGCACGTCTAGCGCGGCGGGGCGGCCTGAAAGGCCGCCGCAGGCCGGGGGCCTGCCCCACTCAAGAAGTTGTCGACTTCGGCGCGCGTGGGGGCGGAAGCTTGCGCACCGAGGCGCGTGACGGAGATCGCGGCAGCGGCGTTGGCGAACCGGAGCGCGCGCTCGATCAGCTGGCCTTCCGCAAGAGCCACGGCCAGCGCGGCGTTGAAGGTATCGCCGGCGGCTGTCGAGTCGCGCACCTCCACGGGAAACGCGGGCGTGTGGAAGCTTCCCGTATCGCCGGAATAGTAAGAGCCCTGATCACCCAGTTTCAGCACCACGCTGCCGACCCCAAGTTTGCGCAAAGCCGCGGCAAGTTCGGGGGCGTCGCCGGGCGCAACGCGCGCAGGCGGGCGGCCCAGCAGCATCAGCGCTTCGTTTTCGTTGGGCGTGAGGATGTCCACGCGCGCGAGCAATTCGGCGGGCAAGGGCTGCGCAGGGGCCGGATCGAGCATGGTGCGGAGGCCTTCTTCACGCGCCAGGCGAAGCGCGGCCGCCACGGTATCGAGGGGCGTTTCCAACTGGAACAGGGCGAGGCTCGCGCCGCGAAAGACCTTGCGCATGGCTTCGACATCCGCCGCGGCCAGCGCGTAATTTGCGCCGGAAGCCACCACGATGGAATTCTGGCCTTGCCGGTCCACCCAGATGAGGGCCACGCCGGTGGGCTGCGATTTGGCGGCATGCACGGCGCCGACATCCACTCCGGCGGCGGCCAGGCTGGCCTTGAGGTGGTCGGCGAAGACGTCGTAGCCAACCCGCCCGATCAGGCGGACGGCAACCGCGCCGGCGCCGAGTTTGCCCGCCGCGCAGGCCTGGTTAGCGCCCTTGCCGCCGGGGATCATCTGGAAGTCGCGGCCCAGCACGGTTTCGCCGGGCACGGGCAGGCGGTCGACCGACACGACGAAGTCCATGTTCAGGCTGCCGACGACCACTATGGCGGGTATCATCTGGCGAGGTCGATGCCCAGTTTTTTCAGTTCTTCGGCGTAGTATTTGCGGTGCAGCAGGTCCCACTCCTCGCTGCCCTCGGGAATCTCGCGCTTCTGCGAGCGGATCTTCTGGCGGGAAAGGCGGTCCACTTTCTCCTCGGCGGTGAGAACCTCGGTGATGTCGCGGACGATTTCAAGGCGCACTTCGTTGAGATCCTTGCGCATGCGCAACTCGCGCGTCTTGCGCAGGGCCACGATGATCTTGTGCGACATATCGTTGATTTTGTCGCGGGAGAGCTTCATCTGGTCGTGGGTATCGCGGCCGGAAGCGCGGATGACCTTGCGTTCCGCGATCATGGTGTTCTTGACCTTGCGGAACATTTCCTGGTAGCTGACGCCTTCGCGGCGCATGTAGTCGGCGTACTGCTGGAGGATCTCGCGCACCTCGTCGTTGAGGCGGTCTTCGACCGCTAGTTCCTCGGTGATGATGTTGGCGACGATTTCGGCGACCGCCTGCGGATTGCTTGTTTCAATCGAAGCAGGCGTCAGTTTCTTCACCAATTCACGGGAGAGATAGGCGATGAATTCCCTGGGAAGCAACATCTATGTTTTCTGACCGGCGAAACTTGTAGTTTAGCAAATTCGGCGGGACAAAGAGCGGGACTGAGAGTTTTACAGGCTAAAGCCTGTGCTACCTCAGGCCGGGAAGGAGAATCGCGGCGTCAGCTTCACCAGCTTGAGCACTTTGTAGACGTCGACGTGGACGCCGCGCAACGCGACCTTGACGGCTTTTTCGTCGGCCGCACCGGCCAACTTTTCCAGCGCCCCGATGGCGCTGGGATCGATGCGGCGCACGGACGAGAGATCCAAAGCGACCTCGCGGCTGGCGCCGTCCAGTTTCGCAAGAGCCTGCGCAATCAGCTCATTCGCGGTCATACGCACACCTCGACTTCCGGTTCGACCGGCGCACTGGCTGCCTTGGCCGGGCTGCGGCCATGATAGGCGCTCCAGAACAACTCAACCAATTCGCCAATGAGCGGCATGCGAGGGTTGGAACCCCAGGAAGGATCGTCAAAGGCGATCTTGGCCAGATCGGGGATGGCCCGCTCGAATTCTTCCTTGGAGATCCCCAGGTCGGCGATAGAGCGCGGCACCGCTAACTGATCGAGCAACTGTTCGATGGCCGCGATGAGGTTCTTGACCTTCTCGTCGACGGTGTGACCGCCCAAGCCCAGCAGGTCCGCGATCATGGCGTATTTCTTGGGCGCGACGTACGCCCGCTGGTTGGGCGACGGCCTGAACTTAGTGGGCACCGACGCATTGTAGGCGATGACATGCGGCAACATGAGCGCGTTGGCGCGGCCGTGCGCCACGCCGAAGCGCGCGCCAAAGGCATGCGCCAGCGCGTGATTCACACCCACGGACGCGTTGGAAAACGCCAGCGCCGCGATGCAGGCGGCGTTGTGCACCATACTGCGCGCCTCTTCATCGTGCGGATTCTCATAGGCGATGGGCAGGTACTTGAACACCAGCCGGATGGCTTGCATGGCGTTGGCATCGGTGTAGACCGAGGCGTGCGTGGAAACGCCCGCTTCCAGGGCGTGCGTCAAACAATCGATTCCGGTATCCGCGGTCAGGCCTTTGGGCATGGACATGACGAACTGCGGATCGACGATGGCCACATCCGGACTCAGCGAGTAGTCGGCGAGGGTCACCTTGCGCCCGCGCACTTTGTCGGTCAGGACGGCGAACGGAGTGACTTCGCTCCCGGTTCCGCTGGTAGTGGGAATGGCAATCAACCGCGCATGGTTGGTTTTTACGGTCGGGAACCGGACCACGCGCTTGCGGATATCCAGGAACGGCGCGGCCAGTTCGTCTAAGTCGGCCTCCGGAAACTCATACTTGAGTTTCATGATCTTGGCCGCATCGATCACGGAGCCGCCGCCCAGCGCCACGATCTGGTCCACCGCGTAAGAATTGAGGGCCTCGACGCCTTGCATCACGACCTTGACTTCGGGCTCGGCATCGGGAATGGCCAGGACCCGCACCAGAGTCTGCGCGGGGATGTTGCGCCGGACAATGTCCAGATGGCCCATTTGCTCCAGAGCCGCATTGGTGACGATGAGGGTGGAGCGCGACGCGAAATCGCGCAGATGCTCCACGGCGTTCATGTCGAAGTAGATCTGATCGGGAATGCGGAACCACATATGCGCTGGGGTCCTCCGGGCCACCCGTTTGATATTCAGGTAATGATACACATTGACGTTGTCCATGGTGCTATTGCCACCACCGGTCCCGCAGCCGAACGAGAAGGTAGGCACCAGATCGTTGTAGACGCCGCCGAGGGCCCCGATGGCGCCCGGCGAATTCACGATGATCCGCCCGGCGTTCATGGCCTCGCTGAACTTCCCGATAATTTCGTCGTTGCGCGAGAAAATGACCGCCGTGTGTCCCAGCCCGCCGAGATGATTGACGTCGACACAAAGCTTGAGGGCCTCATCCACCGAATGCGCCCGGCAGACCGCGAGCACCGGGAACAGTTTTTCGACCGACAGGGGATATTCGCGGCCCACGCCTTTGATGGGCGCGATCAGGAGCTTGGTGTTGGGTTTGACCCTTAAGCCGATCATGCGGGCGATATCGATGGCTTTCTGGCCGACGGCCATGGGCTGCATTTGTCCCTTCAACGGATCGATCACGGTGTGCCCCAGCAGTTCGGTTTCCGCCTCATTGCAGATGTGCACGCCCAGATCCGCGAATTTCTTCAGCGCCCGGTCGTAGATCTCGTCGTCGATCACCACGGTCTGCTCGGAGGCGCAAATGGTTCCGTTGTCGAACGTTTTGGAGGTGATGATGTCCACCACGGCCATGTCCAGTTCCGCCGTTTTTTCCAGGTAGACGGGCGTATTGCCCGACCCTACACCCAAGGCCGGCTTGCCGGAGCTATAAGCGGCACGGGACGCGCCGCGCCCACCGGTGGCGTCGATCAGGCGGACGTCTTTGTGTTTCATCAGGTAGGCGTTGTCCTCCAGCGTGGGCGATTCGACGCAGGTGAAGACGCCTTCCGGCGCGCCGTGCTTGACGGCGGCCTCGTACATGATGCGCATGGTCTCGGCGCAGCAGCGCCAGGCGTTGGGATGGGGACTGAAAACCATGGCGTTGCGCGTCTTGATGGCCATGATGCATTTGAAGAGAACCGTTGAAGTGGGGTTGGTAATCGGCGTGAGCGAGAAGATGACTCCGATGGGTTCGGCCACTTCCACCAAGCCGCTTTCCGGAAACTCGCGAATGGGGCCGACGGTGCGTTTGTCCTTTACGTAGTTGTAGACGAACTCAGTGGCCACCATGTTCTTAATGGCCTTGTCTTCCATGACCCCGAGCCGGGTTTCCTCGACAGCCAGGCGAGCCAGATGTTGAGCCTGAGCGAGTCCGGCGAGGACCATCGGTTTGACAATGCGATCGACGTCCTCTTGCGTGTATTGGGTGAAGACGGCGGCGGCGGTGCGGGCCTGCGCGACTAATCCTTCCAGGTAGGCAATCCGTTCTTTAGTGGGGGGGGCGATGTTCTCTACTGGCATGTTTCCCTCTTCCGACGCAGATTTTGGAACGCGACAGGTGCGGTTAAAAAGGATTATAGCAGCTTTAACTACTGATTTGACTTTAGCGCTACAGCGGGGCTGAGAGCCCCGCGCAGGCTGAGAGCCTGCCCCACTTCAGTTCGGATGCTGCTAGTGCGCGGGCGCCCGTTGAGGCTGGCAGGAGCCGCGAAAAACTCGCGATGCAAAGCTTCCATGGCCGCCTGGAGATCCGCTTCGCGTATCACAAACCCGAGGCTGAGCGAGGACGACCCCTGGGACGCCAGCCGCACATCGGCGCCCTGCAAAGCTCCGCGGGCGCGCGCCAGAGTGGACGCGGCGTGGGCAATGCCTTCGCCGACCAGCCAAATCGCGGCGCGGTCCTCTTCCACGGCGATGTCCACACTCTCGTCGACCTTACGCAGGACTTGCGAGAGCCCTGGCCAGTTTTCCAGGGCGAACGAAATCCCTTGTTCCTGCGCCTGGATCAGATCGACCGCGATGTGCTCGCGCGCGAACAGGTCCGCCAGCCCGCCGGTGATGCTGGATAGCATTCCGCGGTTTTTGACCCGCAGATGCACCACGGCCATCCCCGCCTTGGAGGTCAGACACTTCACGATGCCCGGGGCGCTTTGAACCTTCGACACCACGCGGGTGCCCTGCACCTCCGGGCGGCGCGAATTGCGGATTACAATCGGGATCCTCTGGCACAGGGCCGGCGCGACCGAAGCCGGGTGCAATACTTTTGCTCCGAAGCGCGCCATCTCCTGAGCTTCCTGGTATGAGATCTCGCGCAAAAGGCGCCCGCCGGCAAGCACGCGCGGATCGCAGCTCAACATGCCGTCCACATCCGTCCAGATCTGGATCTCGTCCGCGGAAATTCCGGCGCCTACCAGCGACGCCGTCAAGTCCGATCCGCCTCGACCGAGCGTCGTGGTGACGCCATCGAGAGTCGCGCCAATGAATCCGCCCATAACCACCACGCGGTCGCGCGCCAGCAGGGCCACGGTCCGGCGCAGGCGTGAGTAGGTGTCCCAATGCAATGGCGTCGCGTGCGTGAACTGGCCATCGGTGACGATGACCTTACGCGCGTCGACTTGAGCGGCACGGATGCCCAAGTGGCGAAACGACTCGGCCACGATCAGGCTGGAAAGGCGCTCGCCGTAGCTGAGCACCTCATCCTGGATCTGCGGCGTGAACGGACGGCCCTCGCGGAGTTCCACCAGCAACACTTGCAAATCGCGAAACATCGGGGCAATGCTGTCGCGCAGGAAGGGTTCCGCACGCTGGCCCAGAACGCCGCGGGTTTCGTTGCAGTGCATCCGCCGCAATGCTTCGGTGTGCTGTCTGGCGGAGTAGGAATCGCCGCGCGCGGCCGAGCGGGCGGCTTCCAGCAACTGGTCGGTGGTCTTCGCCATGGCCGAGACGACCAGCACCGGTTTCTGGTCCAAATGTTCTTTGACTATGGAGGCAGCTTGTTCAATGGCACCGGCGGACTCTAACGAGGAGCCGCCGAATTTCATGACGATCATGAGCCCATGTTATCCGGGGTTGGGTAAGGAAGCCGTAAGACAGCGCTAAGGAAGTTATCAAAGTTTGGAGCCGAGGCAGACGACACAATACGATCGTCTGCCCCACAGAGGCGGCCTGAGAGGCCGCGGCAGGCCGAGGGCCTGCCCCACGAAAAATGACTAGTTGTAATGCAAGAGTATTGCAGCTAGCGCATTTCGCCGCGCGCGTTGAAGGTCGCGCCAGAGGCCAGCACCTGGCGCACGCGGCCGCGGTTCGCGCCGGTCTTTTCGGTGGCGTCCACCAGGGTGCGGACGGCCTGTTCGATGGAGGCATCCGGCGGCATGCGGAAGATCCAGGGAATGTTCAGCGCGGTCAGCGAGCGGTCGGCGGAGAGCGCGATGAGCGGCACGAACATTTTCACGGCGAGCTGCTCGGCCAGGTGGCTGGAGTTCCGGTCGGTGGAGATCAGGCCGATCAGCCGGTCCTGCCCGATTAGCTCAACCAGCGCCGTGGAGGACTTGCCCCACGCGCCTTCCGACGCGACGCCCACCAGAGTGTAGTTGTGGCCGGCGGCGCGCTGCAGGACCGGGTCGGCGGCGAGTTTATCGGCTTGCGGGCCGAAGATGCCGATGCGCACTTCGCCCGCGGGATTGTCCGCAAGGGGCGGGCCCGAATAGGCGACGGTTTCTTCATCGATGCTGGCGTAGGCTTTCTGCATGGGCTCGCGGCGGAACTGCGCTTTTCCGTTGTGAATCGTGCCCAGGAACAGCGGCGCGATGTTCTTGGCGTTGGGGTCGAAAATCATTTCGCCGGTCACGCCACGATAACGCTCCAGGCCGTAGAACGCATCGCGGATGCGGGCGCGGTTCAGGCCGGCGCGGCAGATTGAGTCCAGCATGATACGCATGCCGTCGTAGCCCAGCGACGCAAACGTGTCCGGCGCCTTCTCAAAGCGCTTAGTAAAGCGCGTGTTGAAGTCGATCCACAGTGGGTCGTCGCGCGTGGGATCGTAAGGGAAAACAAATTCCAAGCCTTCGGCGGCGGGTCCGGCAATGCGCAGCATCTCTTCTCCATAGACACGATAGGCGCCAAAAACGCGTTGCTTCATGCCCATCTCGCGCATCTGTTTCAGGATGTTGCCGGCGGGTATCTGGTCGGTCCAGAGGACAATGGCGTCCACATTGGAATCCTGGATCACACTGAGCTGATGGTGGAAATCGGTGTCGCCCGGCATGTACTTCTGCTCGAGGACCAAGGGATGCCCGAGGCGGCGGGTGGCATCCTTGAATTTTCCATTCCCGAAACGGCCATAGGGTTCGTTAACGCGCAGCAGCGCGACGCGGCTGAGTCCGAGTTCGCTGAAAATGCGCCGGGCCAGGGTATAGCCTTGCACGCGGTCGTCCTGAAGAGCGGTCAGCAACCAGGGAATGGTGGTTTCGGGAAGCGTGGGATCCGTAGCGGCCGTGCTGACGATGGGCATTTCCGATTTCAACGAGACGCGCAACGCAATATGCGTGGTATTGGGATCGATCGATCCCAGCATGCCCCACACATTTTCGTCGTAGATCATCTTGACGATCTCGTTGCTGGAGGCGCCCCAGAGGGCGGCATCGTTATGCACCATCAGCTTGAAGGGTTTGCCGCCGTAGCCGCCCGCGGCGTTGGCCTCGTCGATTGCCATGGTTGCGCCGTTGAGCATCATGCGGCCGAGGGCTTGGTCGCGGTGATCCTGAATGGGGCCCAGGAATCCGATGCGCACTTCGGTGAGATCCTTCAGATCGGGGACGGGCACGTCGCGCGCGGGACCGTTGTATTCCACGGTCTTGGTGTAGTGCTCGTAGTATGGCTTGGTGAAGCGCGAGTACGGGCGCAGATCGTCGGGCGCGTTGGCATAAGGCGCCAGCGTGCGCGTCTCCGGCCGGCCGGGCGGATTGGCGCCGCAGGAGCAGGGGCCGGGCGGTTGCGCCAGGGCGAATGCGGCGAGCAAGAATAGAGACAGAAAAGTTCGCATAGAGCAATTCCTTCGGGCGGCCTGAGAGGCCGCCGCAGGCTGAGAGCCTGCCCCACAATGTTTTACCGGCTGCGGAACATGACGATGGCTTCGGCTTCCACCAGCAGTTCCGGGCGGCACAGCTTGGCCTGAATGCCCGTAGAGGCCGGCAGCGGGTCAAGCCCCTGCTCCTTGTAGAACGCGGTGCGTTCTTCGTTGAACTCGCGATAGTCGCGGTCGATATCGCGCAGGTAGAAGGTAGTGCGCACGACGTCGTGCCAGGTGGCGCCTTCCGCTTCCAACAGCCCCGTGATGTTATAGAACGTGCGCCGGCACTGCGCGCGGAAATCGCCCACGTGCACGGTTTCACCGTTCTCGTCGATGCTGGCCGTCCCGGAGATCAAAAGCACCACCAGACCGTTCAGGTCGATACGCATGCCGCGCGAAAAAGAACTCGGCCTCTCATAATCGAAGGCCTCGTTGAGCACGCGCAGGTCGGTAATGGCCCGCTTCTGGACGGCCGCGCCGCCGACTTCATCGATCATTTCTTCGAGTAACATTTTGTGTAACCTCCTGTTCAATTCGTATTCCGTGGCTGAGGCCTTTGGCCGTCGCCACCCAGATGTCGTTTCCCTGAAAATCAACTCCAAAAACATAGTTGTGAGCGGGAGCCGTGTCGGTCTCGACGTGCGTCACCTTGCCCTGGGCATCGCGCACCAGCATTTCGGGTTTGCCGGTCTGGAGCGAAGGGCGGTAGACCGCCCAGTTCTCGCCGTCGTAATAAGCGAGTCCCTTGTCCGTTGAGAACCAGGCCCGGTTACCATCCACGCCCTTCACCTGGTTCATGAAGTTACTGGGCAGGCCGCTGTCCTTCTCCATGAAGTTATGCCAGTTGCGCCCATCGTAGCGGCTGGCGCCGAAGTAAGTGGTCACCCACAGGATCTTCTCCTGCTCCATCCAACTGACCGAGGTGGTGATTTCGTGAATGAGCCCTTGATCCTTGTAGAGCACCATTTCGGTCTCGCCATCGGGATCGTGGTAGTCTTTCCAGCGCTCGGTCTTGATATCGTATTCGAGCACCCCGCCGCCCCACACGGCGTAATACACTTTGCTGGTTCCCGTACTGACGGCGTAGGTCCAAATCTCGTGCATGGGCGTGTTCCGTTCGTTGTAAAGGCTCCATTCGCCGGTGCGCGTGTTCAGGCGGCTGGCGCCGGCGGCGGTGGCCACCCAGACGTAATCGTCCTGCACGGCGACCCCATAGACGACGTCGTTGCTGAGTCCGCTGTTAACCTGGGTGAAGTTGTCGAAGCGGCCGGCGGAATAGCGGCTCAGCCCGCCCATGGTGGCGGCCCAGACGTCGTGCGTCCGCTTGTCGACGGCCACGTAGGTGACGGCGCGATGCGCCAGGCCGTCGGCCGGGCGAAAGATTTTCCATTTGCCGTTCTCGTACAGGCCCAAACCGTTTTCGGTGCCCGCCCAGACGCGCGCGCCATCCACCGCCACGCTGAAGACGCGATTGTCGGGCAGGCCGTCCGCTGTGGTGAAATTCTGCCACCGGTAGCGAGGCATAGGCTGAGCCGAAGCCGCTAGCGGCAGAAGCGATAGGAGTAGAAGCCAGATCTTATGGGTCATAACGTCTTCAAATACTCAATCATATCGTTGAGTTCGTCTTTATTCAGGTCATTAGTTACCCCGTGGGTATCCTTGGGGTTGAATATAGTCCAGATCTCTTCCAGACTGCGGGCCGATCCGTCATGCAGGTAGGGCGCGGTCAGAGCTACGTTAGTCAGTTGCGGAACATCGATTATGGGCGAGCGGTCGGACCACTTGCCGCTGCCCACGTCTACCTGCTTCTGGTTGGTATAGTGACGCCCGGAATGGCAGAATCCGCACTGATTCGATTCCGGAATGGGCGTGCGATCTTTCTTGCGGGTGCGCTCGAAAATGTCTTTACCGCGTTCCTGCGCGGCGGTCAGTTCGCCGTTCGGCAGGCGGTAGCGGTTGGGACGCAGGGGCATCGACTTGATATAGCTGACCAGGTCGCCCAACTCCTCGCGCGAATAACTCTGCGAGCGATAGAAGTATTTTTCGGTGCGCGGCCCGCATTCGGTTTCCAGGTCCGGATTGCCGCCATTCCACTTGAATGGCTCGGTGCCATCCACGTCTTCGAGCAGCCGGTTGTCCACGATGTCCACGCCGAAGCCATCCGGCTCCAGGTCCCATTGCAGGCCGTCGAAAGTGGATTCCAGGTGACAGTTGGCGCAACTGAAGCCGTTGTGGAAGGCGAAGCGCGCATCGAAGAACAGTTGCTCGCCGCGGCGTTGCGGAGTGAGTTCGGCGGGGCCGCCGAGTTCGATGGTGCGCACGACTTTGCGCGCGGCCGTGTCGATTACCGAGACGGTGTCGTCCAGGCGATTGGCCACGTAGAGCAGAGAGGCGTCGGGCGAAAGGGCGATGCCCTTAGGGGCGCGGCCCACCGGAATGCGCGCCGCGACGAAGTGGGCCGAAGCGGACAAATCGTTAGCCAGCGCGCGCCGCTCGCGGGGCGAAGCCGCACGCACGAACTCCAGCAGGCGCTTAATGTCGATGACGGTCACGGTGTTAGCGCCGGTGGTGGAGATGTATGCCGTGCTCTTATCCGGGGAGATGACCACACCGAATGGCATGGTGTAATAGCGTTCGAGTTCGTCGATCAGAACTTGCACGGGCTCGCCGACGTCCGCGCCAAACAATGTCAGGGAATCGCCGAAGACCGAGCCATGCTCGACGTGCGCCAGGGGGATGAGGTTCTTGGGGCGCAATTGGCAGGCGATACCCAGGTGTCCGTCGCTTGAAAACGCCACGTGGAAAACGCCGGCCACGTTGTGGAGGGGCTGGCGGTCGCGGACGATCTGGTGTTCGGCGTCGATGACCGTGATCTCGGATTCCGCGGGGGTCCGGTGAAGGCCGATGTTCGGGTAGATATGGGTGCAGTAGAGTGAGTGGCCGTCGGGCGAAGGTGTCAGATAGCTTGCGCCTCGACCGGCCGCGAGCCGCCGGGTTTCGACGCCGCTGGCCAGGTCGATTACCGAGATATCGTTGCTTATGCGATTGGCGGTGTAGATTGTGGCGGCGGATTGGTCGGCGAACACCGCGTTGGGTTCGAAGCCGGTCTTGAGAGTACGAGTTACCTGGAGGGTGTCGGTATCGATCACTGACACGGTGTCACTCCAGGAGTTGGCGATGTATGCGTAGCGGCCGCTGAGCCATAAGCCCTTCGGCACGCGTCCTACCGGCACGCGTCCCTCGATTTTGCCTGTGTGGGCGTCGATGACAGTAAGTTCATCGGTACCTTCGCAGAGGACAAGCAGACGCGCGCCATCCGGGGAGAGGGTTAGTTCGATGGGGGAGGGATAGTGGAGGGGCGCGGCGTGCAGGGTTCCTAGGAGGGATAGAGCTGTTAGAAGGAGGATGCTGGAAAAGTGGGGCAGGCCCTTGGCCTGCGGCGGCCTCTCAGGCCGCCATGCTTGAGAATTCTGATCCGCCGGATGCACTACTGAAATATGATTCTCAAAGAGCGCCGGCTTCCGCATCTCTATGTGATTGGCCAGCCGTTGTTCGTCACCTTCTGCCTGCACGACAGTCTGCCTGCAAATCGCGCTTTTCCGTCGGAGGATCTGACTTCCGGCGAAGCGTTCGTCGCCATGGACCGACTGCTGCACGAAGCCCGGTGTGGCGCCATGTTTCTCAGACAGACGGCGATTGCTGAGTTGGTCTTGGCCTCCATCGAGTACGGAGTCGAGATCGGGCACTACGAGATGCACGCTTGGGCGATCATGTCCAATCATGTTCATCTGCTGCTTACGCCCCATGTGCGTGCCTCGAAGCTGCTCGGTTCATTAAAAGGCGCCACCGCCAGGCGGGCCAATCTGTTGTTGAGGCGGGCTGGCCTGCCGTTTTGGCAGGATGAAAGCTACGATCACTTGGTTCGCGATGGGGAGGAATTTCGGCGGATACAACGGTATATCGAGTACAATCCTGTGGCTGCGGGTTTGGTTGCACGGCCAGAGGAGTATGTTTGGTCAAGTGCGGGGCGGCCTGAGAGGCCGCCGCAGGCTGAGAGCCTGCCCCACTAGGCTCAGAACTAAGGCTAAGACTGGAACTGGCCATTTTACTTTTCCTCCACGGTGACTACTCGGTCGGCGGTCACATCGCGCAGCGTCTGGACTTTGCCACTTGGCCAGGTGATCGTCACCGTATCGGCCTTCGCCGCGCCACCCAGACCGAAGTGCACACGGGCGTCGTCCTGCGAAAGGTAGCCCGACCCGGCTACGCGCTCGGCCTGTTGTTTGCGCCCGCCCGCGGCCACCTCGATCTTCGCGCCGATGCCGTCCCGGTTGCTCTTCCTGCCCACCAGCTTGAAAGCCAGCCAATGGTTGGCGCCGGGCGAAGTGTTATGCAGCAGGATACCCGGCGCACCCAGGTTGACCATGAAAAGGTCCACCTTGCCGTCGTTATCGTAGTCGGCGAAGCACGCACCGCGCGCCACGGTCTTCACCTGGAAGAAAGGTCCGGCCGTGTCGGCAACGTCCGCAAAGCGTCCGCCTCCCAGGTTACGAAAAATCGAATGCTCCTGCGGCATCATGTGGATCAGGCCGCCGTGCGAGATGAAGATGTCGCGCAGCCCGTCATTGTCGAAGTCGTAGAAGCCGGTGCCCCAACTCACATACTGCGCGGTCAACTGGGAGATGCCGGACGCCTCGGTAATGTCGGTGAAGTCCGCGCCCCCGTTCCGCATCAGGCGGTTGAAGCGGGAGTCGGTGACCCACAGGCCCACGTGGCCGGTATTCTCGAAATCGACAAACACCGGCCCCATGGCGGAGGTGGATTCGCCGTTCTGTCCGTAAGCCACACCGGACTGCACTGCGACTTCCTTGAATGTTCCGTCGCGATTGTTATGGAACAGGAAGTTCTCGGTCTTGTCGTTGGCCACGTAGATATCGGGATAGCCGTCGCCATCGAAATCGCCCGCGGTAACCCCCATGGTGCGGCCCACATACTTGGAGATACCGGACTGCTGACTGACATCCGTAAAGGTGCCGTTGCAGTTGTTGTGGAACAGCATGTTGGTGGTGCCGGCATAGTCGAGCGGACCGGGATAGTTGTCGGCGGCGTAATAGGCGCGGTACTTGGGATCGAACTTCACGTAGCGGCCGACGAAGAGATCCACACAGCCGTCGCGATCGTAATCCAGCCAGGCGGAGCCAATCGACCAGCCCGGCACATTCAGGCCGGCTTTGACGGTGACGTCTTCGAAGGTGCCGTCGCCTTTGTTGCGATAGAGTGTGACGTGGCCGTAGCCGGTGACCAGCAAGTCCACAAAGCCGTCGTTATCGAAGTCCGCGGCGATGACGGCGGTGCTGAAGAGATCCCCGCCGACGCCGGCCTGTTCGGTGACGTCGGTGAATTTGCCGTTGCCGTCGTTGCGATAGAGATGATTGTGGGGTGTTGGGGCGCTCTCTGAGCCGGTCGGTTTGCGCAGCGGGTATGGATGGATGTCGTCGCCTAGCGGCTTGCCGGATGCGACGTAGAGGTCCGGCAGGCCGTCGTTGTTGTAGTCGAACCAGACGCAGCCGGAGCCGGTGCTTTCGAGCAGCGAGCCCAACTTGCGCGCTCCGAAGCTGTGGGTGAACTGGATGCCGGAGGCGGCGGTGGCGTCTTCGAAGCGGATGGTCGCGGCGGGCGGCTCGGCGGCGGCGGCTATGCCGGTTAGGAGGAGATACGCTACGAAGAGGGCGGCCTGAGAGGCCGCCGCCGGCTGAGAGCCTGCCCCACACGGCTGGAGATCTGGTGTACAAGATTGCTTCATTGGGATGCTCCTGCCATGCGCACGGGTACGTCTTTGCGCAGCAGCACTTTCGGCACCGCATTCTCAGGTGCGCGTTCCGGGCCTGCGTGGCAGCCGACGCAGACGCGCTGCTCGCCCTGCCGCATCCAGAACCAGCCGTGTTCGGCTTCGATCACGCGGCCCGACCGGTCCCGTAGTTCCATACGCAGAGGCTGCTCACTAGGCACGTGCAGGAAAAACGAGCCATCGCTTTCCACCGCCGTTTCGCCGAGCAGCGCGGGCTGGCCTTCGGCGCGCTGGGTGTAGAGCCGCACGCTGCCGATGGCGCCATCCGCGATATTGGTCTTGGATGTGTAGGCGTTGAGGCAGAGCACGTTGGCGCCCGCCCAATCGTGCAAGCCCGAAGGAAATCGCAAGGGAACGTCACGCGCGGCCAACATCATGGGTTCGACGCCCGGCCCGTCCGTCATCTTGGCGAGCGCGCCATTCGCCGGATTCAGGCTATAGATCGCATACGGCGTCCTGGCATTCGGGCGGAAAGATACCAGCCATTCGCCGGGCGTCACTTCCGCCAGCGGTCCGGCGAACTCTCCGCCGCGCACAGGGGCCATGTCCACTTGCATCGCGAGCGCCGAGGTGAAGCGCGCGAATCCTTTATTGGTGGTGAATACAATATCGCGCGATGGCAACTGGCGCGCGGCATGGCGACTCACGCCATGATCGCATCGGTAGGCTTCCACGCCGCTGCCATCCGGATACACCGTATATAAGTCGTTCGCGGCGGATTCGGCGGAGGGATGCGGACCTTCGTAGAGCACGCGGCCGTCGTGCAGCACATCGCAGGTCAAGCGATTGCCGGGCGCGTAAGTGATGCGCAGCGGCTGCCCGCCGGCCAGCGCCAGCACTTCAAGCTGAAAGCCTTGCGCGGTTTTGCGGGCATAGACGATTTTGCCGTCGGGCAGATACAGCGGGCGGATGGAATCCTCGGGCCAGGCGGCGATGCGGCGCGGCTCCGCGGGCGCGGAAGGCACGCGTACCGGCGCCTCCCAGATCTGCCAGGGATCTTCGCGGCGCGGCTTGCCCGCGAAGAGCACGCGCTGGCCGTCAAACGAGACTTCCGGATCGGCGGAGGCGAAGAAGCCGGGCGCGAGATCGCGCGTTGCGGCCGCGGTAACTACGCGGATGGCCGCTCCCCGCGGAAAGCGCTCCTGCCCGCACGTCCAGGCGTCCGGATCGAATCGCGGCGTCGAGGTGTAGACGTGGGCGGGCGTGCGGTGGGCATCTCCGGAAGCCAGCGCCAGCAAGGTTCCGAAGGACAGAATCCCGGCGGCCCCGATCCACCGCAACTTACAAATTCGCAAGGCTCGGCTGTTCCGATTCACTATTTTCAGACCTGTTTCTATCTAACCCCTGAGTTCGAATGTTATCGCGGGTACGGGAGCATTACAATAGTCTTTTAATATTAGTGGGTTAGCAGTATGGGCATGCGAAACGGTATCTGTGCGGCATGGCTGTTCGCGATCTCCCTCGCGATGACGGCGGGCGCAGCCGCCGGCGAAGCGCCCGACGAAGCGCAATTGGCCCGGTTCAAGGAGAAGATCCGGCAGGACATGGCCAAGGTTCCCAACTACACCTGCCTGGAGACTATCGAGCGCATGCATCGAGAGCGGCATTCCCACACCTTCAAGCCGGTCGATACGGTTCGCCTGGAGGTTTCCAGCGTGGCCGGCAAAGAACTGTTCGCCTGGCCCGGCGCGCGCCGCTTCGAAGATCGGGACGTGTCGTCTTTGGTGAGCGGCGGCACTATGGGTACTGGCATGTTCGCCGGCTTTGCGCGTAATCTATTCGTCACGGGTAAGGGCAATCCCCAATACGGGCGCGAGGAAAAACTGGCCGGGCGATCCGCCGTCCGTTACGATTTTCATCTCACAGAGATGGAGAACGGCTTCCAAATACGGGTTGGCGCCGTCTCGGAGACAGTGGCAACCAGCGGCTCCTTCTGGTTCGATCCTGTCTCTCTGGACCTGATCCGCCTGGATGTACGCGGCGAGGCGATCCCGTATAGCCTGCGCCTTGAGGAAGCCGCGATCCGGACATTTTATGCCCGTACGCATATCGGCGATTCCGACGCCTTGCTGCCCAAACGATCCGAACTGACGATGACGCATTTCTCGGGTGAGGCGAGCCGCGATGCGATCGAGTTTTCCCAGTGCCACGAGTACCGGAGTGAGTCGACAATCAGTTTCGACGCGCCTCCCGCCGCTCTGCCGGAGGCGCCCAAACCGCAGGTGCGCGAGGTGGATCTGCCGGCCGGCCTGCTGGTCCCTGTAGAGTTGGATACCGCGATCGATTCGAAGACGGCTGTGGTGGGCGATACGCTGCACGGGCGGGTGGTCCAGGAAGTCCGTTACAAAGGAGCCTTGGTGGTACCGCAAGGCGCCGCGGTCACTGGGCACATCCGCAGACTGGCGCGCGGTTCCTCGTCTGCGCCTTTCGCGGTAGGGATCGAGTTTTCCGAAATCGAGTGGGAAGGCGTGCGGGCCACGTTTTATGCGGAGCTTGCCGACCTGGACCGGAAATCCGCCGGCTCGCACCGGCCGGTCACATACTACGACGGACATGCGACGAAGGCCATGATCGAGAGCGGCATCCGGGGCGTGGGCGTCTTCTTTATCGACGCCGCGGCGTTTCGCATCCCGCCCGGCTTCCACATGGTCTGGCGCACGCTGGCGGATTCGGGCAATACGGCTGACCCGCTGCGCTGATCCTCCGGTTAGAATGTACGTGGGCTTTATGCGCGGATGCTTTCTGGTGCCTGTGGGCCTGCTGGTCGGAATTGGCTTGGGCCAGGCTCCGGACGTGGTGATCCGAAGTTCGGTGCGTGAAGTGCTTCTGGACGTCGTCGTGCGCGATGCGCACGGCCACCTCATCACCAATCTCAAGCCCGGCGAGGTTACCGTTTACGAGGATGGCGTCCGCCAGGAGGTGCGATCGTTCCGGTTGGTCGCGGGCAGCGAAGTCCGCGTCGAAGATCAGAAGCAGGCGGCTGAAGCGCAGGCGGGCGGGAAGCAACTTGCCGCGCTAAAGGCCGCGCGCGCACCGATCAATCCGTTGCGCACGGTGAACGTGGTTTGCCTGATCTTAAACGATCTGAACCCGGAGACGCGGGCTTTCGCATTCGAGGCGGCGCGCAAGTTTGTGAATGAGGAATTGCGCCCCAACACCTTCATTGGCGTGTTTAGTCTGGATGCCAGCGGCCTGCAGCCGGTGTATCCGTTTTCGAACAACCGCGAGCGTCTGCTGAAGGCCGTTGAACTGGCCGCCGTCAATCAACTTCCGTCGATCAACCTGGGCTCCGCGGCCATGCTGAATGGCTTGACTATGTTGGTCACCGGCAGTGCGGGGCCTAGCGAGAGCGCGGTGCAATTCGCAGACGGCTCCAGCGTCAAAGATCCGCTGGGCATGCGTGGAGACATGGGTCTTGCGGTAAACGCGGGGCTGCGTGAGATCGACGCGTTGATCGGCCTGGTCCGGCAGCTCAGCCCGCTCCCCTTTCAAAAGACTGTGGTCCTTCTAGGCACAGGACTCACGCGGCCGGCCGATCAGTTGGAATACTGGGATTCGCTGATCCATGCGGCCACCAAGGGTGGCGTCACTTTTTATGCGATGGATGTGTACGGGTTAGGTGTCTGCCAGGGCGACACGGATCCAGACTGCGTAGCGCATTCCGCGATGGCGCAATCGGCCGCGATGCTGCCATACATCGCCGCCCTCAGCAAGCAACAAGGTCCCGCGAGCGTCGGCGCCGGCGGCAATATCCAACCGGCGGGCACGTCCGCCAACTCGGCCGCCGCATCGGCCGCTGCCCAAGCACCGCCTCCCGCGACGTCCACAGCTCAAGCGATGGAAATGGCGCACCAGGACGACTATCTCAAGTTCATGGTATCGAGCGCCAACCGCCAGGAGGCCATTCGCGAACTGGCCGAACGCACCGGCGGATTTCTGATCGCCAACACGAATAACACGGACAAGCTGCTGGCGCGCGTGATGGAGGAGGTGGATACACATTATGAGATCGCGTATCCGCCTGCATCCGAGCGCTACGACGGGCACTTCCGGAAGATCGAAGTGAAGCTGGCGCGGCCCGGCTTGCAGGTGAAAACCCGCGGCGGTTATTTCGCCGTGCCCGACACGGGCGCAGGCCCGGCGACTCCCGAAGAGATGGCCGGACTGAAAGCGCTCGACACCCAGCCCAAGCCGCACGCCTTCGAGTTCCTTGCACGGGCTTATCGTTTCCGCGAGGCAGGCGGCACGGCCCAGTATGCGATCGCCTTCGAACTGCCTATTTCAAATCTGACCGCGGCGTCGGCGGAAACCGAGCACAAGCACCGGCTGCACGCCTCCTGGCTGGCGCTGGTGAAGGACGCGCAGGGACAGATCGTGGACCGGGTAAGCAGAGACATCTCGTCGGAGGTTTCCGACGATCAATTGGCCGCCGTGCAGGCGGAACGCATGACCTACGAACGCGCGGTGAACTTGCCGCCCGGACAGTACACGGTTGAGGCAGCCGTGGTGGATCACGAGGGCAACCGCGCCAGCACCAGGGTGGTGCATATCGACAATCGGGAGCGGCAGGGGGCGGGGATCAGCGATCTCGCGCTGGTGCGGCGGCTGGAGAACCTGAGCCGCCAGCCGGAAGCCGGCGACCCGTTTGAGTACACAGGCAACCGTGTGCTGCCCTTGGTTACGGCCGATTTGCCGGCAGGCGCGCGGGCGGTCGTTTATTTCATGGTTTATCCGGAGCCTGGGAGCCCAGCGAAACCGGAATTGCGCGTGGAATTGCTGAAAGACGGCCGCGTGCTTGCCACGCGCGCGCCCGCGCTACCGCCGCCCGATGCATTGGGCGGCATCCCGCTGGTGATCGAGGAGGCCAGCGATCCGGGCAGCTATGAAGTGAGGGCAACGGTGGTGCAGGGGGATATTTCGACGGAGCGCAGGCTCGCGTACACACTCGCCGGGAATGTTCGGGCCAGTATGCCCAGCCTGGCGGGTGAAATCCCGAGGCCCAGCGCGCCGGCCGATGACGGTGGGCGCACAGCGGGTCAATCGTCCGACGAAGGCCAGTTGGCTCGCTTTCAGGAGAAGGTACGGCGAGACTTCACCGGCATTCCCAATTACACCTGCCTGGAGACGATCGAGCGCGCGCGCCGTGCGCCGCCTTCACCCGACTTCAAGCATCTCGATACGGTTCGTCTGGAGGTTTCCAGCGTGGCTGGCAAAGAACTGTTTGCCAAGCCCGGGGCGCAGCGCTTCGAAGATCGCGACGTGACGTCTATCGTGACCGGCGGCACGATCGGTTCCGGCATGTTTGCCACCATCGCACGGAATCTGTTCGTCGCGGGCAAGGGCGCTCTGAAGTACAGAGGCAAGCAGACCCTGGCCGGGCATGCTTCCGTGCGCTACGATTTTCGTCTCAAACGGCAGGAGAGCGGCTTCAAAATACAGGTTGCCAACTACTCGGAGACGGTGGCGGCGAAAGGCTCCTTCTGGTTCGATCAGGTCTCGCTGGACCTGATCCGCCTGGAGGTGTACGGCGACGGCATTCCCGACAGCCTGCGCCTGGACGAAGCGGTGATCCGGAACTCTTACGCCCGCACGCATATCGGCAATTCCGACGCTTTGCTGCCCAAACGGTCCGAACTGACGATGACGTATTTCTCGGGTATAGCGAACCGCGATGCGATCGAGTTTTCAGATTGCCACGAATACCGGAGTGAATCGACGATCCGGTTCGACGCGCCGACTTCTCCTCCGGAGGCTCCCAAGCCATAAAGTGTAATAGCTGGCGCTATGTGGGGCACGCCGCTGTCTGGCGCGAGCGCGACCGTTGGCCGATTGACAATCGGTAGCAGCTTACCAAGCTGTGGAGGGCGGGCAATTCTGCCCGCAGCCGGCTTTCAGCCGGCTCTGGCCGCCTAAAAGGCGGCTGCGGCCAAGATTGGCCGCCCTCCAATGCGTTTTCGACGGTGCCCCGCATGCGGCGTGGCGTGGCCGATATGCACCGGCGTGCTGAAGTTTCCCAAAAAGCCAACGAGCGTTATTGGGACGCCCTCAGTACGGTAGACGACAGCACCCGCTTCAGCGAGTTTACCCGAGCCCTGGAGCAACCTTGCCAGTATCGGGGTCGGCGCGTGCGTGCGCTCCACCCCTTCCAAGCCGACGATCACCGGTTGCTGCAGGCTGTCAATCGTGGCGAGTTCACCATCAACGGACTCAGAAACCGCGATCTGCAGTTGTTATTGTACGGGCCAGTCGATCCCAATTCCCCCCTCTCGCTCCAAGAGAAGAGGCGCCGTTCGGCAGCCGTGAGCCGGAAGCTGAGGATCCTCCGCGCCCACGGACTGCTCCAAAAGGTCTCCAAAACTCACCGCTACCAGGTCACCCCAAACGCTCGACTGGCCATCACCGCCGTCCTCACTATGGACCGCACCAGTATCGCGCTCCTTAACAAGGCGGCCGCCTGAGAATCGTCGCGGCGCGCGAAGAAACTGATGGGTAGTAGTACAGAGCAGCATAGCCGCAACCAAAAAGAGGCGGCCTGAGAGGCCGCCGCAGGCCGAGGGCCTGCCCCACGAAGAATCCGCTCAGGCTGCGGAGGTTCTGCCTCAGATTCCAGCCGTATTGTCGATGAATCGCGGGCCGCTCAGCAAGCGGGCTAAAGTTCGGGTAGAATCGAAGAATAGCCAACGAGACTGAACGCGTGCGAGCGGCCACGAAGCCGCCGCGAGTGACCGCCATCTATCCGGGTTCCTTCGATCCGATCACCAATGGCCACCTGGACCTGATCGTGCGCGGGTGTTGCCTGTTCGACAAGCTGATTGTCGCGATTCTGCGCAACGAAACCAAGCAGCCTCTGTTCAGCGTGGAAGAAAGAATCGAGATGCTGGGCGAGGTGGTGAACTGCTATCCGAACGTAGCGGTGGACTCCTTCGACGGCTTGCTGGTGGACTACGCTGCCCAGAACGGCGCAACCGTGCTGCTGCGCGGGATACGGGCGATTTCGGATTACGAGTACGAGCTGCAGATGGCCCTGATGAACCGGCGGCTGCGTCCGGACATCGAGACCGTTTTCATGATGGCCAGCGAGGCGCACTCGTTCATCAGCTCGCGCCTGGTGAAGGAAGTATTTGGGCTGGGCGGCAATATCGGGGGGCTGGTGCCGCCTTCGGTTGAGGTGAGGCTGCGGAAGCGGTTCGGGCGAAGCTAGTAGAGGGGCGGCCTGGGAGGCCGGGCCCAGAGGGCACCCCGGCTGAGAGCCTGCCCCACTAGGAGAGGAGAGAGGATGGTAGTGCAAACGAATCA
>Ga0224558_1000494_pt1 | contig 45646 bp, 35 predicted proteins | sample 714S32024metaG_FD_180682 | JGI IMG/M metagenome (GOLD analysis project Ga0224558, IMG submission 180682) | Peat soil microbial communities from Stordalen Mire, Sweden - 717 S3 20-24 | ecosystem: Environmental > Terrestrial > Soil > Wetlands > Peat | place: Sweden: Norrbotten County, Stordalen... | reverse complement strand
AAGGGTCAACCGGCTTCGGGCTGAGTTCTTCGGCGGCCATCGGGGCGTGTGAGACCAAGAGTTTGTGATTCTCACTAGTTGTCAGTGCCGTCCTTCAGTCGTCTGCAGTGCACCGGCCGCGGTGAAGGTGACTACACGGGGACCGGCGGAAGGGCGCGGAGAAGATCGAGTGCTCTGGAGAACGCTTCGGCCCATGGCCATTCGTGCGGAGCACGCAGTATCGGTCGGCCGCCCGGGCTGACCAGCCTGCCGGGGATGGACAGGAACCTGGTGCGCACGGTGCGGGCCACCACGAGGTGTTCCTCGGGGGTGATCTCGCCCAGCATGGCGGTCCAGCGGATGAGGTTGTGGGCCAGGGCTGCACACACGAGCCAGGCCGCGTTGGCGTTGAAGCTGCCCGAAGGAACGTGCTCCATGCCGGCACCCTCCTTCAGATCCTTGATGGCCAGCTCGACGGTGGCGTGGGCCCGATGGAAGGCGTCGACGTCGACCGGGTCACCTTCCAGATCGGTCAGGAAGGCGAAGTGACGCCACTCGGGCCACAGCGTTGCCTGGCGTCCGACCAACCGGGTCCGGCGCACGATGAGACGCCGTCCCTTGTAGAGACACTCGGCTACTTCGGCGATGCCATCCATCGTGTAGTCGATGGGCGTCCACGCACCCTCATCGATGGCAGAGACCGCGGTGACCACGGACTTCACCATCCGGATCCCCATGGTGTAGCCAACGTCAAGTCGTCCAAGGGTGGCGATGGTGGCATTCGACCAGAAGCCGGAGTCGAAGCGCATGACCAGCTCACCGGTGGCGCCTCCACGACGGAGACGGGCCACCAGCTCCTCGATGAACCGCTTGGTCCCCCGCTGGGTGTTGGCCGACCCCTTGCGCATCCGGACGTGGAGGAGCTCACCGGTCCCGGCCCGGGTGGCAACCAGGGGGTGGTAGCCGAGCTCCTTGGAGTAGCCGTAGCCGGCACCGTGCTTGGCCTTGCCGCACACCGGACAGATGGTGGAGTCGAGGTCGACGACCAGCCGATCGTCGCCCGGACCGGCACCCAGCGACCATGCCCGGCGCAGTGCCTCTGCGAACACCGAGTCGAGTTGGCGGACATGACCGAAGGTGAAGGCCCGAAGGAACGTGCCCAACGTGGAGGGCGCCATCACCCGGTGTGGGAGCACCGACTGGGTCGCACCGGCTCTCCGCACGTCGACATGATCGATGTGGCTGCCGCCCGCCACCAGGGCGTGCACCAGGGTGAGCACCTTGCGTCCGGGGAGCGCGCCACCGACCCGGCCCCTGAGGTCGACCAGGTCATTGATCAGGCGTTCGAGACGAAGCCGGACCACCAGTGTGGCCACCAACAACAGCCCGGCATTGGCCACCAGGTTCGGGTCGTCGAAGGTCACCTCGATGCGGTCGATTCCGCGCGATACTGACGTCACAGAAAGTGCCTCCTTGTGCTGAGGGAAATGCGACTTTGAACATCGTCATTTTCCCAGCTGGGGAGGCTCTTTCCGCGGATGCGCGGCCTTCAGATCAGGCGGTTGATCGGTGCTTCCAGGTTTAGGACGAGCACTCCTCGGACACTCACGCCACGAAGGGGAGTTGGCTGCGCTCGATGCCGAGTTGGCCAAGGTCAATGCTGGGATCGACCTCTACCTCCGGGCCTTCGAGACCGGTCAGGCCCGAGGCGATCTGCGGGACACGAGTGACGGCCCTAGGCTCCCAGTCAACGGCACTGCGAGCCCGTCGTGAGGTCCTGTCGGACGAAATGGACGAGGCCGACCTGACCACCCCATCGCCTGAGGAACTGTCGGCGCTCCGTGACCGGATCGCCGAGGCGCTTGCCAGTGGTGACCCTGCCCCGGTCAAGACCCTGCTCCAGGCACTCATCCACGAAATCCGGGTGGACAGTCGAGAGTCCATCCACCCGGTCTTCCGTGTTCCTGTTGGTGGGGGCCACCCTGGGGACGATGCGGTTCGCGCACCATCCCGGTCGGTGGAGGTGAACGGACTCGAACCGTCGGCCTCTACATTGCGAACGTAGCGCTCTACCAGCTGAGCTACACCCCCGGGTACCCGACGAGACTAGCCGCCGCCGGAAACCTCCTCGCTCAGGGCGAGGTGGTAGTGGTCGGTGGCGGCGTCGTCGTCGTGGTGGTGGTCGACGCCGGGCTCGTGGTGGTGGTCGATGGAGGGGGCGCCGTGGTCGTGGTGGGCGGGACGGTGGTCACGGTGGTCACGGTGGTCACCGTGGGCACCACCGTGGTCGTGGTGGTGGTGGTGGGGGCCGTCGCCTGGGTGGCTGGCGGGATGAAGGTGAACATGGCGGCGGTACAGTTCTGGGGCGTCGCCGACACCGCCAGGTCGACCCCCGGAAGGGCGCCGATCGTCCAGACGCTGATCGGCGAGCCGCCTTGCAGGCAGGCCAGGGTCGGATCGGTGGACTGCAGCCCGGTCAAGGTGCCGAGGTACTGGACGGTCCCATCGTTGCCCGGTGGGACTACCGGGCCGAGGGCCACGGCAGCGCCGTTGAAGACACCGATGGTCGTGAACCCGGTACCGGGCGGTGTCGTCGGAGTGGTGACCGTCGGCCCGGTCTGGAGATCCTTGGCCGCCGGGGCGTTGCCCAGCAGCGCGGCCAGCATGGCCGGGTCGTTCCCGTCCATGCCCAGGGCCCAGATGCCCACGCCGGCGATGTGGAACGAGTTGGCCAGCTGGGCTTTGAGCGCCAGTGACGTCGGATTGTCGAAGTATGTTTCGTGCCACTGGTTGCCGACCTGGTACGACGTCCAGGCGGTCTGGGTCGACGGATCCCAGTAGGTCGGGTGGCCCGACGCGGCGATCACCGCGTCGCTCAGGGGGTTCTCCGGGCCTGTGGCCTGCGCGGTGCTGGTCCCGTCCGTGGTCGGCCAGTCGTACCCGTAGTAGGGCACCCCGAGGATCACCTTCTGCGGCGGCACTACCGCGGTGAACTGCTGGAGCGCCTCGGTGTCGTTGTAGCCACCGCCCACCAGGGGTGCGGTTGCGCTAGGGGTGGAGCGGTCGTTCATGTCGTACGCCATCACGAAGAACCCGTCGAGCGCCGGGGCCAGTGCCGCCACGTTGTAGAAGCCCTGGCTGTCCGTGGCCGCACTGGCGTAGGTGGCCATGGTGACCTGCCAGTGGGGATTGGCAGCGTGCAGCGCCCCCGACACCTGGGTGATGAGCGTGGTCAACCCGTTGCGATCGGCGCTCCCCTCCCCTTCGAAATCGAAGTTCACCCCGTCGAGGTTCTTCGCCGACACCGCGGTGATGAGCGCCGACGAGAGGCGCGATGCGGCGTTGGGGTCGGAGGTGATCGCGTCGAGCGAACTCTGGCTGAAGCAGGTGACGGTGAGGACGACCCGGTCACCGGCGGCATGCGACCTGGTCACCAGATTGACCAGGTCCTGGCTCTCGTATCCGTTCCAGCCCGCGCCGCTCTCGTCGAGGGTGCCGTCCCCGTTCGCATCGACGCTGAAGTACGCCAGGGTGGTGAGGTCCTGCACATCGAATCCCGAGGACTGCGGCAGGGTCCAGTACGGGGCATACCCGAAGACCTCGTGGGACTGCAGCGGTGGTGACGACGCCAGCGAGGGTGGCGCCGGTGCAGGGGCCGAGGTCGCCGCCGGAAGGTTCGCCGTCAGGTGCTGGTGGGTGGCCTGGGCGCGGTTGCCCTCGTCGAGCAGCGTGTTCCGATCGGGGGTGGCATTGCCCGCCGTGGAGCCGAAGGAACTGCTGGTGCTGCCGGCCAGCAGGAGGAGTGCGAGCAGAGCCACGATCACCGGACCCACCCGGCGATGCCGGGTGTGGTGCGACGGATCGGCGTCGTCCGGCGAGCGGGGCGAGAACCACTGCGCGGTCCTGGCCCCGACTGCTGCCACTGCAGCAGTCAGCCCACCTAGGAGCCCGCCGTCCGCCCTCCGACCGGCCGACGCGGCCCGCAGGAATGGACCGACGTCAGCCGCCGGCACCAGGAACGTCTTCGAGGCGTCACCCCCGAGCCAACAGGGGTCGACGACGCTGAGCTCGAGGAGCTGCCCACTCGGGCCACCGGGAAGAACGACCGGCACCTCGGCGGTCACGGCGTCGATCGCCGACCACGGGACCAGGGACGGGACGTCGTGCTCGGAGCCGTCGGTCGGCTCCACGATCAGCCCCAGGTCGGTGACTCGCAGATCGAACTGGACGTACTCCGGGTGGGACGCCTTCGGCCCGCTGGCCTCCTCATCACCCTCTTGGAGGACCGGGTCGGCGGGAACCGCCAGTACCCCGGTGAGGGCGACCTGATCAACAGGAGAATCGCTGTTCGGGGGGCGGAGGAGGGATCTCATGGGATTCTCGTCGGCATCGGCGTGCGCACCGGGAAGCTCCCCGCTATCCGCACTGTCTGTGGTCAAGATACCACCCGTTGCATTTATTTCGCCACGCACCAGAACGTCGGGGGTACGCGCCTTTCAATTTACCGCATATCGGCGCGGTCTCGACAGCGCGGGGTCCTAAAGGTTGGGGCGGAGATTCCGACAATTACCGTGCGGGCCCAACTACGCGCCGAGATCAGAGTGGTCACCATGAAGTCGTCTCCATCAACGTCCGCCGAGCGGGCCGGCAACGCCATGATCTTCGTGGAGGGGTTCCGGCTCCTCTTCGTGCTGGCGGGGGCGGTGGCCGGGTTCGAGATCGGCCGGAACCTCAGTGCCAGCCCCCACGCTTCGGTCACCGGACTGCTCCTCGGGGCGGCCATCAGCTACGTGATCGGGGGAGTCGCCGGGAGGCTGATCGACCGAGGCATCCAGCACGCCGTCTTCCTCTTCCGGAACACCCCCCCGGGCGAGATCTTCGCGGCGTCGATCATCGCCACCACCGGAATGCTCCTCGGCCTGGTGATCGGACTCCCCTTTCTCGTCCTCGTTCGGACCCGGTTCGCCCTGGTGGTCATCGCCCTGGCCACCTGGGTACTGGCCACGCTGGGTTGGAGGATCGGGGCGGTGAAAGGTCGCCAGATCGTCGCCGCGGCCGGGCTGTCCCGGATCCTGGCCCCTCAACCCGAACCGGCTCGGGGGCATGCCCTGCTCGTGGACAGCTCGGCCATCATGGACCGGTTCCTGCTGGTGCTCGGGCGGGGTGGTCTGCTCCCCGGCGGGCTGGTCATCCCCCAGTTCGTGGTCGACCACCTGCGAGCCCTCGCCGAGGCACCCGACCCGGTCAGCTCGCGCCGTGCCCGCCGTGGCCTCGAATCGGTCGAGGCCCTCCGGGAGCTCGGCATCCCCGTGCACCTGGCTCGGGACGAGGTACCCGAGGTCGACGACCCGATCACCAAGCTCCTGACCGTGGCGCGCCGCTCCGGCCTCCGCATCGGGTCCTGCTCCACCAAGGTCGTCGACGAGGGCGCCCGCTGGGACGTCACCGTCGTCGACCTCCGCGAGATCGCCAGCGGGCTCACCCCGGACCATCTGCCCGGCGAGCGGCTGTCCGTGGAACTGATCCGGGAGGGTCGCCAACCCAGGCAGGCCATCGGCTACCTGCCCGACGGCGACATGGTGGTCGTCAACGACGCCACCCACGTGATCGATCAGGGGCCGGTCGAGGTGACCGTGCTCTCGACCCGGCCCACGAGCCAGGGTGTGATGGTCTTCGCCAAGCTCGACGTGGCCGGAGGACTGGCTGGTGAGCCGCTCCGGAATCTGGCCTGACGCCTTGTCGGAGGAATGCCCGGGCAGCGAGCAGGCCGGGCTCGAGGAGCCCGGCCTGCTGGGTACCTCTGGTCGGAAGGCCCTCAGCCGACGATACCGATGACCGGCGCCAGGATCGGAGTTCCCGCCTGGGAACCATCGAAGGTGGCGTCACCGAAGGTGAACACCCCGCCGTCCCGGGCGGCCAGCCAGTAGCCCTTCCCGGTCGGGGTCGGTGAGATTCCGGCGACCGGGGCGGCTAACGCCAGCGAGCCGGTCGATCCTTCGAACGGAGCGGCACCGAAGTTGAAGATGCCGCCGTCGGAAGCGACCAGCCAGTAGCCGTCACTGTTCGGGCTGGCGGCGATGCCGACGACCGGGGCGTTGAGGGGCTTGCCCCCCATCGAGCCGTCGAAGGTGGCGTCACCGAAGCTGAACACACCGCCATCGGAAGCGGCCAGCCAATAGCCGTTACCACTCGCCGTGGCCGTGATGCCGACGATCGGTGCGTTGAGGTGCAGCGAGCCGGTGGAGCCGTCGAAGTTGGCGTCACCGAAGCTGAACACACCACCATCGGAGCCGACCAGCCAGTAGCCGTGGCCGGACTTGGTCGGGGCGATCCCCACGATCGGGGCATTGAGGTGGAGTGAGCCGGTGGAGCCGTAGAAGCCTGCGTCACCGAAGGCGAACACGCCGCCGTCGGAACCGACCAGCCAGTAGCCGTTCCCGCTGGGCGTCGGGGCGATGCCGACGATGGGGGCGTTGAGGATCGTGGAGCCGAGCTGGCCGTAGACCCCGGCGCCACCGTGGCCGAACACGCTGCCGTCCGAGCCGACCAGGCGGTATCCCGAGGTGACGAAGGGCAGTGCGGCGAGGGTCAGCGCGTTGGAGGGGGCCGATGCCGGGCCGGTGCCGATGCCGTTGGTGGCGGTGACGGTGAAGGTGTAGGTGTCACCGGGGACCAGACCCGAGACCTTGGCGGTGGTGACGGCTCCGACCGTGGTGGTGCCGATCACCGAGCCGCCACTGTGGGTGGTCACGGTGTACCCGGTGATGGCCGAGCCTCCGTCGCTGGGTGCCGCCCAGACCACGCTGGCCGAGCTGGTGCCGGCGGCGGTGGCACTGACCCCGGTCGGGGCGCCGGGTGCCGACAGCGGGACTACGGCGTTGGAGGCGGCGGACGGTGCGCCGGTACCTGCGCTGTTGGTCGCCGTCACTGTGAAGGTGTAGCTGTCACCGCCGGTCAGGCCGAAGACGGTGATCGGACTGGACGCACCGGAGGCGGTCTGGCCGCCGTTGCCCGGCGTGGTCGAGTCGGCAGCGGTCACCGTGTACTTGGTGATCGACGCACCCCCGTCGTTGGCCGGTGCGGTGAACGAGACCGCGGCGCTGCCGCTCCCGGCCGTGGCGGAGGCCCCGGTCGGGGCATCGGGCACGGTGGCCGGGGTGACCGAGTTGGACGGGGCCGACGGGGTGCTGTTGCCCTTGGTGTTGGTGGCCTCGACGGTGAAGGTGTAGGCCGTGCCGTTGGTGAGGCCGGTGACGTCGTCACTGGTGACGTTGCCCACGGTCACGGGCGCGCCGATCGAGGGCGTGATGACGTAGCCGGTGACGGGCGAGCCGCCGTCGCTGGCCGGTGCCGTCCACGAGACGGTGGCGCTGGCGTTGCCGGCGGTGGCGGACACCCCGCTCGGCGGGCTGGGCACCGTCACGGTGTTGCTCGGTGTCACCGCGTTCGAGGGAGATGATGCCGGACCGGTGCCGATGACGTTGGTCGCGGTGACCGTGAAGGTGTAGCTGTCACCGTTGGTCAGGCCGATGACGGTGATCGGACTGGACGCACCGGAGGCGGTCTGGCCGCCGTTGCCCGGCGTGGTCGAGTCGGCCGCGGTCACCGTGTACTTGGTGATCGGCTGCCCGCCGTCGCTGGCCGGCGCGGAGAAGCTGATCGTGGCGGCGGCGTTGCCCGCGGTGGCTGACGCACCGGTCGGAGCACCGGGCACCGTGCCCGCGTTCTGCAGGGCCACGGTTGCCGCCGGGGCGAACTGGAGAGGCGACACGCTCACCAACGGGGTGGTGCTGCCGACCGGCAGCACGGGCCCGGTCTCCAACGGAGGAGTCACCCCACCGGTCTGGCCGGGCCCCGGGGTGCCGCCGGCGGTGTAGCCGGTCTGGAGGCAGAAGCCGGGGTTGTACGACCCGACACCCGGGCTACCGCCGAAGCTCACGGTGAGTGCAGCACCGACGGAGAAGCTCGATGTGCTGACCAGTCCGATGCCGGCCGACCCGCCGGCCGTCCCGGCCGTGGTGAAGACGTTGCCGGTGGACAGGGTGGGATCGCTGAAGACGGTGGTGGCGCCGAACCCGACGGTGGCCCCCGAGCCGGCGGCGGTGGTGGCCACGCTGATGGTGGCCGACTTGGTGGTCTGGATGGCGGTGATGGTGGCGGTCGGATCGAGTCCGGCGGTGGACGACGCCACCGCGTCACCCACCACGGCCGTCGAGAAGTTGCCGGTGATCGTGGTCGAGCCGCTGGCCCACTTCACCTTGGCGACGGTGCCGCCGCCATCGGGCTGGGAGAGGCTGGGCGAGCTGTAGGCGTAGGTACCGGTGGCGTTCCCGTCGGTGGAGCCGAGGGTGTCCATCCACGACAGGCCGAGGGGGGTCTTGCCCACTCCCTCTGCATAGATGTTGGCGACGAACGCTCCTACGATGGTGGTGGAGATCGTGCCGGTGAATCCGAACGTCGCCCCGGTCGGCGCCGCGGTGTCCACCGTCGTGTTGCCGTCGAGCGTGGTGACGAACGGGGCGATCTGCGACGGGGAGAACCCGTTGGTGCAGTCGGCTTCGTAGGTGACCGCCCCGGCGGTGGTCGCGGTGGCGACTCCCGGACCGGCGATGATCACGGCTGCGCTGCCCAGGGTCAGCGCCCCGACCGCGCCGAGGGCTCCGGCGACGTGCCCGACCCTCCCCCGCCTGCTCCTGGTGCTGGGCGACGCAGAGTCGGTGACTCCGACGCTGCGAGATGTACCCGACCGAAAGATACTCATTGACCAATCCCCCCGAGGCTTCAGCTGTCCGACGCCCGATCACGACCGGCAATCGAGGCCGGAACGGGCGAACTACCTGTGTAGAAGAGTCGACGGTACGGGATGAGGGGCCCAAATGCAAAGAGTTCCACGGAGAGTGGCGGAATCCCCACAATCCAAGGCCGGCTAGGCGTTCTTGACCGCAGCCACCAGTTTGGTAAGCGTGTCCTTGGCATCCCCGAAGAGCAGCGTGGTCTTGTCGTCGAAGAGCAGCTCGTTGTCGATGCCGGCGAAGCCCGGGCGCATCGACCTCTTGAGGAACACGATGTTCTGCGCCTCGTCGGCGTTGATGATCGGCATCCCGTAGATCGGGCTGCCCGGCGTGTTCTTGGCGGCCGGGTTGACCGTGTCGTTGGCGCCCACGACCAGCGCGACGTCGGCAGTGGCCATCTCCGGGTTGGCCTCGTCCATCTCCTTCAGTTCGTCGTAGGGGACGTTGGCTTCGGCCAGGAGCACGTTCATGTGGCCGGGCATCCGGCCGGCCACCGGATGGATCGCGTAGAACACCTCGACGCCGCGCTCCATCAACAGGTCGGCGAGCTCCCGTACCGTGTGCTGCGCCTGGGCCACGGCCAGGCCGTAGCCGGGGATGATCATGACCTTGCGCGCGTAGGCCAACAGCACGCCGATGTCCTCGGGTGTCCCGGTCTTGACCGTGCGGGTCTCGCCGGTGCCGTCGGCTCCGCCGGTGGCGGTCACCACCGAGCCGAAGGCGCTGAACAGGACGTTGGCCAGCGACCGACCCATCGCCTTGCTCATCATCCTCGTCAGCAGCATTCCGGAAGCCCCGACCAGTGTGCCGGCGATGATCAGCAGGTTGTTGTTCAGCGTGAAGCCCGACGCGGCGACGGCCAGGCCGGTGAACGAGTTGAGCAGCGAGATGAGCACCGGGACGTCGGCGCCACCGATGGGGAGCACGAAGATCACGCCGAGCACCAACGACAGCAGCGCGGTGGCGACCAGCAGCGGCACGCTTCCGGTGACCAGCGTCCCGACGGCCAGTGCCACGATGGCCACGCCCACCACCCCGTTGATGACCTGCTGGGCCGGATAGGTGACCGGTCGGCCGGTCATCAGCTCCTGGAGCTTGGCGAAGGCGATGGCGCTCCCCGAAAAGGACACGCTCCCGACCAGCACACCGAACAGCACTTCGCCGATGCGGTAGACGGCGGGCTTGCCCGGAGCCACGATCAGGAAGACCACGATCGAGACCAGGGCGGCAGCGCCGCCGCCCACCCCGTTGAAGATGGCCACCATCTGTGGCATCGCGGTCATCTTGACTCTGCGGGCCGCAGGCACGGCGACGACCGCGCCGATGGCCATGGCCACCAGTGTCAGCACCAGGTTCAGGCTGTGCGCCCGCACCTGGGGGTAGGCGAAGGTGAAGCCCACCGCCAATGCGGCCGCCCCGGCGGCCAGCAGGTTGCCGTTGCGCGCGTGCTTCGGCGAGCTCAGTCCCTTGAGGGCGAGGATGAAGCCGACGGCGGCGAGGAGGTAGACCAGATCGATCCACGTGTCGAGCGTCACTTGACACCACCGGCATGATCGTTCCCGGAGGCGTCGGTCGCCTTGGCCGGACGCTCGGACGGCTTGGCCTTGAACATCTCCAGCATCCGGTCGGTGACCACGAAACCACCCACGATGTTGAGTGTGGCGAGCAGCACGGCGAGGAACGCCAGGGTGATCTGCGTCGCCCCACGAGCCTCACCCATGATGAGGATGGTCCCCACCAGCACGATCCCGTGGATGGCGTTGCTCCCCGACATGAGCGGCGTGTGCAGAATGCTCGGCACCGCGCTGATGACTTCGAAGCCCACGAACCCGGCCAGTACGAAGACGGTGAGGAACTCGAGGATTCCGGTACTCATGACTGCTGCTCCTTCGGGTCGGCATCGGCCGTTGCCGGTGGCGGTTCGGGGGTGCTCGCCGGCTCGGCGGCGACCGGCGGGGTAAGGCCGAGCGCCTCGGCTGTCGGGCCGTGCACCACCTCTCCCGCCCGGACCACGCAGGTGCCGGCCACGATCTCGTCGTCGAAGTCAGGGGCCAACTCGCCGTCCTTCACCAGCAGCCCGAGGAAGTTGGCGATGTTGCGCGCGTAGAGGAAGCTCGCATGGGTGGGCATCGCCGCCGGTGGATTGCTCAGACCGACGATGGTGACCCCGTGGTGGAGGACGTCCTCCCCCGGCACCGAGAGCTCGCAGTTGCCGCCCGAGTCTGCTGCCATGTCGATGATGACCGCACCCTCGGACATGCCCTCCACCATGGCTGACGTCACCAGGACAGGAGCCTTGCGGCCGGGGATCTGCGCGGTGGTGATCACCACGTCGGAGGCGGCGACTTCCGCTGCCAGGAGCTCCTGCTGCTTGGCAAGGTACTCGGCCGACTGCTCCTTGGCATAGCCGCCCGCGCCCTCCTGGGTCTCCAACTCGAGCTCGACGAACTTGGCCCCGAGGCTCTGCACCTCCTCCTTGGCGGCGGCCCGGACGTCGTAGGCCCGCACCACCGCTCCCAGGCGCCGTGCCGTGGCGATCGCCTGGAGGCCGGCGACACCGGCACCCATCACCAGCACCTTGGCCGGTGGCACCGTGCCCGCCGCGGTCATGAACATCGGGAAGAACTTGGCCAGGTGCTCGGCGGCGGACAGGCCGGCCCGGTAGCCCGCCACGGTGGCCTGCGACGAGAGTGCGTCCATCGACTGGGCCCGGCTGATGCGGGGGACGAGGTCGAGGCTGTACACGGTGGCTCCCTTCGCCGCCAGTGCCTTGACCGTGTCGGCGGCGGCGACCGGCTGCAGGAAGCTGACCACCGACACGCCATCGGGCAGAGCGGTCACCTCGTCGACCGTCGGCGGTTGGACGCGTGCGACCACCGACGCTCCGGCCAGTGCGGTGGCTGCGTCGGGGACCACGGTGGCGCCGGCCTTCCGGTAGTCCTCGTCGGGAAAGCGGGCGGCGGCGCCTGCTCCCGACTCCACCACGACCTCCACACCGGTGCTGACGAGCTTGGAGGCCACGTCCGGGACGATCGCCACACGATCCTCACCTGGCCGTGACTCTTTGATGACGGCGAGTTTCACGGCCTGAGGTATAGCGGGAAATCAGTGGGCCCGACCACTCCCTGCCCCGGTCGACCTGATGGCGCGGGGGAAAGACGTCTTGCCGCGGGACGGGATCAGGCGGGCCGGGCGATCCGGGACTGCCCCCGGTCGGTCAAGGTGCAGGGCGGCCGCGTCCATTCAGTCGAGGTGGGTGGCGCCAGAGCCACGTCCGCCTTCGGAGCCGGCACCCGGAACGGGCGATGCTCCGGCGACCACGTCGGGGTCCGCCTCTCCCACCGGTGTCCTGCTGGCCTCGCCGTCGCTGACCGGCTCCTCCTGGGCCCCGTCCCCGGGACGCACCAGCGTGCGGATGTGCCTACGGGAGAACTGGGGGATCTCGTCGCCTCCGGCGATGGCCGCGGCGTTGTCGCTCGACATGGGCCGGGCGAAGAAGAACCCTTGTGCCGCATCCGCGTTGAAGGCGCGCACGATCTCCACCTGCTCCGCCGTCTCGACGGACTCGACGATGGCCGACATGCCGAGCGAATGGGCCATGTGGATGACCGTCTCCACCACCAGGCGGTTGATTCCCTGGATCGGTTCGAGGCCGGAGATGAACGAGCCGTCGATCTTCACCGTGCTGATCGAGTTCCGCTGGAACGGCTCGAACGACGACCAGTTCGTGCCGGCGTCGTCCACCGAGAGCTGGACGCCCATCTGCGAGAGCGTCTTGAGGTCGGCCGACGCCGCCGGGTCGACGATGGCGTCCTCGGTGACCTCGACCGTCAGCTGCCCACTGCGGAAGCGGGTCCGCTCGAGGGCGTCGGACACCGCCTTGGACACCTCGCCCCGGCGCAACTGGTGGATGGTGCAGTTGACGCCGAGCTGGATGCTCGGAGACCAGTGGCACGCCTGCTCGCACGCCTCCATCACGATCCACCGGGTCAGAGGCCCGATGTCCCCACTGGCCTCGGCATTGGGGATGAGCTGGTTGGGGGAGATGAGACCCTCGGTGGGATGGTGCCACCGGACCAGGGCCTCCATCCCGAGCAACCTCCCCGAGGAGAGGTCGACCACGGGCAGGTACTCGAGATAGGGCGCGCCGGCCAGTGCGAACGCCGGCTCGGTGTCGGTCAGCACCGCTCGGCCATCCCGCCGACAATTGGGCCTCGACCACCTGCATCCAGCGGCAGGGCGTCTGGGATCACTGGTGTCACACCGGAATCATCGACCCGCACAGGCTCCCACTTGAGGGGTTTCCGGCACGCCGGGGAGCCGCCCTGCCGCCCTCGAGGGACAGCGGGCCCGCCCGGAGGCCCTCCGTCGTTCAGGGGCGGCCCTGGGTCCCTGAACGGGAGCGTCCGCCCACGGCTCGCTCGACCGCCGTCAGGAACGCCGGCCGCTCCCCTCCGCCGTGGGCCACCAGGTTGGCCCCGGTCACGTAGGCGGCGAGCGGGGAGGACAGGAACAGGCACGGCCCGGCCACGTCCTCCGGCGTGGCGAACCTGCCGAGCGGCACCGTGGCCGCCACCTCGGCCATGCCCTCGGCCCCCCCGTAGTGGTCCTCGGCGGCCTCGGTCGCCACCAACCCGGCGCTCACGCAGTTCACCCGGACCTTCGGCGCCCACTCGATGGCCAGCGACTGGGTCAGGTTGATCAGGCCGGCCTTGGCGGCCCCGTACGCAGCCGTGCCCGGCGACGGTCGCAGCCCGCTCACCGAGCCGACGTTGACGATCGACCCCCCGTCGTCCTGACCCTGCATGACGGCGTTGGCCGCCTGGGCGCAGTAGAGGGGAGCCAGCAGGTTGAGGGCGACGATCGATGCCGAGAAGCGTGGTGAGGCCACCGCTGCAGCCGCCTCCGGCGAGCCCCCCGCATTGTTGACGAGCGTGTCCAGCCGACCGAACCGGGTGGCGACGGCGTCCACCAGCGAGCGGGCCTGCTCCGCATCACGCACGTCCGCCGCCATGAACACGGCGCGCCGGGCGGCCCCGGTCCGGTCCTCGGCCGACGGGAGGTCGTCGTCGCCCACCTCGGAGCGCCCGCACACCACGACGTCCGCCCCGGCCGCCAGGAACGCCTCGGCGACCCCGCGTCCGATCCCCCTGGCACCGCCGGTCACCACGACGACCCGTCCGGTGAAGTCGAGCGCTCCGGACTGGTGGGCGAAATCGATCGTGGCCACAGCTGCCTCCCGGTCTCCGACTGGTACTGTCCTGACGCTGTATCAGATCACGCCGAGTGCGTGCCCGCTCCCCAGTCCCCGAAGCCCGGCTCCCCTCGGGTGGCGACCGGCTCCGGGTCCACGCCTCCGAACCGCCCGGAGCAGTGCATGCCCATCACGACCCATCAGACCGCGCCCGGCATCGCCGAAGTGGTCATCGACCACCCGCCGGTGAACGCCCTCGACGTGGCCGGCTGGTTCGGACTGGCCGACGCCGTCCTTGCCGCCGGCCGGATCCCCGACAACCGCGTGGTGATCGTGCGCGCCGAGGGACGCGGGTTCTGTGCCGGCGTGGACATCAAGGAGATCCAGGCCCGGGGGGACGAGGCACTCATCGGCGCCAACCGGGGCTGCTTCGCCGCCTTCGCCGCCGTCTACGAGTGCGAGGTCCCGGTCATCGCCGCCGTCCACGGGTTCTGCCTGGGGGGCGGCGTGGGCATCGCCGGAAACGCCGACATCGTGGTGGCGTCGGAGGACGCCACCTTCGGGCTGCCCGAGGTCGACCGCGGGGCGCTGGGCGCGGCGACCCACCTGTCGCGGCTCGTCCCCCAACACCGGATGCGATCGATGGTCTACACGGCCAAGCCGGCCACGGCCGCCGAGCTCCACCACTACGGGTCGGTCCTCGAGGTGGTCCCCCCGGGCGAGCTCGTCGATGCCGCCCGCCGGGTGGCCGCCGACATCGCCGCCAAGAGCCCGACCATCATCCGGCGGGCCAAGGAGTCGCTGAACGGCATCGACCCGATCGACGTCAAGGGCAGCTACCGGCTCGAGCAGGGGTTCACCTACGAGCTGCACGTGGCCGGGGTGGCCGACGAGCAGCGCGCCGCCTTCGTCGAGAAACGCGACGCCGACACCACCAAGTGAGCAGGGGGCGGATCCATGGCTGACAAGCGACTCTCACTCGACGAACTGGTCGGTGAGCTCCACAGCGGCATGACCATCGGCATCGGCGGGTGGGGCTCCCGGCGAAAGCCCATGGCGGCGGTGCGGGCCATCCTCCGCTCCGACCTCACCGATCTCACCGTGGTGTCCTACGGCGGTCCCGACGTCGGGCTGCTGTGCGCGGCGGGAAAGGTCGCCAAGGTGGTGTTCGGCTTCGTCACCCTCGACTCGATCCCCACCGACCCGCACTTCAAGGTGGCCCGCCAGACCGGTGCCGTCGAGAGCATGGAGGTCGACGAGGGGATGTTCTACCTGGGCCTGCTCGCCGCCTCCCAACGGGTGCCGTTCCTGCCGACCCGGGCCGGGCTCGGGTCCGACGTGCTCCGGGTCAACCCGACGTTGCGCACGGTGGTCTCCCCGTACGACGACGGGGAGGAGCTTGTGGCGATGCCCGCCCTCCGGCTGGATGCCGCCATCGTCCACGTCAACCGGGCCGACGCCCACGGCTCCGGGCAGATCCTCGGCCCCGACCCGTTCTTCGACGAGCTGTTCCTCGGGGCCGCCGATCGCCGGTTCATGACCACCGAGCGCCTGATCGAGACCGACCGGTTCGCCACCGAGGGAGCCCTCCAGACCATGTGCATCAGTCGCCTGTTGACCGACGGAGTGGTGGAGACCCCCGGGGGGGCCCACTTCACAGCGTGCGTACCCGACTACCGGCGCGACGAGGCGTTCCAGAAGGAGTACGTCACCGCGGCGGGAGACGGCGACGCTTGGACCGAATTCTCCCGGCGGTACCTCGACGTGGACGAGGCCGACTACCAGGCCGCCACGGCGACGCCGTCCGGGGAGGTGTCCAAGTGACCGCCGATTCCGGTGTGAGCCGGGCGGAGTACTGCATCGTCGCCTGTGCCGAGGTGTTCCGGGGCGACGGCGAGGTGATGGCCAGCGCGTTCGGCACGGCACCGGCGGTCGGAGCCCGGCTGGCCCGGCTGACGTTCGCCCCCGACCTCGTCCTCACCGACGGCGACGCCGCGCTGGTCGACGGGGCTCCGGCCCTCGGCGCACCGACCTCGACCCTGGTGCTCGAGTCGCACATGCCCTACCGCAAGGTGTTCGACGTCGTGTGGTCCGGACGCCGCAACCTGATCATGATGGCCTCGCAGATCGACCGTACCGGCAACCAGAACATCAGCGCCATCGGTGACTGGTCCCGTCCCAAGGCCCAGCTGGTCGGGGTGCGGGGCGCCCCGGGCAACACGGTCAATCACACGACGAGCTACTGGGTGCCGAACCACTCGACGCGCTCGTTCGTCGAGCACGTCGACGTGGTGTCCGGGGTCGGGTACGCGAGAGCCCGGGAGGCGGGGCCGGCCGCCACCCGTTTCCACGAGATCCGCCGCGTCGTGTCCAACCTCGGCGTGTTCGACTTCGAGACGCCTGAGCGGTCGATGCGGGTCCGCTCCGTCCACCCGGGGGTGACCCTCGGGGAGATCGCCGAGGCCACCGGGTTCGACCTCGTCGTGCCGGACGACGTCCCGGAGACCCGCGCTCCGACGCTGGAGGAGCTCGACCTGATCCGCGACGTGCTGGACCCGAGGGGGTTGCGGGATCGCGAGGTCAAGCAGTGAGCCCCGGCTCGGCTGCCGGCAGCCCGGCGGTCCGGTCGCATCCGGCCCTGCACACCCCGTTCTGCGACCTGGTGGGTGTCCGCTACCCGATCGTCCAGACCGGAATGGGATGGGTGGCAGGCCCCCGCCTGGTGGCGGCCACCGCCGAGGCCGGGGGCCTCGGCATCCTGGCCTCGGCCACCATGACCTATCCGGAGCTGGTGACGGCCATTGCCGAGGTTCGGACCCGCACCGACCGGCCCTTCGGCGTCAACCTGAGGACCGACGTGGCCGACGTGGCCGACCGGGTCGCCCTCATGATCGACAACGGCGTGATGGTCGCCAGCTTCGCCCAGGCCCCCAAACCCGAGCTGGTCACCCGCTGCCGCGACGCCGGACTGGTGGTCATGCCGACCATCGGTGCCCGGCGGCACGCGGAGAAAGTCGCCGGATGGGGCGTCGACGCGGTCATTGCTCAGGGAGGCGAGGGTGGCGGCCACACCGGCGCGGTCCCCACCTCCCTCCTGACCCCAGCGGTCGTCGACGCGGTCGGCGACCGGGTGGCGGTCATCGCCGCCGGTGGCTTCTTCGACGGCCGTGGCCTGGTGGCGGCGTTGGCCTACGGTGCCTCCGGCATCGCCATGGGCACCCGGTTCCTGCTCACCCGGGAGAGCCGGGTCCCCGATGCCGTGAAGCAGCTGTACCTCGGTACACCGGTGACCGGCACCGTCGTCTCCACCGCGGTGGACGGTGCACCCCAGCGGGTGATCCGAACCGAGCTGGTCGACCAACTCGAGCGGGCCGGCTGGCTACGGAACGTTCCCCGCGCCCTGGCCAACGCCCACGCCTTCCGGCGTGAGACGGACACCTCGCTGCTGTCGCTCCTGCGTGAGGGGCGGGCCCTCAAGCGAGGCAACGAGCTGTCCTGGCCCCAGGTGGTCATGGCCGCCAACGCCCCGATGATGACGAAGGCCGCACTGGTCGACGGCCGCACCGACGTCGGCGTCCTCCCCACCGGGCAGGTGGTGGGCGAGATCGACGAACTGCCGACGGTGGCCGACCTCATGGCCAGGATCGTGGCCGAGGCCACCGCCGTGCTCGAGCGGCTGGCCGGAACCGCCTCCTAGCCGGTCCACCGAGGGCAGTCCTCCGAGCATCTGACGCGGCTCAATGCAAGGGCCTCCTGGCACTAAATGGCACGCCCCGCGACCGGAGACGGATTGCCCATTGTTTCCCGGTTGGGAATGGGCAATAATCTTCGTTCACAGACGTAGTTGTTAGTACCCAATGCCCGCCCATCGATCCCTGCCCCGTGGTCTATGAGTCGCTACACCCGGACTCGTCGACCCTTGCAACAACCTGCCTTCGAGGAGTCCTGATGTCGGAACCGTTGCAGTCGTCCTCGAACAATTCGTACGCTCGGCGGGCCGGGCGGGACACGCCGATGAGTATCGCCGGAGTCGGCGCCGTCACCGGCTACGGATGGGGCACCAAGCATCTCTGGGACGGGTTCCTGCTCGGCGAGAGCGCGGTCAAACTGACCACCGGGCTCGACAGATATGTCGACGGTGGTTCGGCCTACCTTTCGCTCATCACCGACGAGGGAGACCGGCGTGACGGGCCGTCCCGGTTCATGCAGGCCCTCCGAAGTGCCGGGCGGGAGGCGGTGGCCGACGCGGTGGAGCGGGGCTGGACACCGGGACCGGTGGTCGGCGTCCTGCACAGCATCGTCCTCGGCGATGTCGATCTGTGGGCGGACTTCTACCACTCCGACGAGAAGCGGGTGCGTATCCGCCAGTGGGTGAACATGATGCCCTCCACCGTGGTGTCCCAGTTCATGAAGGAGTTCGACTTCCACGGTCCGACCATGACCGTCTCGGCGATGTGTGCATCCTCCAATGCCGGCTTGATCACGGCAAAGTCCTGGATCGACTCGGGTGTGGCATCGGACGTCATCTTGCTGGCCACCGACCTCTCGGGCTTCCCGAAGAATCTGCGCGGGTTCTCCGACATCGGGGCGGCCGTGCTCGACACGCCCCCGTTCGAGGGTTGCCGACCCTTCCAGGAGGGCAGCCGCGGCTTTGTCGGCGGGGAGGCGGCGGTGGCCATGGTGCTCTCCAACCGCTCGACGGGCTCCTACGGCGACGTCCTGGGAGGAGCGATGACCATGGACGGCGACAGTGCGGTTGCGATCTCCTCCGATCTGGTCGAGTTGACCCGTTGCTTCAACCAGGCCCTGGCCGACGCCGGCGTCGATCCATCGGAAGTCGCCTATATCAACGCACACGGTCCGGGGACCGCTCAGTGCGACGCTGCCGAGGCGAACATCCTCGACCGGATGTTCCCCCAGGCCCACGGCATCTTCTCGGTCAAACCCCTCACCGGCCACTGCCAGGGGGCGGCGGCGGCCGTCGAGCTGCTGGCCACCATCTACGCGTTCCAGACCGGATACATCCCCGCGCCCCGCCAGGTTGCGCCCGGACACCCCCGCCTGATCGCGGGCCGCACGGCCCGGCGCCCGGGCCTCATGCTCAAGTCGTCGATCGGCTTGGGCGGGTACAATACCGTGGCCGTCATAGGTGAGCCGCAGCACTGAGATCGGCCGCAGTTGGGGCGCTAAAGAATTGCAGGCCGTAGGCCGATGATTCAGGTCTATGGTGATGGCGAGCAGTTTCGGGGGTCGACGCCGGACCGTCTCCTTTGATCGCGTCGACCGCGAGAATGCGTCATACCGAGACCATCCGGTCGAGCTCTCCCGGGACATCGACCTCGAAGCGGACCAGCTCGCCACCGTCACCTGGGTCTACGACCGGAGCGACGACTCGGTGCGCTGGTCCTCGGCCATCGAGAAGTTCTTCGGGTTCGCCAAGGGCGTCCGGGGCTTCTCCATCCGGACCGACGACGAGCCGGCGAGTGACGGAGGCGGTCCTGAGCTTCGGGCGGTAGGCGAGGGTTGCCGGCCGGTCGGCACGCCCATCCGGCTCGACTTCGCCGATCCGGCAGACATCGGCCTGGCGCTCCTCGCTCCGATCCTGACCCCCATCCGGGAAGGGCGGCCGCCGACGACTTACGACATCCGGGCCACGGTCACGTGCCCCGACGGCACCGAGCACCAGGTACTGGTCCGGGCATCCCCCCTCTCCACCGACACGGCGGACGCCGGTGGGTCCCCGACCGGAGCGAGCGACTGCTACACCGGCGTGATCGTCGACATCACGGCGCAGCAGACGTTCGAGCGCGAGCTGCGCGGGCTGGTGGATCGCTACCAGTTGCTGACCGACGTCTCACCGGACGCGGTGATCGTGCACCAGAACGGACAATTGGTCTACGGGAACAAGGCCGCGGTCAAGCTGGTCGGGGCGGAGTCCATGCTCGACCACTACGGCGAGTCGATGGCCGACTTCGTCGACCCGAGCGACATGGGGGACGTCCTCGATCGCCTGTCGCAGTTGACCGAGGACGGCCAGTTCTGCGAGCACGGCGAGGTGCGGGTCCGTTCGCTCGACGGCAAGGTCAATTACATGGAGGTGACGAGCGTCCGCACCACGTGGGGTGGCGAGCCGGCGTTCCAGGTCATCCTGCGCGACATCGCCGAGCGCCGGGCCGCCGAGGCGGCCAACCGCTACCGGGCCAGCCTGGTGGCGCACGTCTCCGACGCCATCATCGGCATCGACGCCGGCGGCAAGATCGAGAGCTGGAACGAGGCGGCCCAGGCGATCTACGGGTGGACCGAGGACGAGGTGGGCGGCCTCTCGCTCGGCGCGGTGGTCACCGGCAATCGCACCGACAGCGCCTCGGTGCTCGAGCGCGGGCAGCGGACCCACCGCCGCAAGGACGGCTCCGAGGTCGATGTGATGGTCTCCATCGATCCCCTCATCGACGACGACACCCAGCCCTCCGGTTGGGTGGTCGTGTGCACGGAGCTCACCGACGCCCGTCAGGCGGAGGCCGGCCGGCGGGCCGCGGAGGAGCGGTACGAGGCAGTGGTGGCGTCCCTCAGCGAGGGCATCGTCCTGTTCGACGACCGAGGTAACATCTCCGCCCACAACGAGGCGGCCAAGCGGATCCTCGGCGATCGCCTGGCCGCCGGACGGGGGCACGAGATCTTCACCGGCCCGTCGATCGCCATCGCCGGCAACGGCCATCCACTGTCGCCGGAGACGTTCCCCCACGCCCGGACCCTGGCCACCGGTGAGTCCGAAGACGACGTGGTGATCGGGGTCACCGACGGCAGCGGCCGGCGCCAGTGGCTCTCGCTCAGCTCGCGGCTCCTGTCGGGAGCCGGGCAGGACGACGCCCCGATGGTGGTGTGCTCGTTCACCGACGTCACCGACCGCAAGGCAGCCGAGGCCCAGCTCCACTGGCTGGCCTACCATGACTCGCTCACCGGGCTCGGCAACCGCTCGCTCTTCAACGACGAGCTCGAGCGCGAGCTGATGGTCTCGATGCAGAAGAGCACCAACCTCGCCGTCCTCTTCATCGACCTCGACCGTTTCAAGCTGGTCAACGACTCGTTCGGCCATGCCAGCGGAGACGAGGTCCTCCTCACCCTGGCCCAGCGGTTCAAGTCGGCGGTGCGGGCCGGAGACGTGGTGAGCCGGTTCTCGGGAGACGAGTTCGTCGTGCTGTGTCGCAACGTCCACGACGTCAACGTGGCAGTAAGCCTGGCCAACGAGTACTCGCGTCTCCTGGCCGAACCGGTGCAGCTGTCCACCGGTCGCAACGTCGTGGTGACGTCCAGCGTCGGCGTCTCCTTCGTCATGCGGGGCCGCCAGAGTGCCCAGGACATCCTCCAGCAGGCCGACGTGGCCATGTTCCAGGCCAAGAACAAGGGTCGGTCGCGGGTCGAGGTCTTCGACGAGTCGCTCCGGGCCAAGTCGGTGGCCCGCCTCGAGATCTACGACGACCTCCGCCACTCGATCGAACACGACGAGCTGGCTGTCCACTACCAGCCGATCGCCTCGGTGCACGACGACCGGATCGTGGCCATGGAGGCACTGGTCCGGTGGCACCATCCCTCACGCGGGTTGCTCGGGCCGATGGAGTTCATCCCGTTCGCCGAGGAGACCGACCTCATCTTCTCGCTCGGACGCTGGGTGCTCCGCGAGGCGTGCCAGACCATGGCCACCTGGCGCAAGAAGCTGCCCGGGGCCGAGGACGCCTACATCACCGTCAACCTCTCCGCCCACCAGCTGAGCGATCCCGAGCTCCTGGACACCATCGCCTCGGCACTGGCCGACTCCGGCCTTCCCCCCGAGGCCCTGGTGATGGAGGTCACCGAGAGCATGCTCATGAGCGACACCTCGACGTCGATCGCCGTGCTCGGCGGCATCCACGAGATGGGCGTCGGGCTGGCCATCGACGACTTCGGCACGGGCTACTCGTCGCTGGCCCAGCTCAAGCGCTTTCCGGTCAAGATCCTCAAGATCGACAAGTCGTTCGTCGACGGGCTCGGGACCTTCGACAACGACGAGGCCATCGTGGCCGCCATCGTCCAGCTCAGCAAGGCTCTCGGCCTGGTGGTGCTGGCCGAGGGCGTGGAGACCCCCGTCCAGCTGCAGCGGGTCGCCGAACTGGGCTGTGATCTCTACCAGGGCTACCTGATGTCCCGGCCCACCCGTGCCGACCGGGTCGACTTCCACAAGCACGCCTCGGTGGACGAGCCGGTCGACGCCCCCTGACCGGTCCGGTCAAAGGGCCCCGCCGTTCACCCCAGTCGTTCGATGATGGTGGCGTTGGCCTGGCCGCCGCCCTCGCACATGGTCTGGAGCCCGTAGCGCGCCCCGGTGCGCTCCATCTCGTTGAGCAGGGTGGCGAGCAGGCGGGCACCGGATCCACCGGTCGGATGGCCGATGGCGATGGCCCCACCGTTGACGTTCACCTTCGCCATGTCCGGGTGGTGTTCCTTCTCCCAGGCCAGGACCACCGAGGCGAACGCCTCGTTGATCTCGACGAGATCGATGTCGTCCAGGGCGAGCTTCGACTTCTCCAGGACCAGGGTGGTGGCGGGGATCGGCGCCGTCAGCATGATCACCGGGTCGTTGGCGGCGACGGCGAAGGTGTGGAACCGCGCCCGGGGGCGCAGGCCGAGTTGACCGGCCCGCTCCTCGGACATGACCAGCACCGCGGCGGCGCCGTCGGAGATCTGGGACGAGCTGGCCGCGGTCACCAGACCGTCCTCGCCGAAAGCCGGGGGGAGCGACGCCAGCTTCTCGTAGGTGGATCCGGCCCGCACCCCCTCGTCGAAGGCGAGCGGGCCCTCGTCGGCCGGATCACCCTCGTCGGTGCCGGCCACCGCCACCCGGTCCTCGACGCGGGCCCGTCGGGTGGCGAGGGGAACGATCTCGTTCTCGAACCTCCCCTCGGCGATGGCCCGGGCGGCCCGGTCGTGCGACTGCAGGGCGAACCGGTCCATCTCCTCGCGACCGATCCCCCACCGCCGGGCGATCTCCTCGGCGCACAGCCCCTGGTGGATGAAGTCGAACCGGCCGTGGACGGTCGGTCCGTACGCGTCGCCCGGGCCGTGCTCGGTGGTCGAGCCGATGGGCACCCGGCTCATCGCCTCCACCCCTCCGCCGATCACGACGTCCATGGCACCCGACATCACCGCCTGGGCGGCGAAGTGCACGGCCTGCTGTGCGGATCCGCACTGCCGGTCGACAGTGGTCCCGGGCACCGAGTCGGGGAACCCGGCGGCCAGGGCCGCGTTGCGGCCGACGTTCATGGCCTGCTCCCCCACGGTCATGGTGCACCCGTAGATGACGTCTTCGACGAGGGCCGGGTCGAGATCGTTGCGCTCGACGAGGGCCCGGAGGGGCTGGGCGGCCAGGTCGACGGCGTGCCAACCGGACAGCCGGCCGTTCTTCTTGCCCACCGGGGTACGGACCACATCGACGATCACGGCGTTTGGCATGGGGACATTCTGGCCGATCGGGCGTGGTTGCCGGAAATCTGGCGGTGTGTCAGATTTCCCGTACCCGCCCGCCGACCGATGGACCCCACATGGACATCCCGATGGACCTTCGCTTCACCGCCGACCAGGAGGCCTTCCGCCGCGACGCCCGGTCGTGGCTGGAGGCCCACGCCCCTGCCCCCCGGTCCCTCCCCTCCCTCGACACCGCCGAGGGGTTCGAGGCCCACCGGGCCTGGGAGCAGGCCATGTTCGATGACCGCTGGTCGGTCGTGTCGTGGCCCGAGGAGTTCGGCGGCCGCGGGGTGGGGATCCTCGAGTGGCTGATCTTCGAGGAGGAGTACTGGCGGGTGCAGGCACCCCTGCGAGTCAGCCAGAACGGGGTGTTCCTGTTGGCACCGACCATGTTCGAATTCGGGACCGAGCAGCAGAAGGGGCGCTTCCTACCCGCCATGGCCTCCGGTCGGGAGATCTGGTGCCAGGGCTGGTCCGAGCCCGACGCCGGAAGCGACCTGGCCGGCATCCGCAGCCGGGCGGTGCGGTCCGAGGCCGACGACGGCTGGTTCCTGACCGGGCAGAAGACCTGGGCGTCCCGCGGGGCGTTCGCCGAGTGGTGCTTCGGTCTGTTCCGCACCGACCCGGAGACGGAGCGGCACCGGGGCCTCACCTACTTCCTCATCGAGATGGACTCCCCGGGGGTGACCGTGCGGCCCATCCCCCAGATCGACGGAGAGACCGGCTTCGCCGAGATCTTCTTCGAGGACGTCTTCGTGCCCGACACCCAGGTGCTCGGCGGTGTCGGGAAGGGGTGGAACGTGGCCATGGCCACCGCCGGATCCGAGCGGGGACTGAGCCTGCGCAGCCCGGCGCGCTACACGGAGGCCGCCGGTCGGCTGGTGGCCCTGTACGCCGGGTTGCAGGCCGACCAACCGGACCGGGCGGCCCGCAGCGCCGACTCGGTGGCCCAGGCGTGGATGGACGCCGAGGCCTACCGGCTCAACACGCTGTGGACCGCCACCCGGGTGCTGGACGGAGGCTCCGTCGGCCCCGAGGCCAGTGCCAACAAGATCCACTGGTCCGAGACCGACCTGGCCATCCATCGGGCCGCGCTGGGCCTGCTCGGTCCCGCGGCGGAGCTGCACGGTGGTGACGTCGACGCCCCGTGGCTCGACGGGTACCTGTTCGCCCTGGCCGGACCGATCTACGCCGGGACCAACGAGATCCAGCGCAACGTGGTGGCCGAGCGGATGCTCGGGCTGCCCCGCGGCTGAGGGGACGGGACCGCCATGCACTTCGCATTCACCGACCAGCAGGTCGAGTTCCGCGACGCGGTCCGCACGGTGCTGGCCAAGGAGTGCACCACCGACGACCTGCGCAGCGCCTTCGACCACCCGGTGGCCCGCACCCCGCGGTGGGCGGCTCTGGCCGGGCTCGGCGTGGTGGGGCTGTCGGTACCCGAGGCCCAGGGCGGCCTCGGCCTCGGGCTGGTCGACCTGGTCCCGCTGCTCGAGGAGGCCGGGAAGGTCGGACTGCCGGAGCCCCTGGTCGAGACGGCGGCGTTGGCCGCGCCGCTGCTGGCCGAAGTAGGTGGCGCCGGCCCGGCCGGCGACGCCGTGGCCGGGTGGCTGGCCGGCATCGCCGACGGCCGTATCGCCGTCGCCGTGGCGTCGGGACCGGGGGCGGCGCCGGTGGCCGGGGCGGATGGTGCCGACCTGCTCGTGCTCCTCGCCCCGGGCGACGACGGTGGTCCCGAGGTCCACCTCGTGGCGTCACCAGCCGTCACGGTCACCCCGGTGGGCTCCCTCGATCCGACTCGCCGGCTGGGCCTGCCGCAATGGGTCCCGAACCCGGCCACCCGAGTGGCCTCGGGACCGACGGCCGCCTCCGCTGTCCGCCGGACCGCCGACCGGGCGGCGGTGGCCACCGCCGCGGAGCTGCTGGGATTGACCGAGCGGATGATCTCGATGGCAGCCGCATACGCCAAGGAGCGCCACCAGTTCGGCAGGCCGATCGGCGGGTTCCAGGCGGTGAAGCACCTGTTGGCCGGCGCGCAGGTCAAGCTCGAGTTCGCCCGGCCCGTCGTCTACGGGGCGGCCTGGTCGATCGACGAGGTCGAGCCGACCTCGTCCCGGGCCGCCTCCACCGCCAAGGCGTACGCCTCCGACGCGGCCACTGAGGCGGCGCGGGTGTCCCTCCAGGTGCACGGGGCCATCGGCTACACCTGGGAGTGCGACCTCCACCTCTTCCTCAAGCGGACCTGGGCGCTGTCCGAGGCGTGGGGGTCGGCCGCCGACCACCGGGCCCTGGTCCTCGCCTCGCTCGTCCAGGGCTGAGCCCCCAACAGGCCCACCGCCGGTGGCGCTGCCTACGGCTGGGCGAAGGCGTAGACGGGGAACCCGTTGTAACCCGGCGACTCCGACGGCAGGTACGGTCCGTTCATCGCCACGGCCAAGGAGCCCGACGGCCCCGGACCGGCGTCCCCCTCGACGGTGACGATGGCACCGTCCGGCCAGACCTGCACGACCACGCCCACGTGGACCGAGGTGGCCGTCGAGTAGGGGCCGGTGCCGTAGAGCACGGCGTCGCCCGGAGCCGGCGTCACGTTCGGGGGCAGCACCGCGGTGGTGGCGGCGGCCCAGTCGAAGATGCTCCCGGTGAACGGGTAGGACGGGATGGGGACCCCCGCCGTCCGCCAGACCCAGGTGGCGAACAGCGCACACCACTCCTCGCACGGCCCGTAGGGATTGCAGTACTGCCCCCGGTCGGGATCGGCATTCACCTGGCTGCTGGCGATGGACACGATGGCCGCGCGGGTGCCCGGCGGGCTCGGCGGGTTGGAGAACCCGTAGGACCAGCCGTCCGGCTCGAGCAACCAGTACCCCTGCCCGTCCGGGGTGAGGGCGATGGCGGTCACCGGCGGCACGTCCGACGGGTTCCCCCCGTAGCCACCGGCCAGCGATCCGTAGGAGGGGGCGTTCCCGTACGGGAAGATGCCCCCGTTGGAGAGTACGAGGCGGTACCCCTGGTCGTGGAGCGAGGCCACCATCCCCACCACCTTGTCGGCCACGTTCTGGCTGCCCGCCGAGCCGTAGAACGGTGCGTCGCCGAAGGTGAACACCCCGCCGTCGGCGGCCACCATCCAGTAGCCGCCGCCGTCGGAGGTGGCGGCCATTCCGGTGACCGGCGCGTTGAGCGGTATCCCACCCATCGAGCCATGGAAGGCGGCGTCGCCGAAGGAGAAGACCCCGCCGTCGGCTGCCACCAGCCAGTAGCCCTTGCCGTCGGGGGTGGCGGCCATGGCCACCACCGGCTGGTCGAGGGGGGTCCCACCCATCGAGCCGTAGAAGGCGGCGTCACCGAAGGAGAACACGCCGCCGTCCATGGCGGCCAGCCAGTAGCCCCGCCCGTCGGAGGTGGCGGCCATGGCCACGATGGGCCCCTGCAGCTGAAGCGAGCCCAGCGATCCGTAGAACCCGGCGTTGCCCTCGGCAAACACCCCGCCGTCGGCCGCGGCCAGCCAGTAGCCCTGGCTCCCCGGCGTCGACGACGGGTTCACCGCCATCGCCACCATCGCCGAGTTGAGCGGCGCGCCGATCGGAGCGTTCACCGACTGGGCGTTGCCGAAGCCGATCACGCCCCCACCCGGATAGACGCGAGGCTGGGCCAACGACGCGGCACGGGCCGGGACGACCGGGAGGAACGCGGCCGTCAGGCCGACCGCCAGCGCCACCACGACCGCTCGCGTCACGGGGACGGCGCCCCTCACCGGCGCACTCGCCGATGGGTGCGGCCGGCCATGGGGAGAGCGGTTACCACTCTACGTGGTCGTTGACGGCGGCAGACGCCTTCCAGAGGGGAATGCATCATGCCATGATAGGCAACCGAGCCTTGCTTGGGAAGGCCGATCCGGTGTCACGTCGCCGCAACGCACTACCTTTCCTGGTCACATCGTATTTGCCTCCTCGATTCCGGCCTCCGTGTGTCGTCGGTCACCTCGGAACGGCACCCTCGTGGGACCGGGGCCGGCCGACCTCCGGCGGTCGTGAATCAGGTGAAAATTCTCATGCACGGTGGTAATGTGGTCATACAACTACTGACAGTGGTTGTACGGATAGGAGATGCTCATGGGAGCCGACGATCGGTGACGGTGCGACCGGTGCAGCCAGAGCCCTTCGTGCGGGGCGCCCCCTACCGTTCTGTGGGCGACGTGCCCTACCCCCGAGCCAACCCCACCGACACCGCCCGGTTGCCGGCCGACGTCTGGCGGGCCGCCGTCGTCCCGGTCGGCGTCCGGCTCGAGTTGGTGGGCGACGCCGAGGCCGTGGACGTCGCCTACCGGACCAGCACGGGAAACCTGGGCTACCGCGGCGACGGCGCCGGAATCAGCTTCTCGGTGTGGCGCGATGGCCACCGGGTGTGCGAGCAGGAGGCGGTCCTGGGCGACGGGCTGGTCCGCCTGGCCCTGGGCGGAACCGCGCCGCAGAAGCCGGCGATCATCTACCTCCCCGAGGGGATGCGACCGATCGTCCAGTCGCTGACCGCGGTCAACGGCACCATCGCCCCGGCTCCGCCGCTGCCCCGCTGGATCGCTTACGGAGACTCGACGACCCAGGGGTGGATCGCCTCCGGACCGGCCCAGGGGTGGGCCGCCATCGCGGCCCGGAAGGCCGCGCTCGATCTGGTCAACATGGGCTATGCCGCAGCCGGCCGGGGCGAGATCGCCTCCGCCGAGCACATCGCCGCACTCGACGCAGAGATCATCACCGTCGCCTACGGCGTCAGCTGCTGGACCCGTATCCCCTTCAGCGCAGGGATGGTGGCCGAGGGGATGCGCTCCTTCCTCGACATCGTCCGCCAGGGCCACCCGTCCACCCCGATCGTGGTGCTGAGCCCCGTGCTGCGCCCCGACGCCGAGCACGTAGCCAACCGGCTCGGCGCGTCGCTCGCCGACATCCGCCGGACCATCGAGTCGACGGTCGGGGAGCGGATCGCCGCCGGCGATGCCGCCCTGTCGCTGGTGGCCGGGGCCGGCGTCATCACCGCCGACCACCTGGGCGACGGGATCCATCCCGGCGACGAGGGCCACAAGCGGATCGCCGCCGCGGTGACCAAGGCGCTGGTAGCGGTCCTCAAGCCGACCGGGGATCCGCTCGAGGAGCGGGACGTGGCCCCCTTCGGGACACTCGGCGAGAGGCCGGCCGTCCCGGTCCCTGCCCCCGTCGGCATCCCCCGGATGACCGAGTTCACCAGCGGTCCCCACCACCCCTGCCTGACCCCGGAGCCCGAGGTGGCGTCCACCACCCCGGCGCACTGAGCCGGGGCGCCACCCCGGGTGGGCGGCCCGACTGTTCCCACACGTCACCCAGCCCCTACTCTTCCCGTCGGCGGGCCGACGCGCCCGCCGCGCCGTGGACCAGTACGCGAAGGCAACGAGGTGGGGACCGCACCATGCAAGCCAGCACGCTCATCGAATCGTTCCGCGTCGACGGGAGGGTCGCCGTCGTCACCGGGGCCGGCAGCGGCATCGGGAAGGCCAGTGCGCTGGCCCTGGCCGGAGCCGGAGCCACCGTGGTGTGCGCCGACATCCACGCCGACACGGCCCGCACCACCGCCGAGGAGATCGTCGCCGCCGGAGGCGTCGCCGAAGGCGTGGCCGTCGACGTGTCGGTGCGTACCGAGGTCGACGCCCTGGCCGGACGGGTGGCGGCCGATCGGGGCGGCATCCACATCTGGTGCAACATCGCCGGCATCATGGTCGAGGGGCCGTTCCTCGACGCGCCGGAGGAGGATCTCGACCGGATCATCGCCGTCAACCTGAAGGGGGTCTTCTTCGGGTGCCAGGCGGCCGGGCGGGTCATGGTCGACCAGCCGGGAGGCGGGAGCATCATCAACGCCTCGTCGGCCGCGGCCGACGCCCCCAGCCCCAACATCGTGAGCTACGCCATCTGCAAGGCGGGCGTGGTCCAGATGACCAAGTCGATGGCCGTCGAGGTGGGCAAGAAGCACGTCCGGGTCAACGCAGTGGCCCCCGGCTTCGTCCTCACCGGCATGACCGGGCGGTACTTCGTCCGCCCCGACGGCACGGTGGACGAGGAGATGCAGGAAGCGGTGGTGGCCCCCATGCGCAAGTTCACGCCGCTGCGCTCGATCGGCGAACCCGAGGACATCGCCGCCGCCGTCCTCTACCTGGCGTCGGACGCCTCGCGGTTCATGACCGGCCAGGTCCTGCGGCCCAACGGCGGCGTGGCCATGGTGTGAGCCACCGGTTCCGTGGCACGGGCACCGGGACGGGCAGCTGACGCACCGTCAGAACAGGGTTACACTCGGCCCATGGCCGACATGCCCTGGATCATCTCCGTCGACGACCACGTGGTGGAACCACCGGACGTGTGGGTCGACCGCCTGCCAAAGAAGTACCACGACATCGGGCCCCGGGTGGTGCGGGCGCCGATGGGGGAGATCACCTTCATCGGGGGCAAGCTCACCGTGGTGCCCGGTTCCGAGGGCCTCCCCACAGACTGGTGGTACTACGAGGACTTGAAGCGCCCCCTGCTGCGGGTGGACTCGGCGGTCGGTGTGCCGAGGGACGAGGTGACCATGAAGGGCATCACCTACGAGGACATGCGCCCTGGCTCCTATGCGGTGGCGCCCCGGCTCGAGGACATGGACATCAACCACCTCGAAGCGTCGATCTGCTTCCCCACCTTCCCCCGGTTCTGCGGCCAGACCTTCACCGAGGCGAAGGACAAGGAGCTCGGGCTGCTCTGCGTCAAGGCGTACAACGACTGGATGGTCGAGGAGTGGTGCGGGCCCGAGGCCAAGGGCCGGCTCATTCCGCTCACCCTCATTCCGCTGTGGGACGCCGGGCTCGCCGCCGAGGAGGTGCGTCGCAACGCCGCCCGGGGCGTGCGCGCCGTCTGCTTCAGCGAGATCCCCCCCTTCCTGGGTCTGCCCTCGGTGCACGACCCCGACCACTACTGGGACCCGTTCTTCCGCGCCTGCGCCGATACGGGCACCGTCATCAACATGCACATCGGATCGTCGTCGAAGATGCCGTCGACGTCGGCCGACGCTCCCCCGGCGGTCGGGTCCACCCTCACCCACTCGAACGCCACCTACTCGATGGTCGACTTCATGTTCTCGGGGGTGCTGGTCCGCTTCCCCGACCTCAAGCTCGCCTACGCCGAGGGCCAGATCGGATGGATCCCCTACATCCTCGAGCGGGCCGACAAGGTCTGGCAGGAGAACCGGGGCTGGGGCGGGGTGGCCGACATCGTGCCCGAGCCGCCGTCGACCTACTTCCACCGCCAGATCTTCGGCTGCTTCTTCGACGACGCCTTCGGGCTGAAGAACGTGGAGGCGGTCGGTGTGGACAACATCACCTACGAGTCGGACTACCCGCACTCGGACTCGACCTGGCCGAAGACCCGCCAGATCGCCGAGGAGCAGATGAAGGACCTCACCGACGAGCAGGTGTACAAGATCGTGCGGGGCAACGCCATCAAGCTCTACGACCTCGACTTCAAGTGAACCCCCGGGCGTAGGCCGACCCCTCCCTCATGGACCTGCGTTACACCGACGCCGAGCAGGCGTTCCGGAGCGAGCTGCGCCGTTGGCTGTCCGAGGCGCTGCCCGGGCTGCCGCCCAGGCCGTCCCCGTCGGACTGGCCCGGGCGACGCGCCTTCGACACCCACTGGCAGCGCATGCTGTTCGACGCCGGCTACGCCGGGGTCGACTGGCCGGTGGAGGGCGGCGGCCGGGGATCGTCCCCGGTGGAGGAGCTCATCTTCAAGGAGGAGCTCGAGCGGGCCCACGCCCCCTACGTCGGGGTCAACTTCGTGGGGCTGCTCCACGCCGGGCCGACGATCATCGCCGAGGGCACGCCCGAGCAGCGCCAGCGCTACCTCCCCACCATCCTGAAGGGCGAGGAGGTCTGGTGCCAGGGCTTCTCCGAGCCCGATGCCGGGAGCGACCTGGCCTCCCTGCGCACCCGCGCGGTCCGGGCCGGCGACGACTACGTGGTCACCGGCTCGAAGATCTGGACCTCCCACGCCGAGGTCGCCGACTACTGCGAACTGCTGGTCCGCACCGGCGCCGACGACAGCCGCCACCGGGGGATCTCGTGGATGATCCTGCCGATGGACAGCCCGGGCGTGGAGATCCGTCCGCTCACCACCATCGCCGGGTCCACCGAGTTCGCCGAGCTCTTCCTCGACGAGGTGCGGGTGCCGGTGGCCAACCGGGTGGGCGACGAGAACGACGGATGGCGGGTGACCATGGTGACCCTCAGCTTCGAGCGGGGCACCGCCTTCGTCGGCGACCTCCTCGAGGCCATCGAGCTGCTGTCCGAGACGGTGGCGCTAGCCCGGCGGACCGCTGCCTGGTCCGACCCCGCCGTCCGCCGGCAGGCCGGCCACCTCCGTGCCGAGCTGGACGCTCTGTGGGCCCTGACCAAGCGCAACGTCTCCCAGGCCGCCCGCACCGGCGTCCCCGGCATCGGCGGCACCTTCTTCAAGTTGGCCTACTCCGAGACGAGGCACAAGCTCGGCGAGTTCTCGCTCTCGCTGCTGGGCCGGGCCGGGCTGGCCGCCGACGACCTCGAGGGGACCGACGGTCTCGGCCCGCTGCCGGCCGAGACCATGGTGGAGGACTGGCTGCGGGGGATCTCCCTGACCATCGCCGCCGGCACCTCCCAGATCCAGCGGAACATCGTGGGAGAGCGCATCCTCGGCCTGCCCAAGGAGCCGGTCTCCGCGGTCGCCAAGACGGCGGCCCGGTGACCAGGTCGCGTCCGGCTTCCCCGGCCCGGCGACCGGGGACCTGAGGACCCTCCCCCATGGACTTCGAGCTGACCGAGTTCCAGACCGACCTGGCCGAGGGCGTGCGCCGCCTCTGTGAGGGGGCGTTCCCGCTCGAGCGGATCCGCGCCGCCGAGCTGGCCGACACGGTGGTCGACCGGGAGGGGTGGCGGCGGCTCGGCGATACCGGCGTCTTCAACCTCTGCCTGTCCGAGGAGGCCGGGGGCGTCGGACTGGGCCTGGCCGAGGCCGCGCTGGTCTTCGAGGAGCTCGGCCGGGCACTGGTGCCCGGTCCGTTGGTCGCCTCCCACCTGGCCGCCGGCCTGATCGACGGGGCCGACGACGGCTCAGTGGTGGTCGGGCTGGTCGAGGAGCAACCGCACGCTCCCCCCGGCGCCGTGCCGACCGTCGTCGAGTACCTCGACGATCTCGACGTCCTGTTGGTGCTGTCGGACCACGGGATCACCGCAGTGGAGCCCCGGTCCGTGGTGGCCACCCCGCTCCGGCGGCCGATGGACCCCCTCACCCCGGTCTGGGCGGTACCCACCCTCCCCGGGGGCACGGCCGTCGGTGGCCCGGAGATCGCCGCCTGGTGGCGGCGGGACGGCGCCGTGCTCACCGCGGCACTCCAGATCGGGGCGGCGGCGTGGACCACCGAGCTGGCCGTCGAGTACGCCAAGCAACGCCACCAGTTCGGCCGCCCCATCGGCGGGTTCCAGGCCATCAAGCACCTGTGCGCGGACATGGCGGTGCGTGCCGAGGTGGCCCGGTGCGCGGTGCACGCCGCCGCGGTCACCGTCGACCAGCCCGACGTGGGTGACCCGCTGGCGGCCGCGGCCGGGGCCAAGCTGCTGGCCGACGAGGCGGCCATCGCCAACGGGCGATCCTGCATCCAGGTCCACGGCGGCACGGGGTTCACCTGGGAGGTCCCGGCCCATCTGGCCTACAAGCGGGCCCGGGTGCTGGCCACCCGGTTCGGGACCGACGACCAGCTGGCCGAGTCGCTGGCCGAGTCCCTGGCCGAGTCGCTCGTCCCGTCCGGGCCCGGCGTACTGTGAGCCGATGACCACCTCCCCGATCGCCCCTCCCGACGACGTCGTCACCGTGCTGCCCGAGGGGCGCACCGTGTTCGGGATGCAGCTGCCGATCCAGTCGCAGTCGACCATCTACGTGCAACCCTGGGAAGTGGCGGCCGGCCCGGAGGAGCTGGCGGCGGTGGCACTGGCCTGCGACTCCGCCGGGTTCTTCTACGTCGGGGTGTGCGACCACACTTTCATCCCGGAGCGGCTGGCCGGCGCCATGAGCACCACCTGGTTCGACACCATCGCCACCCTCGGCTGGCTGGCCGGGATCACCACGGAGATCCGCCTGCTCTCCCACATCTACGTGATCGCTCTCCGCCACCCGCTCCGGGCGGCCAAGGAGTTCGCCACCGTCGACGCCCTGTCCGGTGGGCGGGTGATCTGCGGCGTGGGAGCCGGCCACGTGACCGAGGAGTTCGAGCAGATGGGGCCCGAGTTCGACCGCCGGGGGCCGGCCACCGACGAGGCGATCGTCGGGCTGGCCGCCGGATTGGCCGACGAATTCCCCGTGCTCGGGGGGCCGCGGTGGCCGGCGTCGGGGCTCGGGCTCCGGCCGCGCCCGGTGCAGGCTCCCCGACCGCCCATCTGGGCCGGCGGCTCGTCGCCGGCCGCGCTGCGCCGCACGGCCCGGTTCGCCGATGGCTGGCTGCCCCAGTCCCTCGGCCCCAACGTGGAGCTGGTGGCCGACCTGCGGCGCATGCGGGAGGAGTACCGTGACGGCGCACCCCTCGACGTCGGGGGCATCGCCGACTTCCTCCACGTGGGCACCCCGCCCCCCGGGCTGGCCCTGCCCCCGGGAACAGTGGCCGGACCGCCTGACCGTCTGGCCGAGTACCTGCTGCCGTTCGCCGAGGCCGGCGTGGGCCAGGTACAGGTGCGCTTCCCGTCACGCTCGGTGGGCGAGCTGTGCGACCAGATCACCGCCTTCGGCGACCAGGTCGCCCCCCTGGTCGGAGGCTGAGCCCCGGGCGAGCGCCCCCGGCCGGCCCGTACCCCGGTCAGTGCGGGGCGGTGGTCGTCGTGGTGGATCCGACCCCCCGGGTTGTGGTGGTGGTGGTCCCACCAGAGCCGGGGGAGGTCGTGGTGGTGGTGGACACGAGGGTCGTGGTCGTCGAGGTCCGGGTCGTGGTCGTGGTCGTGGTCGTGGTCGTGGTCGAGGTCGTGGTGGTGGTCGAGGTGGCCGGGGGTGCCGTCGTCGTGGGCGGCACAGTCGTGGTGGTGGTCGTCGCCGTGATGCCCGGGATGATGACCTGGCTGCCGGGGGGGAGGAGGGTCCCCGTGCTCGCCGGCGGGTGGAAGTACAGGAGCGTGCCGAACCCGACGAACGCCACAGCCATCAACAGGGTGGACCGACGAATCGTGAAGCGCGGGTGGACCGGCACCGACATGAACCCGACCAGCCCGCTGCGCCCGGACCCGTCCGCCTCGACGGGCGCCTTCCTGGCCCACGGTGCCCGGACCCCGGACACCACCGTCGGCTCGTCGCCGTCCGTCGTTCCCCGCGGCTCGCTCCGGTCGGTCATCAGGCCCCGTGGGTGGCGCTGTCGCCGATCGACGGCGAGGCGACGTCGGCCGAACGGAGAGCGGTGGCGGCCCGCAGGCGGATCTCCCGGGCCACCTCGAACTGCCGACCGGGCAGGGTCCGGGCGATGAGCCGGAGCTGCACGTAACCGACGTCGATGGTCTCCACCCCGGCCACCACCGGGTCGCCGAGCAGGAGGTCGCTCCAGCGGGCGTCGGTGGCCATGTGGGTCACCACCTCCCGGAGGATGGCGGTGACATGCTCGAGGTCCTCGCTGACCGACACCGGGATGTCGATGACCGCCCGGGACCAGTCCTTGGACAGGTTGGTGACCTGGCGAAGGGCGCTGTTGGGCACCACCACGAGCTCACCCTGGGCGGTACGGAGCTTGGTGACCCTGAGCGTGAGCTCCTCGACCGTGCCGGTGATCCCGACCGTCTGGCCCGGGACCGACAGCCGGATCACGTCACCGAAAGCGAACTGGTGCTCAGCGAAGAGGAAGAACCCGGCCAGCAGGTCTCCCACCATCTGCTGTGCGCCGAAGCCGAGGCCGATCCCCACCACCGTTGCCGGGGCCACCAGCGTGGTGAGGGGGACACCCAACCGGTCGAAGGCCAGGATGGCCCCGATGAAGGAGGTGAGCGCCACGGCCGTCCACTCGACCGCCTCGCTGATGGCGCGGGAGCGTTTGAGGCCCTCGGAGGCCACCGCGCCCGACTCGATCTGCTTGCGGATCTGGTGGTCGATCCAGCGCCGGCGCCGCGCCCCCACCCAGTGGGCGAACCGGACGATGAGCCCGGCGCCGAGCAGCAGCACGATCACCGGCAGGAGGTTGTTCTGGAACCAGTGGTGGTGAATGTCCGGAACCTACCATCGACCAGCCCCGCACCGTCCTGTGGCCCCCACCCGCCGCTCCCCCGGCGGGACCCCCGGCCGTACCGTAAACTGACGGTCTGTCAGGTCGGACCCCGGCCGGCTGTGGGCCCGAACCGGTGGGCCGGCGACCGGGGCCACCGACCGGGAGCACCGACATCGCACGCCACGGAGGGAACACCACATGCTCGACTACGTGATCCGCAATGGACTGGTCGTCGACGGCACCGGGGCACCGGGCCGCCGGGCCGACGTCGGCATCCGCGACGGGCGGATCGTCGCCGTCGGCCGGGTGGACGAGGCCGGCGCCACCGAGCTCGACGCCGAGGGGCTGGTGGTGGCCCCCGGGATCATCGATCCCCACACCCACTACGACGCCCAGCTGTTCTGGGACCCGACCGCCTCACCGTCAAACCTGCACGGCGTGACCACGGTCATCGGGGGCAACTGCGGCTTCACCCTCGCTCCGATCAAGCCCGAGGACCACGACTACATCCGCCGGATGATGGCCAAGGTCGAGGGGATGCCGCTCGTCGCCCTCGAGGACGGCATCGACTGGGACTGGACCACCTTCGGCGACTACCTGGGCCGACTGGAGGGGAACCTCGGGGTGAACGCCGGCTTCCTGGTGGGCCACTGCGCCCTCCGACGGTGGGTCATGGGAGCCGAGCGGGGGTCGGAGGTGGCCAACGACGACGAGCTGGCGGCCATGACCCGGCTGTTGGCCGAGTCGATCGAGGCCGGGGGCCTCGGGTTCTCGTCCTCCCAGTCCCGCACCCACTCGGACGGCGACGGCAACCCCATCTCGTCCCGCCATGCCGACCGCCGCGAGATGCTCGCCTTCTGCGAGGTGGTGCGGGACCACCCCGGCACCACGCTCGAGTACATCACCAACGGCTGTCTCGACACGTTCACCGACGAGGAGATCGATCTCATGGTGGCCATGACCACCACTGCCCGGCGCCCGCTCAACTGGAACCTGCTCACCGTCGACTCCCGCACTCCGGACAAGACCACCCGCCAGCTCGAGGCGTCGTCCCGGGCGGCCGAGGCCGGAGGCCGGATCGTGGCCCTCACCATGCCGACGCTGGTTCCCATGAACATGAGCTTCCGCACCCACTGCGCCCTCTTCCTCATCCCCGGGTGGGGCGACGTGATGGGTCTGCCGATCGAGGAGCGCATCGAGAAGCTACGCGACCCCGCGGTGCGCGCCCAGCTCGACGAGCTGGCCCACTCCGACGCGGCCGGCGTCTTCCGCCGCCTGTCCCACTGGGCCAACTACATCATCGGTGACACGTTCGCACCGGACAACGAGGGTCTCAGCTGGCGGGACGTGGGCTCGATCGCCGAGGAGCAGGGCAAGACCCCGTTCGACGCGCTGCTCGACCTGGTCATCGCCGACGACCTCCGCACCGTGCTCTGGCCCAAGGCGTCCGACGGCGACGACGCCTCGTGGCGCGCCCGTGTCGAGGTCTGGAACGATCCCGGCGCCATGGTGGGCGGGTCGGACGCCGGCGCCCACCTCGACCGCATGTGCGGCTCCAACTACCCGACGTCCTTCCTCGGCGACTGCCTGCGCAAGCGGAAGCTGGTCTCGATGGAGCGGGCCGTCCAGCTGATGACCGAGGCACCTGCCTTGCTGTTCGGCCTGACCGACCGGGGCCGGGTGGCCGAGGGCCTGTGTGCCGACCTGTTCGTGTTCGACCCCGAGACCGTCGGGTCGGAGCCGGCCACGCTGGTGGACGATCTCCCCGGGGGCAGCCCCCGCCTCATCGCCGACGCCATCGGCGTCGTGCGAGTGCTGGTCAACGGCGTCGAGACTGTCGCCGACGGCAAATCGACCGGTAACCTGCCCGGCACACTGCTCAAGTCGGGGCGTGACACGGCCACCGTCGATCCCACGCCAGTCGGGGCCTGAGCGGGCCCCGGTTCCGTCCCCACTCCGATCTGCCGACCGCGCGCCGAAGCCCTACACTGCTGACGCGGCGTCAGAAAGTCAGCGACCCGCCGCCGGTCACGGGGTCACGCAGGTGCCGGTGCGGACGATGCGGCACCGAGAGCCTTCCACCACCGCGAAAGGGGACCCACCATGGGTAGTCAGGTCACCAGGGACGAGACACAACTGCTGATCGGGGGCGCGTGGGTCGAGGCCGGCAACGGCACCTACGACATCGTCAACCCGGCCACGGAGCAGGTGGTGGGCCAGGCCCCGGACGGGTCGGTGGACGACGCCGCCGCTGCGGCGGATGCCGCCCGGGGGGCCTTCCCGGCCTGGGCCGCCACCCCGGTGGAGGAGCGCCTGGCCCTGTTGAAGGCGGCCAGCGCGGCGATCCGGCTGAAGAACGAGGAGCTGGTGCCCCTGGTGATCGCCGAGACCGGAGCCACAGCGTCCGTGGGCTCGCGCATGCAGGTGCCGGTGTGTGCCGACCGGTTCGAGCGCTTCTCGCGGGACATCCGCCACGTCCAGGAGTCGATGCTGCCCCCGATCGCCACTTCGGCCACACCGCTCGCCCCCGGCGGGTTGATCAGCGCCCTCGCCTACCGCCAGCCGGTGGGCGTGGTCGCCGCCATCGCCAGCTACAACTTCCCGTTGACCAACATGGCCGGCAAGGTGGCCCCGGCCCTCGCCATGGGCAACACCGTCATCATGAAGCCGGCCCCCCAGGATCCGCTGGCCATCGTCGAGCTCGCCCGGGTGCTCGAAGAAGTCGGGTTCCCCCCGGGCGTGGTCAACCTGGTCAACTCGGCCGGGCCCGAGCCTGCGTCGGCCCTGACCACCTCGCTCGACGTCGACATGGTCTCGTTCACCGGGTCGACCGCGGTCGGCCAGCGCATCGCCACGGCCGGCGCCCCCACCATGAAACGGATGCTCATGGAACTGGGCGGCAAGGGAGCCGCCGTGGTCTTCGACGACGCCGACATCAAGTCGGTGGTCACCGCCATCGGCTCGACCTGGGCCTTCCACTCCGGGCAGATCTGCACCGCCCCCACCCGCGCGGTCGTCCAGCGGGGCATCTTCGACCAGGTGGTCGAGGGGCTCTCGAAGTTCGCCGGGTACCTCAAGGTCGGCGACCCCACCGATCTCCAGACGGTGGTGGGGCCCCTGATCTCGGCCACCCAGCGCCAGCGGGTACTCGACCACATCGAGACCGGACGCCAGCAGGGGGAGATCGTGGTCGGCGGCGGTCGGCCCGACCACCTCGAGACCGGATACTACGTCGAGCCGACCCTGATCACCGGGTCGAACGACATGACGGCGGCGCGCGAGGAGATCTTCGGGCCGGTGGTCGTGGCCATCCCCTTCGACGACGAGGACGAGGGCATCGCCATCGCCAACGACTCGGAGTTCGGACTGTACGACTATGTGTTCTCCGGCGACACCGCCCGGGCGTTCCGGGTGTCCAAGCTGCTGCGGGCCGGCCACGTCGGCATCAACACTGCCCAGCGCAACATGGACGCCCCCTTCGGCGGGTTCAAGATGAGCGGCATCGGTCGGGACGGCGGCGACTACAGCCTCGAGGCCTACTCGGAGCTGCAGTCGATCATCTGGGCCGGGTAGCTGTGGACGGTCAGTCCGCGCCGAAGAAGCGGGCCCCGAAGGAGAACACCCCGCCGTCGGCGCCGACCAGCCAGTAGCCGTCGTCCGAACCGGCGCTGGCCATCCCCACCACCGGCGCATTGAGGGCCATCCCCCCGGTGCTGCCGGCGAACCGGGCGTCCCCGAAGGAGAAGATGCCGCCGTCGGAGGCGACGAACCAGTAGCCGCCGCCGTCCGGGGTGGCGGACATGCCGTTCACCGGCTGGTCGAGGCGGAGGCTTCCGGTCGACCCGAGGAACGGTGCGCCGAAGGAGAAGATGCCGCCGTCGGTCCCGACCAACCAGTACCCGCCGGTGGCCGGGTCGGCGGCCATGTCCACGACCGGCGCATTGAGGGGGTGGCCCCCCATCGAGCCCTGGAACGGGGCGTCGCCGAAGGCGAAGATGCCGCCGTCGCTGGCCACCAGCCAGTACCCCCTGCCGTCGGGGGTCGGGGCGATGCCCACGACGGGCGCGTCGAGGGGCTTGCCGCCCATCGAGCCGTAGAAGGTGGCGTCACCGAAGCTGAAGATCCCTCCGTCGCCGGCCACCAACCAGTAGCCCTTGCCGTCGGGGGTGGCCACGATGTGGGACACCGGCGCATTGAGTGCCGTCCCGGCCATCGAGCCGTAGTTGACGGCGTCACCGTGGGCGGACACCGAGCCGTCGGCCCGGGCCAGCCAGTACCCCCCGCCCTCGGGGGTGGCGGCCATCCCGACCACCGGCGTTGGCGCGTTGCCATTGGGCTCGCCCGGGACTCCGGCGACGCCGTAGGGGTAGGGGAACTGGCCACCGGTGGCGGTCACCTGACCGGAGGGACCGACGGTCTGCCCCGGGCAGTAGACCGGATTGCCGGTCTGGGTGCCGGCCACCATCGGGTTGGCCGGGACCGGGTCGCCCTGGACCGAGTCCTGGCTGACCTGCCGGGCGTTGGCCGACGGGTAGTCGCCGTAGACGTAGCCGAACAGCTCGACCGTCCACGCCTGGTTGGCGCTGCAGGTCACTCCCACGCCGACGTACTCGTAGGCCGCACCCAGCTCGTTCTGGCGGTGACCGGTCGAGGCCATGTAGGCGCCGGCCATGCCGTCGGAGCCGTCGCCGGGCCAGAAGCCGGCCCCCGAGTCTCCGGAGTTGGCGGCGAAGGCGCAGATCTGGGTGGCACCGTTGGTGCAGTCGTTGAGCGGGGGATCGGCCACAGTACCGGTGGCGGCCAGATGGGCGGACCATGCCTGGGCGGCGGCCTGCAACCCACCATCCACCTGGAGCTGGGGAACCGGCGCGCCGGCGGCGTTGCGGGCGGCACGCTCGGCGTTGATCCGGGCCACCAGGTCCTGGGAGTAGAGGGACTCGACTCCGGCCAACGAGGACGGGGCGGCGGCCTGGGCCGTACCGGCCGGCACCAGGGTGACCGCGGCCGGCACGCCAGCCGTCAGCACGAGCAGCCCGAGGGACAGGGCGAGCGCCGGCACGGCGCGACGGGTGGCGACGGTCCGGCCCCCTTCAGGGACACCGTCTCGCGTGGTGGGCAACGACTCTTGCCGCGAGCACGCTCGCCGTCGGACTGGGTGAACTCTGTGCATTGCCTTGACTCCTTCAAGGATTCGATCGGGCCCCTCGAAGGTCTCTATCGGCCGGATCGTCCGAAAACTGTTGCCAATTGGGTTAGAAAGGTGCGTGCCTGTCCCGGTCCCGCCCTCGATCCCCGCCTCGTTCACCGAGGTGGCCACCCGCGTGAGCAATTGGGGCCGGTGGGGGCCGGAGGACCAGATCGGCACCCTCAACCTCATCGACGCGGCGGCCCGGCTCCGTGGGATGGCCGCGGTGCGAGACGGGTCGGCCTTCCCCCTCGGCCTGCCCATGTCGGCCGACGAGGGCATCCAGATGGGATTCATCAAGGGCCGGGTCAACCCGAGCCGGACCATGATCAGCGTCAACGATCCGCTCAGCCCCGATCCGGCCTGGATCGCCTCGTCCGAGGATGTGGTCACCTTCGCCACCCAGTGCGCCACCCACTGGGACGGGCTCGCCCACGCCGCCTACGGCGCCGGCCCCGACGGGCTGCGGCTCTACAACGGCTTCCCGGCCGCGTCGGTCACCGAGGCCGGGGCCGGAAAGCTGGGGGTCCACCTGGTCCGCACCCTGGTGTCCCGGGGGGTGCTCCTCGACATCCCCCGGGCCAAGGGCGTGGAGATCCTCGACCCGGGCTACCCGATCACCCCCGACGACCTCGACGCCGCCTGCGCCCGCGGTGGGTCTCGCGTGGAGTCCGGCGACGTGGTGCTGGTGCGCACCGGCCAGGCCGCCCACCTGGCGCTGCCCGGGCGGCCCGGCCTAGGCGGCGCCCCACCGGTCCGGGACCTGGTGGCCTACACCTGGCCGACCCCCGGGCTGACCGTGGCCACGGCCGAGTGGTTCCACGCTCACGACGTGGCCGCGGTGGCCACCGACACCATGGTGCTCGAGGTCTACCCGTGCGAGGACGAGGACCTCTACCTCCCCGTCCACCTCCTCCACCTGGTCGAGATGGGGATGACCCAGGGCCAGAACTGGTTCCTCGACGAGCTGGCCGACGCCTGCGCGGCCGACGGCCGCTACGAGTTCCTCCTCGACGCCACCCCCCTCCCTTTCACCAACGCCACCGGGTCCCCGGTCAACCCGGTGGCGTTGCGGTGAGCGACGGGGCCCAACCCGCCCTGTGCCGCTACGTCGAAGGCCCCACCGTCGACTCGGCCTTGGACGTCGCCTTGACCCCGGCCTTGGCCGAGGCCGCCATCACCTGAGCGGTGCGGGCCGATGCCGCGCCCCCGCCGACCACCGGGCCGGTGCGGGGCGGTGGCGACTCGGACCCGGGCACCCTGGCACCGGCCGGAGCCGGACGGCCGGTGACCGACCAGTGCAGGAGGCGGGCCTGGCTGTCGACCAACGACGCGGTGCGGATCCCCCAGAACTCGAAGCCGTAGCGGTGCCCGGCGACCTGGGCCATCATGGCGATCAGCGTGCCGGCCGCCGCCATGGGATCGGAGCCGGCGGGCGATCCCGCCTCGCCGCCGGTGGTGGCGATGACCCGGGCCAGGGTGACGGTCACCGCGTTGAGGGCCCGGACCCGCAGCCCCTGGAAGCGCAGATCCCCCTCGACGGTGGTCAGCTCGACCACCCGGAACACCGCACGGTTGCGCTCCCAATAGTCCATGAAGCCCTCGACGACGGCCACCGCGGTGTCCCAGCCGGCCCCCTCCGACCAGTCGCCGTCGACCAGCCCGGCCAGTACCCCGGCCCCTTCGACGAGCTCCTCGGCCAGCACGGTGATGGCCGCCTCCACGTTCTCGAAGTACTGGTAGAAGGTGGCCGGCGAGGTCCCCGCCTGGCGAGCGATGTCGATCACCTTGATCGACCGCCACGGCGTGGCAACCAGCAGGTCCGTCGTGCACTCGAGCAGTCGCTGGCGGGTGGCCCGGCCGCGGCGCCCCGGGACCCGCCCGTCGGTGGTGGCGATCGGCTCGGGGTCCTCGACGGGCGGCATGGCGGTCCATGGTATCGATGGGGGGCACGAGATGACGGGGCGTCAGAACCACTGGGCCGGCACCGGGTGCCTCCCTCCACTTCGCCTGCCTCGGCCCGTGCCGTGCCAGGGGTGAAATCCCTGCCGAGTAGGGTGAAAGGTCATGGCGAACCGTCCGGTGCCGCGCGCCTTGACGCGAGCCCAGCAAGCCCGGCGCCAGCGGGTCATCGACGCCGCCATGGCGCTGGCCCTGGACGGGGGCTACGAGGCCGTGCAGATGCGCGATGTCGCCGCCCGGGCCGACGTGGCCATGGGCACGGTCTACCGGTACTTCACCAGCAAGGACCACCTGCTGGCCGCCGCTCTTGTCCACTGGGTGGAGCAGCTCGACACCCGGCTGGCCCAGCTCCCGGCCCAGGGAGACACCGCAGCCGAGCGGGTCATCGACGCGCTGGACCGGGCGCTCCGGTCGATGGGCCGCCAGCCCCAACTGGTGGGTGCCGTCTTCACCGCGTTGGCGTCCCCGGACCCCGCCGCCATCGAGTGCCAGCAGCAGGTGTCGGTGCTCATGGAAGGGATCATCACCCGGGCCATCGGCGACCCCCATCCCCCCAACCTGAGCGACCGGGCGCGGATCCTCGGGCACGTCTGGTACTCGGCCCTGGTCGGGTGGGTCAACGGGTGGAGCAACATGGGGCGGGTGCACGACGAGCTGGTGGTGGCCATCGGGCTGCTGCTCCCCAGCGACATCTATGCCGGGGTGTGACCTCAGCACACCGCAGCCGGTGGCGCCCGGTGCCGCGCCCGGCCCCCGCGATGACCCGGATCGGCGGGTGAGCCAGAGTACGGTCGGGTATGACCTCGGCCATTGAAGTCCACGAGCTGTACAAGCATTTCGGACCGGTACGGGCCGTCGACGGGCTGTCCTTCGAGGTGGCCGCCGGTCGGGTGACCGGCTTCCTCGGCCCCAACGGCTCGGGCAAGACGACCACTCTCCGCATGCTGCTCGGCCTGGTCTCCGTCAGCGGGGGCACCGCCACCTTCGGCGGACGGCGCTACGTCGACATCGAGAAGCCCATCCAGCACGTCGGAGCGGTGCTCGAGGCGACCAGCTTCCACCCGGGCCGCCGGGCGCGCGACCACCTGAAGACGGTGGCCATTGGCGCAGGCATCCCCATCTCACGCGTCGACGAAACGCTGGACCTGGTCGGGCTGTCCGACGTCGCCAGGCGCCGGGTGGGCAAGTTCTCCCTCGGGATGCGCCAGCGCCTCCAACTGGCCACCGCCCTGCTCGGGGACCCGGAGATCCTCATCCTGGACGAACCCTCCAACGGGCTCGACCCCCAGGGCATTCAGTGGCTCCGCACCTTCATCCGCCACCAGGCCTCGATCGGCCACGCCGTACTGGTCTCCTCGCACTTGCTGTCGGAGATGGAGGAGACGGTGGACGACGTGGTCATCGTCTCGGAGGGGAAGCTGGTCCTCCAGACAACCCTGGCCGAGCTGGCGACACGGGCCGGCACCAGTACCGGGATGCGGATCAGCACGCCGGAGCTGGCCCGCCTGACCGCCGCCCTCGACGCCATCCCCGTCGGCTGGCGACAGGTCGCCCCCGACACGCTGGTCATCGACGGAGCCACCCCCGAGTGGTTCGGGCCCTTCGCCGCCCAGCACCAGATCGTCCTGTACGAGCTGGTGCACGAGCGGGGCAGTCTCGAGGACGTGTTCCTCAGCCTGACCCACGGCTACGACGCCGCCGACCCGCACCTCATGGGCGGCACGCCGTCCGGGCCGGCGCCGACACCGGGAGGCCCCTCGTGATCGCCATCGTCCGCTCCGAGTGGCTCAAGATGCGCACCACCGCGGTGCCACTGGTCATGACCCTGATCGCCCTGGTCCTCAACGCGCTCCTCATCCTGGTGATCTTCCTCAGCCACGACGGAGGGGGCGGGCCCGGCGGCGGCAGCGCGTTCGTGTCACCCGGCTACACGGTGCCCCACACCACCCAACAGCTCCGGAACCTGGTCGGCTCCGGCTTTCAGGGCTACATCCTGGCCCTGCTGCTCGGGGTACTCTGCATCACCACCGAGTTCCGCCACAAGACAGTGACGACGTCGTTCCTGGTGACGCCCCGGCGGCCGGTCTTCGTGGTCGGAAAGCTGCTCATCGCCGCCGTCCTCGGGGTGGGGCTGGCCGTCATCATGCTGCTCGCCTCCCTCCTCGGCGGCGGGCTCACCCTGGTCGCCCGGGGCGGGTCCTTCTCCGCCATGGTCCACCAGCTCCCCGCGGTGGCCCCGGGCATGATCCTGGTCTTCGCCCTCTTCGCCCTCCTCGGGGTGGGGATCGGCTCGGTGCTGACCAACCAGGTCGCGGCCATCGTGGTGAGCCTCGGCTGGTTCATCATCCTGGAGGGCATCCTGGTGAGCCTGGTCCACGGGGCCGAGCGGTGGGTCCCCACCGGTGCGGCCACCGCGGCGGCCAACCTGACCCGCGGACGCGGCGCCGACTTCGGGCTGTTCAACTGGTGGCAGGGCACGCTGCTCATGCTCCTCTACGGGCTGGTGTTCGCCACCATCGGCTCGATCATCCTGACCAAGCGCGACATCACCTGAGACCGGCCCGGCTCCGGGTCCGCCGGCCGGTCCGGGCGTAGGCTGCCACCATGGCCGAGACACCGCCCGGCCACCGGCTGCCGGAGCACGGACTCGATGCCGACCGGGTGCTGGACCGGGTGCTGGACCGCATGGAGGAACTGCGGGGGGGCGACCGCGACTGGCGGGGCGGACGGGTGTTCAGCCTGGTGTACTCGGCCGGCGACGAGGTCCACCATCTGCTCGAGAGGGCGGCCGCC
>Ga0224558_1000492_pt1 | contig 45842 bp, 38 predicted proteins | sample 714S32024metaG_FD_180682 | JGI IMG/M metagenome (GOLD analysis project Ga0224558, IMG submission 180682) | Peat soil microbial communities from Stordalen Mire, Sweden - 717 S3 20-24 | ecosystem: Environmental > Terrestrial > Soil > Wetlands > Peat | place: Sweden: Norrbotten County, Stordalen... | reverse complement strand
CCAGGGCGTCAGGGCCGGGGAGGGACGATGAACCGGGAGTGGCACAAGGAACACAAAATGCCGAGCGGTGCGACGGCGAAGGAGCGGATCGAGTGGCATCTTGAACACACGAAGAACTGCGCGTGCAGGCCGTTTCCCAAGGAACTGCTGGAGAGACTTAGTGAGAAACAGAGGTTGGTGGTCAGGGCATAGGGGGATTTGTCCGGTGCGAAGGCCGCTGAAATCGGACGGTCTCTAGCCGATAGAGTCGGGGCTGTAATCGACAGAGAGCGCCAAGCATCCCTCGGAATCACTCACACAAAATGGATGTATGTCGCCTCCTGTGTGAAAGACCCAAGTCACCCAACCCAGCCGTAAATCTCCGCGCGGCCGCATCCGGCAAACCGCACACTCACCGAGGCCGCAAGAAATGCCTCGATCTCAACCAAGCTCAACTTCTCTGCTCCAAGCACGCTGATCATCCATCCTCAGCTTGCCCGTTCAGACTCCTTCAGGCTCATCTTGCGTTGGAATCAACTCCCAGCTTCAGGCTCATCTTGCGTTGGACAAGAGTGGCGTCACCAGCACGATTCCGGCTTTCGACTTCGCCAATCCCTTGTCGATTTCGCGAAGGAACGGTGCACCGAGGCTGATGTCTCTTTCGCTGAACCAGACCGACACACCGCGTGACTGGAGCAGATCGTACAGTTCCTTAGCGGACCCTGCCCTGTCGTCCCACGCATGGCAGAGGAAGTAGTCCCGACCTTCAGGCAACGGCGCTTGTTTTTCGATGGTTTCGCGGAACGGCGTGAGTGCCCGCACCTCGGCAGGCGTGTACGACACGAACGAACTGGCTGGCGACCAGCGCGGCCTTGCGCTGCCGCTAGACCCGCTGCTCCGGACCCCGCTATTTCCCGATGAGGAGTAGGACGAGGAGTAGGACGGGGACGAGTACCCGTAGCTGCTATAGCCGCTGTAGCGGCCACCTCCATCACATGCAGGACAGTCCGCTCTGGCGCTCGCTGTGCGATGTCCTCTTACTGGTGCTGTGCATTGAGCCATGCGGACGATAATACTGCTTACCATCGCCGCTTTCAATCACTAGCGCAAAGATTGTGCGGCCTCGGCAGCAGCCTCAGTAGCCGATGGCGGCAGATAGCTAATTTTAGCTATACTTTTTGCCCTCAAACGGGTATAACGACGCGTAGTGGCGCTTAGGACCGCTTAAAGCGGCTTAATGCCTACGTGCCGTGGAATGAAGGGCTTAGGGAGCTAAATGGTTGGCTTTTGAAGGGGATAAATAAGGTCTGGCGGAGAGAGTGGGATTCGAACCCACGGTACTCGTTAAAGTACACACGCTTTCCAAGCGTGCGCCTTAAACCACTCGGCCATCTCTCCGGAGGATGCGCTGCCTCCTTGAATTTAACATAACTGGGCGTTGAATCCCTGAAAGGGATGTTCCCAACCAGGGCAATCGCATGAACCAATCAGTTCAACCAAGTCAGAAGAGTTCTGCCTGGTAGTTGTCGCTGGTGGCGGCGATTAGCCTTCTGGCCTTGATGCCGCCTTTTCGTTTCACGGGGTCCATGAGGATCAAGTTCAGGGTCATGTGTTTGAGAGTGGCAAGGCTGCGGGCGGGGTGCCCCGTGCGGGCGCGCATCTGGTCGTGGTTGAAGGCAATATCCATGCACCAGTGCAGGCGGTTCTCGACCGACCGATGGGCGCGAATGGCGGAGGCAATCCGTTCGGCATGGGGGCTTAAACTGCCGATGTACAAACGCCGTTCCAGTGTGGATTCTCCGTTGATCTGGCGCTCACTTTCAATCACCGCAAATGACTTCAATCCGGTCCATTGTTCCGGTTTAGGGCGCATTCGGGTTAACCCTTTACCGTCGAGATGGACATCATAGCCCGCCCACCCATTGTGCAAAGGACGCACAATGGATGGGGCACAGCCGACGTGTTAACACTTGAGTTGAAAATGCTCTATGCAGGCATTCCAGTTGACGGTGTAGCGCAGGAGTGAGGGATCCGTTGTTATGAGTGGTCAGTGGACGCGTACGCCCCATTGCACCCATTGAGGTTCTCTATACCAGCAAATAGCTGATGCCGCGTTCGTCCAATAATTGACGATGTTCCAGGGCAAGGCCACGGTCGGAAATGATTTGATCGAGTTCGGCGAGATCAGCAACGTGGATCATCGCATTTCGGCCGAATTTCGTGTGGTCCGCAACGATGATTACGCGATGCGCACACCGCATCATGGCGCGAATTGACTCAACCACAAGAGCGCTCGTGTCGCTAATACCATCTGCAGTAATGCCGCGGATTCCAAGGATGGCAACGTCAGCCGAAATGCTGTGAAGCATTCGTTCGCAGATGGGGCCAAACTGAATGCCGAGGCGGGGATAAAGGTATCCGCCTGTCAACGTGACTTCCGTCTGCCTGCACTCCCAAAACACCTGGGCTACCGGGATCGAGTTGGTGATGATCTGAATAGGGCGGCAAAGAAGACATCTGGCGACTTCGGCCACAGTCGATCCTCCCCCCAGGATGATCGTTTGCCCATCCTGAATCAGATCCGCCGCAGCCCGCCCGATGAGGTTCTTTTCTTCCTGGCAACTCACGGACAGCCTTTTGAAGTCGAGCGCTTCCTCGCGGGAGGAAGTAGACATGGCTCCCCCGTGAACGCGCCTGATGTTGCGGCTGCGTTCCAGTTCAATCAAGTCGCGGCGGACCGTTGCCCTGGAAACACCGAGTCCGGTGCACAACTCCTCCAGACTGACGAAGTCTTGCCGTGACAAGCCTTCCTGGATGTATCGGAGACGCTCGACTTGGTTCATTTTGAGAAGAGTCCCATTGGGCAATCACCTGGATATTCTGTGCGCCGATGCAAGGGCGCATAGCATTCACTTGCCGCTCATCGCTCCCATGACGGCATCCGTGACCGACTTGACGAGCGCCTCGAGATCCGCTTCCTGGAGTTTGCCCGTGTTGCCGTCGCATGGAGTCGGAGTGAGTGCGATCGAACCGGGCACTTCAAGATCGGACAGTTGGCATTCTTTCATTCTTGAAGTATCGAATCGGATGTCGGGCAGCCCCAGCTTCTTCTTGATGGCCAGCAGGTCGGAGCCTTGCTGTTCCGACATGTGAGAGATGGGAACGCCGAGTTGCGCGGCCAGCATCAAGGTCCAGCAGTAGGTCTCAAGCACTTCGGCGTACCACTCGGCGTGGGTCACTGTATCGGCCCAGCAGACGATTCCGTGATTTGCGAGAAGCACCGTGTTGTGTTGCTTCACGAAGGGCAGCACGGTCTGGGCAAACTCAACTGAGCCCGGCGTCTTGTAGGGCGAGATAGCGACCTTGCCGACAAAGACTTCGAATTCGGGAACGATCAGGTTCGGGGGAACCTTTCCTGTGATCGCGTAAGCGGTTGCATGTGGGGGATGACAGTGGACGACGGACTTGGCCTCCGGCACTGCTTTGTAGATTTCAAGGTGCAGAAAAATCTCGCTGGTCCGCGCCTGGGTTCCCGCAATCTGCTTCCCGTCGAGATCCACGAGGGACAAGACCTCGGGAGTCAAATCGAACTTGCTCACCAACGTCGGCGTGCAGATGACCTCATTGGGACCGATGCGGTAGGAGATATTCCCCCCATTGCCATCGACAAATTGGCGCATCCAAAGCTTGCGTCCCACGGCACAGATTTCTTTCTTGATCTCTTCGGCTTCCGGCGTGAAAAATAACTTTGGATTCGGAGCGGGACGGCTCTGTGCCGCGCCGCTATTGCCGGAATGCGGGCCGGAGGCTGGCATGGAGGCAGGAACTGAGGGAGACTCCCCGTATGCGGCTGCGGCCTTTGCTCTGCCGTTCGCCACCAGAGCGATATTGTGTTGGGCCAGGAAGTCGCGCGCCGAAGGGGTCACGACGCAGTTCTCACAGATCAGCACACGGCTTGCGCCCGCCGCAAGGGCACTCTGCGCATCGCGCATCGCCACCAGCTTCTGACCGGAAATGTCAATGCTCTTTACTTCGTTCTTCACTTACCCACCTCAGATCTTCAAGAAAACTGCCTACGGCTGGATGTTGATTGAATCCACGATCAGGGAACAATACGCGTCCACCGGCACTGCATTGGGCCAGAATGGATTGGCTGCCTCCCGGCCTTCGGTAAACGCCACCATCTGCCCCTTTGCGGCTCCCAACTCATCGATGGCGACCAGAGACTTGCCTCCGCCCAACCCATTGCCGGCGCGCAAATTCTCCATCGTCACAGGCTCCAGAACAACGAGCGTCTTGCCGTGAAACGCCGCTACGGCCGGATTGAGAACGACGTGGCCCCGAACAACGCCCAGTCTCATGCGTTACCTCTGCCTCGCACTCAAGCGAGTCTGCACCTGGTCCACAATTCCCACTACAACCATGCGAGCGGGCGTGGTGTTGCCAAGCCTGTTCCGGGCAATATCGCCATCGGTGGAAACCAGCACTGTGGCGCCGCTTCCCGCTCCCAGCCAATCCACTACCACGATCGGCTCCAATGCCGCGCTGCCGTCGGCTTCAAGCCTTTGCGCGATCAAAAAACGGCAGCCGTCCAACGTCGGATGCTTCACTGCCGCAACTACGGTGCCGCCAATACGCGCCAGAAACATGGTTATACGATCCGCAATGCATTGCCGATGACCATCTGCCGCTCCCGCGTAAATGTAAGCGGTGTGGTGATGCCTTCGCCGGTCGGTGTGGCAATGCTGTGACTGAAATATCCAGGGCCGCCAACGCCCAGGGAGGCCGGCGATGCGGCGTTGTGGATGAAGAGAGTGGTATTCATGGCGCGCGCCATGCGGGTTGCGGTCTCTACGTTTTGCGTGTGAATGATGGCCGTGTGCCGGTAGCCGTGTTCAGCCTTTACCGACGCCGCGATGCCTGCGTCCACATCTCGCACGCGCACCACCGGGACAAAGGGCATCATCTGTTCTTCCACCACGAAGGGATGATCCTCGTCCGTTTCTCCAATCAGAAGCTGTGTGTTTGCCGGCACACGCACTCCAGCCGCCGCTGCCAGGACCGCGACATCCTTGCCGACAAATTCCTTCTTCACATGCGCCCTTGCGCAACCTCCGCCCCCGCCTTCAAAGGTGAAGGCCGCGCTGGTAAGTTTCTCGATCGCGGCGGAATCCAACTGGTATGCGCCTGCGCGGCGCATGGCATCGATGAACTTATCCGCGACCGAGGCTACAACGAAGATCTCTTTTTCGCCGATGCAGAGCAGGTTGTTGTCAAAGGATGCGCCCGCGACAATGCATTCCGCGGCTCGATCGAGATCCGCGGTCTCATCCACGACCACTGGAGGATTGCCCGGTCCGGCTGCAATCACGCGCTTGCCGGACTTGCTCGCCGCCTTCACAACCACAGGGCCGCCGGTAACGCATAGAAGTGCAATCTTGGGGTGATTGAATATCTGCTCGGCGGCTTCAATGCTGGGCTCGAGGATGGTCGTCAGCACGTTGGCAACGCCAAGCTCATGCTCAATCTCGCGGTTGAACAGTTGCAGCGCGTATTGCGCCACCTTGGCGCCTGACGGGTGCGGCCCGAATACCGCAGTGTTGCCCGCAGCAAGTATATTGATGGCGTTGGCCGCCATTGTGGGCACCGAGTGGGTCACCGGCAGCATCATGCCGATAACGCCCCAGGGCGCACGCTCGATAATGCACAGACCTGTGCTATCGCTGCGGGCGGCGCTGCCGGAACTGCGCATAGCTTCAACGCCTTGCACCAGACGCATGTTGGTCAGCTTCAGGATCTTGTGGTCGAGGCGGCCGACTTTGGTCTCCTCGAGCTCCATGCGGCCCAGTTCCTCACGGCGATCCATGCAGATTCTGCGGACGATATCAACCATGCGCCCGCGCTCTTCCAGGCTCATGGCCGCGACCCGCTTCTGTGCCTCGAATGCCGCGTTGACGGCCTCGTCCACGGTGGAGAAAACTCCATCGCGCGGAGCCGCGGCTTTGATGCCGGAGGCGGCGGACGAAACCGGCTGTTGCATCTGGACGCGAAGCCTGGCCACAACCTCCCGGGCGATCTCCGCAATCACCTGTGCCGGAATTGGTTCCTGAATTTGCATCTATGGCTTCTCCAGTAATTTGCCTTCGACCTCGACGGCGTCGACGATGCCAACGATCACAGCGTCTACCGGCGCATCTTTGGTTGTCGGCGTCAACCGAGCTGAACTGCCCTGCGTGAACAACACGCACTCGCCCACTCCAGCTCCAACGCTGTCCACTGCGACCACGGAACTGCCCGAGATTTGCAGCTTGCCGTCCCTGCTGATGTACGGCTGGATCAGGAGCAGCTTCATCCCCAGGAACTTCTCGTTCTTCTGAGTGGCCACAACATTGCCGATGACTTTCGCTATGAACATGCCGGCTCACCTCGTGCGCAACGGCAGAGGAACCCCTGCCGCTTGCGGTTATTTCGGCAATATGGTTGCGAGATTGCCGTGCGGCCGCGCGATCACATGCACGCTCTGCACCTCACCCACGGCGCGGGCAGCGCTTGCCCCCGCATCCACCGCGGCGCGAACCGAACCCACGTCCCCCTGAACAAACACCGAGCACAGCCCGCTGCCGATCTTGTTCCAGCCTACGAATTGCACGCTGGCCGCCTTCAGCATTGCGTCTGTAGCCTGGACCAGTGCGACCAGGCCCTTCGTCTCGATCATTCCAATCGCTTCATTGGCCATTTGCGTTCTCCCCATTCCGTATTACTTCAACAGGCTATCGACAAGCGCATCGTGAGGACGCGCAATCACGTGCGAAGACACAAGCTCTCCCACGACCTTGGCCGCCGCCGCACCTGCGTCTACCGCCGCGCGCACACTGCCCACATCGCCGCGAACGATTGCGGTCACGTATCCGCCGCCGATCTGCACGGTTTTTACCAGTTCTACGCTGGCGGCTTTCACCATCGCGTCACATGCCTCGACGAGTCCGACGAGGCCCTTCGTTTCGATCAATCCGATTGCTTCGCTCATCTGGTCTCCTCTGCCTGCTAGGCTCCGGCAGCCTTCCTGGTCGCAGCCTTCTTGTCCTGCTGGACAAAAGACGGCAGTTCGTCGTGGGGGCGGGAGATGACCTGAACGCTGACCACCTCGCCGATTCGGGATGCCGCTTCAGCGCCCGCGTCAGTGGCTGCTTTGACCGCGGCCACGTCCCCTTCCACGAAGGCGGTCACCAGTCCAGAACCCACGGACTGCCAGCCGGCGAACGACACGTTTGCGGATTTGAGCATGGCATCGGTCGCTTCAAACAGCGCCACCAGGCCCTTCGTCTCAATCATTCCAAGCGCTTGCTTCATCGCTTCCTCTCTTCTTCGCTGTGTTACTTGAAAAGTTCAATTTCTTTGGTCAAATGCATGCCGCACGCATTCGCCTCATCGGTATCCATGTGGACGTTGAGCTTGGACGTGGGGTCGATGCGAACGTGAACATGATTAAATGTCAGACCCGCCTCTCCGCCGATACGAAGCTTCATGCGGTCGCCCTTCGCGACTCCGAAGTACGCTGCCTCCGCCGGATTCATATGCACGTGGATCGCGGCGCGGATGAGGCCTTCCTTGAGTTCGACCACGCCCTTGGGTCCGATGAGGATGGCGCCGGGCGTGCCTGCAATGTTGCCGGAGAGGCGGACGGGAATATCCGCGAAGCCCAGCATGATGGCGTCTGTGAATGCCAGCTCGACCTGCGACTGCTTGCGCATCGGCCCGAGGATGCGGAGGTTTGAAATCAATCGGCTGCGCGGGCCGACGATCGTCACCGTTTCCTTGGCTGCGAAGTTGCCTTCCTGGAAGAGCGGGCGATCGAAAGTGAGCTCCGTGCCCGGTCCGAAGAGAACGTCCATATCTTCACGGCAGACGTGCATGTGCCGCGAAGACGTTTGGACGGTGAGCACAGGCGCCGCCCCGTTCGTCCCTTTCCCAAGGTATTCGAGAGCGACCTGGCGGACAATCTGCTCCACCATCGATCTGTCGATGGCGCCAACCGAGTTCGATGCTGCAAATCTTGCACTTCCCATAAGAAATCCTGACTGTTTCTGTCTTACCTTGCTTGCCCCGCCAATGTTAGTTCCGCGGCTTTCGCCCGGCCTGCAACTGCCGCTGTTTCGCGAGCCACGATCATCTCTTCGTTTGCCGGAACCACCAGTACCTTCACCGGAGAGTCATCGGTTGAGATCGCGCCTTCGCCTTGGATGGCCCGGTTCCTGTCCTCGTCGAGTTGAACTCCGAAGGCAGCCAGGTCTTTCAAGACGGCACTGCGTATCTCAGCGCTATTTTCGCCGATGCCGCCGGAGAACGTGATGGCGTCGATCCCGCCAAGCGAGAGCATGAATGCGCCAACATAGTGCCGGATCGCTCGCGTAAAAACGTCGAGCGCGAGCTGTGAACGCTGGTCGCCAGCGGCGGCAGCCTTGCTCAGGTCGCGAAGATCGCCGCTGCCTCCACTGATCCCAGCCAAGCCCGAGCGGCTCCCAAGCAGGGCCGCCATCTGGTCCGGATCAAGGCCGAGTTTCTTCATCATGTGCAGCACGGCGAAGACATCGATATCGCCAACCCGGTTATTCTGTGGCAGTCCAGACTGGGGCGACGCGCCGAAGCTTGTATCAACTGCAATGCCATTGCGAAACGCAGCTACGCTCGAACTGCCGCCCAGGTGGCAGGAGATGTGGCGCAGATCGGTGCGTCCCAGCAGCGCCTGGGTTCGTTCGCTGGCGGAGCGATGGCTGGCGCCGTGGAATCCATAACGGCGCATTGCGAAGTCCGTGCGCCACTCGTATGGAACGGCATAGGTGGTGGCCGCTTCATCCATCTGCCTGTAGGGACCGGTCTCAATCACCGCGACCAGCGGAACTCCGGGAAGTTCTTTGCGAAAAGCCTGAATGGCCGCAATGTAGGGAGGATTGTGTGCCGGCGCAATGAACGAGAACTCCTCCATTGCCGCCAGAAACTCGTCGTCGATGAGTTGCGATTCAGTGTAGGGGCCGGCATGAACCACCTTGAAACCGACCGCGCCCACCTCAGCCAGACTCCCCAGAGCCTTTCCTTCGCCCGCAATCGCCGCAATGCACTTTCGAATTGCCGATGCGTAGTCGGGACACTCGCCGCCCGGCTGGCCGATCCGTTCGACGTGCCCTTCGGCCAAAATGGACTCGCCGGGCATATCCAGGACGCGATACTTGAAGGAAGTGCTGCCGATATTTGGAATCAGGCATTTCATGTTTTGAACGTTTCTGAACACTTTTGAACTATTATAAAACATATAGTACAGTTTAGGTCAGAGCCAATCGCCGTTTTAGACAGAATTTTGAGGTTGAGGCTAAATGACGGGAAATGCGGTGAAGTCGCGAGTCGATCTGGCCGGGGGCGCGTCGCAACACGCGTCTGTCGATCATATTGAAGAACTCGGCATCGTTGGCGCCGGCGGGGGCGGGTTTCCCGCGGCGGCGAAGTTCAGAACCAGAGTTTCGCTGGTGATCGCCAACGCCGCGGAATGTGAGCCTCTGCTGCACAAGGACAAGGAACTGCTCCAGCACCTCTCTGGCCCCTTCCTGCGCGGCTTGAAGACGGCCATGGAGCTTGTCGGGGCGCGCGAAGGCGTCATCGGGATCAAGGAAAAGTATCACGACATCATCGAGGAACTGGAGCGGCAGGCGCCTCAGGGAGTCCGCGTAATGCCTTTGCCGGATGTTTACCCGGCAGGCGATGAATTCATTCTCGTCCACCTGGTGACGGGCCGCGTGATTCCGCCAGGGGGACTTCCCAAGGATGTGGACACGGTCGTCTCCAACGTCGAAACGCTGATCAACATCGGCCTTGACCGGCCGGTGACGCACAAATACCTCACCGTGGCCGGCGCTGTGGAGAATCCGGTCACGTTGCGGGTTCCGGTGGGCATCGCAATCGGCGAAGTGATTGAAGCCGCCGGCGGGGCGACGGTCGACGATTTCGGCGTCCTCATCGGCGGCGTGATGATGGCGAAGCCGGCGGACAGCCTCGACGTTCCGGTGACGAAGACCACCGGCGGCATCGTCGTGCTGCCCGTGTCGCACAGCCTCATCCAGCGGCACAATGCCCCCATGATTCATGTGAACCGCATCGGGCGCTCGGCCTGCGATCAGTGCCGATTCTGCACCGAATTCTGTCCGCGGTTTCTGCTTGGGCATCCCATCCAGCCGCATCGCGCCATGCAGTCGCTCGGCTTTGCCACTGGCGCCGACGCCATGGTTGCCACGCTCTATTGTTGCGAATGCAACCTCTGCACGATGTACGCGTGCCCAGAGGATCTCGATCCAAAGAACGTCTGCGTGCAGGCCAAGCCGCTGGCGCGGGAACGCGGGTTGGTGTTCAAGGGCGATCCTGCATCGATCACGCCCCACCCCATGGCAGAATTTCGCCGCGTACCCATGCGCAGGCTGATTGCCAAGCTGGGTTTGGGCGAGTTCAACAATACCGGCCCGCTTCACGAGCACGCTTTTTCGCCGGGCAAGGTCAAGGTGCTGTTGAAGCAGCACGCCGGACTGCCGGCGGTTGCGGTGGTCAAGTGTGGCGATCGGGTGCGTGTGGGCGATCTGCTCGCCGTGCCGCAGGCGGGCAAGCTCGGCGCCAGAATACACGCCAGCATCGACGGTGTGGCAACGGTCACGAGCGATGCAGTGATCATCGAAGCTTAGGACCAGAAAGCAAAAGGAGTTCAAGTCGTGTCTGAAATCAGCTCTATCGGAATTATCGAGCTATCCAGCGTGGCCACCGGTTACGCGGTCGAGGATGTGATGCTGAAGGCCGGTAACATTCAGCTGCTCATGGCGCGCAGCATCTGCTCGGGGAAGTTCCTCATCGTGGTCTCCGGCGACGTAACCTCGGTTGCGGCCGCGGTGCAGGCCGGCGGGGTTGCCGCTGGCGCGTCGCTCATTGAAAGGCGGCAGATCGCGCGCGTGCATCCCTCCGTGCTGGCGGCAATCTCCAACGCCGTCGACATCGATCCCAGGCAGTTGCGCTCGATCGGCGTGATCGAAACCTTCTCCGCGGCGAGCATCATCGCGGTAGCTGACGCGGCTGTCAAATCCGCCGACGTGACTCTCCTCCGAGTCCACCTGGCCATGGCTCTTGGAGGCAAGGGGTTCGTGTTGATGGCGGGAGATGTGTCCAGCGTTCAGGCGGCTGTGGCAGCGGGGTCCAAAGTGGCCGCTGAGGATGGAATGCTGGTGGGTCGAAGCGTAATTGCGGCGCCATCGGAAGAACTATTCCGGGATTATATTTAGCGCGAATCTCAACGGACGGGCTGAAGCCCATCCCCTTCAACGATCATAGTTTCTAGACAGGTTCCTTAATGCTGAATCGTGGTCTCTGACCTTGAAGGCTTCTGCGTGACCAGAGCGGGCGTGGGCAACTGCGACCGATCCCAACCGCCGCCCAGTGCTTCAATCAGTTGCACCGACGCTGTCATTTGCTGAACCTGAAGACCGTTCAGCGTTTGCTGATTATTGAGCAATGTGGTTTGCGCCGTGACCACGTCTATGTATGGATCGATTCCGTTGTTATAGCGACCCGTCTCCAGCTTCAGAAATGTCTGCGAGGAGTTGACGGCTTCCTGCTGATGCAGAATCTGTTGCGACAGGATGCGAACCGCCGCGAGTGAATCTTCCACCTGCTGGAATGCCGTAAGCACGGACTGGCGATACGCCGCGAGATTTGCGTTGTAAACGGCGACGTACTGATTCACTTCCGCTCGGCGCAAACCGCCATCATAAACAGTCTCAGAAATGGATGGGCCGACAGACCAGAAGCGGCTCGGCCAGTCCAGAAGGTTCTTGAGGGCTGAACTTTGCATGCCACCGCTGGCTGAGAGTGTCAAAGCAGGATAATAGGCTGCATAAGCAACCCCAATCTGCGCATTCGCCGCGGCCATGCTCCGCTCCGCGGCTGCGATGTCGGGGCGTCGTTCGAGCAGTTGCGAGGGCAAGCCGATAGGTATGGGCGGAGGGGCAGTCGTCCTGGGTTCGACCGGGATAGAGAAGGTCGAGGCTTGCTTGCCGACGAGCATCGCAATCGCATGCTCATATTGCGCTCTTGCAATCCCGAGATTGAGTGCGGACGATTGCGCGCTTTCAAGAGTTGTCTGCGCTTCGACAACTGAGATCTGGTCGCCAACGCCAGTGTCATAGTTAGCCCGCATCACTTCGAGTGCTTTCCTGTCGGCCTCCACCGTTTCATTGAGAATTTTTTGCAGTGCGTCCTGGCCGCGAATCTCGAAGTAGTATGCGGCAAGGCTGGCTTGTTCGCTCAGCCGTTCATTCTCAAGGTCGGCCGCGGACAATTGGGCGTTGTATTGGCTGGCGCGCACTGCGTTGCGGACTTTGTCCCAGAGGTCGGGCTCCCACGACACACCGGCCGGAATGGAAAACACCTGCGTCTGCTTTGCGCCTGATGAGGAGGTGGTGGTCGCAGATCCAACATTGGAAGACGGCTGCGTTCGCGTGTAGGAGCCCCCAACACTTGCTGTTGGGAAATACTGCGACCGCACCTCGCGCACCAGGGCTCGCGCCTCCATAAAATTCTCGAAAGCTTGCTGGATGTTCTGGTTGTCGATATTGAGTTGATCTTCGAGTGAGTTCAACTCCGGTTCATTGTAGATCTCCCACCACTTGCCGCGCAGAGTCGCATCCTGCGGCTGCGCCACCGTCCATCCGTTGGACTCCTTGAACTGGGCAGGAGACTCCTTGAAAGCTGCCGGCGCTGTTACCGCGGGGGGAACATACTTTGGTCCAACGTTGCATCCGGCCAGCAACGAACAAAGCAGGGCGGCGCTGAGTACGCTCCATGCTTTGGGCATTTGCCGGAATTGCATGATCGTCCATTTCATAATGAACACTCCATAAGCATCGTTCAGTACGATGCCTCCGCGGTTCCATGTGCGAGATTGACTGGCTGCTTTGAAGAGAAGCGGAGCCGCATGCGGTCGAAGAACAGATAGACGACGGGCGTGGTGTAGAGAGTCAGCATCTGGCTGACGATCAGTCCGCCGACGATGGTGATGCCAAGGGGGCGCCTGAGTTCGGAGCCGGTGCCGGTACCGAAAGCCAGCGGCAGCGCACCGAACAGGGCGGCCATGGTTGTCATCAGGATGGGGCGGAAGCGAAGCTGGCAGGCTTCAAAGATAGCGGCGGTCGATGTCTTGCCATGCTCCCGCTCGGCAACCAATGCAAAGTCGATCATCATGATCGCGTTCTTTTTTACAATTCCGATCAAAAGGATGATGCCGATGATCGAGATCACGTTGAGGTCGATCTTGAACAGCATAAGCGCGAGCATGGCGCCGACGCTTGCCGAAGGCAAGGTGGAGATGATGGTGAGCGGATGCACCAGGCTCTCATAAAGAATGCCGAGAACGATGTAAACCGCGAGCAATGCCGTGCCTATGAGAAGAGGCTCGCTTGCGAGCGAGGTTTGGTACGCCGACGCCGTTCCGGCAAAAGAGCCGCGGACAGTCGGCGGCATGTTCAGACTCGTCTGCATCTGGCCAACTTCGCGGGTGGCATCGCTCAGCGACATATCCGTAGCCAGGTTGAACGACACGGTGACCGATGGGAAGGTACTGGTGTGAGCGATCAGCAGCGGCGTTGTGGTTGCCTGCGCGGAGGTGACCGCGGCAAGCGGAATGACGCCGTTCCCCGCGGTGTTGAGATAGATATTCTTGAGCCCTTCGGGACTCTGCCAGTAGGGTGGCGCTACCTCCAACACCACGTAATACTGATTCAATTGCGTGTAGATAAGAGATACTTGCGACTGCCCAAAGGCGCCGGAGAGGGCGCTGTCCAAAGACGACGGCGTAATGCCAAGCCTTGCCGCGGTGGGGCGATCGTAAGTGAGCAGCTCTTCCAGGCCGCTATTCTGCGCATCGCTGCTAACGTCCTGGAATCCGCGAAGCTTCTGCATACCGGCGAGAAGGATGGGACCCCAGTGCGACAGATCCGCCACGTTGTCCGACTGAATGGTGTACTGGTACAGCGCATTGGACTGACGCCCGCCGATGCGCAGATCCTGCGCTGCCTGAAGGAAGGCTGAAGCGACCGGAAGCCGATTCAACTTAGGCCGCAAGCGATTGATAACATCCGCCGCGGAAATCTTGCGCACATTCAGCGGCTTCAGCGCGATATTGATACTGCCGGTGTTCCCGGTGCCCGTATGAACGATAACATTCGCGACTGCCGGGTCAGCCTCGATGACCTTCTCGATTTGCAGAATCGAGTTGTCCATCACCGGAAACGATGCGTCCTGCGGGCCGCGCGCATTGCCTGTGATGACTCCGGTGTCCTGCTGCGGGAAGAATCCTTTCGGGATGATATCAATGAGATAGAAATTCAACCCGATCGTAAGCAGAAGAACAACCAACATGGGGACCGGGTGATTCAGAACCCACGTCAGAGAGCGGCTGTAAGTGGAAACCAGCCACGCAAATCCCTTCTCGGTTATGCGAAATGCGCGGCCATGCCGCATCGTTCGCTCGTCCTTGAGCAGATAGGCGCACATCATGGGGGTGGTGGTCAGGGAGATGACCATGGAAACAAGAATGGCCGTCGCCAGCGTGATCGCAAATTCGCGGAACAACCGGCCCACGATCCCTGCCATGAAAAGGATGGGAATGAACACCGCGATCAGCGACATGCTGATGGACAGGATGGTAAAACCGATCTCCCTGGAGCCCTCAAAGGCCGCCTTCATGGGGGCCATGCCTTCTTCGCGGAGGCGTGAAATGTTCTCCATCACCACAATCGCATCGTCTACGACAAAACCGGTCGAGATTGTCAAAGCCATAAGCGAGAGATTGTCGATGCTGAAGCCAAATAGGTACATCACCGCGAAGGTTCCAATGAGCGAAACGGGAACTGCGACGGTGGGAATGAGTGTTGCCCGCCAGTTGCGCAGGAAGATGAAGACGACAAGAATCACCAGAACGACCGAGAGAATGAGGGTGAGCTCCACATCGCTGACCGAAGCGCGGATGGTTGTGGTGCGGTCAACGACAATTGTGGTCTTGATGCCTTGTGGAATGGACGCTTCAATCGACGGCAATTGTGCGATGACGCGGTCGACGGTATCGATGATATTCGCGCCCGGTTGGCGAAAGATCAGGACAGTTATCGAGGGTACGCCATTCAGATATCCTGCGTTGCGGATGTTCGACTGCCCTTGAGAAACGTCGGCCACGTCCGACAGCCTGACTGCGGCTCCTTTGTTATAGCCGATAATGAGCGACTTGTAATCGGCTGCATGATTCAGTTGGTCGTTCGTCACAATGTCCGCGGTCGTATTTCCATCCAAGAGTTGACCGGCCGGCTCGTGAACATTCTGCTGGGTTAGCATGGACTGAATATTCTGGATTGTGAGCCCGTGGCTGTTCAACAGCGTAGGATTCACTTCAACGCGCACCGAAGGACCGGAGCCTCCGCCGACCGTCACCTGCCCAACACCCGAGATCTGAGAAAGCTTCTGCGCCACGACGGAAGACGCCTCGTCGTAGAGTGTCGGCTTGTCGTATTTATCCGAGGTAAGGCCCAAAATCAGAATCGGCGCATCCGCGGGATTCACCTTGCGATAAGTAGGGTTGGCGGGCAGGTTTGCCGGGAGGTAAGTGCGCGCCGCATTAATGGCAGCTTCCACATCCCGCGCCGCTCCATCGATGTCGCGGCTCAGGTCGAATTGCAGCGTGATCGAGCTGCTGCCGAGCGAACTCGATGAGGTCATCTCGGTGACGCCGGCGATGTGGCTGAACTGGCGCTCCAGCGGAGTTGCGATTGACGAAGCGGTGATCTCAGGGCTGCCGCCTGGCAAGCCGGCTGATACCGAAATAGTGGGGAAATCGACCTGTGGCAAAGGAGAAACAGGCAGAACATTGAAGGCGATGGCCCCGACAAGCATGATGCCCGCCGTTAACAGAGTCGTAGCGACGGGCCGGCGGATGAAAGGGGCAGAAATATTCATGCGCCCTCCGCCGGTTCCGGTTGACTGCCGGTGTCGATGGCTTTTTTCGAACTGCTGAAGCGGTGGCCGATGCGATCGAAGAAGATGTAAATGACAGGAGTTGTGTAGAGCGTGAGCACCTGGCTAAGCAGCAATCCGCCCACCATGGCAATGCCCAGAGGGCGCCGCAACTCCGAGCCCATGCCTTGACCCAGTGCAAGTGGAATGCCCGCCAGCAGTGCGGCCATCGTGGTCATCATGATGGGCCGAAATCGCAGCATGCAGGCGTCAAAGATGGCGTCCGTCGCGTTCTTTCCGTGTTCCCGTTCTCCTTCCATTGCAAAGTCGACCATCATGATTCCGTTTTTCTTCACAATACCGATGAGCAGAATGATGCCGATAATGGCGACGACGCTGAGGTCCTGCTTGAAGAGGATGAGCGCAAGCAATGCGCCCACGCCAGCTGACGGCAGGGTTGAAAGAATCGTGATGGGATGAATGAAGCTTTCGTACAACACGCCGAGCACAATATAGACAGCGGCGAGTGCGGCAAGAATCAGCAATCCCTCATTGGCGAGTGAACCCTCAAATGCGGCCGCGGTCCCCTGGAATCCATACTGGACGCTGAGCGGCATGTTCAGATCCTTCTGAACCTTTTCGATGGCGGTGATGGCGCCTCCCAGCGCTGCGTTCGGAGCGAGATTGAACGACACGGTCACGGCCGGAAACTGTCCCTGGTGATTGATCGATAGCGCCTCGGGGGTCCTCACAACATGAGTAAACGTGCTGAGCGGTACAGCATTTGCGGGCGCGGTGGTCGTCGCGGCGCTTGCGGTCGAAGCAGTCGCGCTCGCTCCGACATTGGACTTGATAGCATTCGTGGGCGTGCTGAGAACCGCCGAGGATGGCGTGTATGCTACGGCCGACGTCGTAGCATTCGAGCCGGCGGACGAAGAACCTGAAGCCGCAAACGACGAAGAAGCTCCGGGCCCGGATCCCCCTGCCGACGCGCTGGACTGGATATATAGGTCCTGGAGCTTGCTCGGACTTTGCTGAGCGCTTGGAGTCGTTTCAAGGATCACGTGATACTGGTTCAACTGCGTGTACATGGTGCTGATCTGGCGCTGCCCGTAGGCGTCATAGAGGGTACTGTCGATTGTGGTCGGCGCAATGCCAAGCCGCGATGCGGTTACGCGATCGATGACCAGCGATACCGCCAGGCCCCCGGTTTGCTGGTCGGTGGCCACATCGGCAAGTTGGGGCAGTTGCTTCATCTTGTCGACAAGCTTTCCGGTCCACAGATTCAACTCGTTTTGGTCGGGATCCTCCAGCGTGTACTGGTATTGTGTGCGGCTGACACGGTCGTCCACCGTAATGTTCTGCACCGGCTCCATGTAGAGCTCGATGCCCGAAACCTGCGTCAGATTCGTTTGCAGCCTGCGAATCACATCCGAGGCGCCCAGATTGCGCTCATTGAGCGGCTTCAGGTTGATAGACATCCGTCCGCTGTTCAGGGTGGTATTGGTCCCATCCGCACCGATAAAGGAGGAGATGCTTTCGACGGCCGGGTCCTGGAGCACGACGTGGGCCAGTTGCTGCTGCTTCTGTGCCATGGCCGCAAAGGAGATCGTTTCCGGCGCCTGGGAAATGCCCTGAATTACGCCCGTATCCTGCGTGGGGAAGAGCCCCTTGGGGATGATGATATAGAGCCAGATAGTCAGCACCAGCGTGGCTGCGGCAACCAGCAACGTGATGGTCTGGTACCTGAGGACAAACTTCAGCGTTCGGCCGTAAAACGCAATTGTTTCGTCGAAGACACGCTCAGAAGCCTTGAAGATGCGGCCCTGCTGTTCCTTGGGAGTGTGTCGCAGAATGCGCGAGCACATCATGGGCGTAAGCGTCAGCGAGACTACTGCCGACAGGATGATGGTGACGGCCAGGGTAACCGCAAATTCGCGAAAGAGGCGGCCCACGACATCGCCCATGAAGAGCAGCGGAATAAGCACCGCGATGAGTGAGACGGTGAGAGAGATGATGGTGAAGCCGATCTGCTCGGCTCCCTTCATGGCCGCCTGCATGGGCGAATCCCCGGCCTCGAGATAACGTGCAATGTTTTCGATCATGACGATCGCGTCATCCACCACAAACCCTGTGGAGATGGTGAGCGCCATCAGCGATAGATTGTCCAGGCTATAGCCCAGCGCATACATCGCGCCGAAAGTGCCCACCAGAGAGACCGGCACGGCAATGCTGGGGATAATGGTGGCGTAGAGGTTGCGCAAGAAGAGAAAGATGACCATCACCACCAGCGCAACGGTCAGCATCAACTCAAACTCGACATCGGAGACGGAGGCGTTGATTGAGGTGGTGAGATCGGTCAGAGGCGTCACCTGAATTGAAGCCGGCAGATTCACCTCAAGCTGCGGCAGGATCGCCTTGATGGCCTTCACAACGCTGATGGTATTGGCGCCCGGCTGCCTTTGGATGTTGAGAATGACCGCCGGGGTCTCGTTCATCCACGCCGCCTGATTGTTGTTCTCTATGCCGTCCACCACCTGCGCAACATTGCTCAGCATGATCGGCGCGCCATTGCGATAGGCAACCACAACCTTTCGATAGTCATCGCTCGTCACCAACTGATCGTTGGCATTGATCTGGTAATCCTGATGAGGTCCGTCGAAGTTACCCTTGGCTGCATTGACGCTGGTTGAAACAAGCGCCGTACGTAGGTCTTCCAGGTTGAGTCCGTAAGAAGACAGCGCCGTCGGATTGGCCTGAATGCGCACTGCCGGCTTTTGCCCGCCGCTGATGCTCACCAAGCCGACCCCAGTCAGCTGCGATAGCTTGGGCGCAAGGCGAGTGTCCACCAAATCCTCAACCTGCGAGAGCGGAATGGAGTTGGACGTGATGGCCAGCGTGAGAACGGGAGCATCCGCGGGGTTTGTCTTGCTGTAAACAGGCGGCGCGGGAAGGCTCGATGGCAGAAAACTCTGCGCTGCGTTAATCGAGGATTGAACCTCTTCCTCCGCGATGTCGATGTTCAGGCTCAGTGCAAATTGCAGCACGATGACGGAGGAACCGCCTGAACTGGTCGACGTCATCTGGCTCAGGCCCTGCAGTTGCCCGAACTGGCGTTCGAGCGGGGCAGTTACCGTGGTCGCCATCACGTCCGGGCTGGCGCCTGGATAGAAGGTCAGCACCTGGATCGTCGGATAATCGACCTCCGGCAACGCGGAGACAGGCAGTTGGGTATACGCCACGATGCCCACGAGCAGGATTGCGGCCATGAGCAGCGAAGTTGCAACAGGTCGCTGAATGAAAGGCCCGGAGGGATTCACGGGGTGTTGCCCTCAACAGAATTTGCCGGAGGCGCCTGCTTTGACACGACGACTTTACTGCCGGCCTGCAACTTGTCGAAGCTGCTGGTCGCCACAACCTCGCCGGGGTTGATTCCCTCAACCGCGGTCAATCCGCCTCCTGAAACGCCGGTCGTGACGTTGCGCACGGACGCCAGACCGTTCGCAATCACATAGAGGGACGCAACCTGTCCGTTGTGTTGAACTGCCGCGGTGGGAATCAGCGTGACCCCGTCGAGCGTGTTCACCAACAACCTTGTGTTGACAAACTGGTTTGGAAACAGGGAGCCATTCTTGTTATCGAAGAGGGCGCGCAGTTTAACCGTGCCCGTCGTGGTGTCAATCTGGTTGTCGATGGTCTGCAGCTTGCCCGCTGCTATCTTGGTGGTTTGGGAGCGATCCCACGCCTCGACGGGCAGCGTGTGCATGACCCGCATCCGCGCCTGCACCTGCGCAAGGCTGTCTTCGGCCATGGTGAAAATCACGGTTGTGGGCTGCACCTGGGTGATGACCACCAGAATGGTGGCTCCGCCGGCCTGAACCACGTTTCCAGGGTCCACCAGGCGAAGACCAACCCGGCCGGCGATCGGCGCCGCAATGTGGCAGTAGCTGAGCTGGGCCTGGTCATAATTCACGGTCCCTTGATCGTTCTTGACCGTACCCTGGTCCTGCAACACAATCTTCTCCTGGTCATCCAGCAACTGCTTTTGGATCCCGTTTTGCGCCCACGCCGCCTGATAGCGGTCCAGATCCATCTGGGCCTGCGCAAGGACATTTGTGTCGCGCTCAAGTACGCCCTGGGCCTGCATCAATTGCGCCTGGTAGGGTCGCGGATCGATTTCGATCAGGGCGTCGCCTTTCTGAACGAGTTGCCCCTCGCTGTAATGCACCGAAGTCAGGACTCCGCCTGCCTGCGCGGTAATCGAGGAGGTGTAGAAAGGAGTCACCGTGCCAATGGCATCGAGGTAGACGCCGATGCTCCCCTTCGTGGCTTTGGCGACTGTAGCGGTGACGGATGGTTTCACACTGGCCAGAGCACGCTTTGCAGCCGCGGCCTTGGCGTTGTTATTGTGGATGACCACAAAGACGATTACGCCCAGAAGCAGCACGAGAAGCACGATCGTCCACAAGATCCAACGCTTTCGATACCACGGCAGCGGCGGAGACAACTGGTGATCGGCGCCAATGTGATGGGCAACCGATTTATCTTCGAACTCGGACATTCAGGACTCCGCTTACAAATGCGCTTGGCAAGACGCCATTCGCAGAATAACTCAATTGTTGGGCGATTGTATGCACCGTTTTTCCCACTACAAGCGCGGCTGCGCAGGCTGCGGAAAAACTCCTTCGGGCGGTAGGCCAGGGATTCATCCCTGGCAAGAAGGCAGCAAAATCAACGCGGGCTTTAGCCCCTGAGGTATGCTTTTTGCCGTTTTTGACCCAGAAGACGCCTTTTTCCGCGGCCTTTGCAGGCGCCTCAAGTGCGATTTTGCGCTGCCTCCCATTTTGCGGCATCGGTGCCCGAGCCCGTTGGCGCTCGCATGTTGGTCGTCAGGAGCCTGCTATGCCCATACCGAATACTTCCGTGATTTCGCAACGGAACAGCCTGATGACGCCAAGGACTAGTGACCTTGCCCTTTTTACCGGTGGTTGGAAGGTCATCCCTCCCGCACAAAGTCGCTTCATCCTCTTAGGAATATCCGGTGTCCAGGTTTGGGTGCATCCCGCTGCGCCAGATGAAACAAGAACAGCAGGGTCCGCTGCTGTTGCTCTAATTGACAGCGAGGGGATCGAAGCTGAAATAAGACGACAGACCGCAAAGAATCCGGTCGAAACCAAGATCCATCTGAATGTTGGAACGAAGCCGTAAACTTGTTTCAAACTGGCCGCCCACCGTTCTTTCGCAAAGGAATCAGCATTTCGTACAACCGAACCCAACCGAACATCATGACCGGGCCCGAACGCCTATACTTTTGTGTTGATTGCGAAAACGATTGCAAGGAGAACTCGAATGTCTTTATCCGCTATTGCTTACGCCCGCCAAAACCATCCCCGTTTTCTCGATGAACTGAAGGCCCTGCTGCGCATTCCCTCGGTTTCCACTCTGCCCGAGCACAAAGACGACTGCCGTCATGCCGCCGAGGTGCTGGCCGCGGACCTGGCTCATATCGGGATGGAGAACGTGCGGCTGATCGAGACCGAAGGCCATCCGCTGGTGTATGCAGATTGGCTGCACGCCGTGGGAAAGCCGACCGTGCTGGTCTATGGACACTATGACGTGCAGCCGCCCGATCCTCTCGATGAGTGGCTGTCACCGCCTTTCGAGCCGACTGAACGCAATGGCAACATCTACGCCCGTGGCGCCGTGGACGACAAAGGACAAGTGTGTGCCCAGGTGAAGGCCCTTGAGTCGCTGCTGGCAGCCGACGGTTCGCTGCCAGTGAATGTGCGCGTCCTGCTGGAGGGTGAAGAGGAGGTGGGAGGGGAGGGAATTGCACGCTTTGTCGCCTCGAAACCGCCCGAACTCGCCGCGGACTTTGCCCTGGTCTCCGATACAGAAATGTTTGCCCCCGGCCTGCCCACCCTGTGTGTCGGTTTGCGGGGCATGATTTACACCGAGCTTGAAGTTCGAGGCGCTCGGACAGACCTGCACTCCGGCATGTACGGCGGCGCGGCCCCCAATCCATTTATCGCCCTGGCGCAGATACTGGCCCACCTGAAAGACGAAGACGGCCACATCCTCATCCCCGGCTTCTATGACGACATCATTCCTCCCAGTCCCGAGGAGCTGGCAGCTTGGCGCAGTCTGCCCTTCGATGAAGAGCAGTACCGCATCGCCGAGGTAGGAGCAAAGCAACTGGTGGGCGAAGCCGGATTCAGCGTGCTTGAGCGCACCTGGGCTCGGCCTACGGTCGACGTGCACGGCATTCCCGGCGGATTTACCGGCGCGGGGGCCAAGACGGTGATCCCCGCCAAGGCTGTGGCCAAGGTCTCCATGCGCCTGGTTCCCGGCATGACGACAGCTAAATCCTTCGCCCTGTACAAGGAATATGTTGAGCGCATCGCGCCGGCCGGCGTCGATGTCGAGGTGCGCCTGATTCACTCCGGCGACCCCTGCCTGATCCCCGTCGACAACCCGTACATCCAGGCGGCTACCCGCGCGTTGTGCGAGGTCTGGGGCAAAGAAACGGTCTTTATCCGCTCCGGCGGGTCCATCCCCATCGTCGGCGACTTTGCCCGTCACCTCGGCCTGCCCAGCGTGATGATGGGCTTCGGGCTGCCGGATGACGGCCTGCATGCGCCCAATGAGAAGTTCAATTTGAGGAACTTCGAGCTGGGCATCGAGTCGCTGATTCGCTTTCTTGAGGAAGTTGGGCGGTAGAAACGGCCGCCCCAGATCTCATAAGCGAGGTCAGGGGAAGCTGGCGATACCCGTGGGTCACTTCTCCCAAAAGAGTTTCTGGCGTACAATACGTACATACGACAAGGGCGGTATGAGCAGCGAATGGGATCCCCGCAAGGCTGAGGCAAATTTCAAAAAGCATGAGGTTCGCTTCACAGAGGCGGAGCCGGTTTTTGGTGACGATCTTGCGGTTACGAACACGGACGATGAATCGGACCCGCATGAGTTGCGATATGTTTCGATTGGAACGGGCATGAAGGGGAGGGTTTTGGTGGTGGTCTATTGCTATCGCGGCAGAAAGATTCGTATCATCTCCGCACGCCCGGCTGAGGCGCATGAGCGCAAGCAATACGAGGAGAACAGATGAAAGCGAGTTACGATTTCAGTAAGGGCAAGCGAGGCCGGATCAACCCGCCGGAGCCGGAGCCGCTCGGCAAGACGCGCATCACGATTCGGCTGGATGAAGATCTGGTGGATCACTTCCTGAAAGAGTCCGATTCCTACGGCGGAGCAGTGGGCTACCAGACGCTCATCAACCAAGCCCTGCGCCAGCACGTGGAAGGCAAAGCGCCGAAACTGGAAGATACACTGCGCCGCATCTTACGGGAAGAGTTGCGGGTGGCAAGCTGAAGCGCTGCGGAATCCCAGGTCTCAACGTATTTTCGGACGTGGGAACGAACGCCGGAAGCACCTCCGGAATCAGGAGGCCTTGGCGACCTTCCGGTCTTTCACCTTTGGAACCGGATGGGTTCGATTTGCCTCGGTGAGAAAGCGGTCTGCGGCGGCATCGTCGTTGGGATCGTAAGGGCCGTCGTCCGGGTCGCTGGCGTCATAGGGAACCGGAGCGTCGGCAGCGATCTGCTCTTTGACCCATTTCCAATCCGACAGGCTCGGCTCTGCGCTAGGGAGATTTCCTTTGAATTCCATAGACCCTCCTTTCCCTCCGCGAAGCGAACCGGAACGAAATCACCCTTACGTTCTGGCCGCGTAGCGTATACACCAAGGGAGCCTCTTGCAAAATTCCATTGAGACTGCAAAAAGTGTCAGGGCACGACTTCAGTCGTGCCGGAAGAGCAACAAAATCATGTTGGGCTTCAGCCCCTGCGGTTTTGTTTTCAGTAATTTGCAATTCCGCAGCGGCTAAAGCCGGAATCTAAATTGGCCATTTGCGGCACGACTGAAGTCGTGCCCTGACACAATCGATAGCCTGAAGGCAATTTTGCAAGAGGCTCAAGGATAAGACATTTCCGGCTACTTCTACCAGCGCAATGTCCTGGAATCTCACTTCCGCTCCTCTTTGTAGCCGGAATGTGATCTTTCGCGGATGGTCATAGACCATATAGGCGTCGCGGAAGTCGAGCCTGTGCTTCCAGGTTCGCTTCGCGCTTGGCTTCATCCCATTCGTACACGGAGCTATTCTATGCCGATTTACGACTGGCGGGCGGGAATCTCAGACCTCAATTGGTTGCTTTCATGAGAAGATGGGGCAGCCGGTCTCGATGAGAGCAGTTTGAGCGAAGCAGATCTCGACCCCAATCCCGATGCCGCCGGTTTTGTCCTGGCTGGAGGGCGATCCAGCCGCATGGGTGAGGACAAGGCTCTGGTGAACCTTGCCGGCCAGCCGCTCGTCGTCCACGCACTCGGCATTTTGCGCGGAGCCGGTCTGGCGGCGTCCCTGGCCGGCGGTTCCTCAGCCCTTGCTGCCCTTGCGCCGCTCGTCCAGGATTCCCAGCCCGGCCTGGGCCCTTTGGGCGGAATCTGCGCCGCACTCGCTTCTACTGCCGCACGCCGGGCCGTCTTCTTGCCCATCGATCTGCCTTTGCTTCCCGCCTCACTGATTGCCTATCTGCGTGACCACGCGCGGATTACAGGCAGTTCCGTGACCGTCTCTTCCGTCAACGGATTTGCCCAGACGTTTCCGGCGGTGTTGGACCGGGCAGCCCTGCCCCTACTCGAAGCCGAACTTGAAGCCGGGCGTGGGGGGTGCTTTTCAGGGTTTCAAGCAGCCGCGGGTAGACTGGGCCGGCAGATCAGTGTCGTTCCCGTGGAGATGCTGGTTCAATCCGGCCATGCGGCTCATCCGGAGGGCCTGCCTGCGGCCCGCTGGTTCTTGAACGTCAACTCGCCCGAAGGTCTCCGCCTTGCGCATGAATACGGTGGCCAAGCTGGATCAGGCAAGCTGGGTCGCGTAAGCTGATTCCACGGAGATGTCCGATTTTGCATCCAATCCGGAGCTTCCCGAGATGCTGCCCGAATCTTTTGGCGCCGGGCCGGACCTGACGGCGCCGATGCCGGCCACTGAGTCCTCGGTTCCCATGGTCTCCTTCAGTCACGTCTCGATGTGGTTTGGCGACCGCAAGGTCTTGGGTAATGTGAGCTTTACGGTGAATCGCGGAGAGACCCTTTGCATCCTGGGCAGAAGCGGGGTTGGGAAATCGGTGGCCTTGCGCATCCTGATGGGCTTTCTCAGGCCGCAAGTGGGCTCGATTCGCGTCGACGGCGAAGAGATTAACGGCCTCAGTGAAGAGGGAATGCAGGCCATTCGCAAGCGCGTGACCATGGTCTTTCAGAACGGCGCTCTCTTCGACTCGCTGAGCGTGCGCGAGAACGTCGCCTTTCCGTTGCGTGAGAAGGGAGGCCTGGCCGAGGACCAGATCCAGCAGGTCGTGGACCGTTTGATCAGTCTGGTAGGCGCTCAAGACGTGGTGGATGCTCTCCCGGCCAGTCTCTCCACTGGGCGCAAACGTGCCGTGGCCATCGCTCGCGCACTTGCGGCGCAGCCAGAAGTGGTGCTTTACGACGAGCCGACCACGATGGTCGACCCCATCATCGCGCGCCGTTTGGGGGATTTGATCCAGCGGCTCAAACGGCAGTTGGGATTTACCAGCATTGTGGTAACGCACGATATGCGCTTTGCCGAGCGGCTCGCCGACCAGGTTCTCTTCCTGGATCAGGGCGAAGCCCGGTTCTTCGGTCCGCTCAAGGAGTTTCTGGCGTCCGCCGACCCGCACATTCGCCAGTTCTTAACCCTGGACGCGTATCTATTACCTTCGGAATAAGGCGTTTATCATCTGGTAACCTAAGAATCATACGATTCTTCTTGCTATTGACTGCCGTTCTGGAGCTATCCTTAATCTGTCGGTTTTCCTGGGGTTTGGCAGAGAGCTTCCTGGGGAAGCAGACGGGAAACGCGGAGCTACCGTAATTGGACACGGTTTGGTATAATTGGTTTATTCTCATTGGTTTTCATCCAAAAGGAAGCGGAACCAGAGGCTCATTAGTTTATGTTTTGCCTTCATGCGTTGGGCCGCATCCAATTGCGGTGAGATCAATTCGCTTGTAGTAACACAGATTCGCTGTCAGCAAAGGACGACCTGCTCTATCGTATGGTCCTCTGAGGCTGGCGCAGGGAACGTAAGTTGTGAGCATCATGCCCCGGCACAATCAAGCCAGCAGAGCCGATTACAGGCAACGAGGCGGTTTTTGTCGAAACGGGCAACTCAAGACTACAAATGGGTGTTCCAAAAAAATGGATTCTGCTTTCCATAGCGCATTGTCTTCTGCTCTTTTGCACGGTTCATTCGTGGGAATCTAGTCCCCACACTCTCTCTCCCTGAACTTTTTGAGGTCTGCGGAACGGATATGGCGACATCGGAATTCTGGCAAAGAGTCTCTGCTTCAATGTCTTCCTCCCCTGAATGGGCGGGCGGAGTGGCAGCGCAATCGACGCGCAACTCGCGGGGCACCACCAAACTATGGATGTTCGCGGATGGTGCAACCGTCCTCGCGGCAGCCATGGTCGCAACACTGTACGAGTTTCATACAGGACCGGTGGCTGGCGCCAGGGGGTTTTGGCACGGCACACTCATTTACGGCCGTTCGATGGGCATTCTGCTGGCGCTTTTGTGCGGATTCACCATCGCGCTTATCATCACCAGCCGGCGGATGCATTTGTACACTCCCACGCGGGTAGGCACCTTTCTGGATGAGCAGAGGTTGAGTGTGCAGGCCTGCTTAACCTCCGGCCTCTTGCTGACGGGCACACTCTATCTGGTTCATGCGCAAGATATTCCCCGCAGCATCGTATTGATCACGGTGGGTCTGGTGACCATTTCGCTCAGCCTGCGGCGGCTGGTTTACCGGATGATGATCTACCGGCGATTCGACCGTGGCGTGGGCACTCGCAACGTGCTCATCCTGGGCACCGGGCCTGAGGCGCATGCACTCCGCCATCACCTGGAGAGCATCCGGCATCTTGGCTATACCTTCAAAGGCTTTATCGATTTTACCGATCCCAGTTCCCGCTTTACATCGACCTCCGGCGATGTAGTTGGCACGCTGGATACGCTCTTCCAGCACGCCCGCAAGCATTTTGTAGATGAGATATTCTTCACCACTCCCTGCGAACGCGGCATCGTGCAGAATGTCCTCGATCAAGCCCGTATTCACGGCGTGGATCTGCGCGTGGTTCCCGACATGTACGACGGCCTGGCGTGGAACAGCCCCATCGAGTACATTGGCCAGTTTCCGACCATCCCGCTCCATTGCGGTCACGTGCCCGAGGTGGGTCTGTTGATCAAGAGAGTGATCGATATCCTGTTCTCAACAGTGGCATTGATCCTCCTTTCGCCTGTGCTGTTGGCTGTCGCGATCGCCGTCAAGCTGGATTCGCGTGGCCCCATCTTCTACTCCTCGGAGCGTATCGGCAAGAAGGGCCGTGTCTTTAGCTGCACCAAGTTCCGCACCATGGTCCGCGACGCGGAGAAGCGCCGCGCGGATGTGATGCACATGAACGAGCGCGATGGCGTGCTCTTCAAAATCTCGAACGATCCCCGCATCACAATTGTGGGACGTTTTCTGCGCAAGTATTCGCTGGATGAGCTGCCCCAGTTCTTCAACGTTTTGAAGGGCGACATGAGCATCGTCGGTCCGCGTCCGCCGTTGGCGAGCGAGGTGCAGGAGTACAAGCTGAACCACCTTCGCCGCCTCGATGTGACGCCCGGTATCACTGGCTTGTGGCAAGTGCAGGCGCGCCAGGACCCCTCATTCGACAGCTATATCTCGCTGGATGTGACCTACATTGACAATTGGAGCATCTGGCTGGACCTCAAGATCATCATGCGCACCATCATCGTGGTCTTCGCCGGAACCGGCTCCTAGCAATCCTCTCGAGTTTGCTGCATCCGTGGGCCGCCTCTCAACCAGGCGGCCCATTCACTCTGGGGGGATTAAACTAGGTATGTGAAGATCGCACTGGCCCAGATCAATCCAACCGTCGGGGATTTCACCGGGAATCTTGAAAGAATTGTTGCCGCCAGCCAGCGGGCGGCCGAGTTGGGTGCGCGCCTGACCGTCTTCTCTGAGCTGGTGATCTGCGGCTATCCGCCGGCGGACTTCCTTGAAAAGCCCAGTTTCCTGGCCCGGTGCCGCACGGCAGTCGATGACCTTGCCGTCGCCACCAGCCGCTTGTCGACCGCCGTACTGGCAGGCGTGGCCCTGCCGGCGCAGGGGGAGAGCGGGAAGCCCGCCGTGAATGCCGCGGTTCTGCTGGATGGCGGACGCCTGCTGCTTGAGCAGCACAAGCGGCTGCTCCCGTTTTACGACGTATTCGACGAGCAGCGCTACTTTGCTCCGTCCCGGCAGCAACGGGTGGTCGAACTGGAAGGCGTCCGTCTGGCCATCACCATCTGCGAGGACGCCTGGAACGACAAGAACTTCTGGACACGGCGTCTGTACAAAGTCGATCCCATGGAAGAGTTGATGCAACAGCAGCCGGCCGTGCATATCAACCTGTCCTCGTCGCCGTTCTGGCACGGCAAGCGTGCGATTCGCCGCCAGATGCTGGCGGCCATTGCGCGACGGGATGGTGTGCCGTTGCTCATGTGCAACCAGGTTGGCGGCAACGACAGCCTGATCTTTGACGGCTCCTCTCTGGCATTCAATGCGCGTGGGGAGCTGATTGCCCAGGCCGCCTCGTTCAAGGAGGACCTGGTGGCGATCGACTTGAATACCTCTGTTGAAATCCCATTCGATGCGCCGGAGTTGGACTCGCCTGGGTCTGCTGCTGAGGAGGACGACACCGCGGCCGCTTACCACGCATTGGTGTTGGGTACGCGCGATTACGTTCGCAAGTGCGGTTTTCGCAAGGTTCTTGTAGGCCTGAGCGGCGGCATCGACTCCGCGCTGGTGGCAGCGATTGCCAAAGACGCCTTGGGCGCTGAGAACGTGCTCGGCGTCGGGATGCCCAGCCCCTACTCTTCCACAGGGTCGATTGACGACAGCCGGCGGTTGGCCGCCAACCTCGGAATCAAGTATGAGGTGATCGGGATTAGCGGGCTCTTCGACGCCTACACACGAGCGCTCGAGCCGCAATTCGCCGGCATGAAAATCGACACGACCGAAGAGAATATCCAGTCCCGGATACGCGGCGGGTTGCTGATGGCTTTGTCCAACAAGTTCTCCGCCCTGGTGCTCACCACAGGCAACAAATCGGAGATGGCGGTAGGATACTGCACCCTCTACGGCGACATGGTGGGGGCTCTGGCGGTGATCGGCGACCTGGTGAAAACCCGCGTCTATGCCGTCTGCCGCTGGCTGAATCGAGACCGCGAGGTGATTCCGCTGGCGATCCTTGAAAAGCCACCCTCCGCCGAGCTGCGCCCGGACCAGAAAGACACTGACTCGCTGCCGCCCTACGAAGTTCTCGACCCGATTCTCGAAGCCTACGTGGAGCGCTATGAGACTCCGGAAAGGATTGCCGAGGCTCACGGATTTCCCCTGGAACTCGTCCAACAAGTTGTACGTCTGGTGGAGCGCTCCGAGTACAAACGCCAGCAGGCCGCCCCGGTCCTGAAGGTTACCTCCAAGTCGTTTGGCATGGGCCGCAGATTTCCCATCGCCGTCAAGGTTCAGGTATAAGCTAGAACCCTGGGAGCTTGCCCGCGCCAAAGCATTATCATGGATAAAGCACCCCGAAGCAATCGCCCTTCAGTCGGCGCGACCACCAGGGCGCGGCGACCTTGCACAAAATGGAACAGGGTACAGCATCCCTGGTAATGCCCTATAAGGAGAATCAGCTTGATCCGTTTGTCCGTCCGTCTTGCCAGTGTAGCCGTGCTGGCTGCATTTTCACTGCCCTTCTTCGCCGCTGCCCAGCAGCAGGTTCCCGCCGCGCCCCCGCAGGAGCCGTCTGCAACGGCCCCGTCAGCGCCTGCGCCATCCGTGGCGCCCGTGTTTCCCAAGCCCGACCCGGCAAACTTCACAGCCGCAGCACCCACTAAAGAGACCATCAATGGCTTCCTGCAGACAAGCTGGGGCTACGACGACACCCGCATCTGGCAGGTGCAGGCCATCCTGAAGACTCCGGTGGAGGGCATTAGCAAAGTCATCGTTCTGGTGGGAGACAAGACCGGCAAGCAGAAGCCCGCGGTGATCGGATTCTTTGCGCTCCCCGACGGAAAGCACATCATCGCCGACGACCAGATCCTCTCCTTTGGCGAGCACCCGTTCGCGGATTATCGCGCGATGGTCGAGCAGCGCGCCGACGGCCCTTATCGCGGCTCGGCTTCCAAGGAGCTGGAACTGGTCGAGTTTGCAGACTTTCAGTGTCCGCACTGCAAGGACGCGCAGGCCAACATGGACAAGCTGGCGGTGGATTTTCCCAAGGCCCGCATCGTTTTTCAGACCTATCCGCTGGAAAAGATACATCCCGCAGCCAAGACTGCGGCCGAATATGGCGTCTGCGTGACCAAGGAGGGCGGCAGCAACGCCTTCTTCCAATTTGCATCGGCTGTCTTTGAAGGCCAGGACGGCCTGGCAACTGCTGATGGCGCCACGCTCACCTTGAACAGCGCCGTGGTCAAGGCCGGCCTGGATCCGGCAAAGACCGCAACCTGCGCCGCCACCCCAGCGGTGGATGCGCAAGTGGAAGCATCGGTCAAACTGGCCCAGGATTTGAATATCAACGAGACTCCCACGCTGGTGATCAACGGCCGCCAGGTTCCCATTGGCGGGGCTCCGTACGAGGTCATCAAGAAGATCGTCGAGTATCAGGAAAAGCTGGACGGCATCGCGCAGTAAAGGAAGCGAGTCGGCGGGTCAGCAGGTCGGCGAGTCAGCGGGTCAGCGGGTCGGAACGTGGGCGAGTCAGAGAGGTTGACTGCTTGCGCTGGTTTCGCAGGCCGGTGCGGAATGATCGGGCCTGGGATACGTTGCCTCAACTTTGGCTAAGTGGCTTGGAGTTTGCCGGCTCGCTGACTTGCTGACTCGCTGACCTGCTGACTCGCTGACTCGCTAATCCGCTACCGCCCAGGCAGAGCCACGCTTCGCTCCACCCGCATCATCGGCGAGTGCCCTGAGGATTGGGTCCCGCGAATCACGTGCGGCGTCAACACGATCAGCAGTGTTGCGTAGCTCTTCTGCGTATCGTTGCCCGTGATGTTATTCAGGCCGGGAATCTCGCTGATTCCCGGCACTCCGCTGATGGCGCGGCTCTCCTGCCTATTCAAATCGCTGATCATGACCACTCCCTCGCCCTGCTTGACCGTCAACACGCCGGAATATGCGCGATTGTTGAGCACGGGATTGCCATTGATGGAGGTTCCAGCGAGGGCAACGATTTTCATGTCGATGGTGAGCGCAACTTCGTTGTTGCGCATTACGTTTGCGGTTGTTTTCAGCGTCATGCCCAGGTCCTGGTACTCCACCTGGGGAACGTTGGGCACACTGCTGCTCAACGAGGAGAGCAGCGAAGACAGGCTGCTGGAGCTTCCCGCGCCGGTTAGCCCCGGGATATTCGGGACGCTGCCCGACAGGCTGGAGAAGGAGGAGGTCTGGATGGGATAGCGGGTGCCTGACCGCACCGTACCTGCCTCGCCGTCGCCCAGGCGCAACTGCATATTGTCCAGTTCGCGCGAGTCAGAGGAGTTCAGGTTAAGGTTTGCCGTAGCCGCGCCGGGAGCCAATGCGGATTGAGTGAGCCCGCCGCCAAATAGAGCGATCCCGTTGGAGAACAGGGAGCTCGAAACCTGGCCGGAAGCCAGCAGAATACCGAGAATCGCCAGGGTGTTGCCGGGTGCGGCCAGTCCAGAGGAGATGATCTGCTGCACCAGGCTTTGGTTCGCGTTCAGAATGGACTGTTCTTCGGCGTAGACGTTGAAGGCCGAGATTGACTGCGGCGGCTGAATCCCGGTGTTGCGGTCGCTGCTGTGGGCGATCTGGATCAACTGCACCTGAAGCAGCACCTGGCTTCGCCCGTCAAGGAGCTCGCGAAGGGTGCAATTGAAGGCGTTCAGAGCCTTCTCTGGCGCACGGATGGTAATCGTCCCTGCCGACTGATCCACGGCCGACTGCTGGACATTGAAGACGTTCTTGGCCAGGTTGCCCACATCGGTCAATTCGGTCGCGGTCAGCCCAGGCAGGTAGATGGTCTCCGAGTCCTGGCGCAGAAACTGTACGCGGTTGTCGCGAGTGTCGAGGGCTACCAGCACGCGGTGCGCATCCAAGGGAACGTAGAACGAATTGGTGAGCAGGCTCAACACCTCCATTGCCTGCTCGAAGCTGGCGTCATCCGTATCCAGCCGGATCTGCGTGGAGCGGACGCTGTCGTCCACAGTAGCGTCCAGACCATACGCTTTGAAGATTTGCTGGATCGCCTGGCGCTGGTCGGTGTGCAAATGGAAGCTGTGCACTCCCGGAGCGTGCGCAAGCGGCACAGCCTCTGCCACCGTGCTTGCAGCCTGCTCGTAGAGGGGAGCTGACTGCTGCCTCAGCGCGTCATCGCCCAATTCGTGAAGATGCTCGGTGACCTGGATGTTCCTGGGGTCGAGTTCGAGAGCACGAGCCAGGGCTGCGCGCTCGGCTGCCGCATCGGAACGGAACCGGTCTTTTGCGGCGGCTTGAATCAGCGCCGTCACGGCGTGACTGCGGGCTAGTGCGGCTGCCAGTGGGTAGTTGGCGTTGGAAGGGTCGAGCGTGGCCGCCCGCTGATAGCTCTGCATGGCCTGTTCAAACTCTTCCTTTTCGAAGAGCTTGCTCGCATCGAGAAAGAGCTTGACAGCGCGCCGCCGGTCGCTGCCAGTTGGCTGCTTGGCCGTTTTATCGTCTTTGGCCGGCGCGGCGGCTGGGCTTGTGGCCTGGGCTTGAGCGGGTGTAGGTTGGGCCGGAGCTTCGGCACGTCCTGCGCTCGCCGCCGTTGCCAGCAACAATCCTGCCAAGACTGCGCAGAAGAGTCGAATCCCAGTCAGATTCCGTAAAGCGTATGCCTTAGGGGCAAAACTGGTTGCGGAAAAACTCCACTGAGCCGAGATCCCTACCGACGGGTCTTTGTCGCTGGCGTGGAAAGCAACGGTCTTTTCCGCGGCAATTGCTGCCCATGGAGTCGTCCTGCTGCGGCGCCGTTTCACTGCGCGGTCCGTGCAAATGCCATCAGATCGGCCAGGGACGAAGCGCAGGCCTCCGGCTGATGCTTGAGTAGCTCATCGAAGCTGTATTTGCCGGTGGCTACGGCGATCACAGAAAGGAAATTGGCCCGAGCTGCCTCGATGTCGCGCGGAGTGTCGCCGACCACGCAGATGCTGGCTCCCTTGCCGGCCAGCTCTCTGGCTTTTTCCGCCGCCTGGCCGATCAGTTCCGCCCGGATCGGAAAGTGGTCGCTGAAGCCGCCAAAACGAAACCACTCGCGCAGGCCGGCTTGCTCGACCTTGATCCAGCCGATCATCTCCAGGTTGCCGGTCGCGATCCCCAGCAGCGCGCCTCGCCGCGCCAGATGGTCCAGAGTCTGTTCCACGCCCGGCATACGCACGAGGTCCATTTCGTGACGCCGTTCGGCAACCGCGAGGCGCATCGCTTCCAGGATGGCCTCGATGCGGGCTTCCAGGACCTCGGCGGGAACCCCAGCCTGATGGCAGGCCTCGCGCAGGATCGCCGTGTCCGTGCTGCCGTGCAACAGGATGCCGGCCAGCGTGATTTCAAATCCCGTCACCCGTTGCACGCTTGAGGCGAAGGAGTCAAAGTGGATGCGGTCGCGGCTCCGCAACAACGTGCCGTCGATGTCGAACAGGTAGGCATCCTGCCCGTCCCAGGCAAAGCCCGGCTCGATTGCGACGCGCGCTTCAGGGGTGGATGAAGTTGTCAGCATGTCCTCGGGTGAATCGTCAGCCTTGGCGGTACACCGGTCGTACCGCGCTATATAAAGGACGCTCGCTGCGGGGCGGACGCTTGAGACCGGCGCGCACTTCGGCAAGATCCAGGTCCAACTCCGCCATGGCGCGGCTCAGCGTGTTTCGGTGCATCCCCAACTCTTCGGCCGCTTTGCATTGATTTCCCCGGTGAGCGATCAATACTTCGCGCAGATACTGCCGCTTGAAGTCGCGCACGGCGTCCTCATAGCGCATGCCGCTGGAATGCATTTGCGTTACCAGGCTGTCCAGTTCTCGTCTCACGGCTGCCTCTTGCTCCTGTGTTAGCTTCACCTGTTTCTTACTGCGTGCCCATCTTCAACTCGCAATCACACGTGATTGGGATGCATCCACTCGGGCGACTCTTCTTCCAGCGTTTTCAGCCCCTCGCGAACACGCTCGGCCAGATCCGCCGGGCTCAAGTGCGTGCTTAGGTGGCAGGCTCCAAAGAATTGTTTGGGCAGCTTGCCCTCCACCAGCCACGGCGCCTTGGGAAAGAAGGCCACAGCAACCAAGATACACAACGTTACCAACAACGCACCTTGCAGAAGTCCGAATACCGCCCCAGCAAGCTTGTCCAGACAGCCCAATCCCAGCATGTGAAAGGTTTTTGCCAAGATTGAGCCAAGGATGCCGGCCAGCCCCATCACCACCAGCGCAATCAGCAGGAAGCCGATCGTATCCGCCACCGCCTCGATGCGCAAAAACGGCCTGAGGAGCGCCGCGACGCGGGCGTAGTTCCAGGCCGCCACCGCCAGACCCAGCAACAGTCCGCCCAGCGAGCAGGCGGAGCGGAAGAACCCTTGCTGAAGTCCTCCCAGGACCGACAGCACCATGAAGATCACGATGGCCCAATCTACCCATGTCCAATCTACCCACATTGAGCTGTGCTCCGTCTACGTTCTACAAGCTTAAATCCCGCCCGGTCAAGCGCCGGTAGGCTTCAAGATACTTGGCCTGCGTACGCTCTACCACGTCATCCGGCAGCCCAGGCGCAGGCGCCTGCTTGTTCCACTGGATTGCTTCAAGATAATCGCGTACAAACTGTTTGTCGAATGAAGGCTGCACGGCCCCAGGCTTCCAAGCCGCACCCTCCCAAAAACGCGAGGAATCGGGCGTCAACGCCTCATCGGCAAGGATAATGCCTTCTGCCGTCTTACCAAACTCAAATTTTGTATCCGCCAGAATCAATCCACAAGACTCGGCGTGCTTCGCGGCTTTCCGGTAGAGGTCCAGCGTCAACTGGCGCAACTGGGCGGCATCGGCCGCGCCCAACACCGCCTCAGTGGCGGCAAAGGAAATATTCTCGTCGTGGGCGCCGTCCTGGCTCTTGGTGGCGGGAGTAAACACCGGCTCCGGGAGCCGCGATCCGTCCAGAAGGCCGCTGGGGAGCGGAATGCCGCAAACGGTTCCGTTTACCTGGTATTCCTTCCAGCCCGAGCCGGCCAGGTAGCCGCGCGCCACGCACTCCACGGGAAACATGTTGGCCCGCTTGACCAGCATCGAGCGGCCTTCCAATTGGTCGGCGTAGGGCTGCAAGACGGAGGGGAACTTGTTTACATCGGCCGTGATCAGATGGTTGGGAACCAGGTCTGACAGCAAGTCGAACCAGAACAGCGAAATCTGGGTAAGAATCTTGCCCTTGCCTGAAATGCCGGTTCCCAGCACGTGATCGAAGGCTGAAATGCGGTCTGTGGCCACGAGCAGCAATGCCTCCTTGCCCGCGTTGGATACGGCATACAAATCGCGTACCTTGCCCCGGCCGATCAAGGGGGTTTTGCCCAGATTCGTTGTGAGGAGAGCTGTCACGTGAAGGCCTTCCGTTCGAGGGAACTGAATCTCCGATTCTCCAGCGATAGCCTGGGTTTGTCAATGTGCTTGTGACGAGTAATTGTGTCCAGAATTGACCAGCTACGGGGATGAAAGAAATGGTCCAATACAAACGACAACCTGGTGTGGAAAAATGTTACGCACCACTGTGATGGCCGTCACGGAATGCCAGTTCCATATAGGAGACACTCCAGTTGTCAACATGGTTCGGAGAGCTCGCAAGAACGCTCTCTTAGAGCCGGGCGACACGAAGTAGCCGTGGAAAGGGGAAGCCGCAGCTAGCTTCGTTAGTGCAGGGATCACCAGTAGCCGCGCGCTACCGACCTCCAGCGTCGGCTACTGGTCCCCGTTTTTTAACTTGTGCAAAGCAAGCGCCTCCGAAGAGAAGAGATCCTTCGGGGGCGAATTTTTGCCCGCCGTCTTGCCGCGCACTCTGCTGTTTAATCTTTGGTAAATACCAGATTCTTCTGTGCACCGTGTCGTCCCAGTGGTATCTTCTTTGCAATCCATACGGCTCACATTGGAGGTCCCCTGCGATGAGTTGGCGCGAACGCAGCTTTTCTGCTCCCATCCGTTACACCCCCGCAACCCAGCCTGCCGCAAAGGGCCTATTAGACGGCCACCTCGTCGAGCCTGCGGCGTCGGCGGTCCTGGTCTTTCATGGCATGGGGCAACAAGTGCGCTTTGAAACCCTCAGTGACCTGGCCTCAGCCATCCTCGATGAAGCGGAAGCAAGGGGCGGCAATGTCACCGGTCTGCATATAGGCATCGCCCCCAAAGGGGATGCTCCCGGCCAGTTTCTGGCCCGGGCCGAGATTGCCTGGACCGACGACAAAGGAGAAGCTCATGCCGCGCATGTATATGAGGCGTATTGGGCTCCTTTGACCGAGGGCAAGGTTAGCTACTGGGACACCATCCTATTTTTGCTCGAGGGTGGGTGGAACGGGTTGAAGAGCAGCCTTCTCAGCATGAAGTGGAGTTTCGACCGGTGGGTATTCGGTGAATTCAAGTCGATGCCCATAACAAAGGGAACGCCGCTGGTTCTGGTTCTGGTTCTACTTGTTCTTGGTTTCACCATGGCTATCATCGCCATGGCCGGCGCTGCGGTTGCTGAGATTGCCAAAAATCTCAGTTCACCCAACCCCCTGAACTCAATCAAGGCGGTTCTCAACACGATCTACGGCCAGATTGCCGGGCCTTGGAACGGAATCAGTGGTTGGGTTGAGAGCCTGTTTCGCGGCCCCGGCGCGCCCGGACCCACATGGCAATTGCCCATCCCTGCAGCGGGGACCTATGTTCATTGGACCTACTACCCAATTCCAGTGATCGCCTGGGCTGCACTCGTAGGCTTGGTCTTTCTCATTCGCTACTTCATTGTTGGATATGTAGGCGCTGTCGCTGCCTATCTCGCACCCTACAAAGACAGCAAATTCGACGAGCTGCGCAGTGCCATCCAGAAGGTTGGCTTGGATGCGGCGCGGCTTATCTACTACGGCAACAAGCACACGGCAGGCGCTGAAAAGGCGCCGCCGGAGACTCCAAACGCCGAATGGATCCCCGATTATCAGAACATTGTCTTTGTCGCCCACTCGCTGGGTACCGTGCTGGCCTATGACACGCTCAACGCGATCTTCAATATTGAAAACACGAGCAACCTGCCGGGCGCACCAAACCGGGCCGTCGAACGCACACGGGCCCTCATCACCTTCGGATCGCCCCTGGACAAGGCCGCATTCATCTTCCGCGCACAGTTCAATCGCGCGACGCAGATTGGGAGAATCCGCGAAATGATGGCCTGTGCCATTCAGCCGTTGATTAGCAAGTATGATTTCCGCTACGTTCCCGGCCGCAAGCGCCCTGGGCCGCGTTGGATCAATCTCTGGTCGCCGCTGGATATCATCAGCGGCAGTCTTGGCTACTACGATGATTCCAAGCAGGCGCCTTCAAAGGATTCGCTGGTCGACAATCAACCTGATCCGGCATGCACGATCCCGCTGTATGCGCACGTGCAATATTGGAAGGGAAAGCTGCTGCGCAAAACAGTCTACGACCAGTTAATTTGATTCTCCGAGTCGTCCAGTCTACGCCGTAGCCCGCCTCTGCTCGTGGCTGCCCAAACGCACACTCACCACCTTGGAGACACCAGGTTCCTGCATGGTGACGCCGTAGATCATATCGGCGAACTGCATCATGCGCTTGGAGTGGGTGACCACCAGGAACTGCGTGTCCTTGCTCAAGACGCGCATCAGGTCTCCGAACCGGCCCACGTTCGTCTCGTCCAGCGGGGCATCCACCTCGTCGAGCACACAAAAGGGGCTGGGCCGGAACTGGAAGATCGCGACCAGCAAAGCCAGAGCGGTCAGCGCCTTTTCTCCGCCGGAGAGCAGCAGCACATTTTGCAGTTTCTTTCCCGGCGGCGAGGCGACAATATCCAGTCCGCTCTCGGCCTGATTTTCCGCGTCCGTGACCCGCAGGAAGGCCTGCCCGCCCTGGAACAGGCGCCCGAAAACCTGGGCAAAGTTCTCGTTGATCCTGGCAAAAGCCTCGTCGAACTTGGTGCGCGAGATCAGATCGATCTCCTTGATCGTCTCCTGTGTGTTCTCGATCGAATCGATGAGGTCCTTGCGCTGCGTATCGAGGAATCCGTGCCGGTCGGCCGTCTCCTTGTATTCCTCAAGAGCCATCATGTTTACCGGACCCATCTGCTCAATCCGCTGGCGCAGTGTGTGGCAGGTCTCCTCCTCGGCGGTGAGAGCCTGATCAGCCAGGCGCTCCATGATCGGGTCGGCACGCAGCACCTGGGCCTCGACGTTGACTTCGGTCAGGCAGCTTGCCTCAAGGTATTCCAGATCGGAGTGCAACTTGGCCAGCTCGGCCGAGCGGCTCGAGCGGTCCTCGCGCAACTGGTCCAGAGATGCCCGCCCGGTCTTCAGTTGTGCCTCCATGGCCGCCAACTGATGGCGCAGTGTCTGCGCCTGCGCGGCAAGAGTCTGCGCCTGGGCCAGCGCCTCGGCGCGCACTTCTGCCAGTTCCTTCTGTCGTCCAGCCAACTCGGCGCTTTCGCGAATGCGCTGTTCCCGCTCCGTCTCCGCGGCCACCCGCTGCTGCGCGGTGGCTAGCACACGGCGGTCCAGGTCGGCATGGAGCCGATCGATGCGTTGGAAGGCCGCCTCCGCGCCGCGCCTCCGCTCTTCCAGGCCGGCCAGCTCCGCGGTGACCTGCGCCGCCTCCTGCTGCAAGCCTTCGCGTTTCTGGCGCAGTGTGGCCAGTTCTGCCTGCAATGCATCGAGGCCAGCCTCGGCTTGCGCGTGTTCCGCCTCCAGGCGCTGGGTCTCCTCGCGCTTTTCACTGATGGCGAAGTGCTTGGCCTCGCGCGCATCCTTGTTGCGTGCCGCCTGCGCCGTCCACTCTTGCAGACGCCTCTCGATGCGCTGCACCTCGCCTTCCATCTGTTTCAGCGCCGCGCCTTGGTTGGCGCTATCGGTCTCGGCCTGCCGCCGTTCTCCGCTGCGCGCCTCAACTTGCGCCGTCATCTCTTCGATGGTCCGGGTCAGCGTTGCTGCTTCAGCCTCCGCCTGCGCCAGGCCGGTTTCCAGCTTGGCCAGCCGGGCCGCCGTCTCGCGCAACTCGCGCTTCAGCGCCAAAGGTCCTTCGCTTGCCGGTTTTCCGCCGGTCACCGTCGCGTTGTGGAAGCATTCCCCCTCCGGCGTCAGGAAATAGCCTTGGGAGTGCCGCGCGGACAGCCGTAGAGCTTCGCCTGAGTCCTCAACCAGATACCCGTTCCTGAGCTTGGGCAGGATCGACTCCAGCGACCGCCCAAAACCATTCAGAACCCGGATCGAGTTCTTCAGCGGGGTCAAGCCAGGCCCACTGATCGAGTCGTCACTTTCATTCAAAGCGCTGCCTTGCGTATCGCCGCCAGGGTGGATCAGAAAAGTGGCGCGGCCATCGACGCCGGACTTGAGCAGGCGGACGCCCTCCTCGGCAGCCACCCAGCTCTCAACAACCACATAATTCAGCTCCTCGCGAAGAAACTCGTCCACCACGCCTTCGTGTGCGCCGCTTACCTCCAGAAAGTCCGCCAGCGTACCCACTGGCGCCACGCTCTGTCCCAGCGCGCCGGGTTTCAGGAGCCGCCGCACCGTGTCAGTGGAGTAGCTGTGATTGCGAATCAGCGCCTCGAGTGAGTTGCCCCGCCCGGCCACAGTGGCCTGCTCGCTGCGCAGTTGGTTGGCCCGCGTGCGTTGCGTATTCTCTTCAGCCCGCCTTGACTGCAATGCCTCGCGAAGAGCGGCAATCTCGCTTTCGAGCCTCTTCAGCGCTTCCGCCGCGGACTCAAAGCGCTGCCGGGCTTGCCCACTCTCGACGCCCAGGTTCTCCTGCTCGTTTCGCGCCTGGCCAATCTCCGACGCCAATCGCTCCGCTTCGCGCTCCAGGGCAGCCAGGCTCTCTTCGCCCTGGGCCGTGTAGTTGCGGGCGTTGCCGGCCAGGGTCAACAGGTGCATGGCGTGGCGGCGGCTGGATTCCAACTGCCGCTCCGCCGTAAAAACTTCTTCGGCTGCCGTGCGTGCTTCCTGCTGTCGCGCTTCCACCTGCTGGCGAAAGGCCTTGGCTTCTCCTGCCGCCGTCTCAAGAAACGCGTGCTGCTGCGCTCGCTCTTCGGCAATGCCGCTCAACTGCGTTCGTGTCTGCTCCAGCTCCGTGCCGGCTGCCGTGATCCGCGCCTCCAACTCGCCCACGCGTTCGGCGTTGCCGCGCTCCCTTGCTGTCGCCCGTTCCAGCTCGACCGCCGCTTGGTTGGCCCGGTTTTGCGCGTCCTGGCCCTCGCCATCCAACTCATAGCCGCGCTCGGTGAGCGTGTGCTGGCTGGCTTCCAGCGTGCCGATCTCGGCCGCAGAGCCGTTAATCCGCTCAGTGAGGGAAGCGATCTCCTGCTCCAGCCGGGTCTGCACCGCATCCATCAGCGCCATGCGGCTGGCCAGAACCACCCGCAACCGCCCCCGCAGCTCGTCTCGCACGGCAGCAAACCGCTCTGCCTTCGCCGCCTGCCTTTTCAGGCTGTTCATTTGCCGCGTGACTTCCTCAAAGATATCGTCCACGCGCGCAAGGTTCTGCTTGGCGCTCTCCAGGCGCAGCTCCGCCAGACGCTTCTTGTTCTTGAACCGTGTAATCCCCGCAGCCTCCTCGATGATGGCCCGGCGGTCATGCGGCTTGGAGCTGAGCAGTTGGCCGATCCGCTCCTGACCAATAATCGCGTAGCTCTCCGGCCCCAGGCCCGTGCCCATGAAGATGTCCTGAATGTCGCGCAGCCGGCAAAGCTTGCCGTTCAACAGGTACTCGCTCTCCCCGGTGCGGAACAGCCGCCGGGTAATCACGATCTCGCCTTTTTGCGGCGTGCGCTGGAACTTGCGGCGTCGAATCTTGAGCACCACTGCCTGCGGACCCTGGCCTGCCGACGCGGACTGCGATTCGGCTAACATTGGATCTGGCCCGTCTTCATCGCTTTCTTGGGGATCTAGCACCTGTCCCGGCTGTTCGGCGGCGATAATCTCGTCGGCCTCGACGGCTCGCTGGCGGCGTACTTCGTCCTCGTCCCAGTCGGCCGGACCATCGTGGTCGACCATCACCTCGGGCTCAACCGGTATCGGCCCCTCGAAGGCTTCGGGATCAACCAGGGTCAGCGTCACTTCGGCCATTCCCAGCGCCTTGCGCTCGCGAGTTCCGGAAAAGATCACGTCCTGCATGTGTGTGCCGCGCAGGGATTTGGCGCTCTGTTCGCCCAGCACCCAGCTCACCCCGTCCAGAATGTTCGACTTGCCGCAGCCGTTTGGTCCCACCACCACGGCAATGCCTGTTCCCGGCACGCTCAATTCCGTCCGGTCGCAAAAGCTTTTGAAGCCGAGGATGTGGATCTTCTTTAGTTTCAGCATTTTCTCTCCGAATGAATCGGGCTGCGCGACTGGAGTGCGGAAACCGGCGGCAACATTCCACCGCCGCCCTTGCGGCGGGAAGGATTGCTATCCGATTACAGAGTCTCGATTACAAACTCTAAGGAGACTGGGGTGCGGGGTCAACGGTGGAAGGCGGGGTAATTGTGGATAAGGGAGGCCCGAATTCCTCTTCTTGGAAAATCCTAAGAATGCTGTGCAGAATTGGGATTGTTTAACGAGTATTGCGGGGCTTTTGCACAGCACACGAAGCCGGAACGGGTTGGTTTCGAGCTGTCCCGCAGGATCAATCTGGCCGTCAGCCAGGCCGACGGCGCGATGCGATTCTTGAAGCGTTATCGAGGAGGATTTGCCGAGGATGGCCGCGTTTTCATCCTGTGAACCGCCAATTTGATTTATCGAACCAGGGAGCTTAGTTTTGATGAGATGCCGAAACCCTCGAAGGCAGGAAGCATCCAAGATTATGCAATCAAATGAAGCATTCATGAGGAGCTGCACATGTCTGAAAGCGAAACAAAGACCCCCGGACCACCGATAGTCGACGATCAGAACACCATGTCAGGCGATGCAAAATGCCCGTTCTCGAACGGCGCCCGCAAGCACACAGTGGCTGGAACCCCAACGAACGCAAACTGGTGGCCCGATCAACTGAACCTGAAGATCTTGCACCAGCACTCGGCCCTGTCCAATCCCATGGGCGAGGCTTTCAATTACGCCGAGGAGTTTAAGAGCCTCGACTTGGATGCCGTGATCAAGGACCTCCATGCCTTGATGACGGCGTCGCAGGACTGGTGGCCTGCGGACTACGGACACTATGGGCCGTTCTTCATCCGTATGGCGTGGCACAGCGCAGGCACCTATCGCATCGCCGACGGCCGTGGCGGCGCGGGCTCCGGCGCACAGCGTTTTGCTCCTCTCAACAGTTGGCCGGACAATGTGAGTCTCGACAAAGCGCGCCGGTTGATCTGGCCGATCAAACAGAAGTACGGCCGGAAACTTTCCTGGGCCGACCTGATCGTTCTCGCTGGTACCGTGGCGCTGGAGTCGATGGGACTCAAGACCTTCGGTTTCGGCGGTGGGCGCGAGGACGTCTGGGAGCCGGGGGACGACATTTACTGGGGATCTGAGGGCAAGTGGCTGGGAGACGAACGCTACCGTGGCGACCGTCAGCTCGACAATCCTCTCGCCGCCGTTCAGATGGGCCTGATCTATGTGAATCCGGAAGGGCCGAATGGCAAGCCGGATCCAATTGCCGCGGCTCGGGATATCCGCGAGACGTTCGCTCGCATGGCGATGAATGACGAGGAGACAGTTGCCCTCATCGCCGGCGGACACACCTTCGGCAAAACTCATGGCGCTGCCGATCCCATCAAGTATGTCGGTCCGGAACCAGAGGGCGCCGGCATCGAAGAGCAAGGCCTGGGCTGGAAGAACAGCTTTGGCAGCGGCAAAGGCGCTGATACGATCAGCAGCGGTTTGGAGGGCGCATGGACCACGAACCCGGTGAAGTGGGACAACAACTACCTGGAAAACCTGTTCGGCTATGAATGGGAACTCACCAAGAGCCCCGCCGGCGCCAACCAATGGACGCCCAAGGACGCATCTGCTGCGGGTACCGTACCGGATGCTCACGACCCCAAGAAGAAGCACGCCCCCATCATGTTCACGACGGACCTGTCTCTGAAATTGGACCCGGCCTATGAGAAGATTTCGAGGCACTTCCTCGAGAATCCGCAGGAGTTGGCAGACGCCTTCTCCAAGGCCTGGTTCAAGCTGACGCACCGCGACATGGGGCCTCTCTCGCGGTATCTTGGCCCGCTGGTTCCGGCGGAGCCGCTGATTTGGCAGGACCCGACTCCCGCAGTCGATTATGAACTGATCGGCGAGCAGGATATTGCTGCCCTGAAGGCAAAAATCCTCTCGTCCGGGCTCTCCATCCCCCAACTGGTCACGACGGCATGGGCGTCCGCTTCAACCTTCCGCGGCAGCGACAAGCGCGGCGGGGCTAACGGAGCGCGGATTTGCCTTGCGCCGCAAAAAGATTGGGAGGTCAACCAGCCGGCAGAACTGGCGAAGGTCCTTGAATCTCTGGCCGCGATCCAGAAGGATTTCAACGGCGCCCAATCCGGTGGCCAATCCCGTAAGAAGCAGGTCTCGCTCGCCGACCTCATCGTTCTGGGCGGCTGCGCAGCCGTCGAGGAAGCTGCAAAGAAGGGCGGCCACGACGTGAAGGTGTCGTTCTCGCCAGGGCGCACGGATGCATCGCAGGAGCAGACCGATGTTGCCTCCTTCGCCGTACTGGAGCCCGCCGCGGACGGGTTCCGCAACTACCTCCGCAAAGGAGACGAAGCATCAGCGGCTGAGTTGCTGGTGGATCGAGCAAACCTGCTCACGCTGACCGCTCCCGAGATGACGGTTCTCATCGGTGGCTTGCGCGCACTGAATGCCAACTTTGGGCAGTCCGAACATGGCGTTTTCACCAAGAGGCCCGGAACCTTGACCAATGACTTCTTCGTGAATCTCCTCGACATGAATACGAAGTGGCAGAAGTCCGCTACTTCCGAAGGTGTTTTAGAGGGCCGCGATCGTGCAACCGGCAATCTCAAGTGGACGGGGACAGTAGTCGATCTCGTCTTCGGTTCGAACTCTCAGCTCCGAGCCCTCGCCGAAGTCTATGCGTCTGACGACTCGCAGCAGTCGTTCGTGCATGACTTTGTGGCGGCATGGAGCAAGGTGATGAACCTGGACCGCTTCGACCTCGCGTGACCTCAGATGCCTGTCTGTTGAAGGCGCTACAACAAATGCCAGGTGCCCCATCCATCGCTTTTTCCTAGCGATGGGTGGGAAGCCAAGAGGCCTGATTCAAGACAGCCGGGTGCCCCAGGTCTCACCTCTGAGACCTGGGAATCATCGAATTAACCGGCTGTAACTGGAACGCCATTTGCTGCCAGTTGATGTGCAGCAGCGATCTCCCGAATGGCCCAGCCTGCTATCAACAGGCTGGGCGCGAGAGTCGGTTCGGCGTCGCCGAGGGCGGCGAGAGTGGTAGATCGAATTTGCTGGCCGGGCTGAGCGGCGCGGGAAACCACGGCACAGGGGAAGTCCGGTGGCAACCCTTGCTCGAGCCATTCCTGCGCCAGCAGATGCAGATCGCGGCCCGGCATGTACACCACGCGGGTTGCGTCTTCCAACTCATGCAACGGCGACTGCCTGTCCTGTTTGTCCTGTCTGCCCGACTGCGCGTGATGGCCCGTAGAGAAGATCACGTTCGATGCGGCGTCCCGGCTCGTCAGCGAGCAGCCGATGGCGGCGGCGGCAGCAAAAGCGGCAGTGATCCCGGGGACAATTTGAAACGGCACGCCAGCTTCCGTCAACGCGGCAATCTCTTCTGCAGCGCGGCCAAAGATCAGCGGGTCCCCGCTCTTGAGTCGAACCACGCTGCGATTCCCGCGTGCGTTTTCGATCATCAGGAAGTTGATTTCGGTCTGCGTGATGGTCTTGCTGCCGCAGCGCTTGCCAACGTTAAGAACTTCGGCCGAGGGTGAGGCAAGATCTAGAATCGTCTGCGGAACCAGGTCGTCGTGCAGGATGACGTCGGCGGTCTGAATAAGGCGCAGGGCCTTGACAGTGAGCAGGTCGGGGTCGCCCGGACCGGCCCCTACTAGGTGAACCGTTTCCAAAGAAGAATCAGCGTCGCCTTCAAGGTTTCGCAGCAACGGCTCAAGAAGGTCGTGACTCTCATCGCAGAATGCGATGTCGTCTTCGTCAGTCAGCTTGGGCTCAAGCGGCGCGTGAGCCAATTGGCGGGATGGGCAGGATTCAGATTCGCAGACCTGGCGTTGTGCCAGTTGGTGCAAAAGGGATTTGCGCGCCTCGCCACCGGGATGAAGTTCAAGAACCTCGCGGCGCAGTTTGCCGAGGTTTTCAAGCCAGGGGCCAAGGTCTTGGGGCAGTTGCTCGTCGATCTCGCGGCGGAGGTGCTGGGCTACTGCGGGGCTTTGTCCGGCAGTGGAGATGGCAATCTGCAGGTCGCCGCGGCTGACGATTGAACCAAAATAGAAATCGCAGTTTGGAATGTCGTCGACGCTATTGCAAAGGATGCCTCGCTCGACCGATCCCCGATATACCAGTGCGTTCACTTCAT